>Ga0247768_1000624_pt1 | contig 12799 bp, 13 predicted proteins | sample UWRJL016104C6_FD_179944 | JGI IMG/M metagenome (GOLD analysis project Ga0247768, IMG submission 179944) | Plant litter microbial communities from Arlington Agricultural Research Station in Wisconsin, United States - UWRJ-L016-104C-6 | ecosystem: Environmental > Terrestrial > Plant litter >... | reverse complement strand
AGTGCTCAAGGCTACTCCACTCGGTGGTGCACAGCCTTCCGAAGTACACCGACCACACGGAGTATGAGTTCTGGCAGCCCTCCCTGGCTATGAATTGAACCTCTTTTACAAATTCTCTTTGAGCTTTTAATTCTTCGTTGCTCTAAAGCTTGGTTTCCTTTCGTCTCCCTCATTACCCACGCTTGACAGCCTCCTACCAAGTAACTCTCTTCACCGGGTCTTGCCTTGGTTTAGCTTTATCATATCCACCTTATGGGACTCTGATGGCATAGGTTAATCCGAATAGCGCGTTAATCTAAGGTATTTCCCGCACTATTCGTTGAATCGCGAGTTTTCTCCGAGAGCTTCCGAGTAGTATGAAGTACTGTCTGCTACTACGTTAAAACGAACACATTTGTGCAACCGCCTCGTTCTCACATCATGAGAAAGCTTGCGTTCCTTTGCAAGCTGAGTGTATTCTTACGAGAAGCCCTTTTTGTCTATGGTTACTCTATCAACTGGGCTAGGTCCGTAGCTAGTCACACAAATCCTCGGATCACCTCAACCACCAGACTTACCTTAGCCTTTCTCATTTCTTTAGTATAGCCTGATCTTAGGTAACATCATGGTTTCTTCTTTGGCACGGTGGCACATGTGCACTAGAGATTTCCTTAGTCAGCGACGCGCCGAAATCCATTAAAAAGAAAGCCAGAAGTTACGGCAGTCCCTAGAAGATCTGACCGTATTTGCAATTTAAGGCGCTAGAGTTCGTACCCGTTAAGACATTCTCATAACCTCTTGTCGGCAGAAGCAGCCTCATAATGAATGTCCGAAGAGCAGACTAGAACAACCCCAAGATTCCTGCAAGATAGCAGCCAGACCAAAGTTGAATCCGGTTCTCTACACCAACACAAACAATATGGAAATACGACCACAGTAATAGATAAAATTCTTTCTTGAGTGAAGGGTATATGGCCCGCATACGGTTCCTGTAGATTTTAAGGTCTTCAATTCACTGGCCGGACTGCGATCTATCCATTTTAGGCATAGCGCGGCGTTCTGTTTGAGGTGTATAATTATCTGGGTAATCGTGAGGGATTAACAAACGCCCTGACTGTTAGATAGAGGAACCTCACAGTCAAAAACGACCATTAAATCCGACCAAAAACAATACAGTGTTTTCTTTGAAAGGATTTACTGGATAAATCAACAAAATCCCGCATTGGCATCGGCGCAGACAGAGGTGTGAGGTCATGTAAAGATTTGACTTGTGATATCTGGCTTACCGTTACAAGCAATCCGAGAGTATGCCATCGTGTTTTAAAGTTCTTTCTGCAAGCCGCTGCAAGGCTGAAGTGGGGAAGTGACGAATGAAGGCAGTTCTCATCAGAACAAAACAGGGTAGACCATTGAATTACCCTAACGTTCCTCCACATGACACCAACGGCACATCCCTCAGCGGCTTACCAACGGGGTAAACACGCAGGGTGGAGTAGACACACCCTTTCTTTTATCACCGATGGGTCGGAAGCGATGGGCAATCCGGCGTACTTGTTTTACCACGGCGATACGCATCCTACTTTCTAGGCAAGGTAGCTGAAGCTACCATTGGGCCGATAAAGATGTGAATAAAGGACGGCTACTAAGCCCGCTCTTGGGAGTCTGAAGATACTGCAGCCACGATTGTTTTCGGAAAGATTTACTTGGCCTCCAGGGACTATGGTATGGATTCTTATTTTTGAGGCTCAAGGTTGACTATGTTAACATTAGAGCACCGCCCACTTTGAACCCCAAGAATCACTTCCAAGGAACTTATTGCAAGCATGGCACTTCTTCCAGAGCCACCATTTGGTATCTCATTCTCAAGATGGTTCCTTATGGTCTTTCCTGGCATCATGATCACTTACATGGCCCTATGGATCACATATTGCCGTACACTTCACCCACTCGCGAAGATCCCCGGGCCCTTCATACCTTCCTTCACCCGTCTCTGGTACATGTATCGAATGTACGTTGCAGACATGGACGTCGTCCAACGAGCACTCCACGAAAAATACGGGCCTTTGGTCCGCATAGCGCATGACGAAGTTTTCTGCGCAGATCCTGCGATGATTCCAAACGTATATAGAACTCGAGATCCGTTACTGAAGACGGATATGTATGCACTATGGGAACAAAAACAGATCACGAAGCAACCAGATCAGTTTACTTGTATTGATGAGGACGAGCATTCGAGATATCGAAAGATCATACTGCCACTGTATTCAATGAGTAATGTTTTGAAGAAAGAGGAATATGTGAAGGAGTGCACGGACTTATTTATGAGCCGAATGAAGGCTTTTGCGGAGAAGGGGGCGGAAGTGGACCTAGGAGAATGGGTTCAATGGTAAGCATTTTTCTGTGAGCATATCATCCAGGCTAAGGACATGTAGGTTTCTCTACGATGCGATTGGTGAGCTGTACTTTGGAAAGATGTTTGGTTTCATGGAGAACGAACATGACTATGGAGGCTTAATAGCGTCGGTTGAAGCACTATTATTCAGTATACTAATTTCTGCTGTTGGAGAATCTTCCTACCGCCCCCTGGTACTCGCGTGCCTGAACCTATTGCCTCGGATCCGGAAGGGCTGGACATCCGCTGCCGGGGTGCAAAAAGCGGCGATAGATGCGGTGGAAAAGCGGAAGGAAGAAATGGATAATGGTAGTGCGGACCGAACCGATATGTTACAGAACCTCGTGAAGATAGTGGACGAGAAAGGGGACAAGGTAAACTTTACGTTGCAGGAGGTGACACTCGAGGTGTGGGTCGCCATGTAAGTCCTCGCCAACTCAATGCCGTATATCTGTTCTCGGCTCCATACCATCGTGTTAGGTATATATAACTAATCAGTTCAACTTTGCAGGATGGCCGGCTCAGACACTACAGCCATAACTCTCCGAGCATGTTTCTACTACCTCATGAAGAACCCCACCGCACTTGCCAAATGTCATGCAGAAATTGATGCCGCATCGGCCTCCTTGAGCTCGCCCATTCAATACGCTGAAACAAAAACATATCTTCCATATGTATGTGCGAGTATCAAAGAAGCCATGCGGATGTTCCCCAGCATCCCGTTTAGTTTTCCTCGACGTACACCGAAGGATGGGATTGAACTGTGCGGGGCCTATATACCGGGGGGTTGTCGCGTTGGGATCAATCCTGTGGTTGTCCAGTACGACAAAGGGGTCTTTGGAGATGATGCAGAAGTATTCAGGCCAGAGAGATGGCTTGTAGATGAGGAAAAGGTGAAAGAGATGGATAAGGCAATGTTGTTGTTTGGTACGGGAAAGCGAACTTGTATAGGGAAAAATGTAAGTCCACAGATCCACCTTCCGTAATGAAATGAAAACTAACTGGATTAAGATTGCACTCTCCCGAATTTATACTTTGGTCCCAGAGGTCCTGCGCAAGTTTGACATTGAGATGGCTCATGATCGTCCGTGGAAGACGGAATGCCGTTGGTTCCACTTCCAAAAGGATATTATTGTGAAGCTCAAGTTACGAGAGTAAGGCTATCTCTCTGGGTTAAATTCTGACAGATTGGACACATTTTGTCAGATTCATTAGTTGTTCGATTCTTTTTTTTTCTGGGCCTTGTCGGCACTAGTATGATATGACATATGATATCGTAGAAGATAGTCTCATAAGAGATCTTGAGAGAGGAAGAGAAGTATGCAACAACATATCAGCCCACAATGAAATTGTCTTTATACCTAATAGTCAGGTGTGAGTCTTGATCAAGGAGTGGATGAGGAATGTGTGAAAGCTGGAGGCCAAGAGCTGTCACTACGGACTAGCACCTGCCTCGGCATCACCACGATGACGTATGCAGACAATGACATGGATGCTCCTCAACGCCTCAAAGCTACATCGTGACACAGCATCATTGACCCCGCGCGGATCCGCAAAAAGCTTCTATACTTTCACATCTCATATCATGTCATTGTCTGTCCCACCACGATTTAACGTCTATACTTCTTCCACTTCCCTCCACTGAAACCTACCTGAGCAACAACCACAATGTCGACCTTTATCTACAACGCGCAATTGGTATGTATTTATGAACCGCCAGTTAGACAAACCATCTGCTAATCAGCTACTTCCAGGATCCTTTCACCCTTTACCAGATTTCTCAGGAGCAGGACGCCCCCCCGCGACCCGTTATAGGTCCCGCGCTTCCTGCGCTTGGACATGCAACATCTGGCGCAGCTGGTACAGCTATATCTAAGCTCCTGACATATCCACTCGATCTTATTATCACTCGTCTTCAAGTACAGAAGCAATTTGCGCCATCGGAGAAAGATGCAAGCTATAAAGGGTTCCGGGATGCGGTAGAGAAGATATACAATAATGAAGGCGGCATAACGGCCTTCTATAGCGGGGTAGGACAGGAGACGTTGAAGAGTGTAGCTGACAGCTTCCTTTTCTTCCTGGCGTATACATACGTGAGGCAGAAGCGTCTCTTTTCGCGTGGTATAACTTCTCAGAGCCTACCGGCTCTTGACGAAATTGGTGTAGGTGTTGTCGCAGGCGCATTCGCCAAATTCTGGACCACCCCTATCCAAAATATCGTCACCCGAAAACAGACGGCTGCGATGCTCTCTGCGCAGGACCCGCTGGCTACTGTGTCTCCGAATCTGAGCACGAAGGACATCGCTCTGCAGATCAAGGATGAAAAGGGTTGGGAGGGTTTCTGGTCTGGCTACTCCGCGAGCCTGATCTTGACGATGAATCCGGCGATTACCTTTCTCGTACACAAGATGCTTCTGCGATTTTTGGTCCCACGATCTCGGCGTGTGGAGCCAGGGGCAACACTCACATTTTTGCTTGCTGCGATCAGCAAAGCATTTGCTTCAACAGTGACATACCCATTCTCGCTCGCAAAAACACGAGCGCAGGTATCGACACAGAAGCCCACAGAGCCCACAGGGCCCACTTCTGAAGTCGAGAAAGAGGTTGAAGACTCCTTTGTTAGATTGAGGGTCGCCAACGCAAGGAAGCATACGGTGTTCAACACAATCCTACGGATCGCCAGGACCGAGGGTATCCAGGGTCTATACCAAGGTTTAGGCGCAGAAGTTGTCAAAGGGTTCTTTTCACATGGCATCACGATGCTGATGAAGGATCAAATCCATTCGGTCATCATCGATCTGTACTACCTTGTCTTGAAATCATTGAAGAAATATCCCAGTCCTGAAGAGTTGGCTGATATTGCGGCCAAACGGGCAAAGGCTACATATGAAAATGGTAAAAACCAGGTGGGAAGTGCATATACGAAGGGGGTGGATATGGCCGAGAATGCGTCACAAGTGGCCAAAGACATGGCGAACGGCGCCTCGAACAAAGTACAGGGAGCATTCAAAAAGGAGTGAAAGCAAGGATGCTGAGTTTGGCTGGGCCAAAAGGACAACGAACCGGGTTGGGAGCTTCCAGCTTGGATGTAATTTGGGAGAGGCACCTGACCGGGTGTTGCAAAATGTTAAATTAACGGCGAATGGGGTTTTGTTGTCCATACTGAGTCTGACATGTCCCTTTTAGTGTATATATACTGGGGTTATTTGCCCCCCTTGGTACTGGCGAATATGCAGCCTGCATTGTCTTAACATTGTTTCCTGTCGTGTTTCAACCGGGGTCTCAGCCACAGCCGTGACTGGGCTGAGTGGTCTTCCAAATGGAAGCCGTGATTCTTCTGCGTAACAGGCAGCCAAATTATTCAAAGATGGAGGGTATACGGAGTGATGAGTATTTCTATAGCGATATCTACGTGCGTGAGTGATGTGTTTTGGGTGTTGCGTGGTCGCCATCACATGAGGGGGGCTTGGGAGCACGGGCCTCTCACCGGGCCAACCGACGCCATCCCCCAAATTCAGAAGGCTAGTCGAGGCTGGGTCAACACCGCATCTAAACATCACCGCTCCCGCCTTGACTGCAACGACACCACGCCCGCCCGTCCTCGGGCTCAAGGACTCCAGGACTAGATACTAACATTGACAGGAACTTTACTTTGGCGGCTGACAACGAAAAGATTCCCCAGGAACACATCGCGCGACACACCCCAGGACCCCACGGAATAGCCGCATGACTGCCGTCAACACTGCCCATCCCAGCACTGAGACAGCGACCTCGAATCTTTTGGACACCCACGCAAGCACGACCACGGCACTCACAGACATACCTTTGCCGTTTGCGACATCACGATAGCTACGCATTCACGACCAAAACAACCTCTGTTATATATTTCTACTGCAACCCATCGCGCACGCCCCGCCGCACTAGCCATCAACCGTCACCGCTCTCTCCTGACTACCCCTCGCCTTGATCCACCCGTCGCAACACCACCACCGTTCCCACCCACCATGGCAATAGGCGACTCGCCATCCTCGCCCCCGAGCGGCGGCTGGGAAAGCATGGCGGAAGAGTTGGCATACTACAAAACGCAATATGAGACGCTCGAAGCGGAGTTGCAGGAATTCCAGGCATCCAGTAAAGAGTTAGAAGCAGAATTAGAACGAGACGTGGAGGAAAGCGAGAAGCGGGAACGGAAACTGCAAGAAAAGCTGGAACGGCTAGGATTTGAAGTGGAGGAGTGGAAAGTAAGTTCCTTGAGGTTCTCATGCGCAGTTTGACATACTGACTTATCTCTCCCAGACTAAATACAAACAAAGCAAAGAAGAAGCCAACAAGGCTCAGAATACTCTTCAGAAAGAGATAACGGCATTGCGGGACTCCCAACGAACTTTGCAGCTCAAGCTTCGCGATATCGAAGTGCAAAATGACGATTTCGAACGCCAGGCACGGAATCAGAGTTCGTCACTCGAGGATCTTGACTCAAAGTATAATGTTGCGATTGAGAGAACAGTCATGCTCGAGGAGGAGATCAAAATCGGCGAACAAGAACGAGAGAATCTTCGAATAGAGAACCAGCGAGTGCGGGACGAGTTGTCAGACCTTAAGATTGAAGCGGAAATTGTGCAGGAGAAGTTGCGACTTGCGGAGGACAATATTCGGGCATTTCACGAACGTAAGCCCTCTCAGCACCTTGCCGTTGGCTCCTTACGACCTCGATCGCCCTCGTCAGAAACCTCAACGTCCGCGACGACCCTGTCATCCCCTACTGCTTCCAGTCCTCCCGCCAAATCGGCCACCGTTAGGTCGGATGCGACTCCACCTTCTCCACCATTGTCAGAAGCTTCTGCCACAGCAAAACCGGCGCCCAAAACCCCAATGCCAGTTCGGAAGAGCTCGATTGCTATGGACCCATCGACTACACCGAGGCCTGGCTTCTATCAATCACGGCCGCCCCGACACTCGCGGGGACCCAGTCTATCGATGTCTGCGAAGGGTTCGAATGGTCGCACCACTCCTTCGATCCGTACGACTGCACCACCACCCAGGCCATCCAGACCAAGTGTTGGAGCTTCGAACACAGGTGGTGGCCTTCCCAGGTCTGGTTCCTTGTATCAGATCCGAGGACTGATTGGTAAGATGCAGAAATTGGAGGAGCGGGTATATTCTGCGAGGTCGAAGTTACCTGCGCCCACTTCCACTCCGCCACGAGCGAGTCCCCGGAATGGAAGCGCGCTGGGCAATCACATACCCAGCACTGTGACTGTGAGAAGCAACAGAAAACGGGCATCGGCTGCGTCAACAGCCTCATCATCAATGCCACAAGCGGACTCTGGTGTCAGCCGGCTGTCCTTTGGTATTTCGGCTTCCTCGCGCGAACCAAGCAGCAGCCGGCCCAGTAGCCGTGCATCGGTAGCCTCACAGTCTGGGCGACCAGCCAGTCGAAGCAGTATCCGCACGCCACTGGGGCACTACTCGAGCGCATCCATCAACGGCACAGAAGGGAGGATCCCACGTCCTCGAAGTTCAATGAGCGGACCAATTGGAGGGCATTCACATTCCCAGTCGCTATCCCTGTCCAGCTCTGTACGTGACGGCGATGCTGACAATAACAGTGATAGTAGCACTCCGATAGCCCGGCGCGGGACTCTTGATCGGACTGGCATCCCCACTCCGAGCGGACTGCCAAGAAGGCAGAGCGCGGGGCGGAGGACGAGCTCAGGACTGGAGGGGGATATGGGTCCGCCAGAGCGGCCTGCTGCCAGGACCCGGAAGTTGAGTGAGGTCGGAGAGTCTTACTAAGTTATGTGGTGGGTGTGGTGGTGGAACCACCCATGAGGCAGGGAGCTGCATGTGGATCCTACTTCTTTTTCTGGTACATATGGTCTGATTGTCGCATACCTTATGGCGTGGGGCATGGCATGGAGTTGGGGAACCTGCAGTAGCTTGAGGGAGTAAGAGGGTTAGGGTTGTTAAAGTGTGGATTGATTGGCTTTTAATGGTCATATTTTGTACGGCATCTGTTATGATTGGAATCAGACTTTAGGAACATTTGGTTGGAGTGGCAGAAGTGAAGGAAGGAAGAAGAGCATTGGGAGGGTTTGCGCTGAACTGATCTATGATACCGTCGCCCTGTACCTTACCGAGCATCCTTTCGATGCAAAAGGGCATTCTTTATGAATATATCTCTTATGTTGACTCTTGTCGTTTTCACTATCCACAGTACGCAATTGATACCCATAGCCATAGCCTTGGAATGGTTGATATTCACATGCAAATCTTTACCGCCGCTTTGACGAACTTAATTGTGCCGGAAAACACGCATTATGGGCAATATATTGTACCCAGATATTCTTCGAAGGGTACCTGCATGTTCCCACGTTTCCTGTGAGCGAGCAGAGAACGTGTATGCAGAGCACAGGCCGCGGTGGTGTTGAGGGGCTGAGATTTCACATGCTTTTCCCACGGTTCGGGATCGGAAATCGTACGATTTTTTCCCAATTAAGCTCTTTGCTCCTCCGCCTCCACACTCCGAGCCCAATGGGTCGGTCCGCGACATCCTTGAACTGGGATCTCGGAATATAAATCGAGAATGGTGTCGGAATTGGTGGATGTGGGGGTGTAGATCGGGTTCATGAGAGGCTGGACGTGTGGTTTAACTGATGGGAGGAGCAAGAGGTCGCGGGGAAGGGTTGGCACAAGCGACGGTGCTCAATTCAACGCTTCATCAAGACCACAGATTCAAATTGCGCACACCACCCAGATAATTGTTATTTTTATCAACTCGGAACCTACATTGATGAGGTGAATGGGAACTGATAAGACATGTCTCCGTCGGAACTGCGGAATACAGGTTGGAATATCTGGTCCCCCTTGCGTGAGCGGGCGGGATTGCAGTTGTCGCGGTGATTGGGCGGGCCGATGGCGGCGGTGCTCACTGCTGAAGGGAGCTGGGCATGTCCCGGAACGGAGTCCGATGGGGAAATCTCCATGGTAGAGCGGAGACCCGAGTGCTGCGGCCTTACGTAGGTGGTGATGATATCATAGGTCTGACTTCAATGCATGCCATTATCCTTCACATTGGAAAAAGCTTCTGTTTGAGTTGCATTGGGATGTTGAGGATTGGGGGATAGGGGAATAAACAATTTTCATCTGGAGCATAGTGTTGCTGGGCTGGCCTGGGCAGGGGGGATGAAGGGGACCCTCTCGGGAACAGCCTTTGAAACGCCGCTTTCGAAAGTTTCGATGATCTGCAGTCTGACAGATTCCACGACCTTCTGTCCTTCTAAGAGGAATACTCAGAAAAAAATTGCTCAGAGGAAAACGGGAAGGAAGAGGCTTGAAAGGTGTCCAAACGAATTTGTTGGTGGATGGCCGGGTTAAAATGAAGAAATTGGGGACCCGGGGAATGGATGGGATGGAGGGATGATGGGTTCGCGATATGACCCGATGGTCCAGCAGTGCCGGTGGGTTTTTTGCCAGTTGTTGGGCTTGCACGCACTCGCAACATAGGACTGAAGCGGAAGGGCTTCCGAGCTCTGATGTCTACCTTCACAAAAATTGTGGTTTTGGTGTGGATAGTGCGGAGTATCTAAAATGCCATTCTTCACCCAAAAGTCCACTCGGGGCAGGGATTTCGGGGGACGTTTTGTGCTTTGCTCGGCGGAAGGTGCACAGAGCGTCACAGAGCGTCGGCGAAAGGAACGCGGTTTCCTCAATTTGGGGCCGCACTTACCCGTATCGGAATCGTGGGAGGCCAGTGCGGCCGGTTTTCCATAGCGACGGCGGCCCTGGGGAGGCAGCTCGGGATGAGCTTGGGGTTCACCGTCGACTTTTTTTAAGCCCTACCATCTCGCCGCCCACGCCGAACTCTCTCCCTTTTTCCCTCTCTCTCTTTACTCTTCACCATCACAGCCCATCCTCCTCAATCATCAATCCCTCCCAATCAACCAGAGCTGCGCTGTTTGCCCGTTGCAGCGTTCATTGCTCCGCCCCTCCTCCTCTATACCACTCTCTATCCTCCCTGCATTCTCGGGCACCTGTACATTTTTTAATTCCCCGGTATCCATTTGCGGTACTTCTCTCTCCCACCGACTAGATACCACGGGTAGACTGTCCTCTACTCATAATACTAGCTCGTCCCAACTCCCCAACATCTCGCTGGTCTAGTCGTCATCCGAAGACGCAGATCAATCACCCTTCCAAAAACTCAGCGTAGCGGGACAGCCGGATATCTTCCCCTCACCGTCAGCATCGCCCTTGATTGGGACAGCCGACATACAATATGGCCGGATCTGATTCTAACACTGCCAATGGCGTTGCCAATGGCACCCCGAGTTCTGCCGCTGCCAAGTACAACCTCCCTTCACATTTCATCGGTGGCACGCATCTCGAAGTAGCACCGCCTGGGAAGGTTAAGGACTTCGTGGCTGCGCATGGCGGTCATACGGTCATCACAAATGTGAGTTTTACCATTCTACCTTCAAAATGGTATTTTCCGTCATGTCCAAGGGTTCCCCGCTAATTCAGGATCTACGAGTCTAGGTGCTCATCGCAAATAACGGTATTGCCGCAGTCAAGGAAATTCGATCGGTGCGGAAATGGGCTTACGAGACCTTTGGCGATGAACGGGCGATCCAATTCACCGTCATGGCCACTCCTGAAGATTTGCAGGCCAATGCCGAGTACATTCGTATGGCGGACCAGTATGTTGAGGTAGGTGGAGCTCTTGAAAACTCTGTGCCATCCAATTCGTGCGCTGATTGGATTTTGCAGGTGCCTGGAGGTACCAACAACAACAACTACGCCAACGTCGAGCTCATTGTCGATGTTGCGGAGCGGATGAACGTGCACGCAGTTTGGGCAGGATGGTATGCTTTTCCCCTCAATTGAATCAGTCGTCCAATATCTGACAATTAGCCAGGGGCCACGCTTCCGAAAACCCCAAACTCCCGGAATCTCTCGCCGCGTCGCCGAAGAAAATCGTTTTCATTGGCCCTCCCGGTTCTGCTATGCGATCTTTGGGTGATAAGATCTCCTCCACAATCGTCGCACAACACGCAAAGGTGCCATGTATTCCATGGTCGGGAACCGGTGTAGAGGAGGTCAAGGTCGACGAGAAGGGCATCGTCACTGTCGAGGACCATGTCTACGAGAAAGGCTGCACTAAATCGTGGGAAGAGGGTCTGGCGGTCGCTAAGAAGATTGGCTTCCCTGTCATGGTGAAGGCCTCGGAAGGAGGTGGTGGTAAGGGTATCCGTAAAGTTGAGCGAGAGGAAGATTTCGAGCAACTTTATCGGGCAGCCGCTAGCGAAATCCCCGGTTCCCCCATTTTCATCATGAAGCTTGCCGGCAGCGCACGACATTTGGAAGTCCAACTTCTCGCTGATCAGTATGGAAACAATATCTCCCTGTTCGGCCGTGACTGTTCCGTGCAGCGACGTCACCAGAAGATCATTGAAGAGGCTCCCGTTACCGTTGCTCCCCAGAAGACTTTCCACGAAATGGAGAAGGCTGCTGTTTCTTTGGGCAAGCTCGTCGGTTACGTCTCCGCTGGTACCGTTGAGTATCTTTACTCTCACGCGGACGACAAATTCTACTTCCTAGAGTTGAACCCTCGTCTCCAGGTCGAGCATCCCACGACAGAAATGGTTACCGGTGTCAATCTCCCCGCTGCTCAGCTCCAAATCGCCATGGGTCTTCCTCTGCACCGCATTCGGGACATTCGTCTCTTGTATGGTGCTGATCCCCACACCTCTACCGTTATCGACTTCGATTTCACGAAGGAGGGCAGTGTTCAGAACCAACGCCGACCCACTCCTAAAGGCCATACCACGGCGTGCCGTATCACATCTGAAGATCCTGACGAGGGCTTCAAGCCTTCCGGTGGTACTATGCACGATCTGAACTTCAGGAGCAGCTCCAACGTGTGGGGGTACTTCTCCGTTGGTACTGCAGGTGGTATCCACAGTTTCTCCGACAGCCAATTCGGTCACATCTTCGCTTACGGTGAGAATCGTCAAGCGTCGCGGAAGCATATGGTTGTCGCGCTGAAGGAACTGAGCATCCGTGGTGACTTCCGTACAACCGTTGAGTATCTCATCAAACTGCTTGAGACCCCAGCTTTCGAGGAGAACACTATTACCACTGGTTGGTTGGATGAGCTCATTTCGAAGAAGCTCACTGCTGAGCGGCCTGATCCCATGGTCGCTGTCATCTGTGGTGCTGTTACCCAAGCCCATGTTGCCAGCGAACAGTGCATGTCCGAGTACAAGGCAGGCTTGGAGAAGGGTCAGGTTTCATCCAGGGACTTATTGAAGACTGTTTTCCCCATTGATTTTATCTATGAGGGCAACAGGTACAAGTTCACCGCCACCCGCTCCAGTGTGGACAGCTTCACCCTCTTCATTAACGGTTCTAAATGCTCTGTTGGCG
>Ga0247768_1000621_pt1 | contig 12843 bp, 14 predicted proteins | sample UWRJL016104C6_FD_179944 | JGI IMG/M metagenome (GOLD analysis project Ga0247768, IMG submission 179944) | Plant litter microbial communities from Arlington Agricultural Research Station in Wisconsin, United States - UWRJ-L016-104C-6 | ecosystem: Environmental > Terrestrial > Plant litter >... | reverse complement strand
CTACTTTCTCGGAGAAGTGGTAGACGTTGCGGTAGTCTTGGACTTCAACGGTAACGTTATTAAAGAAAGTGTTTTGAGTGAGGGCGGAGATGGAGAAGTTTGCGAGGAGCTCGTTGAGAGAGGCTGCAGTGATGTTGAGGTCCGCAAGTGGGTTGAAGCCATGGTACTGGGTTTCGCTGCGCTTCTTGAGGTCGGAGAGTGAGAGGGTGAGGGTTGTTATGCCGTCTACGCCTTCGAAGCGTCGGGTGTTGAAGGCGGAGTCTTGGATTGGGGAGAGGAAGGCGTTGAATGAGCGTGTGCTGGCGTAGGTATCTTCTCCCCCAGCTATGGGGGTGTCTTCTTCCCCAGCTACCCATCGCTTAAGTTAGAAAATTCACGTTCAGTTGGTCCAAGTACAACACCCGTTTTTTTTTCCTTTTCGCGTTTGGGGGAAGGAGAAGAAGCACTTACGACTCGACGGCGTACTCGTTTCACCCATCCCGTCAGACGCATCGAACGCACACAAATCCACCCTTGTCCCGTTTTCAACCCATACTTTCTCTATGCATTGAACGCCTCGGGTAACATCCAAATCTATCCACGTACCATGATAACCTGCGATACTTCTCGTTGCATACTCAAATAAATTCAGTGCATTCACTGATCTCAAGTACTCCGGCACATGGTATCTCGCCCACTCCTTATAGCCCGTAGAATTGCGCGGCAAAATGGATTTCAAATAATCGTCGTCGGTTTTATTTGGGTCCAAGTTGTTGTTTTGATCTGTCCATGTAAATGATGTTCCTTGGTTATTGAGCACGCTCTTGCCGTGTACGGTGTAAGTGAGATTCTGTACGCTATCGCGATTGGTGATGTTGACGCGGTAGACGGTTGAGTAGCCTCTGCAGGTCAAAGTACAGAGGTGCACTGCGATGCCGAATTGGCTGTCGGTGTGATTCGCATCTGTCGATAGATTGAAATTGCGTTGGGGTATGTAGCCCAAGTATCGAGCGAAGGTGATATTGATGGTGTCGTAGGCATAGGAATCCGCTCTGAAGTTCCAGAGGTCGTAGCTTCGCATCGTGGTTGTGAGGTTGGTCTCAGGGTCGTACATCAAGTCAAAGAATGGGATATACATGGTGCTGTTTGCGTTGCTTTCTTGGCAGCTGAGCTGGGGTCCGTTAAATTCAAGTATGTATGATGAGTTACGCGTGTTAGGTGGAGGTTCGATCCGGGATATCTGTCCCGCTAAGAGTACAAATTTCGCATAGGTTGTCATTCGGCCTTTCAATCCCCTTGACAGGTATTAGAAGATTACTATCGGACAAAGAAGCATGCTAATAGGCAGCTCACCAATGTGTTCGGTTAAGGTAGCTGATTCGAGCCGTGGACGAGTTCAAGACTTCGAAAACGGGAACACGAAGACCGACTTGACTCAAACCAGGAACAACATACGAATCGTCCAACGGATCGAAGGTATCCGGAAAACTCTGATTCAAAACCGACATGTTGAAGCTCTGGAGCGAGGGCCACGCATCCATCGACACAACCAAAGCGCCAGGCGGATAAATCAGCGCCAAATTCAGAAACCAAAGGTAAACCGCCATAAAAAACAGCAACGGCGCCGTCCAAATCGTTTTCAGATTCGATATCGAGAGGATATTGTCTCGGAGCGTGAACATGCGCTCGATGTCTTTGAGACTGGTATACTGTTTTCGGAGCTTGTTCCAGAGGTGTTGGACGAAGCATGTTCCGACGCAGACTGTGAGTGCGCCTTTGACGAGGGTGACGAAGATGAGGGAGATGGCTGTGACCCAGGGTTGGGTGATGCTGACTTCTTCGACTAGTTTTCCGTCGAGACGGAGGAAGAAGATATAGTGCCCGATTGCGATGGCGAATGCTAGGGCAGGTCAGTGAGGAGTTTGGATTCAAGTAAGCAGTTGGGCCGTGGGCTGAGAGGAATCTAACCTGCGAGCAGTGGTCCTTCCAAGTTCAGAATAGAGTCAGCAAAGTTCTTTACGTTTTATCTTTGTCCTGGTTCTTACCGAAAATAAGCAGCACAGTTCTCCGATGAATGCGATTCGGTCGTCGCCATCGTGAATCCTCTTCTGACTTAATGAGTCCGTCTCCTACAACAGCGCCCAAGCGCTCTGATTCTTGCGCGCCTCCAACATTCCGCTCCGCGCTTGCACCGTCACCAGCAGATACATCCTCAAAGTCAGACACGAGCGGCTGTTTAGGACCAGCGTGCATAGCCTTATCGCAATTTTTGAGGAAATGATGTTATTTTCGCGAAGAAAAGAAGAAATGAGGGGAAGACTAGAGGTGTACATAGGAAAATGGATCAAGTAGATAAGAAAAGCATGCTGAAGATTGGGGCTGGGGGCGCTTTCTTACGGGCGAACAAGACTCGTAAATATGCTTCAGGATATCGGCGACGTTTGCGAGGCTTCATACAGTGGGGGCCAAAACTAAGAACGGAATAGAATATGCGATACCTATGGGCATGAGGCTACGGGGGAAATTGGGACGTAAGGATGTTATGGAAAGGATAGGATATACGGTACAGCTCTGAGTATTTCGCACGATAGTTCGCGGTTGTTGATCGAGCGTGTTTGGTGAATTTCTCTTCCTTTAAAGGGTAAACGGTTTCCGAGAGTGCTATTATTAGTAGCTGGCTGGGAGCTACCAGTTAGGATTGCCGAATTCGGTTTAGAAGCCATGCGCTGTGCGAAATACGAGAGGGACACACCGGTCAGAGAATTTGTTCGTGATATATTATCTAGGCTTAGGCATGGATTCGATTTCATCGATGGAAAATTCTCAGGAATGGGGATCGAGTTGGTCGGTAAGAAAATATAGGAGCTTGATAGTTGATATAAGACCCTAATTCCAGGACTGGGTAGAATCTCACGATGCTTACTTGGTACCTAGGTATGATGTCTGGTTGACTTCAAAATCATGTAACAGTCTTGGGATTGTACACTTGAAACTTTTCCATAGTAAGAGTTGTATTAAATAGGGTTCATAGCATCCGGGAACTGGACTCATTTGTCAATTTCGATGTCAGTGGCTGTGAGTAAGTTTGGAGAGCATATTCAGTGATTTAAACAGAGGACCCCGGGAACTTAAGCGAATTCGTTAGCATTTAGAAAATCGAAACCCACCTTATGCACACCACACCATACCGAATCTCGGCTCCGGTGTAGCTGAGTCCCTGGAAGCCTTTGATTTGGTGTTTTCCGTAGGCGTAATAATCCACTCAAGGTGATGGACGCCTTTAGCAAAATAGTTACGGGCAATCCCGGAAACGCACGCCCGCCCACCGTGGCCCCACGGGTAGGAAGGCCTACGACCTGTGGACAGTATCTAGGTAGCCGAACAGTTCATTTGCACCCTAGCACTATTCTACAAGTACAGAGGTTGGACATAGTAGTCATACACCTTGTCAAGCCCAGACTAACGGTGTTGTGGTGTTCCTAACTCCTTCTAGACTGATATTTTTGCAATCAGCAGCATACGGTGTCATTTTTGTGTCCGTTAGCCCACAGTCCGGAATCATTCAATCGAGAGTCTTGTCGATTTTTCAAAGCCGCATTCAGTCGAGTCCTTGGAGGATCTTTCAAGGCCAACCCCTCGTAATTCTGATTCATATCATCATTTGGGTCTTTTGGCCAGCACCTTTCACAGTCACAATACACCGCAGACCTCCTACACTTAAGGTCCTTATCCCATTGGCCCAATACAATGTATGCGCCCTTGCGGTCCAACAAGTTCACGACGTCGACAAGGAGATGCTGCAAGCAACGAAAGTGAGACTCCTCTTTGTCTTCTTCGCCTTTGAGCCGTCCTTCCAGAATCCGATTAATGCATCCGCAAAAATAATGCATCGGCTCCTGAAACTTCTCCTCCCATTTTTCAAAGAACTGATCGTACCCCTGAACATCGACGCCAACACCCCCATCAATCGCATCGTTGGCATCGGCTCCCGTCGTAAGCATTCGCTCAGCTACCAGGACATGCGCGGCCGGCCAGACGCCGACATTTCTGCCGGCAGCATCGCGGCGGCGGTCTAGCTCCTCATCGATCAAATACATCAGAGCCCGTAGATGTCTCAACTTAGGCTCCTCTGCGAAGGACAAGTATCCTGTCTTGGTGCGGAGGATGTGCGCACGGCCGAGGTACTGTGCGAGTAGATAGCATGTATAAATCTTCAAGTCGTCGATACCTTCGCGCATGGAAAGGTGCTGCCGGCTGATGGGGTATTCGACCAGTTCGTAGAGCCGCTGCTGCAAATCATAAGCCGCAACTAGCAGCGGCTGCGTGTACTTTTCCGTCAGAGCGGCGACTTGCCGTCGATGGGCGCGGTGCTCGGTGCGCCAGCTCAAGTAGAGACTGAAGATGGAACCGAGCAGGCCGATGACGGCTACTATGATAGGAATGAGAAGGTCGGTCCTGGCCATGAGGGATTAATTCGACATATAGAACTTCACAAATGAGAGGTTAAAGGTGTTAGAAATACGTGCGGAGACATTGGTCATATAAAGAAGAGGTGTTGTTATCTGTAGGCTTCCGATAGAGGTTATAAAAAGAAACAGAAGCCCCAGTTTGGCACCAGGCTTTCCATCAATATTGGTCAGTTCGCCAATCCGACAGCCATGGCGCTGGTCAAGCGAAGGGTGAAGTGCAGCACTGGAGTTTCGCAATCGGCTCATCCTATAAGAGTTGGCGACATGCACCTCTTATTGATATTCAGCTTGGCAGCACAACGCCACCGAGTCATATCTGAATGTGATAACTGTATTAGTCGGTGTAAACGGCGTACCTCCTAGGAGAAAATCGCCTAAAAATTCTCTATTCAATTCGGGGCAGAAAACAAGTGAGCCCGAACTCAAGGAAAATCCGTTCAAAGCGCACTGACGAGACGATCGGGTCTGCGACTATTTCCAAGTACGCCCAAACTGGGCGGAAACATGATATTCGAATACTGTACATTTAACTTATGAGCGAAACAGTTCTAGAATCAAGCTCTGTGGGTTCCCGCTGATTCTCCAGCTCATGTGGTTGGCCCATCTCGTGTGGTTGTTTAGGTCCGCCCTGCACCGAAGAATCTGTGCGTTGTGCGGGCGAATATGAGACACCAGGATAATTTTTCTTAGTCTGTACCAATTCAGGTTGAAAGGATACAGCAGCATTTTCCAGCGGGCTATGCTTCCTTCTCCATATCCAGAAAGCGAGAAAGATGCACATGCCGACCCCGAAAAGAACGCCGACTACGATTCCACCAATAGCCCCACCAGAAAGGGTCTTGCCGCTTGAGCTATCCGGTGTTGAGGACGCCGAAGGTGTGGATGACGATTCACCTCCAGTGTTGGCCGGGCCGTCGCAAACTTCGCCCACCAATTCACCATCTCCGCCGACCGGTTGTAAGCTTGAGGAGTCGAAGTTGGTTTCCGCCTGCCAGATAGTAAACGTGTTTGCGTCGTAATTGACCATTAGATATGCCGAACTCAAAAAGAGTCGATTAAGAGTTGGAAAACGGTTATCCACCGATTCTGATTCGATGACAAGATTCTTCGCAGAGTTATTCGCAATTATTTTACCACTAGACACAATTGTTGGCTCTGGTACAACAAGCTCAGTGTTTGGAACACGTATCGAGATACCATTCAGGATGGATATCGTCAAATCCCCGTCATAGCTGCAAGCGAGGTTAGTTGGGTTCTTACTTTATCGTGAGCATGCGTGGCAAGGCTTACACGTTCTCCGGTTCAAAAAGATATGTATTATAGTTCAAACCAGAACTCGTCGTCTGGTAATCCTCCGTTGCCGAACCATCAAAATATCTTCCGCCTGCCAAATCATGGAACTTGTCCCAGTACTCATCCGGCAAAGTCATCAGCCCAGCGTAATCTATGTGTATACAAACCGGCAATGTCTCAGTGATAACGTCGCCGAAAATGCTCATATCCGACCCGTTCGGCCAGTTGAGTTCAATGTTGTTGATGGTTACGAGCATTCCAGTACGGCAGTCTGAGGTAAAGACTAAAGGTGCAGTGTAGTTCGCGGACCCTCCAGCGATAGCCTTGTCATAACCTCCAAGAACCAGCGAGCCTGGCACTCTCCTGGGCCCACCGACCAAGCCCCAAAATATCGCAAAGGTTCGAGAGGCGATATGGCCGGCCGTTTTGAGGGTGGATAGTAAGGTAGAATTGCTGCCAAGGCCCATCTGTCCCTGAGGAGACCATGGTGGAAACTCCTCTTTTCGCGGTACGCCAAATGGAAAGTCCGGCAGAGTGAGGTTAGGGCTTAGTCTGAAAGAATCCGCAATCCAAGTGGCGTCGACGGGCTCGTTCTGCTGGCCGTCTTCCGTATTGGTCTCCGTTGAGGAGTTCGACCCGTCATATGTACCGCCTCTATAGGTGAGGCACTGAGTAGCGGAAAAGTCTTCTTCATCACAGAACCCGTTTGTTCCAGGTATGTAGGTTCCGTTCGCCCATCTAGCTCAAGAGTCAATTCCTTGTCATTGAGTAATATGATGCACTCACGTATGAACATGGAGCGATATGTTCTGAACCGGTGTACCAACTCCGATAGATACCCCATAGACATTCGCGTTGTTGGAAAGTGTAATATTGTCTATTGGAAGAGAAATCAGGCTAGACTGACATACAGCATCTACAATCGGAAGTAATTGCCCCAGAGAGTAAACGAGATATAAAGCGAACGTGATCATGATTGTGGACCTCCGCGTTGAACCGGTGACCATATGAAGCAACGAGAGCAAGTTGGTGAGGGTGTACCCATTGAATTTGGGAGGGTGGAAGACGGGCAACAAAGGTCTCCCGCGCCGCAGGATCGTTGCCTCGCCGCAGAAGCCTCGCCTTCGCGAGGTTACCCTGTTATCATCAAACTAATGAAGTTTCATTGTTAAGCTTCTACGATTAGTAAATTCCAGTCACATCTACTTGTAACTTACTAGGGCAAAAAGGCAGTGATTGGCCGCTCATGGTACATAAAACGGAGTACACGACGTCACCAAGCTCCACAACCAGATATAACACGAAGGTATGGACTGAGCGCCAATATATCTGTAAGCTGTCTTCAAGGGCTGAATGCGCATCAGAAAGGGTTGATTTCCCGCAACGAATACTTCCTTCTACACAATTTTGATGCCGACTTTCTTCATGAGGCGAGGACGCGAGAATTTGACACCACCGCCAAGTGTTACGCCGCACGGAAACGCATATCGAGGAGCAACCTTGAACGGCGATAGGATATGATCAGGAGCTGTGCCACGGTCACTGACTCTGGCTCCGAGGTCGGGAAATAAGTTGCCGGAATTGGTTTGTCAACAAGACTATACCAGCATCTATACTTGTATACCCCTAAATTCTTGCGCACTGGCTATTATAGTTTTGAAACTTTGTTTGAGAATTTTCTCCCCAGTACTCGCCAGAAAACTAGCGCCTAGGTAGGCGAAGCGCACTCACCAAGATCGGCCAGTCGTATCTAATTTTACCTCACACCCAACATACAAATCCTGATGTTAAGCCCCATGCAGCTAGAGATAAGCGCTACCTGAACAGGGCATAGATTTTTTTAGCGTTTCCCTACAAGAATTTATCATACCAGATGGTCAAATCTATCATGCATTGATTGCAATTTATACGACATTCATAGAATAGATTCCGCCCCCGACCAGGAGCCAGTCTTAGTTAACTCACAACCCATGGGGTGATCGTCCCGGTGATGAACTGCTGCGATGACACTTGAATGATGCACCAATCCCATTGCAGACTAGAATTTATTATACATACATAGGATATCTGTCTAGCAACTTCCTCACACAGTGAGCCACCTGCCCAGTCGCGGTTCGAAGTAAGAAACAGCCCAATCCTTTAAATCATCTACTTCGATGCATCAATTCCAGATTGCGCTGGACCCTTTCCTTGGTCACCCTTTGTTGGAAGACTGTAGCCACCACCGCTAGCATTCATTCCTTCGATTCCTGCGCCCTTCTCGCCTTCGGGCATCGGGGCTGTCTTGTCGGCACGAGCGACATGGTCGGACTGTAACATAGATTAGCGCTGTTCAGTGACAGTGGGTGAAAGCGAACATGTGCGTACAGTGTCAGAGCCCGCTCCGTGGGTAATGTTGTGCTGTGCCTCATCGAAGGGGCCATTGTCAGAACTTCCGTCTCCGTTTCGAGGCATGTTGGTCAAAATAGCGTGGGGAATATTGAAGTATTACCTGAGGTTGGAATTTTATTCGTGGTAGTGGTTTTTGGTTTTACTGAGGATGAGTGGAGGTGGTGTTCTAGAGATGTGTATCTAAATACCTCGAGTTTGTGTACCACGTGAGCGTTGAGTCGGGTAAAGTGACGTCAACCCTTCGTTCCCATTTGGGAGCTATGACATCACATTGGGTCTCAAACACCTCCCATTCCAACAGCTGATCTTTAATTTACGCTTCGTGTCCAGCATCATTCCACCACCGTGCAGCGCACGTATTCCCTTCATTTCTACTGACTTCCATCCTTTAAGGTCGGGAAATGAATGACCGATTTAGGTGGCTGCGCGCCCTCTACTAGAGTATCTTTTTTCCGACTAATGTTAAATATGTAAGCCCATAGATCTAACTTTTAGAACTATAATGCTTACTTTATAGGAATCTACAGGGATACGGGGTACTTACGCTTAAAACATAGTTCAAGAAAGTGGACCATATGTCTTGGTGCATACCTATTCCAGTGGGTTATTTCCCGGCCGTAGAGCCGTCTCTCCGTCATCAGCATTAATGAACACTGAGTTCCGTGGTCTTTAATCTACATTCATACTGCTGAATTGATGTCCTGCGAGTCTACGAATTTCGCTAGTTAGCGCTGATTTAATACAGCGGTGTCTAACTTCCTACCCTCCATGTCAAATCAGTGGATGAAAGAGTTATTGAAGGATTCGGTTTAAGGGCGTTTTTCCAGGAAAATGATGTTATCGAATTGAAAGTTCTTGCCAGGGGCCCGAATCCTTTAAAAGGACTTTGAAAATAATGTCCTAACATGTTCGCGGAGGCGTGACAGATCAGAACATTGTTACCACGAACATAGAGTAATGGCGAAAGTTTGATACATTTTCCTTAAAATCTAACTAGCGAAAGGTCACAGAGATCGAATTTCACTCCAAAAGCACGTTGTCTCAGCTTTATCAAGTGTAGCAAATTCAGCCACCAGGGCCCAATTCCTACATACTGAGAAATAAGATAAAGAAAAACACGCAAAAACTCCCAAATAGCACCACCAAATTTTTTTTTGCCCGGCCGCAGTCCGCTGTCCGAATTTCCGAAATGAAATATGAAGAAAAAACTTCATGCAAAAACTCCCAAAACGCATCAAAATTTTTATGTTTTTTCCAGCTACAGTCAAACAGTTCGATCCAAATTCTGCACCTCGTACTCCCCAAACACCCCGTTCACGGGAAGTATGCCGCTTGCGAGAAGCGTTTTACATTCTGATTGTTCAATGAAGCCGACAGAACTTACTGTTCGGCTGCTTTCCTGACACTCCTGCCCTTGCCCGATTTAAACTTTTCGGGACTTCTTGCTTGCAGGACCCTCCTGCTCGGCCTCGGAATCCGAGTCATAATTTTCTCGAGCGCGTTTGCGTTGAGGGGACGATTCCGGGGTGCTTGGAGGGGCAGGAGGCAGGTCTTTGGTCTCAATGCTTGACTCGGAGTCATCAAGCAAGTCGATTGCCGAGTCATGCAAATCGTCGGTCGAATTTGGACCTGCAGGAGTGGAACTTGTTCCTCCGACTTCAGAAGGAGGAGATGCTGCAAGAGCGGGGTTGAGCACAGTAACAAACTGTGGAACATCTTCTGGATATGATGGGAACTCCTTCCTCCATGCCTGGTTGCCCTTCAGCAGAAACGTGGTAAGTTCGGGGAATTGTTGGCATGATCGTTCCCATCGCCGAGACACCTTTCGGGAAACACTTGAGATCTTATTTGAGCATTTGTTGTCGCCGAGGACTGACACTGCTCCTACGCTTCGGATGTTCTTGCTCGATCCAACACTGACATTGTCCAGATCGACAATTGATGATCCCTGGTACTCATTTGCCTCAACATATCCCTCGTCGGCATTCTTCATGGCCCAGGCGCGAATCTGGTCCCGATCTAAATTTTGACGTCCGTACTTGATATCTTCTTCTTCAAACCCGTCTCCAGGGTCAGAAACGAACTTCGAGGACTGGTCGTCACGGTTTGGCGCGCCGACGCGCTTTGCAAGCTTCTTGGCCTCCTCGAGCTTCTTCTCAGCTTCTTTCAGTTTCGCACTGAGTTCGACGCCCTTTTGGCAATAGAATTTCGAGTACGTCTCCATGATATCCGGTCCGAAGTGGGTGAATCTCCATTCGGCAAAACCGTGATTGAAACCTTCTCGCCAATTCGAATACTCGTTCTCAACTTCTTCAACCTCTCTCTCCATCGCGTAGACATTTTGGTTGGCCTGGGTGACGACTTCAATAGGTACGTCGTAATCGACCCTCCCAGGGGAGCCTCCATTAGCGCCGTTGTCTCGCATCATCTCGCTCTCGGTTTCAGACTCATTATCATAGCCCTCTTCCGTCTGAATACATTCGAGCTCGTTGTCCTGTTCATAAACTTCTTCGATCGAGAGATCCGAATTGATACGGTATGCTTTCAAATCAATCCCAAGCTCTCGCTCCTTGTCAGCGCGGAAAGCCATGAAGCCAGACGTATTAAACAGGGCAGAGTTTCTTCGGAATTTGGAACGGTTCACTTTGACACCATTGATGATGGCATCCATGACGCGACGCATCGCCTCTTCTCCCTTCTTGCGGTACACTTCGCCTTCCATCTCGCACCCCTTCTTGTGGTCCAGGATTTTGGTGATGGTCTTTTCGGCTCCCCGGATAATGCACTCGTTCATTCTCAGTTCTTTCGTCTCTTGAGGTGTCGGCGTGCCCCGAGCCGAAATGCGCATTTGAATCTCGTCACATTTGGCTTGCTTAGTGGTAATCATCTCCGAACATTGGGAGGTTACTGCACTAAAATTTTTTGCTGTCTCCTTTTTGTACTCGTCTAAGAGTTCGATCTTGTCCATCATGGCGTTGTACAAATTGATTTCGCCGACCACTTCCGGGCTTAGGGTGATCACCGGCTGCATGACAGTCTTTCCCCCATCCTTCTTCCGGGGTAAACGGATGAGCTCGCAGGTCATCTTGTTCGTGTTACTGGGATTCAGAGATATCGGATTCGTAAGGTTGGTGGATGATTGGGCGAGTTTGTTCTTCGGTGGAGCGGGTGTGGTGTAGAGTGTGTGAGTATGTTGTTGTGTAGAAGGAAGCTGAGGGTGGGCAAGTGTGTTGTTTCGATGAGTAGACTTGGTGCGAGTAGTGCGGAATTATATTTGCCCGGTGCAAACACTGCCACGAAACATTCACCTCTTGTAGAGCATCACGGGCAGGGTGGAGGTGGTGCCAAGAAAAGTTCAAATGGTGTAATTCACCTTTCCTTGCACCAGAGCGTCACAGAAATTCAACATCAGTATTCAAGCACTTCGCAAAAGCCAATGTAGCTCTTAAACTGCTCGGATACGGCACAACAATAATTGCTCAAGAAACTAAATGGTGAAAATAACGCATGCGAGCAGAGATGTGCAGCCTACCGACTTTTTCACCCAATAGTTTAAAATGTAGCCGACAGCCCTGTTGGGGCCGACTTCCCAATAGGTGGATTGATAGGGGAGTGCTAGCGCCCCTAGCGCCCCCCAAACCGGCTAGCCTTCCCAATAGCGTTGATATATTGTTTGCAGAAAACCTCCCCCCCCTTAAAGATGGAGGGGAAGGGGGACTGTTGGGGGAAGTACACCTATGGGGGTCATGTCCCATGGGAAGGAACCTCTCAACACTGTTTCGGGCCACCATGGGCTATATAAGCCCAAGTAGCTACTAGATAGTTCATCAAATATACAATTGACTCACATATACATGCATGCCTCCATCGTGCACAGTACCACACCAGGGACTCATATTATTGTCATAGATTTAATCTAGGACAGCGCCGCTACAACCTAGCCTAGCGCCGCTTAAATTCAGCGTAAAGCCGCGTCCCAACGGGTGAATCTATTACGTAGTAATACATAGGCAGGCTAGGTAGAAAATTCGAGCGTCTGGTAGCTGGCAATAACCTTTAAAGCTACGAAGGCTACTTGCTAAAGGGGTTAGCATATAATAGACCAACCGATCGGTGGACATATCCACCTATTTTGGGGAAAATCCATGGATCACCGATCGGTAGGTTGCACATCTCTGCATGCGAGCAGCAATATGTCCTTAGTAGTCTATTAGGACACATTTTTGATTCGTTCTTATTCTTGAGCTTGATAACTTGCGCGAAAATAGCTTCATAAGCTAGCACTGTTTATAGAAGATCTAGCAGAATAATTACCGTAGCAAACTGCGTTGTACCGAAATCTGTCGGTGCTGGGAAATTAGATGAAAGTCCACGTGGTCCGGTACCAAATTATGTCCACTGTATCACTGATAGGCGCCTTCACAAAGCAATACTTTGAAACCCCTCATGGTTCCCTTCACAGATTTTAAATTCACTTCATCCACTTCCCCTAGCCACAAAGCCAGTCTTGGCGGCGAGTTTATTCCCCTAGATATTTTCGCCGCCCTACACTTCAACCTCCACCCACAGCCCACAACACACCGTTCTTGTCGCTTACAACTTTGGCCCCGGATCGCTCTTCGAATATCGCCTCGACATCGCTGTTGTATTTTTGTAAGTGAGAGCCTTTTAGCACCTTTTCGCAAGCTGTACTGACCATACTCTCAGGAAC
>Ga0247768_1000620_pt1 | contig 12847 bp, 10 predicted proteins | sample UWRJL016104C6_FD_179944 | JGI IMG/M metagenome (GOLD analysis project Ga0247768, IMG submission 179944) | Plant litter microbial communities from Arlington Agricultural Research Station in Wisconsin, United States - UWRJ-L016-104C-6 | ecosystem: Environmental > Terrestrial > Plant litter >... | reverse complement strand
TTTCCTCGCTCATCGTTCCTTGGTTCGAGAAAAGCCGGACTGTGAAGCGGAGCTTCACCCCCAGGGAATGGCCCCAGTGGGGTGTCGGAAGCCGCTGTGGACTCGTGCCTAACCCTCTCAATGCATTGTTGCAGGCAGTGTTTCGGGGTGTGAGTCGACTCGCTGTGGCAACCTTGATTCCTCACTCCGGTTCTGGCCAGTGACCTGGACGTTCGCGGGTGTCGCGCATGTTTTCGCGATATTCCCGTTAAAAAGCGCGAAACCGGTGCGCTACTTGGTTGGCGGCGATGTAAGGCTAGCTTGGCGATTGGATGCGCGCCTCTCACTCGCACTCACCGAATCAGTAGCTGGTATTACTCGAAATCCGTCCCTCGCGACTTCCACCGTCTCCCTTTGGGTCGCTCGACATCTTGCGGAAATGCGCTACGTTTGATCCCGAGTGACACTCAGGCACTCATGCGCTAGCTTGCGCCCATGCCCGGGAGTAAGAACGGCCCTCATGGGGTCGCGTACTACGATCGCCATGGCTCTGGCGAGTCGGAGTTTTCCCGTTCGCCGGGGCAAGAGTACGTCTCGTCGAGTTTCCAGGATGTCCAGCAGAACTACCAGAACGCCTACGCGCGCGGCGGTGGTCGCGTGAGCTCCGCAATCCGGTTCGTTCGGAGTGATGCGGACGCGAGCGACATCGCGGGTGCTCGCGCGCTCGCGTTGGATGTGGGCTCGCTTGGCGGTGTCGCCGCTACCGCGAAGTTGTTGGCGCGGTTGGGCACGCAAGCTCGGCCAGTGCTCGCGGCCATCCTCCCGACTGGCGAGGCGGACATTACCCCTCTACTCGGCAAGGTCCGCTTCTTTTTGGAGCGGAAACCAGAGCCTGATTTGGTGCGCTTGATCGAGTCGATGATTGGCGCGGGTGAAACGTCAGCGAGCTCGCCGAGCGAAGAGGCTGCGGAGGCTGCCTTGCGCTCCGGTTCATCCGCGAATGCTCCTTTTTGGATGGATCCAGAAGAGTTCGAAGAAATTCGTCGCCAAGCAACTCTGCCTAACGACAGTCCAGATAAGAACGATTAGGATATCGCCATTGCGAAATGGCAGATCCAGTATTGCTTCTTCATCGCGCCGATCCGGAACTTCATGTCTATACGACGGGCAGCGTGCAATCGCCCGCCAGCATCCGCGATCAGATGATCCGTGGGCGGCTCCTGATCCAGCGGGCGGAGTTAGCGGGTCTGATCTCAGACTCCAAATCATTGGTCGTAGTTGGCGCGGGCGCAGGCGGCGCCACCGCAGCTATGACCGCCAAGGAATTGGGTGTCCCGTGCACGCTGGTCGACAGCGAGCCATTGGTGGGCGGTCAATCGCGTCCCTTCGCGCGCCAACGCGGCTGCACCACGCGGCAGATCGAACCCTCGCTTTATGATTGGCCGCTGCCACGGCACAACCATTCGAGCTGGGGGCACCCCTCGATGCCCCTGACGTACACCGCCGGTTTGGCAAATGACGTAGTCATGCGTGATCTCGATCCGGCGTTCAAAGCAGCCAAGCTCAGGACGAGCTGGGGCGCCATCGTCGAAGACAAGCCCGAGCGCGGGCTGTCGGGCATGCTCGAAGTGAAAGTGAAAGACGTACTGTCGGGTGATACCTCCACGCTGCTGTGCGACATGGTTTTGTTCGCCATCGGCGCCGGGCAAGAGACGGTTACGGTGGGAGCCTACAGCGGCTACAGGTTCTGGGATTCGGACGCTTTCAATCAAGTACCGCTCGTCAACTCCGGTAACGGCAACGTGCTGATCTCTGGTGGCGGAGACGGCGCCCTGCAAGATTTGATTCGCATCGTCACGGATCCTGAGCGCGCCCCTTCTCCATACATGCTTTGGGACGCCATTCGCGGCTTCGTAGACCACGAAGTTTTGTTACGAATTGCCGAGATAGAAGACCAGGCGCAGCGCATGCTGCTGTGGAGCGGTAGCAAGCCCACCGATTGCGATGTTCATATCGATCTGCGCATCGGGTATGCCGCCGTGCTCCGTGAGCTATGGAAGTCGGGCAACATGGTTCATATACGCGAAGCGCTGGCCGGCTTCTGGCGTGACCCGCTACCGAAGGTAACGCTGCTTCACCCCTGTTCTCACTTCTCGCGCTGCTACGGGCTCAATCATTTCATTTCGCTGCTGATCTTCGAGCTTTTGAGGCATCGAGGGGTCACTCGCAAGCCCGGTTACTCTCTGAGCACCGTTCGTGCTTCGGTGATCTCCGGTCACTCGTGCCGATCGGCAGCTAGCTGCCATGGTGCCGATCACGACGTGGAACTGATCGACGAGACCTGCAGAGGCGGAAAAGGAAGTGGAGCGCCGCTAAACGGCGGAACGCACAACGTGGTCGTGGTTCGTCACGGGATCGATGGCAAGGCGATGAAATCACCGGTTGGCCCGGTACCCCTGGCGCGCCAAATGTTGCCTTACGACCTGCTCTGAGCGAGTCCGTGGCTCGTCGTCGGCTGACCACTCCTCGCAGGTGCCAGCCTGCCCTCGCCTTACCCGACGGCTTGATTTGATTGCTCGAGCGACCCGGGAAGCCGAAGCTGGACGCCCAGACGACTAGCCGTTGCAGACGCTACATTCACACAGCGCTGGCTCAAAACATCAAGCCAACGATCGCTTCGAGCTGGCGCTCTTGCGTCAAGTCATCGCGCGCGGGGTTGATGAAGCGGGCTCGGGCGCCGAGCGTCCAGCCGTCGATGCTGCCGAGCGCTTCCAAGCGATACGAGCCGACGGTGGTGGCCGCGGTCAGGTGCAGACCGAGGAGGTCGCTGGGCCACAGTTGCAAACGACCGAACAAGAGCGCGTAGCCTTGCCCGCCCTCGCCACCGCGTAAGCGCGGGCCTGCTTCGAAACCGCCGCCCGCACCGAGCACGACACGGCCGGGAAGAATGCTCCTCCAGCGCACGAGGCCGTACGTGAACGCGACGTCACCACGCATGTAGAAACCCGAGGTGGGGTCGACGTAGGGCGCGCTAGGGGCGGGCGTGGGCTCGCCGGGCATGGTCATCGCGGGCGGCGGCGCCGCACCGTAAGCGTTGCTGGCTTGATAGCCGAGCGCGACTTGCAGTTCGAGGCCGATCAGCGTCTTGAAATAGTCCTCCTCGAAGAAGCCGCCGATGCGGAACTCGGCGAGGCCCGCTTTGCGCGTGTAGTCGACGTCGCCCGCGCCGCGGCGCGTGCCGGATGCGGTCATGCCCGTGATGTCGACGAGCGCCAAGCGCTCGCCATACATGCCGCGTTCTTTCTCGGGCAGCTCGTCGTCGGCGTGGGCGCGCGCGGGCGCAAGGCAGATAGAGGCGCCGAACAACGCGGCGAGCGTGAGCGAAGGAAGCGTGCGCATGGTCTTGGTCATCGCTCAGAACCTGATCCCAGCTTCGACCAGCTTGCCGAGCCCACTAGTGCCGGTGGTGTACGTGAGCATCGGGCGTAAATAGACGCGATCGGTGAGGTTGAGGTACGCGCCGAGTCGGAGCGGAGTGCCGTGAACGGTGTTTTCTTTTTTCGAGCTCAGCAGTCCGTAAACGTTGAGATCGATTTGTGCCAAAAGCTCGACGAGGGTCGTGATGGGGACTTGGTAGCGCACCATCAGGCCGAAGTTCACGAACTCCACATTGGCGCGGTGACCGTCGTCGAACAGCACGTCACTCGCGTGGTTGTACGAATAGACCAGGCCAATATCGAAAATGCTCGGCAAATCCAGCACGAAGGGGCCGGCAAAGTTGCCCCCGAGGTAGAAGTCACCGCCGCGCACGCGGTCTGCTTTGCCTGCGCCGGCTCCGAACAGCCCATCGGTGTACAGCACGAACTCGGTGACGTACTCACCGGACAGCGCGCCCGCCACCATTTCGCGATCCGCCTCACGCTCGCCGTCGGTCTTGCGGCGCGAGTAAACGGTCGTGACTTCATAGTCGCCGGTACGCTGGACCGTGCGCCCGGTCTCCACGCGATCGCCCGACGCTGCCATAGCTGCCAGCAGGCCGACTGTAAACTTCGTGATCAGGCCATGGTGCTCCATGAAGCGCACGCCCATCTGCGGGCTCTGCGAGGAACGCCCGGAAACGCCGAGACTGCCCGTATTGCCGATAAACGCGCCAATCTCGTAATATTGGCCTAAGCGCCGCCGCGTTCCGGTAAACCAAGGGGTGCCGCTCGTCTCAGTCTCGCTGTCGGTCACACTCGGCGTTGTCTGTGCTGCGGGCGTTGTCGGCGCTGCCAACGCGGTCGGTGCTGCGGGCGTTGTCGGTGCTGCGGGCGTTGTCGGTGCTGCGGGCGAAGGCTCAGCGGGCGGCGTCGCCGTCGCAGCTTGAGGCGGAACGGGCGCAGCATCGCTCGGCGCGCTCGCACTCGGCGCAGGACTGGTCGGCGGTGCATCGGCAGCCGGCGGGCTCGGCGGCGTGCCCGAAGGCGCTACGAGCGGCGTAGCGGGGCTCGGCGGTGGCACTACGCTCGTGGCCGGTGTCTGGGCTGCGGCGCGTGCCGCGAGCGCCAAGCAGGCACACAGCATGCACAGCTGGACCATGAAGCGGGCGCAACTGCGCAACCGCCAACTAGGGCGCGTGCGCGAGACAAGGTCTCGCGACGGAGTGACTTGAAGCAAGTTGATTCCGATGAAAAGGCGGGAAAGGCTAACTTTTGAACGTACTCAAAACTTGCGGCCGTTGCAACGACTTCGTTTCGCGAAACGCGTTCGACGATCAGGTCTCAGGTTGAATCAACTCCGCTTGCGCGTCGGAGCCGCGCTTTTCCGCTTTTCATTTCCGCTTTCCGCGTCGAGTGTGCGCGCGCGCGCAAGCGTTGAAGGTTCTGCGCGCTCAGTTGCCCTCGTTGATCTTGTGGGCGATCGCGATCCCGCATCGCACCTCGGAGTCTTACAGGGTTCCCATCGGGCGCGCGCAGCGCTTCAACTCGATGCGACATACGTTCTGCTCGGCACGACTCTATGTGTTTGGCGAGTCGGGTTGGGAGCTGAAAGACCTCAGTCGGCATGGCACCTTCGTGGAGGCAGCGGACACACTTTGTCACCCCCTTGGGTATGCGCCGACAGCGGGGATACGAGTTCCGCGGGCAGGACCGCGAAGTCATACAAACGCCATCATCTCCGGGCGGTGCCCGGCGTTCGTGCCGGGGGCCACACCTTGACGCCGGCAATGCTCCGTGGACCTTTGCGGCGCGGATGGGAAAGATCCTCGTTCGATTTCTCGCTCAAGCGCTAGTCGTTGCGGCGCCCTGGATTGCCGCGCATCTCGGCGTGACGGCGCTCAGCGAGACGAACTTGAAGGTGCTTCTGTCCATGATCGGGTTGTCGATCGTGCTCGGTTGGGATGTGTTCGATCTTTACATCCCGCGTGAACAGCTGCGGCGCTTCGGCAAGGAGTACGCGGACAAGCTCGCCAAGCAGTTCGAGAAGCCGGCGCCCTACCCGCAGCTCGGCACGGACGTGCGGGTCAACATCATGTACGTGAGTTGGCTCGGAACTCGCTTCAAGTGGATGGCAAACTACGGCTTCGTAACCAGTTCGCGGAGCTACCCCGACGTGCACATGTTCCTCGCGCGTTGGCAGGGTGCTGCCGGGCAAGCGGTTGCGGTGCGCGATACGGTTTGGATTGATCTGCGTCACCAGAGCAAAGCCAAGCTGACGTTTCGGCAAAGGTGGCTCTTCGGGACGGAGTTTCGGCTCTGGCACACGCAATTCACGCAAACCGCGCACGTGCTCGCGGTCTTGAGCGTGCCGATTGTGCGCGCCGTGGGCACCAAGCAGAACCCGAAGCCGAAGATCGTGGGCGTGATCAACGTCGACGCGGTGTCGCTCAAGGGGCTGGAATGGCTCGAAAACAAGCAGACTCGCGAGCAGCTGGTGGCATTCCTCGGGGATTACGGCAGCTTCCTTGCTTTCCTGGACTGACGGCTTAATCTTCAGCCAGCGGTAGATGATGCAAAACTCGGATCGAAACGAATTCAATCCCCGAATCGAGCGCATGCACTATCAGCCGCGCCCCGCGGCGGACGTACTGTTCGATCCGCCAGCGTTCCCGCAGGCACCGAAGCCATCGGATTCGAGCGATGAGCGCCCTGCTGCGGCTCCCGGTGCGTAGCACGCACTAGCCGTCAGCCTGCCCAGCGAGCGCCGCACGTGACGCGGCTTGGGAAAAGCGCCGCAAAAACGTGCCGAAATATCGCGCGGGGGCGTGTGGGCCTGGGACGCACAATGGAAGCGAGGGACCGCCGTCAGGACTTACTCGTGTTGCAGAGTGGACGTTGAATCAGTCTACCGCTCTTGGGCAATTCGACCTCAATGACCGCCATCTGCAACCGTCGCACGGTCTGGGTCATCGCCGTTTTCGCGGTGCTCGGGGCAGCGTTTCTGTCACGCATCACGACGGCGCGATACGTGCAAAACGAGGCCGCGGTTCGTCACACGATGGCGGTGCAAGCGGCGATCGCGGGCACGCTTTCGTTGTTGAAGGATGCGGAGACCGGGCAACGTGGCTACCTGTTGACCGGCGATTCTGCGTTCTTGGAACCGCACGCGCTAGCCGAGAGCACACTGGGCACGCAGCTCGCTCAGCTGCGCGAGCTCACGCGCGACGACGCAGAGCAAACGCTTAGCTACGAGGCGGTGCAGCGCTTGTCCCAGAGCAAACTCGAGCGGGTCGCGACGACCATCCAGTTGAAGCGAGAGGGCCGCGAAGCTGAGGCGCTAGCCCTGGTGCGAACGGGCTACGGCAAGCGCTTGATGGACGGGCTGCGCGCGGAGTCGGAGCGCATGTTGGCGCGTGAAAGGGTCCGGCTCGCGCAACGTGAACTCGACGCCAAGCACGCGCAACGGCGCACTTGGTTCGCGCTCGGCGCCACGCTGCTCGTCGCGCTGGCAGTGGCGTTCGTGGGCCTCTCTGCGAGTCGCCGCGATGCAACGGAAGCGACGGTGGCGCGGCAACGGCTGCTCGAAAGCGAGCGAGCCTTCCGCAGCTTGGCCGACAACGCCAGTGACTTGGTGCGCATCCTGGAGGCGGACAACACGCTCAGCTACGCGAGCCCCTCGAGCCTCGCCTTGCTCGGCTTTACCCCCGAGGAGATGCTGGAAATGGGCGCGGTCGCCTGGCTCCATGAAGACGATCGCCCGCGGGCGGCTGAGATCTCGAAGCGCGTGCGTGAGACCGGCGAACAATCAGAACCCTGGGTTCATCGCATCAAGTGCAAGAGCGGCGAGTATCGTTGGTTCGAGACGCGCGTCTCGCCCGCACTGGGTTCGCCGAGTGAGAGCGGAGCCGTGCACCTGTCGTCGCGCGATGTCACCGAGCGCAGGGTCGCCGAAGAGGCGCTGCGCGAGCAAAGCGAGCGGCTGGAGTCGATTTTGACCAGCATGGGCGACGGCGTATTGGTGCTGGATCGGGATCGGCGAGTCTTGGTCGTGAACCCGGCGGCACAAGAACACGTGCGACAAGCCGAAGGAGAAATCATCTCCGCTGCCAAGTGGACCGAAGAATACAGTGCTTTCCTGCCCGACGGCGTGACCCCATTCCCGATGGCCGATGGACCCTTGACGCGGGCCCTGCGCGGGGAAGCCTGCGATCACGTCGAGATGGTGGTCCTGGACCGCGCTGGCCACACTCGCGTACACAGCATCACTGCGCGGCCCTTGTATGACCAGAACACGCTCGTGGGCTGCGTCGGCGTGTATCACGACATCACCCTGCAGCGCCGCGCCGAGCGTGACCTGGCAGAGAGCGAGCGCCGCTGGCGCGCGCTGTCCGAGGCGAGCTTCGAAGGCGTGGCCATCTCCAAGCAGGGGCGAATCGTCGATTGCAATCACACCTTCGCGAGCTGGCTCGGGCGTACGCCCGAGGAGTTGGTCGGGGCTGACGGCATGGCCGCGTTCGCCCTCGAAGAGCGTGAACACGTCGCAAATTCGAGTCAACAGTCGGGGACGATGTACGAAACGCGGATGGTGCGCGCCGATGGCACGCTGTTCCCGGTCGAGATCCGCGGTCGAGCCGCCACTTTCAACGGCGAAGCGGTGCGCATCGCGGTAGTGCGCGACGTGACCGAGAAGAAGCAGCGCGAGGCCGAGCTGAAAGAGCAAGCCGAGCGTTTGAGATCTCTGTCACTGCGCGACGAGCTCACCGGGCTGTACAACCGCCGAGGCTTCTTGGAACTGGGGCGGCAACAACTGCGCAATATCGCCCGCAGCCAGCGCAGAGGCTGCCTGTTTTACGCCGATCTGAACGGCATGAAGGCGATCAACGACGAGCTCGGGCACGAGCTGGGCGACCGCGCGATCGCCGCGACGGCGAGCATTTTGAGCTCCGTATTTCGCGAATCGGACGTGATCGCGCGACTCGGTGGCGACGAATTCGCCGTGCTCGCCGCCGAGTGTGACCACGAGGGGCAAGCCAGGGTGAAACACCGGCTACAGGCTGCCGTCGAGGCGTTCAATGCCGAAGGGCGTGAACCCTTCTTGCTTTCGATCAGCATCGGTGGCGCGCTGTACGATCCGCGCGATGCCGCGACTCTGGAGACTCTGATGATGCAAGCTGACGCCAAGATGTACGAAGAAAAAAAGGCGCGCGCACGCCGCCAATCCGAAGCCGACGCGCCAGCGAGTGTCCTCCGCTTGCTGTCGTCCTGACCAAGGAGCGCGCTTGCCGCCCTTGGCTTCGCAGGCGAACGCTTCACGGGCCTAGAACGAAACTGTAAGCGGTAGTAGATTGGCGCGAATATGCGACGCTCGTCTTGTTTCTTTGGTGTGTCCGGCTTGGGGTTGCTGCTCGTCATCGCATGCCAAGACTCACCAGGCCCCAAGTCATCGCCCGCGGGCGACGCAGGTGCGGATGCCGGTGCTTGCATCGTCGGTGACGAAAGCTGCACTTGCTACCCGAACTCGACTTGCAACGGCTCTCTCCGCTGCACATCTTCTATCTGCGTGGCGGCGACGGACACGCGGGGTGAAGCAGGCGCGGCGGGGCAAGAAACAGCGACCGATGCGGGCGCTCCCACCGACCTCCCCAGCGGCGGCACGTCGGCGGGCGGCACGTCGGCAGGCGGCACGTCGGCGGGCGGCATGTCGGCCGGCGGTGCATCGGCGGTCGGCGGTACAGCGGCCGGCGGGGAGTCGAGCGCGGGCGCAGCGGGCTCCAGCGGCAAGCCCGGCATCGATCCTCGAGTGCTGGTCATCGATGCCTTCACTGATTGCAACGCGGATATCGATCCGATCGACGGCAGAGTGGGTTCTTGGACTCCCCTCCCCGCAACGAAGGAGTTCAAAGTGGGGACCGCGCCCAAGCCTTCGTGGCTGAATCAGACCTGCGGCGTATGGGTGACGGGCCCGTGCGCGGACTGCGGTGAAATGGGACTCAGCGTCAGCCTGTCGCCACAGACGTACGACCTGTCCAGATTTTCGGGCCTGCGTGTCAGCTACGAGAGTGAATCGACGATCATGCTGCGCATCCAGGCCAAGAACAACGGCAGCCACAGCTTTGCGACCACCGCCGCGATTCCGCCGGGTGGCCCCCAATCCGTAGCGACCGTGCTATTCGATAAGTTCTCGCCCGCACCAAACTTCGAAGGCATCGACAAAGCAGACGCGATTCAGATCCTGATCGCGCACAGCGGCCTCTTCGGGATCGGCGTACACAAGCTCGAGCTCGTGCCTTGATTTCCGTCTCCGTTCGGCACGCGGTGGCATGCCCGAAGCCGACTTGCGCTTATTCGGATGAGCCGTCGAGATCTTCGGCCAGATAGCTCAAAATTACTTCGTCCAGCGATTGTTCGCTGATCACGCCGTCGCCAAAGATAGACGAGGCGCTCTTGGGCGGAACGGCCGCGAAGCGTGAAGCGGGGCGCGAAGCGTTGGGCGCCGCGCCAGTGGCAGCGGCAGCAGCAGCTACCGGGTTGGGGCGTTTGCGCAGCGCGGGCGTGCCCTGCGCGAGCAACCCGCTCGGTTCGGAGTTCAGGTCGACCGACAGCGGCTTGGCCGAGAGCCGCTCGAGCGACGCGACGTCGACATCCAACGGGGGCGCGGTTTGCGGCGGGGCCGAGGGCACGACTTTTCGTAGGTTGGGATTGGACAGCGCGTTGGGCCGATCGGAACGATCCGCAATTCGCTCGTCATCACCAAAGGCCGATGAGATCGGCGGAGTTTCGAAGTCCGGCGTGCTGGGCGCGCGCTCCGCGACGAGCACCGTAGCCGACGGCGCGCTCGCGCTTGACGCTGCGGGCGGTGCTTTGCTCGCTTGCGCGGCTTGCTCGAACGGACCACACACGTCCTCCAGCAGCTTGTCGAGATCGCCCAAGCGCAAGGCAGTGAACATGCCCTTGTGCTGCTCTTTCATCAGACCGCGCACGAAGGTCTGCATGTCGGGGCGAGCGACATGTTCCGTGTACTCCGTGCGCGTCGTCTTGATGATCCGACCGCCATCGGCGAACAAATGCGTGACGATGCGCGGATTGCGAATGCCGGAGTCTTCCGTTTGGATGTGGAAGATGCGCCCCCGATGTCGGACGTTGTTATTGAACCCGAGTAATGGGGGGGGCACGTTGGACACAACCAAACCCTTCACGGCAATTACTCAGGATACCACGCCCAGGCGGCGGCGTGGTATTTGCTGGGAGTTACCGAAAAGGAGCTCATGCTTCGGCTGACGACACCGTGATTGGGCTGGCCCGGCGCTATTCGCGCTTTTCTTGCCTAACGACGAGGTGCCGCTTCATCCAGACGGCGCATGCCCTCCAAAAGTAAGGCTTCGGGGCTATCCTGAATCACCTGCTGGGGAGCGGTGAAGTTGGGATCCAGCGAGAATTCGCCTTCGACGAGGCCGAGCATGGCGAAAAACGCCTCTTCCCCGCGCAGGTTTGTCCACAGGGCGTTGAAGATCAGGCCGCCCACGAAATGGATCTCCCCGGAATTCGCGCCGGAGCGGATTTTGAGGGAGCCGGTCTTTCGACCGTACCAGAGCACCTGCACCATCTCCGGCAAGCCCATCTCCTGCAGGGAGCCGGCGACGCCGCGCGCCGGGCCGCCGCGCGTCGCTTCGCGTTCGATGATCTGCTTCAGCTTCGCGACCAGCAAATCGGACGAGACCGGTTTGGTCATGTAGTCCGTCGCGCCGAGTTCGAACGCACGTTGCGCGTCGGTGCGCCCTCCCCCGCTACGCCCTGTGACGATCACCCAGGGGACCTTCTTACCCCAGGGCTGCTTGCGCGCTTCGCTCAAGAGCGCGAAGCCATCGTTCGGTTGTAAGTCGAGCTCACTGACGACGATCTCGATGTCGCCCTTCTCGAGCAGCTTGAAGGCTTGATCGGACTGACGTGCCTGTGAAACTTCGAAGCCCTGCTCGACCATGCGTAGCTCGAGCACCGTCGTTTCTTCCGGATCGGGATCGACGATCAACGCCCGGTAGCGATTGGCCAAGAGGCGCGCTTTCAAGTCTTCGCCGGTCACGGTGTGCTTGAACAGATCGACCATATTCGGATCGAAGATCGTGCCTTTGTAGCGATCGAGCACTTCGCACGCTTGCACGGGGCGGAGCGTCTTCCGGAACGGGTTGCGTGGGTTCTGCGTCAGATCCGCGTACGTGTCGGCGATGGCCAACAGGCGCGCGCCGAGCGCGATCTCTTTGCCCGAGGCGCCCTCGGGTAAGCCCTTGCCGTCGAAGCGTTCGTACATCTGCTCGACGGCTTGCTCCACCTCGCGCGGGAGCTGCACGGCCTCGAGCAAGCGCAGCGGGGCTTTGTACTGCTTTTGAGCCTGAGTGCGGTGGCCCTCGTATTCGGCGACGTTGAGCGTGGTCAGGTGGTACGCGCCCATCTTGCCGAGGTCGTGGATATGGCCCGCGACCACCAGAGAGTTGCGCGTGACCTCTGGTAGCCCGATGCGCTCGCAGATTTTCTTGATCAGGCGCGCGACCTGCGCGGAATGGCCGCGCAAATCCGGGCGCGTGTTCTCGATCAGCGAGACCAGTACGTTCAGCGTCTCGAGATACGAATCGTCGTTGATGCCTTTGCCGGAGGTCGCGTTGCGCGGTTTGGCGAAGTCGGCGCTGCCCAGCATACGCTCGCCCGTGCTGGCCTCGCGCGCGACAGATAGAGTCAGGCTCTCTTCACTGACCAAGTTGCGCTCATACACGTTGAGCATGGTCGTGAATTGTTCGTGCGCGCTGCGGTCGAGCGTGGCGAAGGCGTGAATATCGCCGTTGAATGCCTTGTTGATCGCGGCCCGCACCGAACGCGGGCGGCCCACGAAGGCGCGCACTTCCTTCAGATTCGAAGCGAGCTGCACGTCGTGCAAAGCGGGCGCGTTGTCTGGGTTCGGCGTGACGACGCTGAGTACGTTGCTCGCAGTGTCGTACAGCACCGGGAAGATCAGCTCGCGCTCTGCGAGCTTCTTTGGCACCTTGTCCAAAGTGAGCCGATCGATATCCGCCTTGGCCAGCTTCTCCGTGGATACGAAGCGGGTCTTGTGCAGCGCGGCCAGGTACTTGAGGAGCGCAACCTCCTCCAAGAATTTCAAGTCGAGCAGCGCCTCTTCGACCCGCTCGCCGCTGCGCTGCATGTAATTGAGGGCGGCCTCCTGCTGTTCAGGGCCGAGCAGCCCATCCGCCACCAGGCGCTCGAGAAGCCGCGGACTGCCAACGTTGGACATCGTGAAGCCCAGGAGTATACCGGTTCACACACCGTTCCGGCGGGTTTCAGGAGCGCCTTGGATTCACCCAAAAACCTCGTAAAAACCGAGACTTATTGAAATCTGGTGTTGCACCCCGCTAGGGCGGCCTTCGGACCGACAAGTGGAACCCCACGCTGAGCGGCCGCAGACG
>Ga0247768_1000618_pt1 | contig 12852 bp, 9 predicted proteins | sample UWRJL016104C6_FD_179944 | JGI IMG/M metagenome (GOLD analysis project Ga0247768, IMG submission 179944) | Plant litter microbial communities from Arlington Agricultural Research Station in Wisconsin, United States - UWRJ-L016-104C-6 | ecosystem: Environmental > Terrestrial > Plant litter >... | reverse complement strand
GCGCTCCTCACGCCGACCACCGTTTTCAAGACGGCTGCCTTGCCGGACTCGGCGAATCCTCCAAACACCGCAAGCGGTGGCCAGTCCGCGGTGGTGGTCGAGGCGCCAGGTGTCGAACCTGAACCAACGCTTCAGCAGAGCGTCGTACAGAACCGCCGTTCACCTCGTCGTCGTTGCTGCGCGGAGGGCGCGCGAGTCGAACGCGCGCCGGAGTTGTCGCCCCGGACCTCGGATTAGCAATCCGGTGCCTTGTCTCGCTCGGCCGGCCCTCCAAGATCGTCGTGTGCCCCTGGTGGGAGCACCAAAGGAGGGGAACAGGGCTGACCAGCGGATTCGTACCGGCAACCTCGTAGTTGAGGCGCGATTCGCGCTGTGATGGGGACGAAGCGTGTGGGGTGGTGGAGCCGGATGTCGGGTCCGTCCGGCGGCACCAGGTTGTTGCTGGTGACCTGTTTCGCCGTGCCGCGAACCTTCGCTTCTGTAGATGTCAGCAGGTTGGTTCGGGCTCCCACCCGGACGCATTGCGTGCAGAATGGTTCCGATTTGCCGACCAGCCCTCCTGCAACATCAGCCGGAACGTGCATTCACCGAGTCCACAAGGGACAGTCGAGGGGTGGCGAGTGCGCCGGGTTCACCCCGCAGGCAGTTCGCGATCGTCCGGCCCGCGGGACGGCATGTTCGCAGCGTGACTTCGGGAAGGTCGGATCGAGACCCGGTCAGGTCGGGGTACGGGTGGCCGGGACGCCGGTGTGGAATCCGGCGAAGCCGCCGTTGAGGACCTGTCCGCTCTTCTTGATGAGGTCGGCCTCGGTGAAGGGTTTCTCCAGCAGGACGGTGCCGGGGTCGAGGCGCCCTTGGTTGGCGAGGACGGGCTGGGCGTAGCCGGACATGTAGAGGACGTGGATGCGGGGAAGGATCGCCCGGATCCTCGCGGCGACTTCCTTGCCCAGCATGCGGGGCATGACCACGTCGGTGAGCAGGAGGTGGATGTCCCCCGCGAAGTTGTTGGCGATGTCGATGGCCTCGGCGCCGTCGGCCGCGGTGAGGACCTCGTAGCCGTTGCGCTCGTAGATCCGCTGAGTGATCTCGCGCAGCCCTTCGTCGTCCTCGACCACGAGGACGACCTCGCCCTCGGGCTGGCGCTTGTACGGCACGGGCTCGAGCGGTTGTGGCGGAACGTCGCGGGTCGCGGGGAACAGCATCGTGAAGATGGTGCCGCTGCCGGGCTGGGAGTTGACTTGGATGGTCCCGCCACCCTGGGTCACGATTCCGTATACACTCGCCAGCCCTAGTCCGGTGCCGCCGCCGTCGCTCTTGGTCGTGAAAAACGGTTCGAAGACCTGGTCAAGAACCTCGGGTGGGATCCCACTGCCGGTGTCGCTGACCCTGATCCGGACGGCGGCCCCTTCCGGGATACCGGGCTGGGCTCGGGCGTAGTCGGCGTCGACGGTGATGCCGGCGGTGTCGATGCGCAGGGTTCCGCCGGTGGACATGGCGTCGCGGGCGTTGAGGGTCAGGTTGAGCAGGGCCCGTTCCAGCTGAGCCGGGTCGGCCAGGATCAGGCACGGATCATCGGTGAGGTCCAGCTTGATGGTGATGTGCTCGCCGATGGTCCGGTGCAGCAGTTGCGAGAGCCCGGTGATGAGCGCGTTGGCGTCCAGCACCTCGGCGTGCATCACCTGGCGGTGGCCGAACGCGAGCAGTTGCTGGGTCAGGCTGATCCCGCGCCGGGACGCGCTCAGGATCTTCTCGATGTCCTGCGCCGCGCGATCGAGGTGATCGCAGCCGTTCGTCGTGGCAGCGGCCAATTCCTCCGCGACGAACGTGCCGAAGTTCGTGATCACCGCAAGCAGGTTGTTGAAATCGTGGGCTACCCCGCCGGCGAGCATGCCGAGGCTTTCCAGCCGCTGAGCCTGGCGGAGCCGAGCCTCGGCGTGACCATCCCGAATTTCGGCATCGTCCGACAGCTCCGAGGTGGCCGGCTTTCCAATGTTCGTCACCTGTCAACTCGATCCCGTCATGGCAGGGGATCAGTTGATCACCGAATACCAGGACATTCTGCTCCAGTGTAGGAGCGGTTCAGTAGTGGCAATGCACACAGATAAGTGAACAATATTTGACTGCCAGATCGCCGCGCTTTAGTCGGCGTTCAGGCTGGTGATATCGGACAGGCTCTCCAGGGCGTCGCGCATTGTTTCCGGTTTCACGGTGGCTTCGTCGAAGCTGGCGGACAACTCCATGTGACCGCGCAGCCGGATCGCCGTCACCGAGATGCCGCTGGGTCCGCGGGAGGGACCGAACGCGAAGAACCGCCGGCTCACCTGGTCCCGCCACGGCAGGTCGGACAGTCTCGGCAAGAGCGGGATCGAGTTGAACGTGAGGCTCACCGGTGCGACCGGCGGTTGGCGGGTCGTCGACGCGCGGCGACGGGTCGCCACGCTGGAGACGGCCCCGACCACGGAGGCGGGCAGCGCGCGGTGGGTCTTCCTGGCTGTGCGCATCGCGCTGTCCACGGAGCGGGGGTCGGCCGGGTCGGCGGCGAGGTAGAGGCTTTTGGACAGGTTGCCCCAGTAGGGTTCGGGCCGCTTGGGCAGGACCGATCGCATGTCGATCAGCGCGTAGCAACCTCGGTCGTCCATGGGCACCGCTCTGCGGATGAGCGCCGTGTGTGTGGCGGCGGTCAGCACGCAGGTCAGGGACACCCCGGGAGCGTTCGCGTTGCGCCAGCGGGTGATGTCGCGTAAGGCGGCGTTGCTGAGGGTGGCGCCGGCGACGCACGGCTTTGGCGTCGCAGCGGGCCCGATGGGTTGCGCCGTTGGTGGTCTGCCGCGGTGTCGCAGGAAACTGACCCAGTCGCGGTGGTGCGACCACGCGTTGCCGATCAGGGCACGCGCGGGCACCGCGGTCCCGACCCGCTGCGCCAGGCAGTCGATCTCCCGCACATCGGCCTGCACGAGGGCGAACAACAGCTGGATCACCGTGGTCGCGTCGCCGAGAGCGTGGCAGACCTGGAGCAGGATCGATTCCGGCCCGACCGCGACCAGGATCGGCAGGTCCGGGACCATCGACTGGTGGGCAAGGACGTGACCGCTGAGATCGGCCGGGTCGGGGTCGTTGGTGGCGATGACGGAGCGGTCGAGGTGAGTCGCCTGCTCGGCGGCGGGCACCGGTAGCCAGCGGTTCGACTTCGGGTCAAGCCTGCAGGAGATCGGCGCGGTGGGGTTGGTGCGCATGAACTCCGCGAGCATGGCCCGGATCTCTCCGGGCGGGCGCACCGCCAGCGGGGTGGCCAACACTACCGTGCGGTGGCTGAGCCAGGGCCGGTCGATCAGCGCGACGCGTTTCGGTCGGAGAGTTTCGGTCATGGTCCGGTGTCCTCTCGGGCTGCCTGGTAAACCTCGATGGTCTGTTCCGCGATCCGGCCCCAGTCGGGTACCTCGACCTCGATCCGGTCCGGCGCGGCGAGTTGCTCGATGATCGCGTTGGCGACCCCGGCCGGCTCGGGATCGACCAGGCGGGCCGTGGCGCCGAGGTGCCCTGCCGTGATCTCCCGATGTGCCGGGATGTCGCTGAGCACCACGCGGGTGCCCGCGGCGGCGGCCTCCACCGGTGCCATGCCGAACGCCTCGTGCTCCGACAACGACACCAGCACGGCGGCCGTGCGCAGCCAGCGGTAAACCTCGTCCGTACCGATCCGGCCGAGGAAACGGACGCGGTCGCCGAGCCCCAGTTCGGTGGCCAGCACGCGCAGTTCCTCGCGCTGGGAGCCTTCGCCCACGACGACGAGCTGGACGTCCGCCGGGATCGCCGGCAGGGCGCGCAGCAGGACCGCCACCCGCTTGTAGGGCTCCAGCCTGCCCACGCTCAGGATCGTCCGGCGCTGCCCGGAGAACGGCTGCGCTGCCCGGACGGCCGCGGTGTCGACACCGTTGGGGACCACGTGGGTACGGCCCGCTGCCGCCGGGAAGTCGCGGACGACCGCGGCGCGCTCGGCCTCGGACACGCAGACGACCACCCGCGCCGCGTGGAACAGCAGCCTGCCGACGAACCGGTAGCCGCGGTGCAGGGCCTTTGCCGGACGGCTGTGCCCCTCGCCGTGGTAGTGCGGAGTGAACACCACGGGCGTCAGATAGCCGCCGAGCGCCGTGAAACCGCAGGCCGCGTGATAGCTGTGCACGTGCACGAGCTCGGCGCCGCGGGCCGCGCGCAGGCCGGCCAGCAGCAACCGGGGGGAGACCGACATCTCCTTCGTGCGCCAGGCCGGAAAGCTGCGGATCCGCACCCCGGCACGCACTTCGACGGCCGTCCGGACCAGCCCCCGGCGCGCGGTGAGCACCTGGACGTCCACGCCGCGGGCGGTGAGCTCACGGACCAGGTGGCCGGTGTGCGCCTCCACGCCGCCCGCGTCGGGTGGAAAACCCGGAGTGACCAGGGTGACCCGCAGGGGCGTCGCCGGAGAAGTCGTGCGTTTGTGCGTCCCCGCCGCGACACTGCTGTCCGAAGAACCGCGCTGTTTCCGCATGACCCCTCCGATCAGGTAATGGTGAGATTGGTTCGGCGCGAACTGTATGCGGAGTGCTCGGTATACGTGGTCGCCACGACTGCAATTAGTTATTTCGAGTGATATTGAGCGAACCGGTGTCAGAATTCGATTCGGCCAGCATCCCCGAAAACCGCAACAGGGGCACCTCTCCAGAGTGGCGTCCGACCCCGCGGATACCTCATTCGGCATCACACGTTTGGGTGAGCAATGATATGGAGACCAGTTGTCTACCCACGAAACATGGCGACGACTCCCCTCTTTGGGTAATTTCCGCAACAGGCACACCAAGGACCCGGTCATACGCATACAGTGACGACCATTCCAAAACGGGAGAACAAATGGTCATGCTGTCTATCGTCATGCCCGTATACAACGAGAGGGGAACCGTTCGATCAGCGATAGAACGTGTACTGGCAGTGGACTACTCCTGCCCGGTGGAGCTGGTCGTGATCGACGATGGCAGTACGGATGGCACGGCAGGCATCCTGCAGGAGCTCAGTGGGGAGGGAATGCGGCTCGTGCGCCATCCCCGCAACCTCGGCAAGGGTGCCGCGGTGCGTTCCGGCGTGGCCGAGGCGGTGGGGAGTCACATGATCATCCTTGACGCCGACCTCGAGTACTCCCCCGACGACATCCCGGCGATGCTCGGACCGGTCCTCGGCGGCCGGGCCGACCACGTGTTCGGCTCGCGCGTGTTCGGCCTCAACACGCGCTACCAATCGTTCCGCTTCGCGATGGGCGGACGCGCGCTCACCCTGATGGCCAACATCCTCTACGACTCCTGCATCACCGACATGCACACCTGTCTGAAGCTCCTGCCGATCGCGGACTTCCAAGCGCTGCGATTGTCGGAGAACGGCTTCGGGATGGACACGGAGATCGCCGCCCGGCTGCTCCGCGGCGGCATGCGGCCGTTCGAGGTGCCGGTGAGCTACGACGGTCGTTCCGTCGAGCAGGGCAAGAAGATCAACTGGCGGGACGGCGTCCGGTGCCTGTCCATCTTGATCAAGGTACGGATCGAGCGGCACCCGCAGCAGCCGCTCGCGGCCCGGCCGCGGTTCGTCGCGCAGACCGTCGCGGCGGGCCCCACCCCGCTGGACGAGCCGTTCGACGACGAGGTATGGGTGCCCGCACCGGTCGTGGAGATCCCGCCCCCAGTCGTTCGGCGATCACGGCGAGACCGCCGTGGCCAGCTGACGGTCCGCTGAAGACGAGCCGGGAGTGGAGATCGAGGACGGCGTGGTGGTGGATGGCATCGCAGGACAGGTCGAGGTGCGTCGCCGGATGGTGTGGCTCGTGGGGCCGGGGTTCTTGTTCCTCAGCGGTATGTCGGTCTACACCTGCCGGCTGGCCAACGCGCTCGCCGCCGAGCACGACGTCTCGTTGCTGCTGCTGAACAGGCTGATTCCGGCCCGGCTCTACCCGGGTGGCAGGCGGATCGGCCGGGATCTCAGCTGTCTGAGCTACGCCGACGACGTGCGTGTAGTCGGGAAGATCGACTGGTTCTGGCGCGACCAGCTGCGGCGCGCGGTGCGGGTGCTGCGACGGGAACGGCCGGACGTCCTGGTGTTGCAGTGGTGGACCGCCGCCACGCTGCACACCTACCTGGTGCTGGCCACCGCGGCCCGTCGCGCCGGGGTGCCGGTGGTGATCGAGTTCCACGAGGTGCAGGACACCGGAGAGGCGTCGATGCCGCTCCTGGCCCGGTACTGCCGGCGCGTGATGCCGGCCCTGCTGGCGCGCGCGTCCGGTGCGCTCGTGCACAGCCGCCACGATCTGGACGCAGTGGTCGCGACCTACGGTGCGGCCCGGCTTCGGCACCTCGTGGTGGACACGGCCCCGCACGGCCCCTACGACCACCTGCCGCCAACCCTTGCGCCGGACGAGTCGGCCGGCGGGGTGACCCGGCTGCTCTTCTTCGGGCTGATCCGGCCTTACAAGGGGGTCGAGGACTTGGTGGCGGCGTTTAACGCGCTGTCGCCCGAGCAAGCGGCCTGCTTCACCTTGACCGTCGTCGGGGAAACCTGGGAGGGCTGGAACCGGCCCGCCGAGCTGATCGCCGCGAGCCCGCACGCGGACCGGATCACCTTCGTCAACCGCTACGTCAGCGACGCGGAGGCCGGCCGGTTCTTCGCGAACGCGGACGCGCTGGTCCTGCCGTACCGCCGGGGCTCGGCCAGTGGTCCGCTGCAGATCGCGATGAGCCGGGGCATCCACGTCCTGCTCTACGCCGTCGGCGGGCTCGTCGAGGCGGTGGCCGACTACGAGGGTGCAGTGCTGGTCCCGGGCGGCGACGTGGACGCACTGCGCGCGGCGCTGCTCGACCTCCCCGCACAGCGCGCGCGGCGGTTCCCCGACCCGCACTCGTGGTCGGCCACCACGAAGGCGCTCGACCGGATCACCGACGCGGTGTCCTCGTGAGGTCGCGGGACAGACCTGATCACGAGGGCGAGGTGACCGACCCGGGCGCCGAGGCCAGGACCGACCCCGCGGACACCCCGGATCTCAGCGGTTGTGCGGTGGGTGCGCCCCGCGTCGCCCGGATGACCTCCTGGCCGGTCGTGCTCGCGGCAGCGGCCACCGGCATCCTGGTGGTCGGGCTCTCTTACCGGTTCTCCGCGGCAGGCAGCTCGCCAACCCGCTACTACACGACGTTCTGGTGCGGTGCCCTGCTGGCGCTGGTTCCGGTGACCATCCGCCTCGCCACAGGTGACCGCGAGCAGGCGGTCTGGGGGGTCGCGCTGTTCGGGGTGCTGACCTACGTGCCCAAGTTCCTGCGCAACCCGGCCGCCCCCAGCTACCACGACGAGTACGCGCACTGGCGCGAAGCCGTGGACGTGCTGGCGAGCGGCTCGCTGCTGCGGCCCAACGGGTTGATCCCGATCGTCCAATTCTACCCCGGCACCTCCGGCCTGACCGCAGTGGTGCAACGGCTGACCGGTCTCTCGGTGTGGTCGTCGGGGCAGCTCGTGCTGTTCACCGCGCACATGCTGGGGCTGTATGCGGTGTTCGTCCTCGTGCAGGTGCACCTGCGATCTCCCGCGGCCGGCGCGCTCGGCGCGGTGATCTACGCGCTGAACCCGTCGGGGATGTACTTCGACACCCAGTACTCCTACGAGGGCGTCGCCGTCGCGCTGTTCCTTTGGGTCCTCGCCCTCGCCACCTTCGCCGTCCGGGCCCGCGGGCGGGCGCGGGGCGCCGCGACTGCGCTGGCGGTGCTCTGCGCAGGCGCCTGCGTGGTCACCCACCACCTGACCACCTTGTTCCTGCTGCTCCTGCTGGCACTGGTGGTGGTTGTGGTCTCGGTCCGGGCGCGCTCGCTCCGACGGCATCCGGACGCCGGGCGCCCCGCCGAGGACGGGGCGCGGATCTGGTGGATCGTTTTCGGCAGCACCCTCGTCATGGCCACGGCGTGGCTCGGCCTGGTGGCCCGGTCGACGCTCACGTACCTCTCGCCCTACCCTGGTGGGGCGCTCGACCAGCTCTCGGGCGTCGCGGTGCGGGAGGACACCGGCCGGGTGCTCCTGGCCCCCACCGCCCAACCTTCATGGGAGCGCGGGGTGACCGCGCTGGCGCCCGTGGTCGTCGGGCTGGGCTGCCTGACCGCCCTGGTGATCCTGCGTCGTGGGCGGCGGGCGTGGCGGGCCGACACCCTGACGTTCATGGCCTACGGGCTGCTCTACTTCCCGTCGGTGCTGTTCCTGCTCACGCCGGCCGGCGCGGAGGGCGCCCGGCGGTCGTGGGCGTTCACCTATCTCGGGATCGCCCTCATCGGTGCGTTCCTGATCCTGCGGGCGCGCGGGTGGGCGGCGCTCTGGCGGTCGCGGCCGGTGTTGCTGCTGCTGTTCGTGGTGGTGCTCACCGGCAACGTCGGCGCCGGGCTCAACGACCAGTACCGCTTCCCCGGGCCGTTCCGCTGGGGCACGGACACGAACTCGGCCAGCGCGGAGGCGCGGACCGTCGCCGAGCAGCTCGCCGCCGAGGCGGGCGACGTCCGGGTGGTCACCGACCGGTACACGAGGCTGCAACTCGCCGCTTACGGCGGCCTGCACATCGCCGCGCCCTCCGCGGGTTTTCCCGCGTGGGAGCTCACCCAGACACCCGGCGACCCGGATGCCGGCCTGGCACGCAGCCTGGTCACCTCGCACTACGACTACTTGGTGGTGGACATCCGCATGGCGGCCGAGCCCCCTTACAACGGCGACAACTACGGGCACGGCGACCCGCTCGCCGGCCGGGCGACCCCGATCGAGCAGCTCGACCGCCTCGACCGGGTGCCGTGGGCGAAGCGGATCATCACCACCGAGCACCTCCGGGTCTACCGGCTCGACCTGTCCCGCCTCAGCGCGACGGTGGTGCCCGGACCATGACCAAGCATCGCTTGCCCCGTCCGGCCGGACGGCCCTGCGCCACACTGGCGCTCGCCGCCGCCGTGTGCGCGGCGACGGCGAGCGCCGTCGTGCCGTCCCCGGTCCTGCTACGGTCGCTCGTCGCGTTCCCGGTGCTAGTGCTCGTCGCCGGTTACCAGGGGACGACGCTGGTGCTTGGTCACCCCGGCCGCGGTACGGCGCGCGCGGCGGGCGACACGGGCGTCGACGGTCTCCTGCGGACAGTGCTTCCAGTGCTACTGGGATTGCTCTCGCTGATGGCCGTGGTGCTGGTGCTCGGCGCGTCGGGGATCCCGATCGCGACCACGAGCGTGGCGGTGGGCACCGGTTCGGCGGCACTGATCTTGTTGTTGAGCTCCCGGTGGGCGGCCCCGCGGTCCGCGTGGCGGGCCACCGGTTCGGTCGCCCGGTCGGTGCGCGGCGCGGCTCGACGGGCCGTCCGGCCCGTGGTGGCGGTGCTCGTCGTGGTTGCAGCGGTGGCAGCCGCGGTCGCGCTGCGTCCGGAACCAGTCGAGCGGTACACCCAGCTCGCCCTCGATGAGCCGGACGCGGTCGCCGGCCGGCCACTGTCGGCCGTGAAGGGCAGTCCGGTCACCCTGCGGTGGACGCTGCGTGGCTACGGCTCGTCATTGCCCGCCACCGGCCCAGCGGTCCGCGTCATGGTCGGGCAGGTGCCTGCGTCAAGGGTGCGGGCCGATGTCGGCCCGGTCGAGCTAGGCGCGGCACCGGGCGTCGTGGCCGAGCGGCGCGGCACGGTCACCTTCGCCGCCCCGGCCGGGGTGGGCTGCTACGACGTGCGGATCACCGTCGGCTCGGACACGTCGTTGCTGATCACGGTGGGACTGAAGGTCACGAAGTGACGGACAAGACGGTGGCGTTGGGCCAAGACGAGGTGCACGTGCACGCCGCGAAGGCGCGGTTGTCCCCTTGGGCGTGGCTGACCAGCCGGTTCGCCTCCGGGGCGTTGCTGCGCAACTCTGTCGTGATCATGGCGACCACGGTGGTCACTTCGTTGTTCGGCGGGGTGTTCTGGTGGGTGGTGGCGCGCAGCTCGACCGCGCAGGTGAGCGGCGCGGGGGCCGCCGCGGTCAGCGCGTTGCAGGCCACCGCGATGTTCTCCTCGGTCGGCGCGGCCGCCGCCATGCTCGAATGGCTGCCGCGAAGCCGGTCAGAGGTGCAGTGGCGCCGTCGGCTCACCGCCGGGGTCGTGGTGGCCGCTGTGGGCGGCGGCCTCGGTGCCGTCCTGGTGGTGGGAGTGCTGGGGTACGTGCACGACAACCTGCCCGCGCTGCGCAGCCCCACAGGTGCGCTGCTGTTCTGCCTGGGTGCGGTGTTCTTCGCCGTCGGCACCGTTTACGACTACGCCGCCATCGCCGAAGGCTGCCCGGCCATGATGTTGGGGCGCAACGCTTTGTTCGCCGGCGCGCGGATCCCGCTTGTCTTGGTGCCGTGGCTGCTGCCCGGCTCGGAAGACCAGATCCTCACCGCGTGGACGACGGCGGCCGGGCTGTCGCTGCTCCTCGCCCTCGCCGGTTTTCGCCGCGGCACCCTGGGCCGCTCGCTGCGGCCGCAGTGGCGCGGGCTTGCGGCGACCTTGCGAGAAATGCACAAAGCGTTGCTGGGTCAGCACTTCGTCACCATCGCGGCGATGCTGGGCACCTACCTGCTCCCCATCATGGTGGTCATCAGGGTGTCGGCGGCCGCCAACGCCTACTTCTACGCCACGTGGATGATCGGCGCCGTCTTCTTCATGATCAGCCCGGCCGTGTCGACGGCGTTGTTCGCCGCCTGTGCGGGAAACCCGGGCGCCGTCGGGTCCGCGGTGCGGCGCAGCGCCGTGACGATCGCCGCGTTGCTCGTCGTCCCGATGACGGTGTGCCTGCTCGGTGGCGGAGTACTCCTCTCGCTGTTCGGACCGGACTACCCGCGCGAAGGCAGGCTGCTGCTCGTGCTGCTGACGCTTTCGGCCGTACCTGATGCCATCGTCAACGTCGCGGTAGCCGTGCTGCGTGCGACGAAACGGCTCCGTGGCGCGCTGTGGCTCAACACCACGATCCTGCTGGCGAGCCTTGCGCTGTCCTGGGTCCTGCTGCCGACACTGGGCATCGTCGCGGTCGGACTTGCCTGGATCGCCGCACAGACGGCGGGAGCGTTGTGGGTGCTGGTGTGCTGGCGGCGGATCACGGCTCCCGGGGCCGGGGCATGAAGGTCCTGCAGGTGACCGACAGCTACCCGCCCGCACCAGGTGGCCTGGAACGCGCGGTGTGGGTGATGTCCCGTGAGCTGGCCGCGCGCGGCCATCACGTCGAGGTGGCCACCCTCAGCCGTCCTGGCGCACCGGCGCTCGAGCACGACGCCGGGGTGACGGTGCGCAGGCTCGTGGGCTGGACCCGGCACCTGCGGCGGTTCTCCACCGATCCCGACCATCAGTTCCACCCCACGGTCGCCGATCTCCCGTTGGTGCGCCGGCTGCAGGAGCTGGTCGACGCGACCCGCCCGGACATCGTGCACGCCCACGGCTGGATCCTGCACTCCTGCCTGAAGCTGCGGTTGCCCGTGGGCACCGCGCTGGTGGTCAGCATGCACGACTACGGCCTGGTGTGCGCCAAGAAGACGATGACCTATCGTGACGACCTCGACTCGCCGTGCGCCGGTCCGTCGCCGCGGGCCTGCCTGAACTGCGCGGGCGCCTTCTACGGCAAGGTCAAGGGCACGGCCCTCACGCTCGGCCTCGCGCACGCCCGGCACCGGTGGGACCGGGTGACGATGTTCTTGCCGATCAGCGCGGCCGTCGCACAGGCCTGCCTGCCCGGTGTTCCCGCCGACCGGATCACGGTGATCCCGCCCTTCGTGCCCGACGACGTGGCGGCCGGGCAGGCCCCGCGCCCCGCGTTCCTGCCCGACGGCGATTTCGTGCTGTTCGTCGGCGCGCTCGGCGAGCACAAGGGGGTGGGCCTGCTCACCCGAGCCCACCAGCGGATGGCGGCGCCCGTGCCGCTCGTCGTCATCGGCCCGCGGCGAGCGGACACCCCGGCGCTGACCGGGACCCCGGCGCGGCCCGTCCTGGTGCACAGCCATGTGCCACATCCGCAGGTCATGGCCGCGTTAGCCGCAGCATCGGTGGTTGCCGTCCCGTCCCGCTGGCCGGAACCCCACGGACTGGTCGCCGTCGAGGCGATGGCTGCGGGGGTGGCGGTGGTGGCGTCCAGGACAGGCGGGCTCGCTGAGATCGTCGAGCACGGCGTCACCGGGACCCTGGTCGATCCCGGCGATGCCGGTGCGCTGGCCGGTGCCCTCGACGACCTGCTCGCCGAGCCTGAGCGGCGGTCGCGCATGGGTGCGGCCGGGGCGGTCAGGGCGGGCCGGTACCACACCACCGCCGTCCTGCCCCGGATGATCGAGGCGTACACCGCCGCACGGGCACTGCTCGGCCGTTAGTACTCCAGCCGGTGCGCCCAGTGATCAGGAGTGACTGTCCAGCGGTCATGACGTGAGCTGAAGCTCGTTGTCGCCTGCCGGTGTGGCCCGGTCCGGGTAGCTCTCAGGAGGCCCGGTGGCAGGCTGGCGGCTTGGTGTGGAAACGGGCCGGGTCGGAGCCCAGTGGCAAAAACCCCGATGAGGGAAGCGACTGAGCGGTCCGTAGCGGATAGCGAATCCTGCCGCGTCATTCACGTAGGTCGTCGCGGACCTCCTCGGCGTCCCAGACTGCTTTGCGCAGCAGGTGCTGTATGCCGTCGGGGTGTCGTCGTCGGCGTGCCCCCTCGCTTTCGCCGGCCGGGCATTTCGCCAAAATTCGGAAACGAACGCGGTCGCGGGTGGCGCGCCGACCCGTAATTCCACCTAGAGGTCACGTGGGTTCACCTTGCTTTGGGGAAATGTGCGGACCGACTCCGTGGTCCAGGCCTCCGCGCGCCGGTTCAG
>Ga0247768_1000617_pt1 | contig 12877 bp, 8 predicted proteins | sample UWRJL016104C6_FD_179944 | JGI IMG/M metagenome (GOLD analysis project Ga0247768, IMG submission 179944) | Plant litter microbial communities from Arlington Agricultural Research Station in Wisconsin, United States - UWRJ-L016-104C-6 | ecosystem: Environmental > Terrestrial > Plant litter >... | reverse complement strand
CACAGCCATGATGACGGCCACTTTAATTCAAGCTGCCCGGCCACCGGTTTGCTTTGTCGTAGCGGGCGCGGAAGGCGGTATGCAGCGCGCCATTGGATGCAGTTACGACTGGACGACCTCCACGTTGTACCGCGAGACGGTTATGAGGCTACCTACAACGGTGCTTGATAGTATGTCCAGGGTGCCGCGCCTTAAGATGGGTTTCAAGCGACCCATGCATCCGTTCAGGCCGATACACGAAGTTGGCGAGGCACAAGGTCGCCGCATAGAGTAGGTCGAAGATTGAAGCTGTTGTTAACAGCTTTGTTCCGGATTTGGTTGGTACTATGGCGTTTTGATACCGATACTTGATGTTATACCAGTCTTAGGATTCGGAAGGTGCAGAGTATTCTAAGATTCACTTAAACGTGAATCGGATCGGATACCTCTGTATGGGGATATATCTCGTTCTGGGTCTCTTTTCACAATTCGCATGTCTATCTTCGCTTTCTTTGTTATGAATTCTCTCGGACCTCGCCTCACGATCGTTGCCTTCTTTTTCTTTGTAGGATACTAGGCTTTTCAGTGCGCTATATTTCTTGTGGTACGCAATTTAATCGAAAGCGTTGAGTAATTCGCTAATTATTTCTTTTCCATAATCCAATGAATGGTATTTGAATTATATGTCCACATTCCTATTTCAATCGTTCTCTACCCTTTACTTCCCCTTCGGTAAATCTGTGGCCCAAGGATACGCCTCTGGCATCGCGCTCCACGGCTTCAAATCATCATAATTTCTTGATGTCGGCGTACCCTTGAACACCCTTTGCACAAATGGCAAAACACTTGTATATCCGCTCATATCGCAGTGGCCGCCACTGTGAATCGACATACCGAGTTGGTCCCCCACTCCCAGCCAGTTGTATACAGCTTTGGCGGCAGGGAAGGTCACGACTGCTGTGCCTTTGCTGTCCGTAAAAGGGTCGGACTGTCCCTGGTCGATGACTACAGCTCGAGGAGCGATAGCAGCGACAATGGTGTGGGCATCATAGGGTAGTTGCGTCGATTTTCCAATGAATTGGCTGATGCCAGAGGAGGTCCACCAGCCTGCTCCCGATTTCTGAAGAAGAGTCAGTTTCTGAGATTGCTCTGTTGCTGAGCTCAAAGGAGACAATACCGAGTTTTCCAACGTCTCGCCTTGCCCACTGAGACTATACCTGTAGGGACCTGTTCCTTGGACACCGGCACACTGGGGCATCGTGACGGTAATGCGCTTATCGAAGAGACCGGCTGCGAGCGCGGCTTTACCTAGACGCGAGCAACCTGTTACACCGACTTTGGTGGCGTCGATTTCTGGAGCTTTGGCAGTGATGCCGTCGAGGACACGGTGGAAGCCCCAGGCCCACGCCGTAAGTACGCCTAAAACGCTGATTAGCATATATGAATCGGGTTTATCTCCAGCTGAGGTGACTGACCAATGTCCTTTCCGTTATACAATTGCCAAAAACTGCCACTCTTGCTATTGCTATCAGCCGCCACACTGCCATAATCAAACGTCGCAACCGCAATACCAGCATTCGTATACGCCTTATTATCGATCCCCCCAATCGCAATGACGACCGGGAACGGCCCACTCCCACTAGGCAAATTCAACGTCGCTGAGATCTTCGCTGTTTTCCCTCCCGCCGCCACCGAGATATCCAACTTATTTACGTTCCGAGTCGTCGCCACCGTTTCAGCGGAATGATCAGGATAGTAACCATACTGGTATTCTTGAAGGAGCTTGAGGATTTCGGGTTGGCGGCATTGATGCCATTCTTCCTTTGTTTTCACGCGCGTTTTGCCGTCGAGGTAGAGGAAAGGGTCTGGCATGGTTTTTATGGAGGGAAACGCGGCGGCTTTGGGCATGGGAGAGGGCGTTGTGGGACATGTTATGTTCGGGGAACCTTGTCGTGGGAGGAGGTCAAGCAGTTCCGAGATGGTGGGCGCCGAGTATACGGCAGCAGGAAGGCTTAGGAGGCTGAGAAATTGGATCCACATTGTGATGGTAAGTCTCAATGGAGTTGTTTCTCTGGAGTCAGTTTTGGGAAAGTATGTGTGGGTTTCAGCAACTATATATAGAGCAAACGGCTTTCTTTTCTGGAAGGTGTCTGGTTAGTTCTCGCATGGGACTGACCTGGTTTATGATGGGTATCTGGGTATGTTATAAGCGGATATGATATTGGTCCTTATTTTTCATCTATCGTATTTCTACGTCGGTAACAGACTGCCGTGGGTGATCAGAACTGGGGCTTGCCAAGGGCGTTATAGGTTGGAAGCCCCATTGACCCGTGAGATTGTTTGATGGTAAGACTCCCCTATACAGCTATGATCAGGGAATGAATGAACTAAAGTTGTCTCAAATGATATTTCAGCTCGCTATTTCTACTACCTCATCGACTCTTTTACTCCGAAGCTCACCTCTCGACGGCATTTTCAACCGTCACCTGGGCACTGGCCATAGTCACGATGCAAGTTTCGGATACCACCAATGTTTTTGCCGCTACCCCGTGGGGCCAACCAGCCCTTGATCCTCTTCCTTCGGCTGATGTCACTAGATACCGAATCGGGTGATAGAAACTTCATCTATTCGGCTAATTATGGCAATGCCATGTGGCGGAAATCCATTCTAAGCAGCGGCGGAGCGCTTCAAAACATCATTGAGGAAAAGCGCATGATCTAAAGCTAAGTTCCATCGCTTAGTTAGATTGTTGCCCGGAGAGAGATAACCCGAGCCTCCAGGATCCCGGGGGAATTTCAGAATCATCACGTGAACGCGCAATTCACAGCATCACGTGATCGTTTCAGCCCGTCATGTGGATGTACTAGGACTTCTTAGTGTGTACGGATAACAACTGTCTTCTTTCAATCATAAGGGGTAGTCATAGATTGAAGAAACCACCCTACATCCGGAAACCCTTTTTGTGGGATCTACTCACGACCGGAGTGACATCAAACAACATTGAACTCATCCTACGAGTAAGAGACTCAGTCTGCGCTAGCTGTTGTCTGTTCATTATGTATTTCTCGAGAGGAGCTCCGCATATTGGATTGTCCAGTTTTTCGCACATTTCTGAAAGGTATCCTCCATTTAACCTTGGTACGCTAGGTTCACCATCACGTTTTCTCGAATCGATCCAGATATCCATACCTAGGTATCATCACTCGAGGAACCCATGATACGTGGATATGCCTCCTTTTGATTGCTAACTAAATCTTACTTGAAGGGACTCAATATGCGGTATTGGAAATTATCAAATGGACTTCCGTCTCAAGTCTGTTCAACTCGATAGATGGTGACCGCGAATCTCCGCCAGTGCAATCAACATACAAATGCGGCTGTGGGCTACAAGAGACAATATAACTGTGTTAATCTTGTAGAGATTTATAAATGACTCACTGATCTCACTTATATCGCACAGAAGCTCCAGAAGTTTCGATCAGTCAGACATGCCCTCATCATTCACCATGTACCAACGCTCGCCATTCACAGATCTCGCTTAACACGTCCTTCCTATTGTCGAAGCTCCTATTGTCGAAGCTCTCGACATTCACAGTCTCGCTTTCCGTAAGCGAGCTCATATAAAACTGCGACCTCCCTCTCAAATCTCTCCCCCTTTCCTTCTTCGGCCTTGATCAGGGATATCTTGGTCCACTTACGTACTCTCCACCCACATACCGATTCCTCAAAAAACCATCCCCATCACCAGCCAAAAACCACAAAAACCGTCTTCATGGCCTACTACACTGGCAGAGTCTTCCCTTCGGTGGCCGACGAACTCCCCGTCGTGTCGCCGCCGCCCAACTTCCCATACTACTACGATGTCTATCCGGAGCAGAGCCCCCTGCTCATGAACAATCGAATCCTCCGAGCCCTAAAGGCAGGCTGGACCTGTCTAAATCTCTGTTGGTACAAGGACCGGTGTGCGGGGTCCGTCATCCCCTGCTTTCTCCAGACCGACCCGGACTGTGGGTGGCCTCCCACAATGACATTCCCGGACTGTTATGTCCCGACGAAGACGACTCACCTCCCTCCGCCAACCGAATACCACTATCCCACCCCCTTCAAGGAGGCGTTGGCGAAGCTGCTGGCAACATATCTTCCAAACCCATATCCGGAGATGGAGCCGATCATCCGGAAAGAAGCAATCGAAGTCATCGTGCTGGTGATGATTTTCTGGTGGTTGCTGGCGACCATCCTGCTGGCGGGTTGTTTTTGGGGAGTGAAGAGGAGGAAAATGGCGAGGGAGATCAGTTCCCTCAAAGTGGAAGTCTCGGTGCTGCGCGCTGAGAACGAACTGCTGAACAACTGGGTGGAGGAGATGGGGGAGGTAGAAGTGGTGGAAGTGGAGGTGGAGAGGAAGGTGGAGGTGCCGGACCCGCCGGAGGAAGGGATTCCTGAATGCCTGGTATGTGGCATAGGTTTCCCGGAATCCCAGCAGATTCCGGATGCAAAGATCCACTGGCTGGTTTTACGACTGGTCAGCATGATCTGGTTTCTGCCGCTGTGCACGTTCCGTCAGGGAACTGCCAGGGCGGGCGAGGCGGAGGAGACGGCGGAAGGGGAGATGAGGGCGCCGGTGGAGGAGGAGGGCGAAGCCCGGAAGGGGAGAAGTCTCTTCTCCGTTTACATTGGTTTCTTTTGTTTTTCTTTTTTCTTTTTAAAAGTCTTTTATTTTTGAACATTTTTTCTTGGGGGTTTTGCCTGCGCTGGCGTGGGCCAGGAGGGTGATCAGATTGGAAACTGAGCCCTCCTGCGAATCTCTCCTTCTTGTTTTTCTTTTTTCTAGCTAGTTTAGAATGGAATTCGCGATGCTGGCCGAGGGCTTCGGTCCGGCATCATTCTTCCGCCAATTGTGTTGTAAAGATTCATTTTGACGAATGTGATTTTCAAAGTGCTAAGTTCCCATTACACCGAGCTATCAGTAAACTGAAATGCTTTTTTCCTTCCCCCCACATCCAAATACGTGGAAAATATGAATCACTTCACCCTTCTAAAAGGTAGCGCGATTCCTCAAAAACCCTGAATATCATAAAGTAATCGTTACATTTTTGCTGCGAAGGGTGAATTTCCCGTTACACTCACATATAACGGTTTCTATCGCAAAAATTACCTCAACTCCGAAGATACTTCGTAGAAAAACGTTTGTAAGATCCTGTCTTGAACTGTAAATCTTCATACGTACGTGACAGCGTACGTGACAGACTATCTCATATGCTCTGTCACTTGAGCTAGCAGAGTGTAATGTTCCCGTTTCGTATGCCTATCAGGATTTCAACTTCAAAACGTTCTTTAACTTTCATATCCATTGTCAGAAAATATACCGACAGGGGACTATCGTTTATCACAACTTGAAGGTTGAACAAAGTAGCATGCTTGGATAGCGCACGAGACACAGTGGTATTTTCCCCGAACACTTCGCTATTGGGATATATATTTCGATATTTTCTTAGCTCGGAAAATTTGTTTACGGAAGTTATGGGTGACGTGTCCACCGGGAGTAGTTCTAAGATGTCACTGATACCACACCAAGTCCTTATTATGCTGTGGGTCAATTGTGCAAAGCTTGATGTTATCCTGAAAGTGTGCTATACGGTTTTAGAAGGTGAAAAGGTGCTCCCTCTGCGAAATAATTGATGAAACGTATGGGCCGGTAATCTCTTTCTCGTATTCAGACTCGCTCAACATTCTTCTTTTGAAGCAGAATTGGCTCCTCATTCTTTCAGCAATAAATCCTATTATTTAGAGAATTGCGTCTTCTCTGTGTGGTTTTCCGCTGAAACCCCTCATCTAATCTAATACTTCGAAAATCTGTTTTCAGGGTAGAATTACTAGGAGAAATTGTAATCTGTTAGTCCCTTCCTCAACTTGAATTTATTATGTTGTTTCTTCCTTGAGGCTCAATCCAGCTTTTCATAGAGCCTGCGAGAAATTCCTTGTTTCATATCTTCGCTTCTGGAGGTACGATATTCTGCTGGGTTTCTCTCTTTATGTTTCCTGTTTCAAATGTTCTCCACCCTAGGCCTCAAACATCATCTACAGAAGGTATGACCGATTATATCCTTCTTTTCACCTCTAGTTGTTTTGTGAGAGACATAGTGTACCCACGAAATTGTACCCGCGGGGTGCCACGTCAGCGTGATACCCGCTTCTAAATTGAATTTGCTTTGAAAGGGGGCCGGGTTTGTTCGGAGGAAGTCCCTATCATGCACTATCCATCGGATCTTCCTCCGATGGTTCTATTTCGCTACCGCAGATAAGACCTGAATATGAGTGAATTAAGCTGTTTTCGCTCACGCGTGGACTTACTCATGTGATATCATTGCACTATTTGAACACGACATAATCCAACCTTCCTACGAACGTCTCTTCTGGGCTATTTGAGAGCTAAACCCTTCGCTAGCTCTAAAATTCATAGAGGGAACGGAAAAACAGGTAAAGAAATGCGGGTATGGGTTACGCGTTCCACTGCGACATCATGTCGCTGCAGGATATTTGACAGCATTCCCCACCATTACATGATGTTCCTGTAAATATATCGTTTCGATAAGTTAAGACTAAATTATGTTCTTCAGCCTTCGAAAATATTTGGGAAGAAAATTCCGAGGCGAACGCTTGGTTGGAGCATATATCACCAGCATAAAAGCAGGAACGTGTATTCTTTTAATACTTACACAGTGGTCAATAGGATTCCTATGAATCTTGCTTTTTGACTACTCGATTGATAGTCCTTATGAGACTAACATCTCGAGAAGTAATAAGACAAGGTTTGCGCTATGACGACGTGGGTCTTAAACCACTAATTGCCCAAAGTTTAGATCGTGGTCAAAGTATGTTATTTTAACCGGATGCTATTACAAGTACCTACTACCAGCAATTAGGACTACAAACTTTTCAATCCCTATTTATCGAATTGAACGGGCGTATGAGTTGAAAATCTGAATAAGGTGAGCCTCTGGGCTATATTCAGCGTACTCTATCGCTTCAGCCTGAACCGGATTTGAGATGTGAAAATCCATAAACAAACTCTTTCACATGGTTGCTGGCTCTGCGCAAAGTAAACAAAAAGCATTCGGTATCTGTCAATTCATCTTTTCAAGTTCGTCTCCCATTGCAGCTTCAAAGTGAATCATAATATCGTAGAAAGGCATCTGACATCATTCTCAACAAAAAACCTTCATGCGCACTCTCAGACATGAAATTATTACTTCTTTATTTTAGATACCTAGGGTGTATAGTCATCAGATTCATCACATCGAATATATCCCATTTTCTTCACCACCCATCTAGGGCCAGCAATCCGATAACACCAAAGACCACCCACGACCAACCCTGTACATTCAGCCTACCGCCAGCAGACTTGGTCGAAGTTGTCGCCGTCGCGCCTGCCACTTCCGCACTGCTACTCGGCGACCATCTCTGCGGCCATCTCGATGTCCCCGCACTCCCAATCAGGAACGTGCTCACATACGTTACCAACACCTCCGACGTGATCATCTTGGGCGTCGAGCTCGCACCTAAAGTGGTGGTCTTATCGCCAATCACCAAAACCGTTCTTCCTCCATTGTCGGTCGAGATTGAGACAACTGAAGTCTCCGAGTTCACGGTAAGGGTTATGGGATGCCCGGGGTACAATGTCTGCGAACCGATTATATAAGCTGTGATGCTGGTCGAGCCGGAAGAAATAACTGTTGTTTGGACATTCAGAGGCGTGGGGGCGGGTGTGATGAGTGGAGAAAGGGTGGTTGTTGAAGTGCCGACTACGAGGATGCTGGAGCCTGCGGCGTCGGTCTGAAGAGAAACGAGAGTACCAGAGACCGTGATGGATGCCCCTGGTGTGAGGGTTTGGGTAGCAAATACAAGTGCGTATGAACTGCTCAAGGCAGTCGCAACTACAGTCCCAATCGTGAAGATGCCAGCGGATGGAGGCACAGTGATGGTAGAAGTCTGACTCGAGGCGATGGCTAAGGGTACACCCGCTGCATTGATGGTGAAAGTGGTTGCGGATGGATTAGAACCGACAACCACCGAACCTCCTTGTGTCAAGGTTTTTGATGCGATTACAATGCTGGTGATAGGTACTCTTTCGAACGAGCCAGGACCGATGACCACTGGAGCTGCGCTGATGGGCGCGCCAGGAGCAGGTCGAGGACCAACAGCGGAAGGGGTCGCCGGGGAGTCAACGGGCAATGCGGCACGAGTGGGTCCAGCTTCAATGGGGCGACCCGCAGGTTGAGCAGGCTTTGCTCCAGTCTTTGCGTCCTGCGGAATCTCCGGAACAATCAACGATCCGATGACCGAACCAAGATCGACAATGGGAGGGGAGTTCGAGGGACCTTTCGGTCTTGCATTTTCCCCAGGCGGAGCTCCTGTTTTTCTGGGCTGGCTGATTTCATTTGGTGAATCACCATTTATGGGAGGTTGTTCAACATTCTGAGGGGGTACTTTAGGACCAACAAAAGCCGGCTGCGCTCGCGTGGCTGGAATTACTGCTGTGGGTGCCGGAGCCGGGCGCTGGGCGACAGGGCCAGCAGGAATACTTTCGATACCACTTGTCCGGGCAGCTTCTGGAAACACAGTGAAGGAAGTCGAAACCAGAGTGAGCAGAGTTAAGAGGTCATTTCCGCTCACCACCCCAAGCTCACCCGGGATCACAGCGTCGACCACTGCACTGCATTGCTGGAATACAGGAACCTCAGGGAATGCGATTTGGTAGAAGTCGCTCAAGTCTGAACCCCATCTCAGCTTAGGGATTGCGAAGAGGCCCCGAGGATCGTCAGGATTGGGCGTGGGAGTCGGAATGCCCGTGGGCACTGGATAAACTGGAAGGCTTGGGAACGCCGAGGTTGTCGCACCGGAGATAGCCTCCTGGCGATCTTTGGCCGGAGTGGGCCGTTGTCCATAATGTAAGTCATAATGTACGTAGGGTGTGGGATATGTGCTGGCTCTTATGTTAACTGGGAAGAGAGAGAAGAACGAGTTCTTCAAGCGAGCCGGGGTACATACACCACTGTCGTATACTGTGTTTTCAGGTAAGAATCGGTAAAGGTTAAACGCGTGATGCGCGTTCCTTCGCTGTTGGTTTCAAAACCCTTGGGGAATGTTGTCGGGGTTAGTTCGTTCCTGATAATGCTTGTAGATGTCTGATTTGTTGAAGGATCGACGAAGATGACTTGAGTCGCCGCTGTAAGCGTGACATGTGGGTTGGCTAACACAAAGCTGAATCCATCCAGCGGATCAGCCGCTGCGCGTGTGGAACGTGTGGTGGTGGGCGTTGTGCTCGGTGCCCATTCTTTGCTATGTGAAATAGGAGGAAGCCAGCGGAAAACTGCTGTATTCACCCAGTACTGGCAACCACCAGAGGTCGCATTCGTTCCATTGGAAATGAGTGAAGATCCCGTCGTTGCAACAACCGGGACGCCCGAGAGCGTGGTGGAAGGGGTCGGCGAAGCGATGGGAGACGTTATTGAACTGCGATCAGCGGATCGTGGCGCACCGGATGGGATATCGGTGGATCGAGAGGATTGGAATCGTGACTCTGTCAAAGAAGTCGAGTTCCAGCTAGCTACGAAGGATTAATAAGGTGTTGTCAAAGTGCAAAAAGTAGGTCTGAAATCTTACGAAATGATGGTGCTAATGCAGCCACGAACGGAACGAACAAAAGGAAGCACAACCCATCGGTCCAGCGAGTGAACATCTCTCAGGGCTGGCAATCCGAGGACCAGGTAGTCCAAACATGAAGAAGAATGAATGAAGAAAAAGAAAAAGTTCAAGATCACACTGCGAAGAATGAGGAGAAAACTCTGCTGAATTGGACTAGACGGTAGCACAGATTCTACCCTGCACCTTGTCCCCCGGAAGGTAACATTGCGATGATCTCCAGACCATATTCCCAACGTTGCGAACCAGCCAATCGCAGAAGAGTGTCTGTATTTCTTGGCAGGGCGTTGGATTTTGAAACAAGGGCCCCATAGAATCTCCTCCAGTTTGACCTTCAATCGAGGGAGCATTGACCTCAGAATAGATTAGATTAAATTGGTGTCTTAGGCTTGGCACTTTCCAGCTTCCCCTCCTGTACTCGGGTTTCCCGGGTTTGCGGGATACCTCCTCTTGAAAGCTAAGATATTCGCTTGCGAAAAAAATGTACACAAACCGCAGCTCTTCGCAAACCAGTAGGCACGACTAACTCACAAAATTAGCTAGAAACGGACCCGGAGGGCTGAGGTCCAGGTCTCTCCTCTATGCGAAGGTTTGTGAATGTTGAACTGAAGCCTGGGGTAGCGTAATACGCTAAGGAGATGGTGGTCAGCACTTGCAAGGGAACGGCGCTTAAGAAACATGTGCATCGATATCGCTGATCGGCGTACTATATGTATCTAGGTGCAGTAAATACACCGTGCCATCTTCAATTGTAAAGGAGACGGTATCGGCTTCGAAGGAGGTGGTTAATAGTGGTTATGGTTGATAACATCGAACGAGCAAAAAGGTCGAAGGCGATGTGTGGTATCCGTATATCCCAATTTTAATTGGACATAAACTTCTTCATGTTTTCACCGAGATAATGCCGAGCGCTGGGACATGGATACATGGATGGATTTCAAATAGTATAGATCACGTGATGGAAGTTCCCCAAAGTGTGGGTATAGATAAAATATCAATATTGAACTGTTGGAATACTATAGTAGGCTCGTGTACACACAATATGAGAGCCTCTATATCATTCCCAACGATGCAAAGCACGGTCGATGCGCATGATCACAACGCGATCTGGCAAGCCTTTGAGCGGGCGGGTTTGGTGATGGACATCTGGAGCCAGTGAGTGGCCTTAGGAAGACGCTTGGTACGGCTGGACACTCCAAGATCGAGACAAAGTGGCGTCGCGTAGACTCAAACCATATTCTCCGTCCCACTGCAATGGAATGCAACCTCTTTTGTGAACGAGTTATTCCTCCTTCTCCACGTGGCTGCCATGTGCTAGAGACCCTCTTTCTGTCTGGTCCGGCGGACCGAGGCGAGCACGGCCGCACGCCGCGTCTCGCATCGTGTTGCGCACCTGGAAGATAGGGGACCGGGTCCACGCAATTAGACTCAAATGGGGCATCATATCAAGCACCATGACTCGACCTGGCTAGATCTTTCGGCATTTCTTTGGGGAACTGGAATGCTGCTTGGTTTTATATTTCTCTCCTCCTGTCCGTCCCCTTTCCATCCCTTTGACTTTGCTTTTCCAACCTTCTGTCAGTTTGCGCTTTTATACCCCCCTCCAATACCTTGATAATACCTAGCGACTTTTTTTTCCCAATATCCTCTCGAATCAATCAAACTTTCTGCCATCATGAGTAAAGCGCGAGTTTTTGTTGCTGTCTACTCAAGCTCTTCCTTCACCGACATTGAGTCCACAACCACGACTTCGATCGGCTCGCGTAGCAAAGCAGCAAAATATCACTGGGGAATATGGATCGAGCCGAAAGGAAGCGAAGGCGAAGGAACCAGTTTCGACATTGAAGAACCGTCTTCGCACAGCTACACGGGCGCAAGTCTATTCGGCCTTCGCCTCCAAATCGAGGATCACAAGACAACTCCCCCGAACATGCTGGGCCGGTTGATGATTGGAAAAATCCCGGACGACGCAACCGTAAAGGACATCGGCCCAATCCTAAACGAGATACCATTGCCTGGCGATCCAGGCTCCCCGATTCAAGACAACGTTGCGTGGATCAAGGCCGCCATCATCGAACTGCAAGAAGCCAGCTGCGCCGAACGTTTCTTCGTCGACCAGTTCATCAAAGACGCCGTTTCCCGCGCGAAAAAATGGGAGACCAACAAATCTGGCCCACCGAAAAAAGTCAACTACACGCGCAGTCGAACATTTCCGTGAAGGGAGTTCCAGGCTTGAAGTTGTGGGGCGCAAACCCCCGTCCCACATTTTTCCACGGCACACAGCATCCTGATGTCGCCACTCGCTTCCTCAACAACATGATCCCACGTGGTGAACAGGCCTGGAGTGGTGCGCACTGTGATCCTTGCCATTTGCCCAAATTCATTGGACGATAGCGCTGGCGCTATCCATTCGCCGCCTCTCGGCACTTCACCCCCTGCTTACCCCTGAGTCGCGAGCAGCCTTTCTCGTCTTTTTTATGATTCAATCAGTAATACGGAGTAATCAATCGTCCCAAATGCAAGAGAAGGAAGAAGGAAGAATGGAAGAAGTACCAAGGAATATGGGGTGTGTCATCTTTTTGAAAGGGGTTTCTTGAGACTGTGGTTTTGTTTTTCCCCTTTACTCAAATGGAAGGGGCATTTCACACTTGCGCATTTCCACAGTGCCAAGAGGGCGGGATGTCACGTGAACATTCACGTGATTTTATCTTTCACCTCACCTGGGCAATTCCAAGTTCGAAGCTGCAGCCCCAGTAATTTCGCAGCATTCCCTATCATGAAATTCCAGTGGGTTGGATCAGAGGATAATTTACCGGTATTTGATCAGGGTATGGGAGGCAACACATTGTATAATACTAATGACTGTTTATGAATTTCAATTGCTCAATTCGTATCGCCATTTCAATTTTGCAGGTCATCCCAACGAAGTCTTGCCATAACATATTAGTACTCTTATAACTCCGACATCAGCTTCCCTAACTTTGTCCGCATTCTATACATCGTCAGTTTTCTGCACTCCGAGGCCGAAAGCAGCAAACGAAAGACTTACCCAGAGTGCGCACGAGCCTGCGCTTCCAATTCAGCTACCCTCTTCTTAAGGCTGTTTATCTCTTTCAGACTTCCCGGAACGCAGCAGGGTCCATATAGGAAGGTGGATTCAGTGTCGGCCATCCTGAACGCAATTAACTCGGCAGAAGG
>Ga0247768_1000616_pt1 | contig 12930 bp, 8 predicted proteins | sample UWRJL016104C6_FD_179944 | JGI IMG/M metagenome (GOLD analysis project Ga0247768, IMG submission 179944) | Plant litter microbial communities from Arlington Agricultural Research Station in Wisconsin, United States - UWRJ-L016-104C-6 | ecosystem: Environmental > Terrestrial > Plant litter >... | reverse complement strand
ACCACCAGTTCATGCATCGAAAGAACATGGGTTCCATCAAGGCGCGCTGCATCGGTCGCGAGCATGGCGATAACTGGGCACAGGTTGAATACACCTTCAGCCGAACGGGCGGTAAGCCGTCCGCCGGTGAGCGGGTGATCGTGGACCTGGTGCGCAAGCGCGGTGACGCCAAGAAGGACTTCTCCGACCACATGCGCATCCGCACCGACTATCCCACGCAGAACCTGCGTGTCTGGGTAGGCCGCGACATCAAGGAAACCGACGATCCGGTGTTGTGTGTGTGGTTGAACTACACGCCGCTGGATGCCGAACAGAAAACCAACCGCACCTATGGCTATCTGTCAGTGAAAAAGCCGCCGATACCGGGGCTGATCCATGTGGTCTGGCCGTTTGTCACCTGGTTCACGGAGCGGATTTTCGCCGAGGACAAGGAGATCGTGGAGTACGAGCAGGCCGCTTACGAGGCTCAAGGCTGCGACTGGAACAACGAAGTGTTTCCGGCCATCAAGGACCTGCGCGGCGTGTTGGCCAACTGCGGCAAGCCGATCAAACCGTAAGGTACCGGGGGCGGCCATTGCGCCGCCCCCGGGCACTTACTTGCTGTCCGCGTACACCTTTACCAGTCTGTAAAGGAAATCGCGTCCTTCCAACAACGTTTTGACACCCACGTACTCATTCAAGCCGTGAATGTTGCCCAGGTCGGGTCCGCCAAATACGGGCTCGATGCCGTAGGTGGGAATGCCGACCGCGTTGGTGAATTCACCGTCGGTGGCACCCGCCTGCAACAGGGGTAGCACCGGCAGTCCGGGCCAGAATTGCTCGGTCAGCTTCTCAAACGGTTTGAGCACCTTCGCAGTCAGCGGCGGAGGTGGCGGTGCCGGGCCCCGGCTCTCCGGCATGGAGATCTTGACTGCCGGATCGGCAACGATCTCATCCAACTTCTGTTTCACACTCTCAGGGCTGACGCCCGGGAAAATGCGGCAGTTGACGTTGGCACGTGCGCGCTGTGGAAGCGCATTGGTGGCATGTCCTCCGTCGAGCGTCGTTGCTACGCACGTTGTGCGTAGCGTGGCATTCCAACTTGGATCCTTCGCCGATACCAGCGCAATAGACTTGGCGTCGTTCGGATCCTTCACCAGTGCAGTCATCGCATTCGCGACATCCTGATTGCCCTTGCCGGCCTGGATTTTCGCCATGCCGGTGAAATAGCCGCGGTTGCCATCCGTGAACATCGCGGGGAATTCGTACGCCTCGATCCTGGTGAGCGCATTGGCGATGTGATAAATGGCGTTGTCCTTGACAGGCCGCGAGCTGTGACCGCCCCGGTTGGTGACTTCCAACCGATAGTTCTGCGGGTATTTCTCGCCCGCTTCAATCTGCATCGCGACTTTGTTGCCCTGGGCATCGAGCTCACCCCAGGCGCCTTCGTTGAGCGCGAATTCGGCGTCAATCAAGTCGCGTTTGTTCTGGCTGAGCCATTGCGCGCCATTGAACGCGCCGGCCGTTTCCTCGCCGCAGGTCAATGCCAGTTTCAGGGTGCGGCGGGGTTTGAAGCTTTCCTTCTTGTAGCGGATGAGGGTGTCGACCCAGATAGCGGCTTCCGCCTTGTCATCGAACGACCCCCGTGCGTAGAAGTTGCCGTTTTCCTCTACCAGCTTGAACGGGTCGCGCGTCCAGTCTTCGCGCTTTGCCTCGACGACGTCGATGTGTGCCATGAGGAGGATCGCCTTCGCCTTCTTGTCCCGGCCGGGATAGATAGCAACCAGCCCGCCTTCTTTCGGGTGCTCGGGGACGGAAAAGGGATGCAGATCGCTGTCCGGGAATCCGGCCGTCTTCAGGCGTGCAGCCATCCGTTCGGCGGCGAGTGTGCAACTGCCGGACGACAGAGTCGTGTTCGTCTCAACGAGCTCTTTGTAGAGCTCACGGAATTGGGGTTCGGAAGCGGCCGATCCGACGTCCGGTGGCGCAGCTTGAACGCTCAAAGAGAGGGCGAGGAGGGCGATGATGCCCGGAAGTTGTTTCATCGAAGACAGTCCGCAGTGGCAAAACGGACTGCAGAGATTAACCCAGGCCGTGGGGGTATCCGCTGCGAATTTAGGCCGCCCAACGCTCGAGCGCCGCGACGCGGGCGTGCTTTGCCGGGCGGCCGATCGAGAGCCAGTTGAGCCGGACGACCACCGGCGGGTGCGGCTGGGCCGGGCGGCGCAAGTGGCCGCCCGGCGCGCTCATCATCGCGATCGGCTTACGGGTTGCTCGGCGTGTTCGGAGTTCCTGCGGGTGCTGCAAAAGGCAGTTGCAGGAAGTTCTTCACATTGAGCGTGCTGTTGCCTAGGACCTCGCTGTAAGCCTGGCCCGGCCGCACCGTGTACCCGTTGTTGTTTCCAGAGATGTTGCGATGGAAGTACTGCAGCGCCTCGGGCGCCCGGGTGCCTCCCGCCAATGTCTGGACGGCTGACAACGCATAGATCAGCGGGTTGACGTTGCCCAACCGTCCGCCATTCAGCTCCACTGCAAGTGCCAGCACACCGGCCATTTCCGGCGATGACGAGCTGGTGCCGATCACGAGATTCGGCTGCCCGTCAAACCAGATGATCGCGGCACTGCGAGGCACGGCCGTGCAATCCAACGCGGCCAGATCCGCGTCTCCCGGACATCCGCCCATCATCAAGGAGACATCGGGGACGGCCCGATGAGTGGCACTGCCGGTGTTGACCAGGTACTGGTACAGCGGTTTGGAGAAAATCTGACTGAGCCCGCCGCCGGATCCCCAGGTGTTGTTACCCACACTGACAATCTGATCCCCGGCCAGGAACAGCGCGGGCAGGCGCGGATCGAAGTCCGCATTCTCCGACTCATATGCCGCATCGTCCACGCCCGGTGTCGCCCTGGTCTGCAAGTTGGTGCCGCCAACTGCCGTGACGCTCGGGTCATCAGCGGGGTTTTCGACTCCCAGCACGAAGTTGGTTCCGTCGGTGGGATTGTTGGCGAATTGCTTGGAAACACACGCCGCGGCACCCTCATCACCCGAGCTGGCCAGCCAGGTGATGCCCTGTGCATTACCCTGCTGGAAGATCCTGTGTTGGGTTTTCAGGATAGCGGTGAAGTCGGTGCCCCCATTATAGGCAGCCGTGAAGTCGAGCTCACATTCACCGAAAGACGAGCTCACGACATCGGCCTTGTTGTCCTCGACCACTGCCGTGTAGGCATCGAGTACCGAGTCGTTGCTCAGGTCCGGCATGTCATACACGATCTCCTTCGCGCCGGGGGCCGTACCCAATGACATCTGGGTGTCGAGCGAGGCTTCGAATGCATCGGGCGTGTTCGCATCGAATGGGCCGCTGCCGCCATCGACTTTCCGGATCGTCACGGTAGGGACCGGCAGATTCGAGTTCTTGCTGTATTGCTGGTTGATGGGCACGCCGCCGGCGAGGAAGGACGAATTGAAAGTCTTCGCCAGGTCGTCGGGATTGATCACGGAGGAGATGACGATGCCGATGGTCGAGCCGACACCCGCAATCTGTGCCGGCTTATGGCTGTGCAGCGGCACCACTCGAGTCCGGAATGACGGGAGCTGATAGGCCTCGTTCAGATCGTTCGGGTAGAAGAAGCTGTTGTCGCTGCTCAAGCGCGCCTGCGGGCTCAGGGTGGCGAGCTTGCGGCCGGGCTGGGAATGGGTATGAGAGATCAGGTGAGGCGTGAATTGCGGAATGACCGCGCCCAGCGCGCTCAATGCCTGGGGCAGCGTCAGGTGGTGATTTGAAGCTTCGAGCCGCGTGCGGCCCCGCGGCATCTTCACCTGCCGCAGTTGAGTTGCAAACGCCTTCTCAACGGCCCACACGGGTCCCTGAACCTGCAAGCTCTGCGTCTGTTCGCCGACGACACTGAATCCAGCCGCCTCGAGCAGGGACTTCGCCCGGGCGAGATCCGCGCGACTCGGTCCGAATTGACTCTTGAATTGGGCCGGGGTGAGCCAGTGGTGATAATTCGGTGAGGCTTCGTCGGTCTGCGCCTTCAACAACTGCTCGAGGGCGGCCGTGTGAGTGAGGGGCAGGTAGACGCTGAAGTGAGTCGTTGCGTCCTGACTCGCGGCGCCGAGCGATTGCGCCATGGATGCCGCGGCAGAGGCCTCACCTGGCAATGACACGCATGTCATTGCCAGGGCGCCGAGCACGGCGCCCGCTACGAACGAACGGATTCTCATTTTATCTCCCTTGACGAGTTGCGCTGTTCTTACGGAATTTATAATCGGGCGCGAACGAGGAGACGACTGTTGGTCATCCGACCGAGGAAGACACACCCATCCCTGAGGTCCCGCCGTAAGATATACTCTAATCTCATCCTGAAGGTTTCGCCTAGCCAACTTTTGTCGCAAGCGGGGTCGAGGATCTTCACAGTCGGGTCGTAAGCCGAGGAACCGAATTGACGCGTCATCGTACTGTTTGCACCTCCGTATTCGTTGTGTTCCTCGGAGTTTGTTGGATGAGTGGCGCGCTTGCCGCCGCCGACATTCATTTTCCCGACAGCGGTCCGCCAACCGGCCTCGCTGGCGCCGCGGCGTTGCGCGCCACTGTTTATGGCACCGCGCCACAACTACTCGCACCGGTACCGGAGACGGTGCCGTTACAGGAAATCAATATTGCATTGCCGTGGAAGCCGCCGGTTCCAGATGTGTTCTGGTTCAACGCGCGCCTGCGGGCCTGGTTTGCCGAGCAACCAGGGCCCGCGCCGCTGGCGATCCTGATTTCGGGGACGGGCAGCGACGGCAATACGGCAAAGATCTCGATGTTGCGCGCTACGTTGTATGGCGCGGGCTATCACGTGCTTTCGCTGCCTTCGCCTACGTTCCCGGGGTTCATTGTGGCGGCTTCCAGCACGGGGGTGGCGGGCGATCTGCGCCAGGACAGTCAGGATCTTTACGCGGTCATGCAGCAGATCATTGCGCACCTGCCGCATCGTATCCGTATCACCGACATTGACGTATTGGGTTATAGCTTGGGCGCGGCGAATGCGGCCGTGGTCAAGTCCATTGATGAGAAAGAGGGCAAGCTGAAGATCCACCGGGTGGTGATGATCAACCCGCCGGTCAGTCTCTTCATGTCCATCGACCGGCTGGACAAGTTGTTTGCCCTGAGCATCGGCACGGGCGATATGGCCATCGACAACCTGTATCGCAAGCTCTATATCCGGCTCGCGAACTACTACCGTGCCACTGAGAAAGTGCAAATAGACGGTACCGACGTGCTCGCGGCCGCCGGCAGCGTGTTCAAGACGGATGCGGACTTTCAGGCGGCGGTGGCCCTGACGTTTCGGATTGCATTGATCAATGTATTTTTCGCGGGCGACATCTACGCCCGCACCGGCGTAGTCGTGGACCCGAAGCATCCGCCGCGTGTGGGTGACTCGCTCGAGAGCATTGCACGGCAATTGCGCGACAAGCCGTTTCGGGAATATTTCGAAAAGGTGTTTGCGCCTTACTACCTGGCGCGGCGACCGGGTGAAACGCCGGAGTCTTTGTTGGCTGCCAGCCGGCTGGACATCATCGCGGACAACCTGCGCAATAATCCGGATTACTACGCTCAGACCAACAGCGACGACCTGATTCTCGATCAGCCGGAGTTGGGCTGGCTGAAATCCACGCTGGGGTCGCGGATCGTGGTGTATGACCACGGCGGTCATCTCGGCACGCTCGGCGAGAAGCAGCAAATTGCGGACATGCTCGATATGTTGGCTGGCCGGTGGCAGGGAGGCGCGAAGTGAGCGGGCACGTACGTCTGCCGTCATCGGCAAGCGGGTGGGCGGGTGCTGCGCTAACCGTTCGGGCGTTGCTCATCGGCACTGTTGGCCTGACCCTGGGCGGTTGCGCCACGTCGGAATTTTCCATGCACAGCCTGCCGCCCGATACCCCGGCAGCGGTGAACGCCTCCGCGGTGCGCGCCGCAGAGGCTATGGAGGCGGCTGCAAAGCAGGCTGCGGATGGAAAGAAGTCAACACCGGCGGCCCAAGCCGCGGAGGCCACCGCGGCGGGCCCGCAAGGCGGCGGCCAACCCCCTGCGGCGCAGACCAACGCTGACGCGCCCACGGCTTCATCGGCCACTGGCGGCGTTTCGGAAGGCGCGCTCCCTGCGCAAACAGGGCAGGTCGCTCCCGGCTCGACGGCAAACGCCGGTGTTGGAGCCACCAACGCCGGTGAGGGCGGTGAGGCCAACAAACCCGATACTGAACCCCTGGTGCCATTGACGCCCGAAGACGCGCCGTCGATGTACACCTACGACCCCTGGGAGCGCCTCAACCGCTTCACCTACCGCTTCAACTCGCGCTTCGATGAAGCGATATTCCTGCCCGCGACCAATGGCTACCGGCGCGTGCCCGGGATCATTCGCCTGGGCGTACACAACTTCTTTTCCAACCTCAGCGAAGTCGACAGCGTCGCCAACTACATCCTGCAGGCCCGGTTTCTGGGTAGCGCGAAAAGCCTGGGACGTTTTGTCCTCAACACCACCGTCGGCATCGGCGGGTTGTTTGATGTAGCCAAGCACGTAAATCTCCCCGGCGCACCCACGGGCTTCAGTGAAACGATGTCCACTTGGGGCGTGCACCCGGGTCCCTATCTTGTTGTCCCCATCCTGGGACCTTCCACGCTTCGCGATGGTGTGGGATACCTGGGCGATTACGGGTTGAACTACGGGGTCAACCTGTTTGATCTGTATCGCGGCTATCAGTCCTATGCGCTGGGCACTCTGAATGCCATCGACACTCGCTCCAACGTGGGCTTTCGCTACTATGCGACGGGCTCACCGTTTGAGTACGAGGTCATACGTTTCCTCTACGTTCGCAAGCGCCTCATAGAGGACGATGCACTCCATGGCAGAGGCAAGCCCAAGCCACGCGATGCCGACGCTCCGGCGGGTCGGTAGACGAATAATGATTGCAGTGGCGGCCATAGTACTGCCGCTACTGACTCTGTGGGGCGCGTTCGCCCTTTGGTATCAGCTTCCCGGTGGCGCGATCGTCGAGGTGCTGGGCGTTGCCATTTGGGTGGCCGTCGGTATTACCGCGCTCGTTATCGCCATGAAGGGGCGTCCCCTTACGGGGCTCGGATGCTTCGCTGTCGTGTTTGCCGCGCTGCTGGTTTGGTGGCAGCAGATCGTTCCGTCAAACCAACGTGTGTGGGCCGATGATGTGTCCCGCACCTTGTCCGGCCGCGTGGATGGCGACATTGTCACTCTGAACGACGTCCGCAACTTCGAGTGGCGCAGCGACACTGACTACACGAAGAACTGGGAAACGCGCACCTATGACCTGAACCGACTCGATTCGGTAGACCTGGTGACGTCGTATTGGTCAATGAAGGCGATCGCCCATGTGCTGATATCGTTCGGCTTCAATGACGGCGAGCACGTGGTGTTCTCCGTCGAAATTCGTCGGGAGAAGCAGGAAAGCTTCTCGGAGATCGGTGGGTTCTTCAAAGAGTTTGAGCTGAGCGTGATTGCCGCTGACGAGCGCGACGTTGTGCGGGTCAGGACCAATGTGCGGGGCGAGGACGATTATCTGTACCACATTCGCATGCCGGTGGAACATATGCGGTCGTTGTTCCTATCCTATATCAACGAAGCCAACACATTGGTGAATGCACCGCGCTTCTACAACACGATCACGGTCAATTGCACGACGCTCGTGTACCTCATGATGCGGCGGATCGTGGGCTACCTGCCGCTGGACTACCGGCTGCTGTTTTCCGGCTATCTGCCGGAGTATGTATATAAAGTCGGCGGGTTGGACAGCCGCTATTCGCTCGAGCAGCTCCGGGCGTTCGGCAGAATTACCGAACGCGCCAAGGCGGCGGATCGCAGTCCAACCTTCTCACAGGATATTCGCAAGGGTATCCCGCCCCTGCCGCCGGGGCCGACGGCACCGGGGGCCGCGGGCGCGCGGTGAACGCGAGCGCTTACTCCATCCCCTGGGACTTGAGGTATTCGTCGTACGTGCCCACGAAGTCGGCAATGACTCCACCGGGCTTCAACTCAATGATGCGCGTGGCCAGGCCGTCCACGAACTGACGGTCATGGGACACAAACAACAGGGTCCCCGGATATTTCTCCAGTCCGATCTGCAGTGACTCGATGGTCTCCATGTCCATGTGGTTGGTGGGCTCGTCCATCAACATCACATTGGGCCGGCTCAACATGAGCTTGCCGTAGATCATGCGGCCTTTCTCACCACCCGACAGCACCGTAACCGACTTCTTGGTCTCATCGCCTGAGAACAGCAACCGGCCCAAAGTGGCGCGGATGATCTGCTCATCATCAGATTTACCCGTCCAGACCGACATCCAGTTGAACAGGTCCGTCTTGTCGGCAAATTCCGCCTGGGGATCCTGCGGCATGTAGCCCACCTGGGCGTTCTCGACCCAGGTGATGGTGCCCGAGGTCGGTTTCAGCTCGCCGGCCAACACCCGCATGAGCGTGGTCTTGCCGATACCGTTGGGGCCGATGATGGCGATGCGCTCGCCGGCCTCGACGGTGAAGTTGACGTTGGTGAGTATGGGAATGTCCGTGTCCGGATAGGTGAAGTGGAGCTTCTCGACCGCAAAGGCATTGCGGTACAACTTCTTCGCCTGCTCGAAACGGATGTAAGGATTCTGGCGCGAGGACGGCCGGATCTCTTCAATCTTGATCTTGTCGATCGCCTTGCGCCGGGAAGTGGCCTGGCGGGCCTTGGAGGCGTTGGCCGAAAAGCGGCGCACGAACTCCTGCAGATCCGAGATGCGCTCTTTCGCCTTCGCGTTGGCGGTTTCGACGCGCGCCCGGGCCTGTACCGAGGCGAGCATGAAATCATCGTAGTTGCCCGGATAGACCTTGAGCTGTTGAAAATCGAGGTCGGCGATGTGAGTGCACACCTGGTTCAGGAAGTGCCGGTCGTGGCTGATGATGATCATCGTGGCGTCGTAGTCGTTCAGAATACGCTCGAGCCAGTGAATGGAATGGATATCCAGGTTGTTGGTGGGCTCATCCAGCAGCAGAACATCGGGCTTGGAAAACAAAGCCTGCGCCAGCAATACGCGCAGCTTCAATCCGGGGGCGACCTCGCGCATGGGGCCGTAGTGAAGCTCCGCGGGAATGCCGGCGTCCGAGAGAATCGCGGCGGCGCGCGCTTCGGCGGTGTAACCGTCGTACTCGGCGAACTTCGTTTCGAGCTCCGCCGCCTGCATATAGTCGGCATCGGTGGCTTCGGGGTTCGCGTAGATCTGGTCGCGCTCCGTCATGGCGGCCCACATTTCACGGTGCCCCTGCATCACCACATCAATGACGCGGTGGTCCTCGTAGCCGAACTGGTTCTGGTTCAACTTGCCCATGCGCAGGCCGTTCTGCAGCGAGACCTCGCCGACGCTCTGCTCGAGCTCCCCGCCCAGGATCTTCATGAGAGTGGATTTGCCACAGCCATTGGCCCCGATCAGGCCGTAGCGGTTGCCGTCCGAGAACTTGACCGTAACTCCTTCAAAGAGCGGCTTCGCACCAAATTGAATCGCAACGTTCGAGGCAACCAGCATTGATCGTTTTTCCAGCCAAAAGTGAGGCGCCCGGCCAAACTGGCCGACGCCCAGTAGATAGTCGGGGTGTGCCGCGCTGAGCGCGTGAAAGTGCCATGGGAAATGGGGGCTCGAGCCCTCGTGCTCAAGTGCGCGGACCCCGCGCCCGAGTGCGGGTCGAGCCGAACGCCCCTCCGGCGGCTCCTATTCTATCGAACCCGAGGGGTCGCTTGCAGAGGTTCCGGGGCAGGCATGAGCGGGGGCAGAAGCAGGTGTCCACGTAGAAGCGAGGTCACAATCGCGGAGAGGCCGACAGTGAAGGCTCAGTACGAGGGGGCAAAAGGTGCCGGATGATCCAGGGGAGCAGGCGCGAGCTCGATGCCGAGCGTCGGTCGCAGTGGCGGTGGCAGCTCACTGGCACGCCCCCACTCGGGGTGACCGAATGCGCCGAGCGTAATCGCACTGATGAAACTGCCGGCCACAGTTGGGAGATAGAGTACGGGTGTCGTCGTCGCCGGATGGCGGCCGCGGCAAACCGCCAACTGGTGCCGTGGATTCAAACGGTGCGACAATGCGGGTCCGGCGCTGCATTTTAAATCTGGGACATCTGAGGAACTGCCATGGCAATGAGCGAAGCGAAGAAGAAACAGTTGAAGGGACGCCGCGCGGCGCCTCTGGTTACTCCAAGCGATCTGGGCGCAAAGGCCTCGGAGGACATCGCGGGCGGCATGAATGCGATTCTCGCCGACGTGTGGGCCCTGTACCTGAAGACCAAGAATTTTCATTGGCACATGAGCGGCCCGCACTTTCGCGACTACCATCTGTTGCTCGATGAACAAGCCGATCAGTTGTACGCCATGAGCGACCCGATTGCCGAACGCATCCGCAAAGTGGGCGGCAACACACTGCGCTCCATCGGACACATCGCCCGTCTGCAACGCATCAAGGATAACGACGCCGACTATGTTGAGCCGCTCGACATGTTGGCCGAGCTTCGCGAGGACAACCAGCAGCTCGCGGCCCGCCTGCGTGAAGTGCACGATGTCGTCGATGAGGCACGCGACATTGCGACGGCGAGCCTGATCGAGAACTGGATCGACGAGACCGAGCGTCGTACCTGGTTCCTGTTTGAAGCGAGCCGCCGCGGTAATTGACCGGGCATGAGTAATCCCTTGGACATAGCCGCCGTCGTGGGCAGCTTGCGGCGCGAGTCCTACACTCGGAAGTTGGTGCTGGGGCTCGCGAAGCTGGGGGGTGACTCGATGAGGATTGAGATCGTGGAGATCCGCGATCTCAGTCTGTACAACCAGGATGACGAGGAGGTTGCGCCTCCCGCATGGGTGGCATTCCGGTCGCGCATCAAACGTGCGGACGGCGTGTTGTTTGCGACTCCTGAATATAATCGTACCATGCCGGCATGCATCAAGAACGCCATCGATGTTGGTTCCCGGCCCCGCACCCATAATGCCTGGGAGGGCAAGCCGGCCGCGGTGATCAGCGCGTCGCCGGGAATGTTGGGTGCGTTTGGAGCGAATCAGCATTTGCGCCAGGCGCTGGTGGCCGTGAACGCGCCGGCGATGCCGGTGCCGGAAGCGTATATCAGCGGCAGTAACAACCTGTTCGATGCCGAGGGCGAGTTTACGAACACCTCGACGCGCGAGTTGTGCGAGCGATTTGTCAGGTCATTCGAGATATGGGTGAGGCGGTTCAGCGGTCGTTGACCGTCGCCGGACGTGAGCTTGGCCGCGTCCGGGGCATTTCAGCTTGTCGTTGTTATGCGACGCATCGCAACAGGGCCCCCGAGCTGTGGCACTATTCCTCTTTGGTCTCGTGAACGGGGTGGGGAAGTGCAGGTATCGGCAGTTCGGGCGGGAGCGCGGCTCAGTATTGTCGGCTGCTTGTTAGCTGTCATGTCCGCCTGCGGTGGCGGTGGCGGCGGTTCCCCCAACCCGGTTATCGGCAATCTGGCCTTCACAACCAATCAGAGCGTCGCCTTGAACGCGACACTGACTGCAACGGATCCGGGCGGCAAAGCCGTGACATTTGCAACTACCAGCAGCCCGGCGTCAGGAATGCTGTCAGGTTTGCCCGGGACCGGTGCGTTTACCTACACCCCCAATGCCGGCTTTACGGGAAATGACTCGTTTGGTGTCACTGCGACCGATGCGTCAGGTAACGCCTCGTCGGGGACCGTCAAGATCACTGTGACTGTTGATAAGCCGCCCACGGCCACCAGCGCTGTCATGACATCCGACGGCACGGATCTCGGCACCATCGCCCTGAAGAATGCCGGCGATCCCGACAAGGACCCGCTGACTACTGTTATCACGGTTCCCCCGCCTGCGCCCGCGACGGCCACTGTCAATGCCGACGGCACCGTCAAAATTGTCGGGTTGTCAGGATTCAAAGGGCTCACGTATTTCAGTTACAAGGTCACCGATCCCAGCGGCCAGTCATCGCCCGAGGCGTCTGTCTACATCTTCATCGGCTCTCCGCAGTTTCGCGCGGCGTTTGTGGGTGATGCCAAGGGCGACGGTTCCAATGAGGTCTATCTGACCGACTTCGCCACCGCCCCTGTCGCGATGACGGCGGTTACGCAGGGAACGATCCGCCTCAAGGGCTTTGCGATTGCAAACAACGGGGCGACGGTTGTCTACCGGGCACAGGACACAAACGCCGCATCCAACAACACGCTGTCATTTGTCCAGACAGCCAGTCCCGCCAAGGGCACCCAGATTCCACTGCCTGCCGGCACGGTGCCGATTCTGTCACCGTCGGGCCAGGACCAGTTTGTGATCAGTGACGATGGCCAATGGATTGCAGTCGTTGCCGGTCAGGGCAATTCCAACTCATTGTATGTGCTGAATGTCACCAAGCCGACGGTCCTCAGCCAGATTCAGCCCGCCGGCATGACGTTCGCCACTCAGCCGAAGTTCTCCCTGGATTCCAAGAGCATCTTCTTCCTCGCGACCAACAGCACGGACGGCCTTCATCGGTCACTGTACTTCTCATCCCTGAGCTCGCCCGGCACAACGACGCTCATTTCGGCGCAAAGCGATCCGGCGACTCCTGATGAGATCGATGCGTATTCTGTGTCTCCGGATCAGAGCCGGGTGGTGGTGCAAGCCAATCGCCTGGGCCGCGAGGGTGTTTATTTTATCGATACCACGCACCCCGCGACCGAGATTCCGATCAGTCAGCCGCTGGACTTCGGTCAGTCCATTCTCGCGGACCGCGGCACGAGCGTGGGTCTGCCTCCCGATCAGGGCGGCAGCCAGACTCTGACGCGCGTGGCGTACACGATCTCCGGAGCATCATTGACTCATCCGCCCGGTGTCTGGGTATCGGATGTCTCGGCAACTGCCCCGAACCCGCGACTGCTCGTCCAGAACCAACAGGTCATC
>Ga0247768_1000615_pt1 | contig 12937 bp, 7 predicted proteins | sample UWRJL016104C6_FD_179944 | JGI IMG/M metagenome (GOLD analysis project Ga0247768, IMG submission 179944) | Plant litter microbial communities from Arlington Agricultural Research Station in Wisconsin, United States - UWRJ-L016-104C-6 | ecosystem: Environmental > Terrestrial > Plant litter >... | reverse complement strand
ATTCGGTCATCTCGGGTGACGACACGTTCAGCGCTCGTTGGACCGGCCACATCACCATGGCCTGCGACGGCGTGTACGAGTTCCGCACCGACGGCGACATCGACGACGGCGGGCGGCTCTGGATCGACGATGCGCGAGTGATGAGTCGCTGGAGCAAGGGTCCGCTGAACGGCGCCAGCTACTTCAACGCCGGGACGCACGACTTCAAGTTCGATTGGTACGACGGCAGCGGGGATGCCGCCGCGCGCCTGCAATGGAAGACACCCTGCACCGGCTCCCCTGGCTGGGTCACCATCCCGCCCGGCGCATTCAGTCCCAACCCCAGCTACGCGCGCGCAACCGGCTATGTCACCGATGGCGGCGACAACGGCAACGGCTCGAGCTACTGGGTCTGGCAGCTGCCGACCAGCGCCGCGCCCGCCCCGCTCGACGTCACGGACGAGAGTGCGGGCAACTGGGGTCTGGCCGGGACCGCGATGATGGTGCCTTCGTTTTCGCCGGATGGCACGAAGCTCGTGTTCATCGATGGTGACTCGGCGGGCGGCGCAGGTTGGCGCAAGGGCCTCAGCACGTTGGACTTCGATCAGGCGGGCAAGCTGTTCAAAAATCGCCGGCTGATCACCAGCACCTGGCCGCTGGGCGACGTGCTCAAGTGGCCCGCCTTCGAGAGCGACTCACGAAGCGTGATCTTCCAATCCACCGTGCCGGGCGACTCTTGCTGCCGCAACAAGTGGCGAAAATACGGCTACATGGGCCCCAGCAACTACTACGAAGATCCGGGCCGCCTATGGTCGATCGACGCGCGAGCCGCGACACCTACCCCAGTCGAGCTGACTCGGTTGAACAGCGGCGAGCAAGCCAAAGACGCCAACAAGTCGTATCAACCGACGATGCTGCCCGTGGCCGTAGGCGGCTACCGTTGGGTGGTGTTCAGCAGCACGCGGCCGTATGGAAACAGCGGCAATTTGCCAGGCATCCAGGAAGACTTCAGCGACACCTCGAGCTACGCGAGCTCGAGCTATACGGCGATGACGAACACGTCGGACATCCAGAGCCAGCTCTGGGTTGCGGCCATCGACGACACGGCCTCGGGCACGACCGACCGCAGTCATCCTGCCTTTTGGCTACCGAGCCAAAACCTGTCGGCCTCTGCGGCGAACGGCTACATCAACGAACGCGGCTTCTGGGCGCTCGACGCCTGCCATCCAGCGGGAAGCAACGCGGCTGCGAGCTGCGAGGTCGACGAGGACTGTTGTGGGGGCACCGGTCCGACCAAGACCGCGGCCTGTCGTCTCGACACACCCCTAAAGAACCCGGTGACCCGGCATTGCCAAGCCTTGCCCGCGGACGGGCACTGCATCGACGCGGGCAAGTCCTGCGGCAGCAGCGCCGATTGTTGCTCGGGCCTGACTTGCGTCGGTGCGCTATGCGTCACGCCGCCGTCCGTGACTACTTTTCTTCCGCAGAACTACGAGCGGATCTACAAGTCCGATTGTATGGACGGCAGCAAAGTAGTTTGGCGCTTCCTCGATTGGCAAACCGTCACCCCTGCCACCGATTCACGACTCGAGTTCTTCGCCGAATCCGCGGCCGAGCCGAGTGAATTCTCCACCTTGCCGGTGGCACCGGTTGCGGTGAGCTCCGACACGGTGGTGCACGTCGGGACCGCCAGCGGCGAGCCGGTGACCATTTGGACGGGCAACGCGGTGGAGCCCCTGCTCGAAGCAAAAGACCTCAAGTCCCAGAAATACCTGAAAGTCACGGTCCGCTTCGTGCCAAACAGCGAGCTCAATGCCAGCCCGATCTTGAAGGATTGGCGCCAAAGCTACAGTTGCGTGCCCGCAGAATGACCCGCACCTCTCGCTCGATCTCACGCTTCCGTTTCTACTCGGCTGTCACGTTCGCGCTGTGTGCGTGCGCAAGCGGCGGGCCCGCCTGCTCGAGCGATTCGAGACATCCGAGCTTGCTCAGCGTAGCCGGGCAGCCAAGCGCTGGCGGACGCGCGGGTGCGTCCTCTGCCGAGGCTGGCAGTGCCGACCCAGCGGGCGCGAGCGGCGACGATGCCGGCGAATCCGGCGCTGGCGGCGACCTGGGTGGCGCCGCTAGCGGCGGAAGCTCGGCCGCGTACGCGGGCAGCGGCGGCAAACCGCCCAGCGTGCCCGCTGCTTGCGATCAGCTGAGCCGCTGGTCCAGCGCTGCACCTGTCACGGGCATCACCAGCACAGCGAGCGAGAAGCTGCTGGCGCTCACCCCAGACGAGCTCGATCTGGCGTTCCTGCGTGACGGCGCGCTGTACGTGGCTCATCGCTCGAAGACCAGCGCCGCCTTCGAAAGCGGCAGTGCGTTGACGATCCCCGCGGGCTTCAGCGCGGCCCACGGCGCTTCGCTCAGTGCAGACGGAAGGCGCCTTGTGCTCGTCAGCGACCCGGATCAGAAGCAGCTCGGGGAGTGGACTCGGGCCAGCCGAGAGGTCGCTTTTTCTGGGCCGGTCGACACGAACGCGTTCAGCGTAATCAACCAAGACTCGGACTTCACGGGTAAGATCTACGCCTCGCCGATCGTCTCGGCGACAGACGACCAGCTATTTTTCAATTCCTCCTTCGAGGACCGAGATTCGCAGATCGTGGTCTCGACCCGCACCAGTACCGGGACGTGGAGCGCGCCCAGGACGCTCAGCGCCGGCATCTTCGACGGCGGCGCGGGCCAACGCCGACTCCCCACCGGCGTCTCGGCGGACGGGCGAACCTTGTTCTACTTCAACGAGGAATCAGGCGAGGAAGAGGCGCGTTGGCGGGCGGCCAACAGCGTCAATTCACCGTTGTACGAGCAGCTGAGTCTTGGTGCGCGCCGCGGCGCCACCCCGAATTCTGCCTGTAATCGCCTGTATTTCGAGAACAATGGCGACATAGTGGCAGAAACAGACTGAGCGCAGCATAGCCCACGACAAGTCCGGCTAGCTCTCACAAAAACGGCTTGGACTAAAGCTGCGCCCGTTAACCCCGACTCGGCACTGCCCGTTCCACGTATCGGAGCGTCGCATGAAGATTCGGTTTTTCTCGTTCGCTGCGTTGGCCCTGTGCACCTTGCTGGCTAGCGGTTGTTCGTCCGCGGGCGACAACAACCCGCCGATGCTGGCCTCGAACGGTAGCCAACCGATGGCAGCTCCGAGCGCGCCCGAAGTCTGCGCCAACCACGAACAGGGCTGTCCGTGCGACCAGCCCGGTGAGACCACCGACTGCGGCCGCATCAAGCGTGTCGCCGGCGACTACGTGTGGTGCTCGACCGGCATGCAGACCTGCGACGACGACGGCAATTGGGGCGCCTGCATCGGCGATCAAGTCGCGGGGTCTACCGAGTCCGATCCGTCGAACTAGGCGAGCCCGCGACGGCCGCGCTCGCACTCGAAGCAGTCAGCGTCGCTTGGGCAAGAATTTGCGATCGAACAGGCGCACGCGGCGGACCAACAGATCGAGCAGGAAGACCACGATCGCCGCCAGCACGAAGCGGTTCCAGAGCGGGCGATAGGAGACGATCTTCTGACCTGCAGGGTCGAACACCTGGGCCGGCGCGGGATCGACGCTGCCGCCACCGGCCAGCGCGGCGCGGGTCAGGCGTTCGAGATCGGGATCGAAGCTCGCGTATTCGCGCGGGTAGGGATTGCTGACGTGGCCGTAGCTCATCGCGAGCGGTTTGAGCTCGCCGTTTTCGGCGGGCTTCGCGTGCTCGGCGCGCAGTAAGAATGAACCGTATTGATCGAGGGGAAAATTGGCTTCGTAGCGCCCCGGCGCGGTTTGGCGCATGGGCACTTCGCGGCGGCCGGCGTTCGCGCCGGAGCCGGGACCAGTGACGATCAGCTTGGACACGATGCCGTTGTCGAAGCGTTCGTCGGCGGTGAAGGCATCCACCACGGCGTGCACATCGGAGCCGAGCATTTCGGTCTTCATGTCCAGCTCGCGGCGATGCTTGACGCGCATGTGCTCGCGCACCAACTGCCCCCAGAATTTGGAAAAACCCGACCAGCGCAGCCAATCGATCGACCAGTTGTTCTTGACGTCACTGGTCCAGGCCACTGCCCAACCGAGCCCTGCGCGCCAACGCGCCAAGATCGGATCGCCCCGCTCGCTCTGCAAAATCAGCTGAGCGGGGGCCGGCTTCAGCTGCGTGGCTACGTAGCCGTGTAGTAACGGAGCCGCGTTGATGGCGATGCCCTTCAGGAAGTCGGCCGGCGCCGCTTGCTGTACCGGGAACCAGTCTTCGACCGCGGCTTGCTGTGCGATCAGCTCGGTCTCGCGGGTGAAGATTTTGGGCAAGCTGTTCGGGTCAGGCACCGCGTGGAAGCGCCCGCCACCGGTGTCGGCGATCATGCGCAAGAGATCCTGATTGGAGCCTTCACCCAGCCCCACGGTGGTGACCGTGATCGCTTCGGAGAGCATGGCCTGCACCAGGTCCTTGATGCCTTGAGTCGGCGCCTGGCCATCGGTCAGCAGGATCACGTGCTTTTTGCGGGCTTGAACCACCGACAGATCTTGATAGGCCATGTCCAGGCTGGAGAAGATTTCGGTGCCGCCGCCGGGTTGGATGCGCTGAATGTCGTTCTGGATGCGGCTGCGATAGCGTGAAGGCTGCATTTTCACGTAGCGCACCGGCGTCGAGTCGAAGGCGATCACCTCCAGCAGGTCATCACCCTGAAGGGTGGATAGCGTGGCTTTGCAGGCGGCCTTGGCCATTTCCATGGGCAGGCCGGTCATCGACCCCGAGCGATCGATGACTAGCGCCATGGCCACGCCCGGCATTTCCTTGCGATGCTCGGCGTCCATGCGCACGGGCAACAGACGCTCGATGGTGGAGTGCGCCCAACCGCCGAGGCCGTAGCCGGCCTCGCCGCCAGCGAACAGAAATCCGCCCCCCAAATCCCGCACGTAGCGCTCGACCAGCTCCTCTGCGGGCAGCGGAAAGGCCTCGTGCGGCACATCCGAGACGATCACGAAATCGTAGCGTTCGAGCTCACGCAAAGACGCGGGGAAGGCGGCGGCCGGGCGCAAATCGACGTCGAATTGCTGGGCATTCAGCGCGCTCATCAGGTAGCTCGCGCGCTGCGGCTGGCCCTCGATGTACAGCACCGTGGGTCGTCCCGGAACGTCGACCGTGACGCTAAAGGCGTTGTTGTCCTTGAACGTGTCTTCGGCGATTTCGTCCAGGCGCAGGGCGTAGGTCACTTCGCCGCCCACGCGCACTACGGACTTGAACTTGAGCTCGTTGCGGCCCGCTTTGAGCTCGAGCTCGCGCACGCCATCGAGACCGTTCAAGGCTTCGCCTTGGAACAAGCGCGCCTTGGCGTGCGTGGCGCGACTGGCGTACACGTCTGCCACGAGCTCGAAGGCTTGCCCCACGTCCACCTTGTCCGGCACGCTCAAGGCGCGCAGCGCGACCTCACCGGGCGGCGCACGGCGATAGGGCACCGTGTACAGGGTCACGCCGAAGCTGCGCGCGCGGTTCGCTTCTGCCAGCAAGTCGCCGTCGGTCTCCAAGCCATCGCTGAGCAGCACGGCGCGCTTCAAAAAACCCGGCGGAAATAGCCCATACGACAGCGCCAGGGCGGCGCGAATGTCGCTGCCGGCAGTCAGCTTTTTGCCGTCCGCGGCGCGATGTCGCAACGCCTTCAGCTCGGGCAGCGTACTTTGCTCGTCGCGATAGATCTCGATCAGACGCGGACGCTCCGCAAAGGTGACGAGCTTCAGTTGGTCGTCCGTGCCCTTGGCTTTGGCGTACGCCTCGAGCGTCTTGTGCGCGTCGGCGAGCGCCTCATCCGGCACCGAGTCGCTGACGTCGAGCAGCAGCACCGTGCACACCTTGTGCGTCTCTTCCGAGCGCACCAGGCGAGCCAAGCCGAGCCCGAGCAAGCCCAGAAATGCCAGCCGAAACAGCACCGACAGCACGCGTTGCGGCAGCGGCAAATCCGCCAGCGAGCGGCCGAGCACGAACAACAGCAGCGGCAAAACCAACAGCACGCCGAGCGCGTTCGGCTCCAGCAGCTGATAGTGGATGCCGTCTCGGAGCCAGTGGAACGCGCCCGCGCCAGAGCCCGCGCCCAGCACGTAGCGCCGATAAATGGCGAACGAAGTGACGCCCACCAGCGCGATGAATGCGCCCCAAACCAGACGACCGAAGCGAGGCACTAGACCGTCACCCGGCGGTGGTAGCTGATCCACTCGAGCACGGACAGCCCGAGCACGGCCAAAAGCAAATACACCCACAGCTCGCGCTTCGAGCTGGGCGCGCCGATGCTGACCGCGGCGGCCTTTTGGCCAGCCAGCGCAAGCTCCTTCAGCGGCGTGATACGGCTTTCGGCCAAGTCCGACAGGTTGGCCGCAAACTCACTGTTCACCGCGTCGCTACCGGAGCCTGCGCGCAGCTTGTAAAAGCCAGCTTCCTCGCCCAAGTACACCGCGCGGCCCTCCTTCACCGGCACGACGTGCTGGACGCCGCGCGGATCGATCACGGTCGCCGAATCGACCGAGCTCGGTGCCGGGATGCGCCAGACGTCACCTGTGCGGAAGGAAGAGACGTAACCCGTGTCTTCCTCGACGAAGCCGTTGATCGCGTTCAGCACGAACAGCGGCCAGGCCACGCGCAGCACGAGATCGCTGCTGCGCGGATCGAAGCCGAGCGCCAGGAACGGATGACCCGAACGCGCGCCGGAGAGCAAAATCGGCCCCTGATCGCTGGCCCCGAGCACGCGATCCCCGGCTGCCGGGGTGAGCGCGCGACCGCTCTCGACCTGCACGTCGGCCAGCGCCAAGAACCGCAGAACTGGGCTCTTTTTTTCCCAGGTATCGAAGCCGAAGTCGCTCAAACGAGCGCCCAGCTTGACCGGCACACCGCCTTCGGGAGGATTGAGGTAGAGCGCAGCCGCCACCGTGTCTGGCAGCACGTCGGCCACACCGTCCAGGATTGCAACGTCGAAGTGTTCGCTGGGTAACGGTTTTCCCGGGAGCACCGTGGTCACGTCCAAGTACTCGTCCAGCAGCAGCGCGGCCTCCAAGTAGGTATTGCCCTTGGAGATCACGAGCACCCGCGCCCGGTGCCGCTCCGGCATCAACGCGTACGCATGGTCGTCGGCGGGCAGGTCGTCGGCGTGCCCATCGGCGAAGCGGACTTTGGCTTCGAGCGTGCGGCTGGCACCGGCCAAATCCTGGTAGTAGCGCGGCAAACGCTCGTTCGGTCCGAGCGCAAAGCGACTGACGTCGATGATCGTGCCGTCACCGAGCAACGTGAGCTCGACCTGCGCGGGGCGATCGTTGGTGTTGGCCACTTCGAGCATCACTTCGGAGCGCGACTTGTCGAGTGGATAGCGGCGCACCGAGAACTCGGAAATCGCCACATTCGTGCCTGATTTGCCGATGGGCAGGAACCTCAGCTGCGCCTTGCCCAAGTCCACGTGGCGCGCGATCTCGGCCACGTCACCGAGCACGCCATCGCTCACGACCACGACCTCCGCCTTGGGCAAGCCACGCAGGCTGTCGATCGCGAAAGACAAGCCGCGCTCCAAGTCGGCGCGCGTGTCGGAGGCGCTCAGTGAATCAATCGCCGGATCGAGCTCCGTGACGTCCGAGCTCATCGTCGACAGTGGGCTCGACAACGCGCCCATTTGAACGATCAGCGCACGATCGGCGCTACCGAGCCCGCGCACGAGCTTCTTCACTTCGGCCTTGGCCGAGTCGATCCGACTCGGCTTCACGTCGACCGCCTTCATCGAAGCGCTGCCATCGACCAAAATGACGAGGTGCCGCCCTTCGAGCAAGCTCTGCTTCGGCTTCGGGTCAGCCAGCGCGAAGATCAGCAGCGCGAGCAGCGCCAGCTGAAACAACAGCGAGAGTAGCCGACGCAGCTTGGAGAACAGCTCGGTGGCCTTTTGATCGCGAAATACCGCGTCCCAAATGCGCGCAAAAGGCACCGGAACTGCGCGCCGGCGCAACTTCAAAATGTACAGCAGCACCGTCACGCTGGCGGCGCCGCCGGCGATCATGAGCAGCTGTGCCAGAGGCAAGCCCGACAACGTCATCAGCGCAGAAAGCCTCCGCGCCGGAACACGCGCAGCACGAGCTCGTCGAACGGGGTGTTCACGTCCGCCGGGAAGTACGGCACTTGCTTCTGCGCGCAGAAGCGCTGGATGCTCGCGCGGTAGTCGTTCACGGCGCGCTCCATTTTGTCCAGCATGCCATCGGTGACGGTCAGCTCGCGCTCCTCGCCCGTCTCGCAGTCGTAGATGCGCACGTCACCTTTGAGCGAGGGCCGAGCCTCGGCCGGGTCGACCAGCTCTACGACGTACGGCTCGAACTTGGCGAAGCGCAGCACGTTGATGCCCGCCTCGAAGCCCGCTGGGTCGTACAGATCACTGAACAAGACGGCCAGCCCACGCCGCTTGTGCTGGGCGACGAAGGTCTGCAGCGCCGTTCCGAGATCGGTGACGCCGCCTGGCTCGAGCTCGGACAGGAACTCGAACACCTTGAATATGCGCCCTTTGCCGCGGGTGGTCGGCATGCGCGAGATGACCTTCGAGCTCACACCGACGACCGTGACGCGGTCCAAATTGGCGAGCCCCACGTAGGCCAGAGCCGCGCACAAGCGACGCGCCTGATCGAACTTCTTGTGCTCGCCGAACGCCATCGAGCTCGAACAATCCACGATCAGGTAGATGCTGAGATCTTCTTCTTCCTCGTACAAGCGCACGAGCAGCTTGCCGAAGCGCTGGTACACGTTCCAATCGACCGAGCGAAAGTCGTCACCGGCGACGTAGTCGCGATGGTCGGCGAATTCGATGCCGCTGCCCTTCTTCTTGCTGCGTCGCTCGGCGCGCAGTCTTCCGGCGAACACGCGCCGACTGACCAGCGCCAGCATCTCGAGCTTGCGCTGGAACTCGTCGTCGAACAGTGCACGCTCGCGCCGCTTGGCGCGCGGCACGGGCTCGCTTCGAAATAGATCCAGGAGGCCCATGTGCCGGGGTTATTCCTTGGATCCCGGCAATTTCTTGAGAATTTCGCCGATCACGCGATCGGGCGCCACGCCCTCGGCCTCGCCTTCGAAGCTGAGCAAGACGCGGTGACGCAGCGCCGACAAGGCCGTGGCTTTCACGTCGTCGATCGACGCGGCAAAGCGCCCGTCGAACAGCGCGCGCACCTTGGCACCGAGCAACATGGCTTGCGCACCACGCGGCGAGCCGCCCGTGCGCACGAAGCGCTTGACCAACTCCGGCGCTTCCTCCCCCGTCGGATGCGTGGCTTGCAAAACGCGGATCGCGTAATCTTGCACGTGACGAGCGACCGGCACGCGCCGCACCAATGCCTGCATCTGCAAGATTTGCTCGCGCGTCAGCACGCGTTTGACCTGGGCGTGTTGCGTGCTGGTGGTACGGTCGATGATCGCATGCAGCTCGTCCCGAGACGGAAACGGCACCTCCAGCTTGTAGAAAAAGCGATCCAGCTGGGCCTCGGGCAACGGGTAAGTACCCTCCATTTCCAGCGGATTTTGCGTAGCGAGCACGAAGTACGGTTCTGAGATCACGTGCGTTGTGCGGCCCACGGTGACGCGATGCTCTTGCATGGCCTCGAGCAGCGCGCTCTGCGTCTTGGGTGTGGCTCGGTTCACTTCATCGGCCAAGACGATGTTGGCGAAGATCGGGCCGCGTCGAAACTCGAGCTGTCGCGCGCCGCCCGCGCCTTCCTCCAGCACGACCGTGCCGATGATGTCCGCAGGCATCAGATCGGGAGTGAACTGGATGCGCGAGAACTCGAGCCCCAGCACGTCGGCCAACGTGCGCACGAGCATGGTCTTGCCCAGGCCTGGCACGCCCTCCAAGAGCGCGTGCGACGAGCCCAACATGCAAGACAACACGCCATCGATCACCTCGCGGTTGCCGACGATGACGCGCCCGATTTCCTCGCGCAAGGCCCCGATCCGTTTCTGAAATTCGGCGACTTCTTCGCGCGCCTGCTCGGCATCCGTCATCTCTGGTCTCCTCTGTCCGTCGGTTCGTGGTGGGACTCGCGAAGCTCACTCTCGCGGGCGAATCAGCTGAAAATAGCGGCGCACGTAGAAGCGATAGCCAGACGGAATTTGATCCTGGCTGAGCGCTCGTTCGGCGACGGTTTGATAGTCGGTGAACACTTGCTTGTAGCCGCGCCCGACGAAGCCGCGCTCGGCCGCGCCGTAAATCACTTGTGACGACGCGGCACCCTGTCCGGTGTCGGCACCCGCAGCGGTGACGTCCGTGGTCTTGCCCTTGAGGTCGGTGGCATTGCCCGCGAGGTTCGGATCGTGACCGGTGCCGTAGTTCGGACCCGAACCGGGATCCGAGCCGCCGGGCTTATCGCCGCTCGGCTGGCCTTGGCCTTGGCTGCTGCCGCTCTGCGGAACTGGGATGTCGATCGACACACTGCCGGGGCCGCTGCCCCGGCGCAGCGGGCCATCCTTCTTGCCCCCCGGTTGACCTTCGCCCTGACCTTCACCGGGCTTGCCTTGCCCCGCGCCGCTCTGACCGCGCGCGCGCTGACCGAACTTTTGCAGGCGCTGCATTTGGTCTTTGCCGCCCTTGCCCTGCTGGCGCATCAACTCCCGCATTTCTTGCAGCTTTTTGAGCAATTCCTGCTTTTGCTCTTCGCTCGTCTCCTGCTTGGCCATGCGGTTGATGTCCTGCGCGCCCTGTTCCAAATCTTGCGCGCTCTGGCCGGCGTCGCGCATCAGATCGCGTGCGGCTTGGGCGAGCTGCTTGTCGAGCTCGGACATCTGCCGTTGGCTGCGCTCGGCGCGGTTCTTCTCGCGCTCCAGATGCTCGAGGCGTCGCTCGTTGTCCGCGAGCTTCTTGTCTTGATCGGGGCTCGCACCGGCATCGGCTTGGTCGCTCTTTTTCTTTTTGAGCAAACTCTTGTGCTCTTCTTCCAGCTCGCGTCGACGTTGGTCGATGCTGCGAGCTCGCTGTTCGCTGCTCTGGCTGGCCTTCTCCAGGGCTTGGCGAAGCTTGTCGAGCTCGGCTGGGCTCGGGCGCCCTTCCTTCTTCTTCAACTTCTCGGCTAGCTCGCGCAGGGCTTTTTCCGCATCTGCGAGCCGTTTTTCGTCGAGGGCGTTGGCGGCAGCCTTGCTCAGACCGCTCTTTTCCAACTCACGCGCGAGCCCCTTCAGGCCATCGTCACGCGCGTCCCGATCGAGCTCCAAGTTGTCCTTCAGATCGCGCTCCAAGTCGCCCATGCGCTGGAAAACTTCGTGGCGATCCAAGCGGTGCTCGGCGATGTCTTCCACCAATTGGTTGAAGCGGTGGACCGCGACCAGCGCGTTCGGGTCGTCGTTCTTCACCTGCAGTTCTTTGGCGACGTCGCGAAAGAGCTCGATGTCATCGGCGCTCATCACCATCGGTTCGAAAGAGGGCGGAGCTGGCAGCTGCCGGAGCTTTTGCACCTCGAGCACCGACAGCGCGCCCAGCCCGAGCAGCAAGCCCAGCGTCACCGCGAGCTCCCGCGGCAGACCGACGGGCACCGCGCGCCGGGGGTCGAGCTTCCCAGCGAGTGCCACCCCATCCTCGATCGCTGCTTCTATCAACGGCGTGCGCTCGGCGACCGGAACCTGACTGAAGCTCAAGGCGCTGGTCACCCGGTCGTGAAAACCGTGGAACTGGTCGAGCGCGATCGAGCCCTGCCAGGACGGCCGACGCGAAAACAGCACGCGGCCGACACCAACCAGGAAGATGACGAGCGGCAGCAGCCCGAGCAGCCACCAGCCGCGCTGGCTTGCCGTGTCGAGGCGGAGTGCCTTGACCAGCGTCAGGACCAGCACCGCATAGCCCAAGGGCAGGGGCAAAAGCAGCGCAATCCGGCCGAAAACCGCGGCCGCGCGCGCCCGGCGTCCGGCTCTTCGTGCCGCATGCCGAAGCAGAGCGATGCCGTCGCTGGAGGCCATCCGACTCAAGTTAAGCACCCGAAGGGCACGGCGCACAGCGGTCACGGTGTAGGCCTTGGACCACTCGCCCCCCCGGAGCTTGGGCGGTCAGGGTGCGAGGCCGAGCCACTCGGGAGGAGCCGCGGCGAGCCACTCGCCGACACGGCCCGCGGCCCGAGTCGGGAGCCGCGCGTCACGGGGCTTGACCGGAAACCATGCGCTGGTCTCGAATGGCAATGAATTCGCGCCTCTCCACCGATTCTTCCCCCCGGAGTTCTTGCTGCTATGCCAAACGATTCAAAGCCCATCGTGCTCGTCGCGGACGACGAACCGAGCATGGTCGCCATGCTGTCGAGTCACTTGCGCTCGAAAGGGTTCAGCGTACTCGAAGCCTCCGATGGCGATCAAGCGTGGGAGCTCGCACAAGAGCACCTGCCCAACTTGGTGCTGCTCGACGTGATGATGCCGGGCATGAGCGGCTGGGAAGTGTGTCGCAAGATCCGCGAAGCGGTCTCGCTCGCGCACACGGGCGTGATCATGCTCACCGGCATCGGTGAGAACTTGAACGAGATGACCTCGCCGCTGTACGGCGCCGACGCTTACCTCGACAAGCCGTTCGAATTTTCCGATCTCGATCAGAAGATCACCGAGACGCTCGATCGCCGAAGTGCAGGCACACTCGGTCGCCCGGACACCGAGGACGACACGGAAGAAGACGGCGATTTGGACGACGATTTGGACGACGAAGAAGCCGACGAGCTGGGCGACGATGACGCGGACGACGACGACGACGACGACGACCTGGACGACGACGACGACCTGGACGGCGATGACGACGACGACGATGCGCCCGTGAAGAAAGCGGCCAAAGCACCGGCCAGCAAAACCAAAGCCGCCGAGAAGGTGTCGGCTCCGGCCAAGCCGGCGTTGGCCAAAGCCGTCGCGCGCGCGGCGAAGGCAGAGCCCAAGCCCAAGGCAGAGCCCAAGCCCAAGGCAGAGCCCAAGCTCAAGG
>Ga0247768_1000614_pt1 | contig 12947 bp, 11 predicted proteins | sample UWRJL016104C6_FD_179944 | JGI IMG/M metagenome (GOLD analysis project Ga0247768, IMG submission 179944) | Plant litter microbial communities from Arlington Agricultural Research Station in Wisconsin, United States - UWRJ-L016-104C-6 | ecosystem: Environmental > Terrestrial > Plant litter >... | reverse complement strand
TTCACCATCTGGTGGATGAGTGCGACGCCGCTATCGCCGATGTGCGAACCCACGCCGATCTTCTTCATGCGGGCTCCGCCGTCGAGCCTGGACGGCGCCTCCGGCGCCTTCGAGCAGAGCCTCCTGTGGCATCGTGACCGACCATCGGCGCGACTCCCTTCGCGATGACCCGGCACGCTACGCCGGGGGTCCGACAAAACGAGGCAAGTAGCGGCAGCCAGTCCTCTGATCGGCGTCTTGACGTGGTCAATTCCGCTTGACGCGGTCGGGAGGACCTGGAGAACAACCGGGCTGGCGGCGGGTGCTCCGGCGCGGTCGCCCGCCGCCCCTACTGCCTCACCACGACGAGCGACCTCTGACCAGACCACCGCAGCCGGATCCGGCTTCTGAGCGAGATCCGGCCCGTTCGCCCATCGTTGCGGGCCGCTGTGCTGGCGGTCAGTTGCCACCTGACGCCCACCGCGCGCCGGTCGGGTTGTCCACGTTCGTGCACACCAATCCGACGCGGCTGACGCCGACCAAAAGAAGGGCTACGGCCGGGCCGCGACGTCGGCGGAGGGCAACGGCGCGGCGACTGACCACCCACTCAAGATCGAGGCCGCCCGTGGGAGTCGCGGGTCGGGACACCGCGCTCCCGCAGCTTGGTCAAGACCGTGGTGTGGTCGACGTTCAGGTGTTCGCCGACTCGTGCCAGCGACCAACCAAGGTTGTACAGGTGGATGGCGTCATCGACTTCGTCGGGGGACAGGCCCCGTCGGCGCATCTGCACACCGTTGCGGTGGAGGATGTTGCCGACCGTTCGCCGATCAATGCCGAACAAGGTGCCCAGCTCGTAGGTCGTGGCACCGTCCAAGTAGCCCTGGACCAGCGCTTGGGTCTGGGCCGCGTCGAGTTGCCGTGCCCGACCCGGTTTTGGTCGGTCGACGGGCGGCGGTGCGGGCGTGGACGGGTCGGGGAGGTTCTGGAGCAGGGTCTCCAGGGCTTCTACCTGGGGTTTTGTGTTGTAGTAAGTTCCCCCAAGGTCCACGCAAGGAAGGCCCGCACTCGTCAAGGGGGCGGGCCTTTTGCGTACCCGGAGTGCTCGCAGGGCCGGTCCATTGAGCCGCGGTGATCTCACCCACAGGGAAACTTCTGGTGGTGCCAGATGACGATGTCCAGGGCTCGAAGGTCCGACAGAGGACGGTCGTCAGGGGTGAATTTCTCGGAGACGAGTTCGGCCAGCAAGTTGCGATTGGCCCGCATGTCGGCGTGAAGCTTCCGGTAGAAGCTGAGCGGGTTGTTGGATACCCCATAGAAGCCACGTACGAGGGAGTCGTAGACCGGTACCAGCCGCGGTCGTAGCCGATGAAGCACCTTCGATACAGTGACAACTGTCCACTGTCGCACTGCCTCGGTGCGGAGATTCGCGTCGCGGATGAGTTGCAGCGGCCCATCGTCGATCGTGGTCATGCCGGAGAAGGTCGGCTCGTCAGGTGTCGTTTCGTCAAGCACTCGTTGCATCGCGGCGGGTAGAGCCGCCGGCGCTCCACTGCCGTCTTGAAACAGCGGGATCACATGGATATGTCTGAGGCTCAGGCTGAGAAGATTCGGCGCGAAGCAGTCCAACGGCGTCAATGCCTTCGATGAAGCGTAGAGACGATCGTAGGTATTGAACGCGAACGCCCCGCTGGGCTTCATGTACTCACGCAGATGTGATTCCGCGCAGTTTTCGAGATCCGCGATACTGCTCAATTTCTTCTCCGCGCTCGTATCGAAATCACAATCAGTGACACGTCGCGGTAGGTCAGGCGTGTGTTACGACTGTCGACGCGAGACAGGCGTCAATGTGAGCGGTGACGCCGCATCGTTATAGTGCGGCAACTCCGGTGTGATCACTTACAGATGCAGCCTCGGGAGAGGCTGCCAGTGGCCGTCGCGGCGCAAAAGCGAGCACTTAGGGTGTCGTGGTCAGCCCAAGGGTGCTGGCATGTGGAGCAGCGCTCGGCCATTTTAGTCTCGACGTCCACAGTGGATGTTGCCGACGTGGACTCGGTCCCGGACAGTTCGGAGGCGGTCATTTTGCCCTCTCCAGCATATTTTGTTGTGCTCAGGTCGTGACCTGGGCGTGCGACCTCGGCGCCGGTGAAAATGACGGCGCACGAAGAAGTCTCGGTTCGATCCATGGTACTCGGCTTGGCTGATTTTGTGACATCGGCGCTTCGGTCCGTCGGGGCGGCTACCCAAAGTCGGCTTCGAGTCGTTTTTAGCTCAAGATCGAGCGAAAAACGTGCTAAACGCTCGTTCCCGGATTTTTTCTGGCGACGCCGCGAGTCGTTGATCCCGGCCTGGCAGGTCAGGTTCGCGAAGATGTCGCCCGCAACGGGGCGCCGACCGCTCGCAGATGGTGGAGGACATGCGCATACGAGCGCAGGAGTCCGCACTGGCTGTAGGTGATCGAATGCTGGGCGCAGAACGGCAGCACCAGCAGCTGTGCGTGGCGCAGGTTCGGCCTGGGCATGCTGGGGAAGAGATGGTGCTCGATCTGGTAGTTGAGCCCACCCAGCGCGAAATCCACCCAAGGCCCGCCACGCACATTGCGCGACGTCAGCACCTGTTTTCGGAGAAAATCCAGCGAATGCCCCTCGGAAAGTGTCGGCATTCCCTTGTGGTTGGGCGCGAAAGAGCAGCCCATGTAGACACCCCAGAGGCCCTGGTGAACCGCGATGAACACCACAGCCGTGCCGGGGGAGAGGACCAGGAAGACGGCGGCCAGGTAGACAGCGGTGTGAGCCAGGAACAAGCTCGCTTCGAGCTTGCGCGACTTGAGCTCGTTCCTCCACACCGCCTCGGCACTGGCGTAGTGAAGGTTCAGCCCTTCCAGCAGTAGCAAGGGGAAGAACAGTACGGCTTGATGCTTGGCCATCCATCGCAAGAATCCCTGTTTGGTGCTCGATTGCCGAAGCGAGAAGGCCAGCGCCGGGATGTCGAGGTCAGGGTCCTTGTCTTCGTGGTTGGGGTTGGCGTGGTGACTGCTGTGCTTGTTCACCCACCATCCGTAGCTGATACCGACCAACCCGGCGTGGGCGTAACCGATCACATCGTTCGCCCTGCGTGTGCGAAAGATCTGCTTGTGCCCGGCATCGTGACCGATGAACGACAGCTGCGTGAACATCAACGCGAGGAAAGCTGCGGTGATCAGCTGCCACCAGGAGTTGCCGATAAAGACGAAGGCCACCCAAGCCCCGGCAAGCGCGATGAGGTTGAGCGAGATCCTCATCCCGTAGTAACCCAGCCGACGGTCCAGCAGCCCGGCGCCAACCACGATGCGTCGAAGTTCCGCGAAATCGCTCCCCGAAGGCAAGGGTGCGGTTGTCACGCTTTGGTGTGGCGAACTATCGGATGGACGCATCCGGATCCCTGCCCGTGCAGATGTTCGCCAGGGTCCAGGGCGCGACGACCGGAAAGAAGGTCGCAATCTCACTTCAGCCTGTCACCGCGCGGGTAGTCGTGCAAGGGACAGCAGCTGACGATCGGGTGACAGAGTGTCGAACGGCCGACGGACGTAGCAGGACGGCTGTCCCGACGCTGCGAGCGGTGCTCTGGGCATCGCACCCTTTGTGCAAGCTGCGGGGAAGAGGTGGACCGAGATTTGGTCTCGTCGCGCATGCGTTCATGCACTGGAGGACCGGCTCGAAGGCATCAAGGTCCTGCGAGCATCACACCCGCAGGACCTTGGCCGATGATACGTAACCGGGCAGCACCGATCAGATGGCCGCATATGCGGAGAGCATGAACCACAGGCTGATCAGCGCGCCGAAATGGCCCGTTTCCCACCGCGAATGCCGGTTGTTCCTAGATTGGCTCGTTCTCCGGCGACGCGCCCGTCGAGATAACCACTGCCTGACAAACGTCGTGGCGGGGCTGCCCGCAGGTCCCCGAACTGGTCGTCGTAGGCGTCCTTGACCAAGGCGTTCCTGTCCTGAAGTACGAGCTCCGCAGACCGCCCACCCGGGGCCGACGCAGTGTGTTCCTGGGTGGCGTCGGCTTCACTCTTTTGTAGTCGTAGGTGGACCGCACCCGCGAACCCGTGCAGCCAGGTCCGGCGGTACGCGGCGAGCGACTCACCTCTGAACGAATTCGCCGGCCGGACTCGTGTCAGCTGAGTTGTGGCTTGAAGGAGCAGACTTGTGTACAGCAGTTCGACGCGCTCGAGATCCGAGCGGAAGCCGAAGACGGTGACCGCGGTGACCGCTTGGCCCCAGCGGTGCAACAAGGCACGGCAGCGGAGCGGGTGTGCGATGTTGGTGAGCAGGCTGGCCTTGTCCCTGCTGTACGGATTGTCCATCGAGATCTCGACTGTGGTGATCTCGTCTGTGCCGGTGTCCTTGGCCGCGAGCATGGCTCGGTCGATTCCGTAGCGGGCGATCAGCTCCGCGGCCTTGGTGTTGTATGACTCGGCTTCGGCCTCCGTGACCGCAGGGTCTTCGGCCTTGGCCAGCAGCTTGCGCACTCGCGCCAGCAAAGTGTCGTGGTCGAGCATGGTCTCCCTAACTGTCCTGAACTTGGTGACCTTGTTCCTACTCGTTGGGTCTGACATTATTCGCACAGGTGTTCGGGCAGGGTTAGATCGGGGTCGTGTCCGCTGAGGAAAATCAGGACGTCAGCGTCGTTGAATCAAGCTCAAGCGGGTTCTCGGTAGGGCTCGGGCCCGTGCCGGATGCGGGCCGCGCTCGGCAGGCTGGCGCTTCCCTGGATGGTGGGTGCCTTGGTTGGAGCAATGAGAATCTATGGTGTCGCCTGGTTGTCGTGTCCAGTCGTGAGTTGACAAATTTCGTCCGACCGGGCGTCGCACGCTTGCTGATGGACTCGCCAGCTCGCGAAGGACAAAATCTGCCCGGCAGCACGATGTCTTTCGGACATTGCCACGGCCCTTTGCGGAGCGGCTGTCGTAGACAGCGTGAGTCCCGTTGGTATGGTCCTGCTGTGCCAGTCAGTCAAGTCCCTTTCTGATGCGACTCGTCGCAGTGACCCGGCCGTAACGTGTGCGAGTGGGACTTGTCGTGAGGTTCAACCATTGGTGTGTAAGGGTTTTCTTGTCGGCTAACAGTATCTGTCAACTTTTGTCGGTGGTGATGTTTATGGTCGGTGGGTGTCTAACGCATCTCTTTCAGAAGTCGAGCAACTGATCGCCGACATCCTCATGGACGACGACTCCTCGGTAGTCTCCCGGGCCTCACCTGATCTTGATTCAGTCCAATCGCGCTCGGATCCTGACTGTCTGAAAGCACTGGACTCTATGAGTTTGTTGAAGGTTCTCCGTGGTGCAGCCACGAGGATCGCTCGAATACAGGCTTTGCAGTTGCGCGTGGTCGCCGAGTTGAGCGAGCAGCATCAAGAACCCGAGGAAGTGGCGGTGAAGGTGTCGTCGGTACTGCCGTTGTCGCTGAGCCGTGCGCGGAAGATGGTCGCCGTGGCCAAGACTTTGTGCACTCGGCTGCCGATGACGCTGTCTCTGATGGAAACGGGGGTATTGGACGGGAGCGGAGCAGCGAAGGTGTCCGAGGCGACTGACTGGCTTTCTGATGACGACGCTCGAACGGTCGATGCGTTACTACGGGACAGATTGCCCGGAAAAGATGCCGATCAAGCACAGAAGGCCGCGTCCTATGCGGCACGGAAGATCGATCCAGCCGGCGCGGCGACGCGGACGCGTGAGGCGGTCGACGCCCGAAGGGTAACGGTTACTCGTCACCGAACAGGAACTGCGTCGCTCGTCCTTGGCAACGGATCGGTGGACGAGGTAAGCGCGGTCTACGACCGCTTGGATCGCATTGCCCGGGAACTGAGCGCGAAGGGTGAAGAGCGAAATCTGGACCAACTGCGGGTGGATGTCGCGTTCGACCTGCTAAGCGACGCTGAAGGTACGAATTCCGCCGATGGCAAGGAATCCGCGCCTTCCTTGCCCGTCTCCACGTCCACTCGGTCTGCGCAAAAGGCTTCGCCCTCGACGGATCGGCGAACTTCGCGCCGACATCGCCGGGGACGTCAGGGGAAAACGCGTCGGTCTCGGGCACGGTCGTGTTCGCGGTGACCTGACGAAAACCCTGGGTCTGTCTGGAGTTGATAGGTGAATGGCGAGGCTCTATCTTGTCAGATTCCGAGGTACGACTCCAGGGTGACGGCGAGTGGGATGTCTATGCCAGGGGCGAAGCTGGCGCCGGCCAAGCCACCCCAAAGCCAAAGTTCGGCAAGTCCGTGGAGAGATGCCCACAGAGAAGCGGCGACGAGACGGGAATCCCAGCTAGGCCGCCATCCTTGTTCTTGGACTTCGCCGACAAGCCCGGCGAACAAGTCGAATACGGCGCTGCTTTTGCCGGATAGACCTGGATCCTGTGTGTCGATGAGGTCGTGCCGGAACATCAGTTCGAACATAGCCGGATTCGACAGGGCGAAGTCGATGTACCCGTGACAGGCTGCGGTCAGTCGTTCGCGGGGAGCTGAATCGGGCAGCTTCTCGGCGATTTCGAGCAACTCGCTGAAGCCTGCTGCCGCAACGGCGGAGAGTAGTTCGGAGCGCCCGGTGAAATGCCGAAGTGGTGCGCCATGTGAGACGCCCGCGGCCTTTGCGATACCTCGAAGGGTTACTGCTTGGAGTCCTTCTTCAGCGAGGAGCGTCGTCGCTGTCGAGATCAGGCGGTGCCGTGGACCCATGCGTCCGTTTCATCCAATCGCACTGGAAGAAGTTCGGGACGCTTCGGGCGGAAACCATCGCCCGGAGAACGGCCGATGAGACGGTTGCGCGTCCTGGTAATGGCGACGGGAAGGACCTCGCGGTAGAGCCACCGCGCGTCCGCGCGCCAACCTGGCCTCCTGGGTGCTCCCGGCAAGGGATGTAGCCAGCTCTCGTCGTGCGGGACGCCGAGGCTTCCGAGAACGTGCGCGGCGAGTTTGCGGTGGCCTGGTTCGGACAGATGCAGCCGGTCCGAACCGAAGTAACGTGAATCCTTGGCTGCTTCGTCGGGCCAGAGGTCGATCAGACACGCATTGTGGTTGACGGCGGCTTCTCGGATGGCGTTGTTCAGTGCCTCCAGACGGGGTCGCATGCGCCAACCCATGGGCATACGCTGGGAGATGTCGCTGAGAGTGAAGACGATCACCGTAGGCGCGAGTTCGGTTGCCATCCGGACTGCCGTGTCGACGCGGTGGGCTACGACCCGGGTGTCCCAGCCGCGGGACATGACGTCGTTGCCGCCGCCGAACAGCGCGACGAGGTCCGGGTTCAATTCGGCGGCGGTGGGCATCTGCTCGACGATGATCTGGTCGAGTCGCCGCCCGCGCACGCCGAGATTGGCGTATCGGAAGTCAGGTTGGTCCTGCGCAAGGCGGCCAGCGACGAAGTCGGCCCAGCCCCGGTACTGCCCGCCACTGGGGTACGGGTCGTCGAGGCCTTCGGTGCAACTGTCGCCCAGGGCAACGAACCTTTGATAGCTCATTCAGGTCTCTTTCACCCGGCGTTCATCTTGTAGACACTGTCTATCAAACATAGGTAGACGCTGTCTACGTCGCGCCTGGGCGTGCGAGAGCAGCTCTGGAGACGGAGCCATGCGGGGAATGTGATCACTGCGGGCGTCGAGACAGGTGACCACCGCATGCGTCGCAGCTTGCGTTCGTTCGGGTTGGGCAGTGCGTGGCAAGGGGCGAGTCGAGCCGTCATGCTGGAGTTCTGAATACGCCTCGGTGGGCGCGCCGGTGGGGTTCGTTGATGTACCTACCGCGCAGCCTGGCCAGCCGGTGTTAGCAAGCTGGCCAGGGCTGTTGCCGTGAGGTTCAGCTTGGGTGAAGTTCCGACATCGGAAGTTCCAATGGCTCGGCCGTTTCAGCGGCCAGCACGGGCAGTAGGTCGGGGCGGCGGGGTGACCGGCCATCGCCGGATTCGGTGCCGGTGAGGCGATTGCGAAGGCGGCGGCCAACGAGGGGGATCACTCGCTTGCAGAGCCAGGTGATGTCGTCTCGCAGGCCTAGAGGGGTTGGCGTGCCGGGCAGTGGTTCCAGCCAGGAAGGGGCGAAGGAGACGCCGAGTTTTCGAAGTGTGTGGGCTGCGAGGCGGCGGTGGCCTGGCTCGGACAGATGCAGTCGGTCCGCGCCGAAGTAGCGAGAGTCGGTGACTGCGGTTTCGGGCCACAGGTCGACCAGTAGCGCGCCGTAGCTGACCGCGGCTTCGCGGACGGCGTCGTTCAGGTCTTCGATCCGGGGGCGCATGCGTTCGCCGAAGGGCATGCGATCGGCGACGTCGCTCAGGGTGTAGACGACGACGTTGGGCGCGATCGATGTGGCTGTGCGCACAGCGGTGTCCACGTGGCGGGCGACCGTGCGTGAGTCCCAGTTTCGGTACATGACGTCGTTCCCGCCGCCGAACAAGGCGATCACGTCCGGGGCGAGGGCCTCGGCCTTCGGCATCTGTTCGGTGATGATGTGGTGGAGGCGCTTCCCTCGGACGCCGAGGTTGGCGTATCGGAAGTCCGGCTCGTCGAGTGCCAGGCGTCCGGCGACGAAATCCGCCCAGCCGCGGTACTGCCCGTTTTCGGGATGGGGGTCGTCGAGACCCTCGGTGCAGCTGTCACCCAGCGCGACAAACCGGTGGTAGCCCATGGCGGCCTCTTTTCACGGTATGAGTTATTTCACATACGTATGTATAGCAAGAGGGTTCGCGATGGCACTACGAGACGGGACCCCTCACTGGCCCCTATTTCGTGACCCCAGTCACAGAGGGCTTACGGTGGCTGAAATGGCTTTGAGGTGAACGGGTTGCGGGCAGTGGTGGTTAGCGCGCTGCCCGCAACCTGGCTGTTATTTCCAGTCGACCTGGGGTGAGCGGTAGAAGTCGATGCCTTGCGCGGTCCATCGCGGGCCTTGCTTGGCGAGCCTCGTCCGGTAGTTCTCCCAGTCGTGGGTGGATTTGGGTGACCAGCCGATCTCGGCTATCCCGGCGAGCCTTGGGAAGGCCATGTATTCGAGGTCGTCGTTGGTCCGCAGGGTTTCCGACCAGAGGGGAGCCTCGACGCCGGCGACCTGGTTCTCGGACACGCCGTGGAGGTACGTTGCCGGATCCCAGTCATAGGCATCCTTGACTTCGACGAGTCCGGCCCAGTCTTGGCCGAGTGGGCTGCTGTCGTTGTATTTCATGTCCAGGTACGCCTTGTTGGCCGGCGAGAACAGGATCTTGTTGCCGCGTGCAGCTGCCGCGACGACGTCCGGGTTGGTGTCGGAGGTGTCCCAGTACTGCGGGATGGCCGAGACCGGCGGGATGGCTTTGACGATTTCGTTCCAGCCGGTGACGGTCTTGCCGTACTTGGCAACTATTGGCATGACTCGCTGGTAGAAGGCGATGTAGTCCGCCTGTGGGGTGGAATGAGCCTCGTCGCCGCCGATATTAATGCGCTTGCCAGGCGTGATCGCCGAAAGCTCGCGGATGATGTCCTCGACGAACTTGTAGGTGATGTCCTTGCTGATGCACAGCGAGCTGTAGCCGACTTCGATGTCGGTCCGCATCGGCGGTGCGATCCCGTCGCAGTTGAGTTCGGCGTACGAGGCTAGGGCGGCGTTGGTGTGACCCGGCATGTCGATCTCCGGAACAACCGTGATGTGCCGTGAAGCCGCGTATTGGACCAGGTCCTTGTACTGGGCCTGGGTGTAGAAGCCGCCGGGGTCGCCGTTGACCGCGCCTTGGCCGCCGATGGCCGTCAGCTTCGGCCAGCTCTTGATCTCGATGCGCCAGCCCTGGTCATCGGCCAAGTGCAGGTGCAGTGTGTTGATCTTGTACTGGGCGATCTGGTCGATGTAGGTTTTGACCTGGTCAGGGTTGAAGAAGTGCCGGGCCACGTCGAGCATCGCGCTGCGGTAGCCGAAGCGCGGATAGTCGAGGACGGAGCCGCCGGAGACGGTCCAAGTCTGGTGCTGCACGGTCTTGGCGTCGATCGCGGCGGGCAGTAGCTGTCGCAGGCTTTGCACGCCCTCGAACAAGCCGTCGGCGGTGTTGGCGCGGATGTTTACGCCGTTCTTGGCCACGTCGAGCTGGTAGCCCTCATCGCCGACGCGCTTGTCCGCGCCGCTGAGTTCCAGCGAGATCGACGGGATGGGCAGTTTCCCCAAGCCGACGACGGGCAGCGGATAGCCGGTCGCGGGCCTGAGCAGGCCTGCCAGGTAGTCGCCGACCTGCTTGGCTGCTGCCGAGCCCGGTTGTGTGGTGATCAAGGTGAGTGGTGAGAGCCGGAAATCAGCGTGGGGGTTCGCCTTGGCTTGGACCGGCTCGGGCACGATGTCGGTGACGACACGCTGAGCCGGCTGCTGGTGGGAGGCTGGTGTCGCGGCCGCGCTCCCGGCTGACGCGGGAAGGCCGAGGGCCACGAGGCTTAGCGCGGTCACGCCCAGCACGCTGGTCTTGGACAAGCGTTTCCTCACGGGAACACCTCCGTTGGGTAGGTGAAGTCCGTAAAGGTATAGACCAATGACCGGGCTCGCACAACGGCCGATCGGGCTATGTGGTTCTTACTGGTCCATACCGGTCAATCCCGCGGGCGCAAGACCTCCCGCAACGCGTCCAGTACACCGGCGTCTTCGATGGTCGAGGGAACGGGCTCGTCGCGGCCGTCGGCGATCCCTCTCATGCTCTTCCGCAGGATCTTCCCCGATCGCGTTTTGGGCAGCGCATCGACGACTGAGACGTCGCGGAATGCCGCCACCGGGCCGATGTCCCGCCGCACGAGCGCGACAAGCTCGTCGTGCAAGGTGTCCGCGTTTGTCTCCACGCCGGATTTGAGGACGACCAGCCCGCGCGGGAGTTGCCCCTTTAGCGCGTCTTTGACGCCGATGACCGCGCACTCCGCCACAGCCGGGTGCGAAGCCAGCACGGCTTCGATCGAACCGGTCGACAGCCGATGCCCGGCGACGTTGATGACGTCGTCCGTCCTGCCCATCACGAACAGATAGCCGTCTTCGTCGACGTAGCCCGAATCGCCGGTGAGGTAGTAGCCGTCATAGCGCGACAAGTAGGCCTCGATGTATCGGGCGTCGTCTCCCCAGAGCGTCGGCAGCGATCCCGGGGGAAGCGGAAGTTTGATCGTGATCGCACCCTCGCGGCCGGCGGGCAATTCTTCACCGTCTTGGCCCAGGATGCGCACGTCCCAGCCGGGGACCGGCTTCGTAGAAGAGCCCGGCTTCACCGGCATGGGTTCCAAACCGCGTGGGTTGGCCGATATCGGCCAACCCGTTTCGGTCTGCCACCAGTGGTCGATCACCGGTGTGCCGAGCTTTTCGTTGGCCCAGCTGTAGGTTTCCGGATCTAGCCGTTCGCCCGCCATGAAGAGCGTCCGGAACTTCGACAGGTCATATTTCGCGAGCTCCTTGGCCTCCGGGTCGATTTTCTTGATCGCGCGCATCGCGGTCGGCGCGGTGAAAAGGGCCTGGACGCCGTGATCGGCGATGACTCGCCAAAAAGCGCCTGCGTCGGGGGTGCCGACCGGCTTGCCTTCAAAGAGGAGCGTGCACGCCCCGACGAGCAGAGGCGCGTAAACGATGTAGGAGTGTCCGACGACCCAGCCGACATCGGAAGCGGTCCACCAGACGTCGCCGGGACCGACGTCGTAGATGGCACTCATCGACCAGGCCAGCGCCACAGCGTGGCCGCCCGTGTCCCGGACGACGCCCTTGGGCTTGCCGGTCGTTCCTGACGTGTAAAGCACGTAGAGCGGATCTGTCGCGGCGACGGGAACGGGGTCGGCTGGCGTTGCGTCGCGAACCAGTTCTTCCCAATCGATGTCGCGTTCGCCCAGCTGTGCCTTGTGTGTGTCTCGCTGTAAAACCACGACCTTGTCCGGCTGGTGTTCGGTCGCTTCCAGGGCCGCGTTGATGATCGGCAGGTATTCGACTATCCGGGTGGGCTCGATCCCGCAGGACGCCGCGACGATCACCTTCGGCTGGGCATCGGAAACGCGGGCGGCGAGTTCCTTGGGCGCGAAACCGCCGAACACCACCGAGTGGACCGCGCCGATACGCGCGCAGCCGAGCATCGCGATGACCGCTTCGGGCACCATCGGCATGTAGATGAGCACGCGGTCGCCCTTGGCGACCCCCAGCGAGGCCAGCGCTCCGGCGAATCTCGCCACTTCATTGCGCAGCTCGCTGTAGGTGTAATGTCGGACACTCTGCGTCACCGGTGAATCCCAGATCAATGCGGTCCGCTCGCCGTGGCCGGCTTCGACGTGCCGGTCGAGGGCGTTGTATGAAGTGTTCAGCTCCCCGTCGGGAAACCATCGATAGATCGGCGCGGCGGAGGAGTCCAGCGCCTGTGTGGGCTCGCGCGTCCAGGTGATGGCCTTCGCGGCTTCGAGCCAGAAGCCTTCCGGATCGTCCAAGCTGCGACGGAACTGCTTCTCGTACTCACCCATCGAGTGCCTCCTCGTCGTCGAGCCGGAGCCCCATCATCACCCGATGTGCTGTGGCTCGCAGAGATTGTGCGCGAAACGGCGAACCAGACAGACGTCGCGCGCGTCACTGTCAGGAGTACCCGACATACTGTTGACGGGGTAGAGAACGACAACCGACAGTAAGGGAGTGGGCAGTGGGAGGTCTCGCGAGCTCGCTGCTGTCGTTGGCGCACAGCTTGTTCGGCCCGGGTTTTTGCCCGGGCGACTGGGTGTGGGCGACCAGCGCCGCGGGTGCGCTGATCGCGCTTTTCCCGATCGCTGCCTCGGTCATCGTCGCCATCATCCGCAAAGGGACCGGTAACCGCTACGACACGACGACGCTCACCGCGTTCGGGGCTGTCGGCGTGGTGTTTGTGCTGGTCCTGCCCTGGATGCTGACCACCGGGGTGTCCGAAACGTTCCGGGCCGTCTACGGCAAGCAGTCCACGGGGCTCAGCGCGAGTGAAACGGCTTCCCTGAGCACGGAGTACTGCGGCTGGGTCGGTG
>Ga0247768_1000613_pt1 | contig 12951 bp, 14 predicted proteins | sample UWRJL016104C6_FD_179944 | JGI IMG/M metagenome (GOLD analysis project Ga0247768, IMG submission 179944) | Plant litter microbial communities from Arlington Agricultural Research Station in Wisconsin, United States - UWRJ-L016-104C-6 | ecosystem: Environmental > Terrestrial > Plant litter >... | reverse complement strand
TCGGTTTTCTCGGCCAAAACTCATCGACGGCGTACACCGTGGCCGGCGCCTTCCTGCATTGGTTCCATGATCACTACGGCGCTGCCGCGCTCCGCCGTTGGTATGGCGGCGAGCCGATCGACCGCGTAGCGGGCAAATCCTTCGCGGAACTCGAAGCGGCTTGGCGCGCCGATCTGGCGCGCGTGAACGTCGCGCCCGCGTTGCTGGACGAAGCCCGCGTGCGCTTCGACCGCCCCTCGTTGTTCGGCCGGCATTGCCCGCGCATCGTCGACAAGTTGAACGGAGTCGCCAATCAAAAGCTGGGCAGCGGAGATACCGCCGGCGCCCGACGCGAAATTTCCGCGCTGCTCCGGCTCGACCCGCACCATACGGGAGCCAAATTCGAGCTCGCCGCGTGCGAAGTCAAAGACGGCAACGAAGCCGCGGCGCTGAACGCCTACGCCACCCTGGCCGCCTCTCCCGAACTCGCCAAGCTCGAACGAGCCGGCGCCCGCGAGGCCCAGGCCGACGTCGAGCTGCGCGCTGGCCGCCTAGCAGACGCGCGCCGCGACTACGACGCGGTGGCCGCAATCGTCGCCGACGAAGATCGCCTGCGAACCTTGGACGTCAAACGCTCGCCCGAAAACGAAATCCAACGCCGCGCGATCGTCGACCTGCTCGTGGGCGATCCGATCTTGGGCGCGTCCTTCGAAGTCGCCGCGCCACGCATCGCCGCATGGGCGGCCGCCGAGCCAGAAAATGGCCTACCGAGCTACCTACTGGGCAAAAATTTGTTTGGGCGTGGGCGCTTTGCGGAAGCAGGCGAATACCTGGATCAGGCGCTGGCAAAGAGGCTCAGCCTACCGCGGGTGGCGCGCGAAGCCTGGCGCACGCGCCTCACGCTCGCTTGCGCCGTAGGCGACAGCGCCGCAAAAACCCGCGCGCTCGACGCCCTGCGCGCCGATCCCGGGCTCAGCCCCGCGCGCCGCGCGACTGTCGAGCGCCTCGCGCTGCGTTGCCTCGCGCGCTAGGATCTTCGCCGGAGCTCCGCTTCGAGCTCCGCGAGCCGCAGTTCAGCGGCCGCGAGCGCCTCGGTTTTTACGCGCAGCGCTTGCTCCGCTTGTTCGGCGTGAGCGGCGCTTTGTTCGGCGCGGGCGGCGCTTTGTTCGGCGCGGGCGGCGCTTTGTTCGGCGCGAGTGGGGAACAGCTGCAGCCCGTGCTCGTCTCGACTCAATCGAAGCGTGAGGTCGCCGCTCGGATCTTCCACGGGCAGCCAAAAGCCGGCGAGATGGCGGCTCTGCGCGCACGGTTCGAGCAAGCACCGCTCGATCAGGTCATCGCCCACGAAGTCCCAAATTCTTAGCGGATGCTCGGGGGTTTCTGGGTCGAAGCGGACCAGCTCGCTGACGCCGAGGCGGCGATACCGCTCTAGTTTCTCAGCCCAGCTCAGCTGGCTCGAGTCCGACTTACTGATGACTTCGACGGCCACCTGGGGAGCACCGCGCTCCCACACCTTCCAAGAGTCGAAGTGCGCGTCCTTGGCGCCAAAGCGCACGAATGCATCGGGCGCCAAGCAGGCCCCGGGATCGGTAGGATCCCAGTACACGAACTGATCGCAGCCGATGATTGCGACCTCAGCAAAGGCGAGCACCAGAAAATCGTAGATCAGCGTTCGCAGCTCGAAGTGCAGCGTAGTTTCAGGCACCTCGGCACTCACCGGAAAGTGGAGCGTCGGCTGATCCGGACCCATCATCGCCATAGTTTACCCTTCCCATCGCACGCTATCCAGTCGGACCGCGTGGGCTCGAGTTGTGCGGTTTCAGCCGCCGAAGCCGCGCACGGTCACGGCGCGCAGCAAATGGCGCTGAGCCGCGGCAAATACGGCCAAGGCGGGCAGGCTCAGGATCACGTTGCCGGCCATCACCAAGTGCCAGCGCACGCCCGTGCCTTGTTCGCGAAGCAGCGCGATGGCCAACGGCAAAGTGCGCGCGTGCTCGTCGGTGGTTAGCACCAGAGGCCAGAAATAGTCGTTCCAGTGCGAGACGAAGCTGAACAAAAATAACGAGATCAGCGTCGGCTTGAGGAGCGGCGCGAGCAACCGATAGACGATGTACAGCTCGCTCGCGCCGTCCATGCGCGCGGCTTCGATTTGCGCGTCCGGCACACTGAGCAGCGCTTGACGGACCAAGAACGTGCCCAGGGCACTGACGCCGAAGGGCAAGATCAAACCGCTCAGCGTGTTGACCAGGCCCACGTCCGCGAGCAGCGAAAATACGGGTACGAAGCGCACCTGCGCGGGTACCAGCAAGGTGGCGACGATCAACCCGAACGCCCAGCGCTTGCCGCGAAAGCGCAACTTGGCCAGGGCATAGCCCGCGGGCAATGCCAGCGTGATCTGCAGCGCCGCGATGCCGAGGGCCATCACGCTGGTATTGAAGAAGTAGCGCGCCAAGGGGAGCGATCGAAATACTTCTCGATAGGCGTCCAGCGTCGGCTGCTTCGGCCAGAGCGCGGTGGGTGAGCTGATGATCTCGGCCAACGGTTTGAGACTGGTCAGGCCCATCCAAAGGTATGGGAACAGCCAGACCAGGGCGACAACGCACAGCGCGCCTTGCCGCAGCCAGCTAGAAGCGCTGAATGAGCGGTGTTTCATGCGCTTTCCTCGCTGCGAAACAGCAGAAACTGCGCCGCGGTGAGCAGCAACAAAATGACGAAGAAAGCCACTGCTTCTGCGCTCGCGCGCCCGACCCGCAGGTCCGAGAACAATTGCTCGTAGATGGCGTACACGAACACGGTGGTCGAACGCACGGGGCCGCCTTGGGTCATCACGCGCACCACATCGAACAGCTGAAAGCTCGCGATCAGGCTGGTGGTGCCCACGAACAGCGTCGTCGGGCGCAAGAGTGGCCAAGTCACGTTCACGAAGCGCTGCCGAGGCGACGCGCCGTCGAGGGCGGCGGCGTCCAAGACGGTCTGCGGCACGTCCTGCAGGCCGGAGAGGAAGATCACCAGCGCGTAGCCGGTGATCTTCCAGATCGTGACCGCGGCTACGGCCCAGGGCGCGAGCGAGGGATCGGCTAACCAATGCGGCGCGCGCCCGTTGGCGAAGGCGCGCCAAATGCCAGCAAAAATGCCGGAATCTGCGTCCAACAGCCACAAAAACAAGAGCCCGACACTGACCCAAGATACGACGTACGCGCTGAACACGGCGCTGCGTACGAACGCCGCCCAGCGCCCGGGGCGATCCAAAAGCACGGCGAGGGCGAGACCCGCGGCCATGGACCCGAGCACCACCGCGGTGCTCATCGACAGGGTGGTGCAGAAGGTTTGCCAAAGCTCGCCCGAGCGCACGAGGGAGCGATAATTGGCGAGCCCCACGTAGCGCGCGGGCGTCAGCAGATCCCAACTGTACAAGCTGTGTTTGACCAGCATGCCGAGCGGAAATACGAAGAACACGAACAGCAGCAGCAGCGTCGGGAGCAGCATCCAATACGGATCGGCAGGGCGGCTCGGCTTCACGTTGGCTCCAAGGCCAAGGCGCGCGCTTCAGTAAGTAGCGCGCTCGCGTCACGCTGCTGAATCACCGCGCTCTCCAAGCGTGGTTGCACGATTTCGCGCTGGATCCGGAACAAATCGACCGACCAGGGCCAGGGATCGGCGACCGATAGCTGCGAAAGGGCCACGCGATCGTTCGGGTGGGCGGCGTAGTAGCCGCGCTGCTCCAACGCGCGCACGGCCGCGTGCGTGACCGGAATATAACCCGTGCGGGTAGACCACGCGATCACTTGCTCGGGCTCGTGCATGAAGCGTAAGAAGCGCACGGCCGCCGCCTTCTCTGCGCTCGGCGCGCCGCGCAGCACGACCCAAAATGTGCCGCCGGTGGGCACCGCGCGCTTCGAGCCTGCCGGCAGGGGCGCGGCGATCAGCTTGAAGCGTGCGTGCGTCTCCAGGTATTTCAAGAAAGCGGTAGACGACCAGATCATCGCCGCGCGCCCGCTCAAGAAGTCCTGATTGCACTGCTCCCAAGCGTTGTAATCGCGCCCGGGCGGCGGCTTCATCAGACCCGACCGAACCAGCTCTTGCCAGAAGCGCAGCGCCCGCACTCCCGCCTCGTCCCCCAAAGAAATGCGGCCGTTTTCGGCCACGATTTTGCCACCGGCCTGGCCCACCAGCGCGACCCAAAACCACCAATTGATCGGGCAACCAAAGCCAAAGCGCCCGCCCGGTCTCGGCTCGGTCAGCTCCTTTGCCACCGCGCGCAATTCATCCCAAGTGCGCGGCGCCTCGAGGCCTGCTTGCGCGAACAGATCACCATTCAAATACGCGATGGGCGTCGAGCGATTGAAGGGCAGGGCGCACAGTGGGCGCGCACCACCACCCACCCACGTGCGCTCTTGGCCGAGCTCCGGGATCAGATCCAGCTCGCGCACTCCGGGATAGTCCGCGAGCGGCTCGAGCACACCGGCCTCTGCCAGGTACGGCACGACCTCGCCCACCACGTGGCTCAGCGCCGGCGCGCAGCGCGCGGCGATCGCGGTACGCAGCTTGGCCAAGCCTTCGAAGTAGTCGCCCTGATACACGGCTTGCACGAAATCCCGCGTTTGGCTGCGGTTGAAGCGCTGCACCAAGCTCTCCAGCACTTCGCGATTCGTACCCCCGTAGCTGAACCACAAACTAACCGGTGTACGACCCTTCGGTACCGCGTCACCTACGCACGCACCCAGCAAGCTGCCGCTGGCCACAGCACTCGCTCGGAGGAATTCGCGTCGCGGAATCATCGTCTGAACCAGAGCCGCGGAGCGCTAGCCGCACCGGCCCGATCCAGCTATAGCCCGTCGCTCTGTCGCCCGATACGTCGCCCCCCAATCGTCACCGTCTGCTGGCCATGCTGCTCCTGGTCACCAGCGCCGCCACGGCCTGCAGCCACAAAAATCCCCCGTCTCCCGCTCCCTCCGCGCTCTCTTCTTCTCTCCCTCCCGCCCCCTCTTCCTCTCTTCCCCCCGTGCCCGTGCCCGTGCCCGTGCCCGCTCTCTCTTCTTCTTCTTCTTCTCCCGCTCTCCCCCCCCAGTGCCCTGCCGGCATGTCTCTGCTCCCCGGCGGCTCGTTCTGGGTCGGCTCCGAGCCGGGCGAGCACTATGCCGAGGATGAGAGCCCACGCTTTCGCACCGAGCTGCCGCCGTTCTGCGTCGATCGAACCGAAGTCACCGTCGCCGCGTACGCGGACTGCGTGAAGCGCGGAGCGTGTACGCCGGCCGTGGCCTCGCATTCGCATTGCAACGCCGCCCACCGCAATCGACCCGAGCACCCAATCAACTGCGTGACTTGGACGCAAGCCGACGCATTCTGCGCGGCACGTGGCGCGCGGCTGCCGACGGAGGTGGAATGGGAGTATGCCGCGCGGGGCGGGGAGCAATACCTGAAGTACCCCTGGGGCTCCGCGAGCCCGGATGGCCACGCATGCTGGAAACAGGGCGACGCTTGCCCAACCAAGGCCTACCCGGCGGGCGCATTCGGCTTGTTCGACATCAGCGGCAACGTCTGGGAGTGGACCGACGACTGGTACGCGCGCTACCCATGGCCGCCCGAAAGCGGATACGCCAAGGTGTATCGCGGCGGCAGCTGGAGCCGGCGCTTCGAGAAGTGGATGCATACGCGTCTCCGCGATCGCGCCAAACCCAGCGACCAGGGCGCGCACCTGGGCTTCCGCTGCGCCAGCGTGCCCGATTTGAGCCGCTGCCCGTTCGGCAAGGCCGACGCCACGCACTGCTTGCCGGGCGTTACCGAGCTGCCCTGCAAGCCGCCGCGCGCATTCAACGGCATACGCTGCGCCAAGCCGAACTCGACCCGTTGTCTCGAGGGGTACGAGGAGCGGCCTGGTCACGGCTGCGTGCGAAGTGAGCCGGAAGCCGCGCAGCACGTCGACATCGAGGCCGAGGCCAAGCGCGTCCAACGCGCCCCCGCTCCGGAATTCAGCGCCGATTGCCGCGCGAATTTCGGCGCCCGCGTGCGCCCATTCCGCTACTTCGGTGGCACCCACGCGGCGCGAAACCTGGTAAGCGGTAGGGCCGGATGCAAAAATCGCGACGTTGGCGTGGGCTGGAACTCAACCTGTTGTCCGTAATGCTGCTCGCCGCCTGCTCGGCGACGCCCGCAGTCAACGCACCCACGCCGCCCAGCGCCGAGCCGGCCAGCGCGCCCAGTACCACCGCGTCGACGACCAGCGCGCCTCCCGCGCCCGCGGACTCCGAGGCCAAGCCGAACCCCACCGCGCCCGCGGCAGCCGTGGCCGCGCCAGAGCCCGCCGCAGAGCCGATGCCCAAGGGCACACGCGTATTACAAATCGGCGATTCGTTCGCCGCCGCGCTGGGAGGGGAACTGAGCAAGCTGTTCAAGGAAGCGGGCGTGCGCAGCACCCTCGAATTCAAGACCGCCAGCTACATCCCGAACTGGAGCTACGAAGGCGACGTGCCAAAGTTCGTCTCCAACTACCGACCCGACTTGGTGCTCATCACGCTGGGCGCGAACGAGATCGAGATCCCGAAGCCCGACGAGCGCATCAAGCCGATCAAACACTTGGTGAGCACCCTCGGTGGTCGACCCTGCGTGTGGATCGCGCCGCCCTTGTGGAAGCCTGACACGGGCCTACTCAAAGTGATCAAGGACAACGTCGCGCCCTGCCGCTACTTGGACAGCAACGCGCTCGTGCACGATTTGCCGCGCGGCAAAGACAAGATCCACCCCAGCGCCGAAGGTCGGCAAATTTGGGCCAAAATCGTGTTCGATTGGTTGGCCAAGGAACGTCAGGGGAATGCGACTCAACCCTGGGCGCTGAAGCCCGAAGCGACCGCGAATTAGCCCCTCCTGCTCCAAAAAGCCGCGCCACGACGAGGCGAAAGACGACGGGTTCGGGTATCCGTGTGCCGGCTGCACGGAGAACCTCGCTGGCACAGCGGTTGCTCTCAGTCCACGGGATGAAGTTGGGGTTGCTGGCGCTGCTCGCTCTGGCCGGTTGTGGTTTGACCGTGGAGGACGTGGCCCGGACCCGGGGCGCCACCGACTTGCGTTGTCCGCCCGCGCAAGTCACCGTCCAAGAAAGCGCAGACGATTCGACAATCGCTTTTGGCTGCGGCGTTTGGACCGAGTACCGGTGCTTCACTACGGGGCGCGGGGCGCGACCGATCTGTATTCGCGAAGCCCCTCCTCAGGTCAACGCCTTGCCGCCAGATGCGCCCGCTCTCCCGGCGCCGCGTCGCGCTCCCCGCCCGGCGCCTGCCCCGACGCCGAAGGAACGCTCAGCCGATCCCTACTCTTAGCAGCGCCCTAGTTACTCGTTGATCGCGCGCAGCGGGGGCGGGCGGATCTGGCCTTTGCGGTCGACGCCGACCAAGCCGCAGATCAGATCGAGCAAGCCGTCGTTCGAGAACGGCTTGGCTACGAAGTGCAGCGCGGGATCGCCGATGGCGCTGATGGCGTCTCGAGATTCGGTGTCGCCAGAGATGATCACGATCGGGAGCAGCGGATCGAACAGGCGTACGGCGGCTACGATCTTTGCGCCGCTCATCTCGGGTGCAAACAGATCACTCAAGATCAGGTCGAAGCCCAGCGCGGAGATCAGCTCGAGCGCGGCGGTCGCGGTGGCGGCGGTTTCGACTTCGATGCCTGCGCCGCGCAACAGCCGCGCGATCAAACGCAGCAAGTGCGAGTCGTCTTCGGCAACCAGCACGCGCGCAGGCTCCTTGCGTTGTCCGATTGGCCAAGTCCCTGACGTGAGCATGAATTGATCTGGTAGTGACGGCATCGAGGTTCCCGCGCAAAAAACTTCTTGGGTGACTACCAAGCATGACCCGGAGTTCGGATCAGCGCCGCTCGTGAATTGCCCAAACTGCGTGTAGGCACAGGTCGTCAGATGAAGGATTTCGCCTTCACGCGCAGGTGTTTCTAGTTAGAAGGGGTCACCGGGACGCAGAATGACGAAATCCGACTGCTGTCGGCCGCACAGTCGTACGAGCTTCCGTCGTTGCCGTTGGCGTCGGCTTGATCGCAGTACTTCTTGGCATCGAAATCGATGCACACGCAGCCGTTGGTGGTCAGGTCGTAGCCGCGCTTGTAGCAGGTGCAAAACGGGTTCGATGTGGTTTTGCAATAGGCGGTCATACAGGTTCGAAATGCGGTCAAGAGACCACAACTCGCTGTTTCGCTGCTGCTGTCGCCCGCCGCGCCCGGGTTCGAGTCGCCGCAACTCTGCTGACCCCGAGGACAGGTGTCGCAGCTAGCGCTGCTGATCGCGAGCGAAAGGCCGAGGCTGAGCGAAAGCGCCGCGAATACTTGCTTGTTCACGCTCGGACGCTAGCGCGATTCGCTCGCTGAGCGAGGCCTTTTTTCCCAGGAATTCGCGGCCACGCGGCGGCGTTGCTAAGCTCTCTCCGAAGCGCTCATGAATCTCGATGGCAACTCTCTGCTCGCCGGTTTCGCCGTATCCACGGTGGGCTTCGGCTTCTTCATGTACGGCAAGAAGCAGGGGCGAGCGCCGCAGATCCTGTTCGGGCTGATCAGCATGGTGTACCCGTATTTCGTGGGCAGCCCGGCTTGGGTGTTCGGAATTTTCGCGGTGCTACTCGGGGCGCTGTGGCTCGCTCTGCGACTCGGCTGGTAGCGCCATGATCGCGTCGCGGATCGCGGCATTGGGTGCACGGCCAAACACGGCCTCACCCTGGGCACCGAGCGCCACGCCGAGTTTGCGCAGCGTGCCGTCGACGTCGGGGAATTCTGCGCGGTCGAGCCAGCGCCGCGCATGCTCCGTGAAGCGCGGCGCGCCCAGGCTTTGATCCAAGCGCGCGAGCACGCGCTCCGCCGTCCAATCGTCCTCGGAAGCCGCGCAGCACTCGGCAAACGCGCGCAACGCGGCGTCGAGCGTGGGCCCCGACGCACGACGCGCTTCGACGTCGGTCAGGAAGGCCAGCGCCGCGCCTGCCCAGTACACGCGATAGAACGACTGCCGCTCATGCATCTCGCTGCTCTCGTCGCGAAGAGAGAGCAAGCCGCCGTTTCGCCGGCCGCGCTCGAAGCCCTCGAGCAAATGTTGGTAGGCCTGGGCGGGGCGTATGATGCCGGCACGCGCGCGCACGACCTCGGTGTAGTAGGTGGCGAGGCCTTCGAAGAGCCAGGCATCTTCCGGCGGCAAACGCGGCACACCCAGGTGCAGGAACTCGTGCGTCGCAGTCCAATCGCTGGCCAAACTGGCCGCGCTGGCTCGGCGATCGAGGAAGATCACGACCGCGGGACCGCCACCGCGTAGCGCCATGCCGAAGCCGGGACCCGGGCGTTCCCCGGGCACGGCGATCACGAGCGCACGAGACACCGGGAAATGGCCGAACAACAGACTGCTCGCGCGCGCGCCTTGCGCGAGCCAATCGCGGAACGCGCTCGTGCGAGGTCCGAAGCCGTCACCGAGGGTGGCAACATTCAGCTCGCCGCCGGGCAAGAGTAGCGAGCTAGCCGGCGCATGGCTGAACGCGCCCGCAGTTTTCCAAGCGAACGCCGTTTCCGGTAAGGTGTCTTGAAACGGCAATAGCGCGACCAGCCCCACGGGCAGGCTGAGACGCAGCTGCATGGTCACCCCGAGCGGCCGCGGAGAAGGCACCCAGAGCCACAGATCGGGCGACAGCAGCGCGTCCGCGCCCACACGCCGCAAACTGGTGGGGTCGAGCGATTTTTCCGGCAAATTGACGCTGTAACGCAGGCACTCATCGGCCTGGGTGAGCGGCAGATCGACGCCCTCGGCGGGACAAGCGTAATTACCCTGAGGGGTGATGATGACGCCGCCCTCCAGCAAGCGCTCCGCGCCCGGGCTGGGCGCGTTGAGCCGCTCGATGCGGAAGCCGGACGGGCACAGCTCGACCTCGATGCGCTTCAAATCCGGATCGACACGCACGTCGAAGACCAGCCGTTCCGTACCGGTCCGGCTCGGGATGTGCGTGCCTAGGCGCGCCGCGACGTGCACCGGGCGCTCGGGGCGCGGCTCGCGCACAACGTCGCTCCTGTGCGAAGTACAGCCGCACAGGAGCACCCCCCAAAAAAACACGCCCGAGCTCGAGCAGTACCGCGCGGGGCGCTCGAGAGACCTGGCTTCGCGGGGCACGGGGCCTCATGCTATGTCCTCCACGGCTCACGAACCAGCATGTCCGACGCTCTCTCTCGTTTGCGCTTACCGCTCCTGCTGTGCTCGCTGCTACTGCTCGTGGGCGGGTCCAAGCTGGATTCGGTGCGGCCGTTCGAGGGCCAGGTGGTCGCCCTGCTGATCCCGGTGATCGCGGTCTTCTCCGGCGTTGCCCCCTTCCGAGATGCGCATAGCACGCTGCGCAACGTCGTCTTCGCCTTTGGCGCGCTCGTGCTCGTTCTCGCGGAGCTCGGCCCCTATCGCGTCGTGCTCGAAGATCGGGTCGCAGCCCCCGCGCTCAGCGTCGCGCTCGGGCTCGCGGTCGCCATGCTGCTGGCCGTGGTGCTCGAGGTGGCGGGCGCGCAGCGCGGTCTCCGTTCGCGGCTGAGTGCGTGGTTCGGTCTCGCGATCGTGTTCGCGCTCTACTTCCCGGCCCACGCCGCGCCGAACAACTTGTTCGGCAGCGTGTTCGCCGCGTTCCTGATCGCGCTCTTCATCGGCGGGGGCTTGGGGCTCTGCGTGGGTGAGTTCGCGGTACGGCGCGCACGCGCACGCGCATAGGGCACCTTGCCAACGCAGCAGGTACTCGTAGACTGCGCTTGGTGAATCCAAGGGGTTGGGGTTGGGGCGCGATGTTGCTAGCGGCTTGCGGCGGGCGGGCCTCCGATCCGGGCGCCGGTATGCCGAGTGCCGCCGGTGCCGCAGGAACGCTGAGCGCCGTAGGTGCCGCAGGTTCTTCCAGCAACGGGGCGGGCGCAGCTAGCGGTGGCGCAGCTAGCGGTGGCGCAGCTAGCGGTGGCGCAGCTAGCGGTGGCGATTCGACTGGCACGGGACCGATCGATACGACGGGGTTGCCAACGGAATTTCCGGCCCTTCATTGCGACGGACCGCTCGCCTCTTTGCAGCTGGTTTTGCCCTGCAAAGTCGGCATGCCGCAAAATGGGAACAACGTGGTCGAGTGCTCCGACGCTACCGGACAAGCAATGCTCGCCTTCTTCGTCTCGATGGCAACGGCGGCTCGCTCGATTGGTAACCCCAGCCCCGTGCCGGGGGCACCTACCCAAGGGGTGTCCAGCAACGGGCCGCAATACGTGGGCACCGTCGAGGGCTCGCTGACCTTCACTCAGGTCGATCCGGCCGCCCGCGCGTTCGTCGGCCGACTGTCGAAGGGAACCGTTACCTGGCGTTCAGCGCAAGGTGACGAGACCGTTTGCGGACTATCGCCCACGATTCTTTGGGCGACCGCCGGCGATTTTCTGTAACGCGCGGTGCGTGATCGCCGTCGAGCAGGCGGCGCAGCGCAGGGCGGAGGGCGCCGGCCTCGTGACGCTGCGTTCCTGGGCGCCAGGGGCCCTGACGAGCGCGGGGCGTACGTACCCCCGCCAGGCGGGTGCAGGCGGTGCCCCACGTGGCCGCGACGAGCTATGGCGGCCTTTCGGCCCAAGCCTCCCTAGGCTCTTTTTACTGGTGACCCCGACGAGAATCGAACTCGTGTTATCGGCGTGAGAGTCCTCGCGAGATCGAGAAACCCGGAGAATCTCGCAGAACTCGGCGGAAGACATCCGGCTGGTTCTTGCGCATTCCGGTAGGTGCCGGACTTTTGCTTCAGACTTTTGGCCAACACCTACACTGTACAGTATTAAAAGGCTGTTCAGCCTACTGAACAATATGCTACGGTAAGTCATCATGGCCAAACCGTCAGACCTTCATGAGCGACTGCAGGCGCGATCCGACGATGCGATCGCTAAGTGGGAACGGGATGTGCGCGCGCTGCACAAGCGGCTACTCGGCTGGGAGCCAGCGTCGTTCAACCGGCCGCACCCAAACGTTGAACTTGCCGTGCTGCCATCTGCTGCAGGCGAGTCGGCCACATACATCGGCCGAGAGCCAATCTACATCGGCGTTGTTTCTCCCGAAGATGCCGAGCGGATCATCATGGTTCACGTCCAGAGAGACCGTGCTGCCTTCGAGCAAGCCCGCTTGCAAACGGAGCAGGCGAAGATCGCCACAGACATGATTGCTAGTGGGTGGACATTCCGTCGGGTTGCGGATGCTCTCGAACTGGCACCTAGTCGGATCGTCCAGTTGGTTGGCCCCGGTGTGACCACTCGGCAAAGGGTGCAGCCGTGAAGGACAACGCCGCGGTCGTCACACTCACGATCGGACAGCTACGAGAGATCGTGTCCGATGCTGTGCGGGAAGCACTTTCCGAGCGCGACAAGGCACCAGCACTGATCAACCTGAAAACGCTGGCACAGAAGATTGGAATCACGGAGCGATCGATCCTCGATCTTCGCAAGCAGGGGCTGCCCAACACTATGATCGGTGACTCGCCACGGTTCGCGCTGTCTGAAGTGATCGAATGGCTGCAGCTGAAGGACGTTCGCGAGATCGCTGCAGCGCTCGCCAAGTTCACACCGTTGGAGCGCGCTGACCTGTCACCTGACAACGTGAAAGAGATCGGCAAGCGCGCGCGTGTGGCCTTGTCGCTGTTGAAACCCGGTCAGGAGGTATCGCTAGGCGGCGGAGTGAAGATCAGCAAGGCGACCAAGAAACGAAACCCATAAACAGCAAAAAGCCCCGGGTCGGACCGAGGCTTTTCGCAGGAGTGACGAGACACGCAGAAAAGAGACGACATGAATATACCTGAAAACGAGGCATCAGCAACCGGCGCGCCAACTGCCGACCCGCACCTGCTTACAGACCTGGAAAAACGCGATCTCGCCATCGAGACGCAGCTGACCCCCGGCATCGTGCTGAGCGGCGGCAAGTTCTACCTTCGTCTGGCTGACTCGGTGGATTACAAGTTTAAGCTC
>Ga0247768_1000611_pt1 | contig 12963 bp, 11 predicted proteins | sample UWRJL016104C6_FD_179944 | JGI IMG/M metagenome (GOLD analysis project Ga0247768, IMG submission 179944) | Plant litter microbial communities from Arlington Agricultural Research Station in Wisconsin, United States - UWRJ-L016-104C-6 | ecosystem: Environmental > Terrestrial > Plant litter >... | reverse complement strand
CGGTCACTAGCAGGGGATCATTGAATCCAGTCCACCAACGATCCAGAGGGGGTGAGACTCTTCCCGCGGTGTCAGCCGGCGTTGGCGCGTTATGAAAGGGCGTCAGCTGCGCATGGGGTCTTTTGTAGTTGGGACCGACTGCGCAAGCTGCAAGTAACGAGCCGAACGCCGCCCCCGCAACGGCGATGTGATTTCGAACTCGTGAGTTTCTCATGACGGTCGCTCCTCCGAGATGGTATGGAGACCGGGCTTTGAGGCAGTCGATGCGATGGATGGCTGACCGCGCACGCGCCGTACGACGGTATAGAAGGCGGGTGTGAAGACCAGCCCGAAAAGCGTTACGCCCAACATCCCAAAGAACACGGTGGTTCCCAGTGATTGACGCATTTCCGAGCCTGCACCATAGGCGACCGCCAATGGCGCGACACCGGCGATGAATGCAAGTGAGGTCATGAGAATCGGACGCAGTCGCTCGCGGGCGGACTGCACGGCAGCGTCTTCGGCCGACGCCCCCTCGTCGTCCTGGTGGTGTTTAGCGAATTCCACGATCAAAATCGCATTTTTGGCCGCGAGACCTAAGAGCACGACGAACCCGATCTGCGCGAGGATGTCGATCGGCATGGTTCGCAGGTGCAGTCCCGTCGAGGCGGCCAACAAGCACATCGGGATGATCATCAGGATGGCAACTGGGATCTTCAGACTCTCGTATTGAGCGGCGAGCACGAGGAATACAAACAGCGCGCTCGCACCGAAGATCAACAGAGTGGGTACCCCTTGCTGCTCCTGCTGATGAGCGAGCTCGGTCCACTCATAACCGACCCCGTTGGGCAGTATTTTATTAGCGAGCTGCTCCATGCGCTCGATTGCGGTACCCGAGGCGACTCCCGGAGCCGCCGCGCCCATGATTTCGGCGGCCGGGTACAGATTGTAGCGCGGCACGCGGTAGGGTCTGGTCTGATCCTTGAAACTCGTCACGGTTCCCAGAGGCACCATGTCACCGCTCGTGTTGCGTACTTTCAGCTGTGCGATGTCCTGCGCTGATCTGCGGAACTGTTGGTCCCCCTGCACGTAGACCGGATAGGTACGGCCCATGAAATTGAAGTCATTGACGTACTGCGAGCCGAGATACAACTGCAGAGTTGAAAAAATGTCACTAGGTCTGACACCTACCTTCTGAGCCTTGAGCCGATCGATATCGGCGTACAGGGACGGCGCTCCCGAGTTGAAGAGTGTAAACGTCCCCGCAAACGTCTTATCCTGGTTGGCTGCTGCCACCAGATCGTTGGCTGCTTTGGCGAGCGCCTGAGGACCCACACCTGTACGGTCCTCGAGCATCAGTTTGAAACCACCTGCTGATCCCAAGCCTTGGACGGCGGGTGGCATCACCGTGATGACGTACGCATCCTTGATGACGCTCAGGCGTTGTTGCAGCCGCTTCACCATGACGGCTGCATTCACACCTCTCATGTGCAACCCATAGAGCGACGGCAGTGAGGTAAAGACCGTGCCCACGTTGGGCGCCACGGTGTAGGTCGTCACATCAAACCCCGCCGCAGGCGAAGTGTGGAGGATCCCGGGCGTGCTGAGGGCAATCTCATTCACCTGCCGCACGACCTTGTCGGTGCGCTCGAGACTCGCGCCCGGTGGCAGCATCACAATGGTTGCGAGATAGCCGATATCCGAGTCCGGAATGAAGCCGGTGGACATCTGCGACATCTGAAGGCCGGTCAACCCGAGCAATCCCGCGTAGACGAGCAACATGATGCCTGTGGCTCTGACAAAACGCGCGGTCAGTTCGCCGTAGGTCGTCGACATCCATGTGAAGCCCCGGTTGAAATGGCCAAAGAAGCCTCGAGACAGTCGCGCGATCCCGCGGGGCTGGGAGTGCCCTGTCCTCGTAGCATGTGGCTCGAGCAATATCGCGCACAGAGCGGGGCTCAGGGTCAGCGACACGAAGCAGGAGATAATCGTCGAAGCCGCGATCGTGATCGCAAACTGTTTGAAGAACAGACCTGAGATCCCGGAAATAAATGCGGTCGGTACAAACACCGCACAGAGTGTGAGCGCGATTGCGATGAGCGCCGTAGACACCTCGGTCATCGTGCGATGCGAGGCGTCTCGCGGAGATAGGCCGAGAGCCATGTTCCGCTCGACATTCTCCACCACAACGATTGCATCGTCGACCACAATACCCACCGCCAACACCAGGCCAAACAGCGACAGGTTGTTGATGGAGGCACCGCTGATAAAAAGGACCGTAAAGGTGCCGATGAGCGAGATCGGGATGGCAACCACCGGAATGATGGTCGCCCGCCAGCTCTGCAGGAACAGATAGACCACACCGACCACCAGAGCGATCGCGACGACCAGGGTCTTGATCACCTCTTCAATCGATTGGCTGACAAAGGTCGTGGGATCATAAATGTTGATATAGTCGATACCGGGTGGAAAGCTTTTCTTCAGTTCCGCCATCTTCTTCCAGATCGCGTGCTCCACCTGAACGACATTCGCATCCGGGGTCGCAATCACCCACCACGGAGCTGAGATGTACTTGTCGGCATAGGCTTTGGAGCTATAGTCCGCTGAACCGAGCTCGACCCGTCCGATGTCACCAACGCGGGTCACACGACCTTCGGTGTCCGATTTGACGACGATGTCGGCGAATTCTTCAGGCGTCGTGAGTCGTCCCAGCGTCTCGACGTTGACCTCGTACGCCGCATGCGTCCAAACGGGTGGCGCATTGAGCACACCGGCTGACACTTGTGCATTCTCTGACCGCAGCGCACTCAGGATCTCGCTGGCGCTGAGGTTGTAGGCGGCCGCCTTGTCCGGATCGATCCACACGCGCATGGCATATTGCCGCTCGCCGAGCAACCAGAACTGGGAGACACCCGGCAGGCGCGCAATCTGATCGCGAATCTTGAGCATGTAGTTGCTCATGTACTCCGCACTGCGCGATCCATCGGGGGAATACACGTGCACCCCCAACAGCAGCGCTTTGATGGTCTTGTTGACCTGCACGCCCTGGAGTTGGACCTCTTGAGGCAGCCGCGACAAGATATCCTGCACTCGATTGCGCGTGAGCATGAGATCGGTATTCGGATTGCTGCCGACCTTGAAGATCACCGTCGTGGTAAGCCTGCCGTCACCGGTTGACTGACTGGTGATGTAGTCCATGTTCTCAACGCCATTGACGGCTTGCTCGATCGGCGTCGCGACGGTGCGCGCAACGGTTTCCGCCGATGCGCCGGGGAAACTCGTGGTGATATCGATGGTGGGAGGCACGATGCTCGGATACTGCGCGGTGGGCAACAACACCATGGTCGCCATCCCCGCCAGGAGGATGAAACAGCTGAGCACGCCCGCAAAGCGGGGATGATCGATAAAAAAATGAGCAATTCTCATGGCTATAGATCCTGATCCGACTCGAATTTGATCGTGCCGGCTTGCGGAGAAACGGGTGCGCCAACTCTTGCGGACGGGATGCCCTCGATGATGACCTTATCGGTGGCAGAGAGGCCGGCCGTGATCACCCGTAGCCCACCTCGCAGATCGCCCACATCGACCTTCTTCTGGGCGACCACATTGTCCTTGCCCAGAACCAGTACCGCGTGGTCCGACTGGTCGGACAGCACAGCGGCATCGGGAACCAGAAGGGCCGGAGCGGGCGTAGACACCGCAAGGCGCACGCGACCAAATTCGCCCGGCGTCAACCGTGCATCCGCGTTCTTTAAGGTCGCGCGCGCGTGGATCGTACCGCTGCTGCGATCAATCTCATTGTCGATGAAATCCAACGTGCCTTCGCGCTCAAACCGGTTCCCGTTACCGATGGACACATAGACTTTGTCGGCTGGCTGTCCTCGCGTCCTGGCGAGCGCATTCTGGAAGGTGATATAGGCGGACTCACTCATATCAAAGTTGAGCCAGATCGGATCGAGCGAGACGAGCGTGGTCAGAAGGGTGGTGGGGCTCGCGGCCGCCCGACTCCCTCCCACCAGATTGCCAACCGACACGAGATGTTTACCAATGCGACCGGTGAAAGGCGCCGCGATCCGGCAGTGATCCAGATCAAAGCGGGCATCGCGCACCTGTGCATTAGCACTGTCCACCGCGGCCTGCGCCGAATGCTTGTCAGCCGTGCGTTGCTCCACATTTTCGGTACTGCCGGCGTCCGTGTTCTTCAGCGTCTGCGCGCGCGCCAACTCGTGATCGGCTAGAACCAAGCGTGCCTTCGCACTCTCCAGCTGCGCGCTCGCTTCGCTCAGCTTGATCTCGTAAGGAACCGGATCGATGACGAACAGCAGATCACCCTTTTTGACGATGTCGCCGTCCTTGAAATGGATCTCTGTGAGCGTGCCGCCGACTTGCGCGCGCAGCTCAACGCGTTGCACCGCCGAGAATTGCCCGAGGAAGCCCAAGCGTGACTCGATGTTCCTCTGCAGTGGCTCACTGACTGCCACTGCCGGAGGAGCCGCATCGAGGACGGTAGTGGTTCGCGAGCCGTACAGGTGGTAACCGAGCGCAGCCACCACAACGAGCCCGACCAACACAACGACCCCTCTCCGGGGGCGGCTACCGGAGGTCGAAGCTCTCTGCTCGTAATCTGATTCGGTAACTGGCCGCGAAGAGATCTGATTCATGTTGGCCATCCTTCGAGTGGCTGATAGATGATGCAATGTGACTAGGCCATTTTCACCATAAGGTGCGTTTCATAGAGTGTCAATCCATCCGATGGTGCTGAATACAGTGTTGGATGTTTGGGGCTGGCACGAGTAGGGCGGTCAGTTGGCAAAAAGTTGCGAAGTCGAACCGACGCGTTGCCTTCGCACCCACTGTTTGCACTAAATGATCAGCTGCGATCTGCGATGGTCCCCGTGCTAAGGAGAACCCGAGCCTTCACTGCAACCCGTCCGGCCGTCGGCGATGATCTGCGCATCTTAAGTTTCTGGTAGCGACTGCCCTGGGAGACGTGGTCCTATAGCAGCCCGAGCGCCGCTGGCGACGCTGAGCGGCTCTCCTCTGCGCGGCATGTCGACCGACATCCAGGCGCATCGTTATATTTGTTGATTTGAAAGGAACCTAAATGTTGTTCGAGCACAAGGTCGATATGCAGATCGACAAGGATCGTACCGCGCTCGTACTGGTTGATATCCAGAACGATTTCCTGACCGAGGGTGGTAAGTATTACGTCATGATCGAGGAGCTCATGAAGCGCAACGACGTGAATGCTCACCTGGAGAAGCTGCTGCAGACCTCGAAACGCAACAATTTCCCGGTGTTCATGTCTCCGCATTATTTCTTCCCGCACGACCACAAGGGGAGGACGGGACTCGGTCCCATGGAAGACCTCGCCCTCCATGGGGGCGTAGTAGCCCGCGATAGCACGCTCAGTTTCAACAACATGAGGAACTCTGGGGCGGATATTCCCGATCGATTCAGAAAGTACATGGAAGATAGCGAAACGACCATCACGTCTCGGCACGTCTCGTACGCGCCGACGAGCGACCTGGTGCTGCTACTGCGGCGCCGAAAGATCGAGAAAGTCATCATGGCGGGACCCGTCGCCAATCTTTGCCTCGAGGATCACATGCGCAACCTCATCCAGAACGGCTTCGAAGTCATCATGGTGCGTGATGCGGTCGCGGCTGCCGCGAATGAAGAGGGTGCAGGATATGACGCCGCGATGATCAACTGGCGTTTCATGGCGAATGCTGTGTGGACCACGGAGGAGACCGTTCGCCGGATGACAGAGGCCGCGAAAGCCTGAGACAGATCTCCCAAACACGGGAGCGCCGGACAGCGTCCAGATTACACATATTAGACAGCACTCAATAAGCAAGGAACGAGGATGAAAATCGGAATACTGCCGGCCCTGCTGGCCGGAGCAACCATGATCGTAGGGGCATCAGTGCATGCGCAGGAGCCCAGCGCATATCCGCCAGGTGGCAAGTCGACGTCCATTCCCGCCAGTCAACTGAAGTTTAGTGACACCGGCGCCAGGGGTGTCGACGGTAAGACCAAAATCGAGTTCGCCGATGCCTACGGCAATATGACCACTGGCAAGCACGGCTCGTTCTTTATCTTCACGCCCGGGTTTGTCAGTCCTTTACATACTCACACCTATGACTACTTTGCGGTGGTCCTCAAGGGCGTACTGGCGAACTATCAACCCGGCGAAAAGCCAATCAAACTCGGACCGGGGTCTTATTGGTATCAGGTGGGTAAGCAAGCCCACATCACGGCCTGCTATTCCAAGACCCCGTGTCAAATTTTCATTGTCCAAAGCTCCAAGTTCGACGCCCAGATTCCCCCGAAGACGGAATGAACGTAATGACCTGCACTCGCTTCGAACGTTATGAAGCTGAGGTGGTCACGTCGGCCTGACATTGATCTGGTCCCGCCGGGACCGGTTCTTGGAATGACGAAGACCGAACACCCGTGCGGCAACGCTGCCGCGACGAAAGACGGCTCCAGTCCATTCCCTACCAGAACGGAAGCGAACAGCTTCCTCTTTCATTACAGGAGCATCTATGAGCAAAGGCACAATACTTGTGGTGGGTTCCAACGCCACCCAACTCGAGGCGAAGGGAGGGGGCACAATTACGATCGGACAGTTTCTGAACGAAACCGCTGTGCCTGTGATGGCGCTCGTCGCCGCAGGCTACGACTTCGTTCTTGCCACTCCGACGGGTGAGAAGCCGCATGTGGATAAGGACTCCGATGCGCTGATTTATTTCGCCAATGACGACGCAGCCCGTACCCGTGCGAGAAACTTCTTCAACGATGATCCCGCTATGAACCGGGTCCGGACGGTGCGTTCCGTGATCGATCGAGGGCTCGGCCGCTTCGCTGGTGTTTTCTTCCCAGGCGGTCACGCGCCAGTAGTCGACGTGATGCGAGACCCGGACGTGCGTGAGGTGCTTCGCTACTTTCACACCAATAAAAAGCCCACCGCTGCCATCTGTCATGGGCCGATGGCAATTCTGGCCGAGATGGATAACGCGCGCGAGTTCCGCGCAGCGTTGATCGCCGGAGACAAGATGAAGGCCGGCAAACTGGCGAAGGGCTGGCAGTACGCGGGCTACCGTATGACTGTCTTCTCGCGCAGCGAGGAGACGTTTGCCGAGGACAATGTTTTCCACGCCAAGCTCTACTTCAACATGCCGGATGCGCTGGAGGCAGCCGGCGGTAAGGTCATCACGAGCGAAGCCAATTTCGTGCCCCATGTTGTCGAGGACCGCGAGCTGGTGACCGGTCAAAATCCGATGTCGGACCACGAGTTGGCCAAGAAATTCATCGCGGCGCTCGACCGGGCGGCCTGAGGTCCTGGTTTCCCTGTCTCGGCCTCACGACACGCACACCGACGCACGCGAAGACCCGCCGCCCGTAAGCATCGACGCCTGGTGGATGCAGCGGGTGACGGGTCAGCGACACATCCAGACACCGGCCAATCCACAACGTAAACCACATCGCGGCGGTGCCCAAACGCAACCCTGCAAGAACTCGAGGAGAAGACGATGACTGTGACCGGAACTCTTCAAGAAAGGAACAAGGAGGTCGTCGTGGCCTTCTATAAGACGGCGCATTTCGACGGTGACGTCGACGGCGCGATCGCCCTCTATGTCGGCGATACCTACATCCAACACACCCCCGCAGCGGAAGACGGCGTGGAAGGTCTGCGTAACTATATCAACCTTTTCTTAAAGACATTTCCTCACGCCAAGGGTGATATCCGGCGCGTGCTCGCCGACGGCGACATCGTCGCCGTACATGCCCATTGGACCGGTTTGATCGGCAAAAATGGCGACGTCGGTATTGACCTTTTTCGCGTGAAGGATGGCAAGCTCGTGGAGCACTGGGATGTGATCCAGGCGATCCCGGACGCATCGAAAAATGGCAACACGATGTTCTGACGCCTCCGGTCGGAAGCGCTTTAGCGATCCTCGAAAATATGAATTCGAGCAGCGGGTGCCGGTCAGCAGCGGCATCCCTTTCGACTCTTCGACCTATCAACGGCACTTTCTCGCCGAACCTGACGGTCTGCTCATCTGTTAGTCGATGGGCAACAGGCTAATGGAGATCCTCATAACTAACCGCGAAAGTACGGTGGCAATGCCGCCGGCCGAAACCTCCTCAGCCGCGGTCGCCAGTCTCGCGTCAGGCTCGGATGAATCTGTCGGTCAGCCGTTCCGACAGTCAGCTGAGGCCAGCTCTGTGAGGCGCAGCGGGGGATTCTATGGATGGCGCGTCGTTGCAGCCGCCTTCACTGTGGCGGTATTCGGGTGGGGAACAGGTTTCTATGGGCCCCCTGTCTATTTGGAGTTCGTGCGCCAGTCGCGCGGCTGGCCGATCGCACTCGTCTCGGGCGCGGTGACTCTGCATTTCCTGGTTGGTCTCGCCATCATCCCGAACCTGCCTCCTCTTTACCGTCGCTGCGGACTTCCGGTTGTGACTCTCGCTGCCGGCATTGTTATGGCAGGGGGTGTTCTAGGTTGGGCCCTTGCTGATGCTCCCTGGCAACTCTACGTTGCGGCGCTTCTGACGGGCGTCGGTTGGTCCGCCCTCGGTGCATTCACTGTCAACGCCATCGTTGCAGCATGGTTCGTGGCGAAACGTCCCTTGGCACTCGGCGTTGCTTTCAACGGCGGCAGCGTGGGTGGAGTGATATTTTCTCCATTGTGGGTCGTACTGATCAACAGAATCGGCTTCCCCGCCGCGTCCATCGTGGTCGGGGCGGTGATGATTGCAACGCTCGGTGCACTTGCGGTCCTGGTTCTTGGTCGAACACCTGAAAGCCTCAACCAAGCGCCTGACGGGGCGCCAATCCACAGGGCGGCCTCACGCGCTGGCGTGATTTCGCAACTCGACGCCCCGAGGCCTCGCCGGATTTTGTCCCGCGATCGCGCCTTTCTGACTCTGTGCGTCGGGATGACCCTGGCGCTGTTCGCACAAACCGGCCTGGTTGCCCAACTCGTTTCGGTACTTGCGCCTGTACTCGGAACGCAGGGCGCCGGCTTGGCTGCTGGCGCATGTGGTGTGGCTGCCGTCGTCGGTCGCCTGGCGGTTGGACGGCGAGCGTCGGGTACTTCGGATTGGCGCGTCATTGCCGCGCTCAGCCTCGTAGCTCAGGCCGCCGGTTGTGGGCTCTTGGTGCTCGCCGATGACACTAGCGCCTCACTTCTGACTTCCGGCGTGGTGCTTTTCGGGTTCGGAGTCGGTAATGCGATCTCGATTCCGCCAGTCATCGCCAATCTCGAGTTCCCGAGCGAAGAAGCCCCCCGCGTCATTGCATTGATTGTAGGCATCTCGCAAGGCGCGTATGCCCTTGCTCCGGCGCTGTTCGGCCTGCTTCGACAGGTTTATTCTGATCAGATGATTTTCTTCGCGGCTGTCGCGATTCAGGTCGCGGCAATTGTGGCGTATCTCTTCGGACGCCGTGGGGGCGGTAAGCAACTCGATAATGTGATCCGCAAATCACGATCGTGAAGACAGTAGAGAGGATGAAACATTGCAGACTCAGGAGGACTTTTTCATACGTGCGGCGCCCGTAATTTCCATCGATACCTCCTTTTCAACGGCCAAGCGGGCGGCACTCGACACCCACTCGTGGGTCGAGGTCGTGCCGGGTTGGATGTCAGGCTCCGACTTACTGTTCGAGAACATGAGAAAGGCAGTTCCGTGGCGCGAGCACGATCGCAAGATGTTCAATCGGGTCTTTCGCGAACCCCGTATGACAGCGGAGTTCGGTAGTTTGAGCGATATACAAGAGGGTGCGTTATTAGAGGCGGTACAGGCACTTTCCAACCACTACGGAGTCGTTTACGACAGCCTTTGGATGAATCTGTACCGCAATGGACAGGACAGCACAGGCTGGCATCGGGATCATTTTTCCTGCCGACGTCCCGAATGCATCGTGCCAGTGCTAACACTCGGCACCCCGAGGCGATTCCTGATCAAACCCCGCAACGCGGGTCGCTCCATTGTATTCAAGCCCGGGTCTGGCGATCTAATCGTGATGGGCGGCCGATCCCAGCAAGACTGGGTCCATTGCGTCCCGAAAGAGCCCGGAATTTCAGGCGCGCGGATCAGCGTTAACTTTCAAAGCTCGGTGCAAGCTCGCCATCGTTAATGCCCGCAGAGGTCGCAAGACTCCGTAGAGCATCCCCTATCGGTATGGCCCGGCGGCCGCAGCGCTGCCGCGGCGCGTCGCCCTGACTTTCTGTGAGAATCTCTCTTGAGACGGACCGGGAGTTGGTAGTTAACTTGAGGGTGGTTGTCGGACTGATTCAGCCGAAACTTGACGTAGCTGCATGCGGTGACGTGCCGGATCGTCGCCTTGGGCAAGAAGCTGCCGCGCCACCCTATGTCTCGCCCACGCGCTCGCCGTTGGAACGTCCGGGTAGCAGCCCAACGAAATCATTTTCTCCCTGCCCTGAAATCGATAGCGGTAACGCCAATACCGGCTCCCTTTCGGCATGATCAGGAGGTATAGGCTTTGGCCGAACGACAATTTGCGCGGATAACGAACAGCACTCCACGCAACACGCGAATGACGGCGACGCCGGATGGAATGTCGATTTGAGTTCTGGTGCGTTAACGGGCGAAGGGAACGTTCTGTCGGTTTTCGGTATGTCTGATCGCGGAGTCCTAGACTCCAGACTTCGTTGAGCGAGATCGGTCGACCATTGCGCTCATAACGCAACGCGAATTGACGTTTGCGAATACGATGGGCCAACTCAATCCCGGAGAAAATGACGGCCGCAGTTCGGAATGACTTGAGTCCTAGCATAGACGCGCATCGCTGTTTGATCGCTCTGTGATCCTGTTCGACAATGTTGTTAAGATATCGGCGCGCCCGGATCGCCACTGTTTGCCACTTCGGATCTTCCTCGCCGAGCAATCGCAGCGCCCGATGGGAGGCGGCATTGCCGTCAATATTGACTCTCGCTGGCCCGAGGATAATGGTGCCCTTAATGCACCAGAACCCTTTTCTACCCGCGATTTTGTGAGCTTCAAAAAGCCGGGGTGAGACAGAGTCCTGAGGGCAATTGACGTCCATGGAAAAGCACTGATACTGTGAAGCTGTGAAAAATATCACAGTGTCACTGGATGACAACCTCTACCGCCGCGCTCGCATGATCGCTGCTGAACGGGACACCTCTGTCTCCGCATTGGTGAAGGACTTCCTGAGCACGCTGGGCGCGGGCGAGAGTGAGGTCGAGCGCTTGAAGCGTGAAGAACGGGAGATTCGTAACCGCATCACCACGTTCCGTGCTTCTGACAAGATCTCGCGAGACGAACTGCACGATCGCCGGTTGTGAGCGCTCGCCAGTTCCTAGACACCAACATCCTGCTGTATTCGATTAGCCGCGCGCCCGAAGAAGCGGCTAAACGGCGCGGGCGATTGAGCTGCTGGATGACGACCGCAGCGGCCTGTCAGTTCAAGTCCTCCAGGAGTTTTTCGTACAAGCCACGCGAGCGACTCGAGCTGATCGATTGCCCCACGAAATCGCCACTGGCCTGATTCGAACCTGGCTCCGCTTTCGCGTTCAGGATATTACGGTCCCAGTTTTGATGGATGCTCTGGAGATCAAGTCCAAACACGGATTCTCCTACTGGGACAGCGCCGTCGTTGCCTCAGCGCGGGCGCTGGGCTGCAAGCAGTTGTATTCGGAATACATGGATCACGGCCGAGATGTTGGCGGCGTTGTGATCATCAATCCTTTCCGATAGCCAATTTGCGGCAGGAGTCGAAATGAGACCCCGCAAGCGCGATGCCTCGATGATCGGATTCATCCGTCGGAAGAAGCCAAGGCGGGCGAACCGTTGGTCGAGTTCATACCTCCCAACGCGCCCTATGCAGGTCAGGCAAAGCGACTCGCATTCCTGAAGGGCCATCTCCGGGTGCCGGGTGACTTGATATTCCGCAAAAATTGAGGCGCCGCCCAGGCTCAGCGCCCGGGCAGGCGGCTGACAATCGCGTGCGCGGTCTTCCGGGGAGGATTGCGCCGGAACAGCATGCGCGCGAACAGAGTTGCAATGAAGTCGATGACACTGTCCGGGTCCGTGAAGCGGGCCCGGATTTCCGGGAAAGGCGTGGCGTACAGGTCATAACTGAAGCGATCAATGGTCGCGAGCATGATGTAGGCACACATGGTCGCGACAATCGGCGTGCGGTCCTCTTCCGCCATCTGCTCGAGCAGCAACTCGCCGATCATCCGTGCGACCGCCGCGCGGAATTGCCGCAGTTTGACACTTTCATCACAACCGACTTCGAATTGATAGACCGTACGCAACACGCCCGGGTTGAGTGCGTATTCACGCACGAAGATGGCAACGATTTCACGCAGCGTGTCGGTTTTGTTGGGATGCGCATGTAGCGCTCGCAACGCAGCCAACAGGGCCTCGAGCCGCCCGCTGATGGCCGCCCACGCGAGATCGTGCTTTTCATTGAAGTAGTGATAAATCACACCCCGGGTGATCTGGGCCTGGTCCTCCACATCCTTGATGCGCATGTCGTCCACGGAGTGACGGTTGAGAAGCCCGAGTGTGGTGGCGAGCACCGATTCCAGCGTCTCAGTGGAATCCGCCCGCTTCGGTTGGCGTTTGAACAGCACATCAAAGTCAACGGGCGGCATTGACTGCAGATTCTTTTTCCGGCGCCGGCCGGTCAAGGAGGCCAGTCCGGGGGCGGCCTGCGGAGCATCGGACAAGGTGTAGAGGCGATGCCGCAGCGCCGCCACCAACTCATCCACCCTGACGTCGCTGACAATCGCCAGTTGAGCGAGCTCGTCGCGCCCCGTGCACAACCGGAAAACGACGTTGTCGACCATCGTGACGAGCAGGTGCGCCACCGGCAGCAGCGGCTCGAGATCGCCTTTGAGCTTCAACAGCCGGGCGCTGCGTTGCAGATGCAGATGATCAAACGATAGGGTGCGCGAGTGGAAATAGGCCGCGAAGGCA
>Ga0247768_1000609_pt1 | contig 12983 bp, 9 predicted proteins | sample UWRJL016104C6_FD_179944 | JGI IMG/M metagenome (GOLD analysis project Ga0247768, IMG submission 179944) | Plant litter microbial communities from Arlington Agricultural Research Station in Wisconsin, United States - UWRJ-L016-104C-6 | ecosystem: Environmental > Terrestrial > Plant litter >... | reverse complement strand
CCACTGCCGCTCGTGCCCGCACCGCTCGTGCCCGCACCGCTCGTGCCCGCGCCGGTGGTGCCAACGCCGCTCGTCCCGCTGCCTCCGTTCGCAGCGTCCGCTGCGCCACCGGAGCCGCTCTGACTATTCGGTCGTCCACCGCCGGACGATCCCGCTACGGACCCGGACCCGCCGCTCGTCGTACCCGTGCCCGCATCCCCCGCGTCGTCGCTGCCCGCCTGGCCGGCAGCGCCGGCCGGCAAAGTGCCAGTCTCGCCGCCGCTTCCGAGGGGGTGATCGTTATCGGAACAGCTAGCCGCCAAGCTGCTCGCAAGCAGCGCTCCCAATGCTAGGCCCGTCAAATAGTTCCAACTAGCGCGTGCGGACGAAGCCATGGCAAACTCCCTGTTCGAGCTCAAGCATAGAGCTGCGCACTATACCCATTTTCGGCCAATAGGTCGTGCATCGAATGCGAGGGGGGCCAAGACGAAGTTCGAACGGATGCGCTAGTCATTTCAGCGGGCCGCCCTGGTGCCGATTGACGACCAAGAGCGGAGCTGGGAGCGTGCACCTTCGCCCGCGTAACAGGAGTCACTATGACGATTTCGATAAGTTGCTCAGCCCTCACGCTCAACGCGCAAAAGGGACGCAGGCTATTGCTCCCGCTAGAAATCACCGTGTTCGCGCCGTTCGACATTTCGTCGACTGCCCAGCTCCGCGTGCGCGTGTCGTTCCTCAACAGTAACGCGTTGGCGGGTGTTTTTTCGATTCCAACTGTTCCCTTCCTCTGGAACACGGCGCCCACTTCTTTTGGCGCGGTTGCTACCGTCGAATCGTCCAATTTTTTCAGCCCCGTTGGTACGCTTCCCATTTTCACCGCCTTTCCGGCGTTCTTCGATCTGGATGATGGCACGAACGGTAGCTACACCGCGCACTACCAGGTCGAGGTGTTCGACACGCTAGGCGCGCCATTCCTGCACGGGTCGATCCCGGTCACGATCTCCGGCACCGCGGCCGCGGGGCAACCTCTCAATGTCGTGTTCGCCCTGGACCACGGGTCTTCCATGAGCAACACCGACTCGAGCGGCACGACTCGCCTCGCCCGACTCAAGGCAGCATTTCCCGTTGGAGTCGGGCTTCTTCGGGACACCGATATCCTCAGCGTCTCCAGCTTTGCCAATAGGAACGTCGTTGGTCCCGGGCCCAATCCTGAGCTCCCGCCCGCTGCGGCAGGCTCGATACCCGCGGCCGGGGGAGGCTTGACGCAACGGGACTTGGCAATCGGCCTCGCCAACAGTCTCGCCAAGGATGAGAGCTCTCCGATAAAGCTGATCCAAGCAGGGATCACTGCCGCTCACACGCTGAGCCCGACCGCAACGCTCGTGCTCGTGACCGATGGCCAGAACAGCGGCAATCCGAGCACCACGATCGCCCCGCCCAGCGGGCCAACATCAGTCTTGCTCATCAACGAGCCGCCACCGCCGACCACCGTTCTCAACGCCGTCAATGCGATGGTACCTCTGGGCAGTCACTACGCGCTCCCCACGCCAGCACTCGGCGCATTCGGGATCGAAAAATTGCTCACTGGGGTATTGGTCGGCCTGGGAGGGAAGGTGTGCATCAGTGATCCCGAAGGGTCGATCCAACAGGGGGGGACCCAAAGGTTCCCGATTCACCTCACCGAAGCGGATCATGAGCTCGAGGCGATCATTTTCTCGGACAAAGCTGATGCCCTTGACGTACAGCTGCCGGGCGTACGCGTCGCACCGCCCCCTTCCTCTGGGGAACAATGCGCACCACAAGACAAACCTATCCGTGGCCCGGGCTACGTGATCAGGCGTTTGAGGCTGCAAGCTCTGCGCGCTAACGACCGTGACGATAGTCCTAGTGTCGTCGTAACCCGTCTCGGTCAATCCGACTCGTGCGACCCCACTGATCCGGTTCGCTTCAATCTGACCGTAGTCGCCAAGACCGATCTGATGCTCGACGCCGAGGTCACGGCCTCGGGCTTCACGGTCGGATCCGACCTACTATTCTCGGCAGTGCTGAGCGAGTACGGGCAAACCTGGGATAGTCCAGGTGTAAGCGTGCGCGTTGAGTTGTTCCACCCCGACGGTGGAGTGCAAACGCTTCATCTCGACAAGACTGCGCCGGGACGCTACCAGACGAGCCTGCGCAGCTTCCGAGCTGGCGCTTACACCGCGCACTTCATCGCAACGGGCAAGTCCTTGCGGCATCAGCGCGCATTCCGGCGCGAGTGCCTGCGAACGGTCGCTGTATTTCCCCCGAGAGACTGCTGCCCGCCAGAAGCGTCCTACGCTACCGCTAACTCGGACGGGTGAACTTTACGCCGGCGACTCACGCGCCGCTTGCGCCAAGCCAGGGCGACGCACAAGAGTGACCCCAGGGCCAGCATCGAATGGCGCGAGCGCAAGGGCTCGCGCCCGATGGCGCACGATGGCAGTTGCTCGGCTGGGAGGGCAATGCCCTTCACGCAACGATGTTGCAACGGGTGGCAATAGTACGAGCCCGCGCAGTCCGTCTCGCTCCGCTGACAGGTGTTTCGACACTCAGCGCCCTGCTCATCGCATTGGTACCCGAGGTCGTTGCATGCCTTCTCGTTGCACCGAACGCAGTGTCTGTCTATGCACTTGCCCGCCGCGCAATCCGAACTGTTCAGGCACTCATCGACGCAGCCGCTGTCGTCACAACCGTAGGCACATTCCCTGGCGGGCTCGGCATCACAGGCGCCACTGCCATCACATTGGCCCGCAGGCTGGAAGCGCTCGCGCGTACACGACGCATCTGCGCAATGCGTCTTCGTCCCAGGGAAAACGCATCGATCGCGGGTGTTGCCGTCGCAGCTGGCAGCGCACGTGGGGTCGGTCGCCGCGGGGCACTTGGGGTGGTTCTCGGTCGGCAACGTTCCCGCGGGGAGCGGCAGACAGCTACCCGGATGTGCCGGCTGATTGCACGATTCACAGGAACCCTCGCAGGCAGAGTCACAGCACACACCATCGACACAAGGCGCACCGCCCGCGCACTCGGCGCTCGCACCGCACTTGATGCCGATTGCTACGACCGCGGAGCACTTCCCGCTGCTCGCGTCGCAAAAGTATCCCGCCTCACACGGGCTGCTCGCGCCGCATGTCGTGGCGCAAGTGGCCTCCAAGGAGCATTGCAGATGACCCGGGCAGCCGTTTTGGATGGGCGTGACCCCGCTAGGCAGCTGACGACAAGTGCCAGGGTCGGTTGGGTCGTTGCACCAATGACACACCCCACAGTCCGTGTTGCAGCAAACACCGTCCGCGACGTGGCCTGACAGACACGAGTTGGGCTCCTTCCAGGCTTGACCGAGAGCGCCCGCGGTAAGCAGCTCCGAGGTAGCGAGCGCGTAATATTCGTACGAGATGCCGCCCACAGCCAGTAAGTGGGTCTCATCGAGCGTGAAGAGCTGAAACTTCTCCCGGCCGTGAAGCAAATTGGGCCCGGCCGACCACGTACCCCCAGCCGGATCGTACCTCTCTACGGTATTATCCTGGCTCGGCGCGTCCTGCGAGCCAGCCAAGATAACGCCGGCGTTACTCACCGCGCTTACAGTCTCCCCGCCGGCAACAATCACATGCGAGCCGAATCGCGCTGCGGCGTGGAGCCTGCGCGGAATTGTCGAGCCGGCGCTCACCCAGCTATCGCGATCGGGATAATAACGCCAAGCCGCGCCTAGGATGGTTCCCGCGGGGCTCTCCGCGGGGGTCCCGGGGCCTTCTCCGCCCACCACGAGAACCGAGCCGTCGTCGAGCAACGTGGCCGTGTGCAATTTGCGCGCGTCCGGCATGTCGGCTATCCGCTTGATTGTGTTGGGGAGGGAGAAAATGAATCCAGAGCTCAAATATTTGCGCTGCAGCTGGTTGTAGCCACCCAAAATCAGGACTTGCGCAGGACCGCCCGGCTGACGCTTCAGGACTGTGGCGGTGTGAGCGCCGCGCGCGGCAAGATCGCCGCTCACATCTAGGTTGGTCCAGTCGCCGTCCTCCCGGCGCACGGCGATGCTGCTCACCTGCTCCCCTTCCGCTTGCCCACCGATCAGGACGACGCTCGAGTCGAGAACCGTGGCCGTGTGAGCGATGCGGACAGGTCCCTCCTCCACTCCCCAGATGTTCTGACCGTCGGCCCACGACGCAACCGGCAGAGAGACGCGGGCCGTCATCCGCACGTTGGTCGAGTCGGATCCGCCGGCGAGTAGCACGCGGTTCGATGGCAGCAGGCTGAGCGTGCCGGCGACGCGCCCTTTTGGAAGCGGAAATGATTGAGTGCGCAGCTGGCCGTCGGAGTCCAAGCTCAACTGATTGCAGGTTGTGACATATTGCGAGGTGCTCGTCCCGCCGCAAACCAGTACCTTGCGGTTGCCGAGCTCGACCCCCGCATAGATCGCACGTGCTTCGGTATCGAACGGTGTCCACGGAGAGGGGAGAGCATCGTCCGGCAGGGCCAGCGTGGTAACACCCACCGCTTCGCCAGGCGCTGCCCCCGAATCCGGACCCAGCCCCTGGCAGCCAACCAGTCCGACGAATGCCAACAAGGCAAAGGCCTGGCGCATTCGGCACGCCGACCGCTGATTCGTTGCGGACTGTTGATTCACCATCACGCAACCCCCATTGTGACAGTTCGAGGGTTACTTGGAAGGGGGCAACCACGGCTTCCAGGCGGATAAATGACAAACAATGACTACGACAGAAAGCCCGAGGACCAGCCTTGACGCGGCGTACCACGCGGGCGCTGCGATCCGCTAGCGTATCGGTCCATGTACTCCCCTGACCCGCTGCTTGGCGCAGAACGACAGCTCGCGCGCGATCGGGCAGCAACGCGAGCCTTTCCGTGGCTTTGGCCGCGCAAGCTGCTGCGCATGACAGCGTCGCCGCTCGGCTACCTGCGCGGCTCAGCGGGGCTCTTTTATGAGCTGCTCGCCGAGCATCCGGAGCTTGCGGAGGGGCCGGGCGGTGAGGGTTGGCTCGTGGGCGACGCCCACCTCGAGAACTTCGGCGCGTATCGCAGCGCGGATGCGCGCGGCGCAGAAGCGGTGGTGTTCGACGTGAACGATTTCGACGAGGCGATCGTGGGCCCGTTTCGCTGGGACGTCGTGCGCTTGCTGACGAGTGTCATCCTGGGCGGGCGTGAGCTCGGGTCCAACGGCAAACAGAGCGTGGCGCTGTGCTCGGCGATCCTGGAAGGCTATGCGCCGGCGCTCGGTCTGGGTCATGGCGCGACGGATGCGCCGCTGCCGCTTTCAGTGCGCCGTTTGTTGGACAAGGTCGAACGCCGCACGCACAAGGATCTGCTCGATCATCGCACCGAGCGCACGGCGACGGGGCGGCGCTTTTTGCGTGGTGATCGCTATCGAGATCTGACGCCCGAGCTGGTCGAAAAGGCGCGCACCGCGTTCGAGCGCTATGTCGAACGGCTCGACCCGGAGCATCGGCTAGCTCGCGAGCATTTCATGGTCGAAGATGTCGCGTTTCGGATCGCCGGCACGGGCAGCCTGGGTGTGCTGCGTATTGCGGTGCTGACGCGCGGCAAGGGTGAGCTCGATAGCCGCTGGATTTTCGACATGAAGGCCGAGGGCATCCCTGCCGGGCAAGCGCTGCTCGACGCTCTGTCGGGGCCGAGGTCGGGACCGAGGTCGGAGCGCGAGCCCGAAGCGCCGGCCGAGCGCGTCCTGCGTGCGACTCGCGCTTGCCTGATGCATCCGCCGCGCATGGCGGGCACGACCGAGCTGGATGGTTTTAGCTTGTTCGTCCGGCGGCTATTGCCGCAGGAAGACAAGCTCGACCTGACTCGCTTGCGGCCCGAGGAACTGCCGGAGCTCGCGCGCTACCTGGGTGCCTTGCTGGGCTCGGTGCACCGACGCGGCGCGATCAGCGCGCCGCCGGCGATCTGGAGCGCAAGCGAACAGCCTCGCTTGACCGAGCAGGCGATCGTGATCGCCGGGCTGCACGAAGCGGCCTATCTGGCGCTGTGCAAAAGCGCCCAATAGCGGTTCACTTGGGCAGCCGCTCGAACAGCTTGTCGACGGCGTAAGCCAAGCGCTGCTTGCTCACCTCGAGTGAGTTGCTGCCGCGCACGTCGCCTTCGGCGGCTCCGAGCCAGACCGTCTTACCCGTGCGGAAGTCGACGAGCTCGACCAGGAGAGCGCCCTTGCCGACCGGATCCAAGCCCGCCACCGCGTCTCCGTGCTTGGTCTTGATCTCTTCGACCTCCTTCACGTCGGCGGCGATCAAGATGGACACCAGCAGGTCGGGGGATTCTTGCGCCACGGTCAGGCCGCGCTCGCGCAACTTCTTGTCGATCAGAAACTGCACTTCGGACTGGGTGTCCACGTCCTTGGGGATCCACATGCCGGTGCGATCCCTGAGCACGCCGGCGTTCGTGTCCCAGGCGTAGGACTTGTAGGCCGAGATGTTCGACTTGGCGTCCATGGCCGAGTGCACTTTGATGTCCGAGGTGGGCGTCGAGGAACAGGCCAAACACAACGCGACGCTCAGCGCCGCACCACCCACCAAGCTACTGAAACGATTGAGAACGCTCTTCATGCTGAACTCCCGTCGATCTGAATTCGACTGGGCGTACTTCTCGCAGATCGAGAGCGCTGTCAACGACGAGGCCCGCGGTTCGCAGGAGCGACCCAAAGCGCAACGGCTATTTGATTCGGTAGTCGAGCACGTAGATGTCGGACGAGCTCTTTCGAGGGTAGAAGATCGACAGCGTGTCCTCGCTTTCGAGCCGAGCCGTATCGATCAAAGGATCGGAGAAGTATTTGCCGGCGTCGTTGCTCGAGAGTAGCGACCACGGCTGGTAGCCCTGCGCCGCGGAGGCCGCGGCGATGCGCATGTCCGGCAGCACGGCGTACAAGTTGCCGCTCGCAGCAATCGCCAACTTGCCGCGGAACGCGGCCTGCGCGGGGTAGGTCAGAGCGGTGCGGCTCCAGGTACCCGCTGCATCCCGAAAATAGTGGAAGTATTGGCTCTTCGTGCGCGCGTTGTCGAAGTTCGAGTCATCGGCTTGGGCATCGGGCAAATGCGACAGCAAGACGTGCACCCTGCCCGTCGCATCCACGGCCATGTGCTCTTGATTGATCAGGCCACGGTTCTGTCCGATCGACCAAACCTTGATGCCCGCTGAATCGCGGGTCACCGGAGTCGAGCCCGTCTTGGCCACGCTCGCGCCCGCGTTGTTTTTCCAGGTCCGCCCGTGATCGTCGCTGTAGACGTAGAGCAGATCGTGATTCGTGGCGGCGTTGCTGGTTTCGCGCCAGCACCAAGACACGTGTAAACGCGTGCCGCCGCGCGCATACGACAAGCCGTGCGGGTAAGCGTTGATGCTCGCGCCGGTACCGTTGATGAAATTGCCGATCGACGCCCAGCCGTGGCTGTCCGCGTCGTATTCCCAGAGCAGCTCGTCGCCGCTGCCACTTTCGCCGATGCGCGCTTCGAACAAGAGCTTCTTGCCGCCGGGCTCGGTCACGAAGCGCGGATAGGTGACTAGCTCGAGTGCGCTCGAGCCGAGCAAGCGATCGCTCACGGCCGAGAAGCTTGCCGTCTCCCACGTTGTCGTGCTCGGGCTCGCGAGCAGGCCAGCCGCCGATTTGCGATAGTGCAACGTACTGCCGTGGTGATCGAAGGCGAGGTGCAGCGTGCCATCGCCGGGGCAGATGCCGATCGAGATGGTGTTGTGCGCGTCGCCCTCGCTGTTGCTGTAGTCGCTGAATTCGAGCGCGGACCAGGCGCCGCTCGGCCACTCACGGCGAGCCAGGACCACGTGCCGCGCGCTGTTCCAGAAGGCCGCGTACTGATAATTCCCGTAGCTGACGAGGCCGTCCTGTTGAAAGGACTCACCGTTCAGATAGCCGCCGTAGGAGACGATGGTCACGCCGGCTTTGGAGAGCAAAGTCTCGGCTTGCTTGCTGAGGGCGAGCTCGGCCGCGCCGCCAGTGCCGGCGACTGGGGCGACGCCAGCGCTCGCGCCCGCGCCCGCCGCAGCGCTGACCCCACCTGCGCCCGCTGCGCTTTCACCCGCGGCCCCGGTGTTCCGCGCACCCGCCCCCGCGCCGATTCCGACAGCGCCGGCTTCCGTCGCCGCGACGCCGCCTGCGGGCGATCCGCCGCGCTCAGACGCTGAAGCGCCGGACGCTCCGCCGGGCTCGTTCGCGCTTCCGGCCTGAGCGGCGGGCGACGGGCTCGATGCTGGGCTCCCGCAGGCGCTCAGCGCGCCCAGCACTCCAAGCGCAAGCGCAGCGAAGAGGTGAGCCGGCTTCACACCCTCGTTATAGACACTGAATGCGCGTCGGGGCGACCACGACGTCGTCGTAGAAAACCTTGCGCGCTGGTCCGTGCAACTGATTGAAGCCAAACTTGAAGTTTTTGATCGCGCTGACGCTGGCCGGATAGTCCTTGGCGTCAATTTGCTGCATGCCGTTGATGAACAGCTGCTGTTCACGCCCCTGACCATCGAATGAGATCTCGATGCAGTGCCACATGCCCTTGGGCAAACTGAACGGCTTGGTGCCGCCCGAAGTCAGGCGGCCGTAGTCCGTCGGCCAACGCACGGCGTCACTCGTGTTGAAGGCGATGCCCACGTCTTCTGCGAACTCGATCGACGCCGCATTGGGCTCGTCGCTCACCGCGGCGCTGGCAAATACGTTGTGCTCGGCGCCGCCGAGATCGAGCTCGGTCTGCTGAATGTAGAAGCGCACCCAGAACGCGCCCGAGGGCGCGGGCACGGCCAACATGCGGTACGCGCCCGAGCCGCCCGCTTCCGAGCCGGATTTCACGCGCAGCGAGGATTTGCCGCCGTGAAACTGCGTGCTGTCGACTTCGAAATCTCGGCTCCAATCGCCGGGTGCGGCATTCGCCTTGTAGACTGCGCCGGACGGCAAGGTGGTCACTTCGAAGCCGGAGCAAAATGTGGCGTTCGCCGGACACGCGCTCGGCGCACCGCCCGCGGGAGCTCCCGCGCCGCCGACGGCCGAGCCGCCCGTACCTGCGCTCGCGCCTGCCGCACCGTTGGGCGCACCGCCTGCGGCCGCGCCTGCTGCGGAAATACCGCCGCTACCTGCGCCCGCGCCGCTCGCGCCGGCGGAAGATTGGCCCCCGCCGCCGAGCCCGGTCGTGGGCGCACCCGCTGTTCCGGCACCCGCTGCGCTGGAGCCCGCAGCAGCCCTCGCTCCAGCCCCGCCGCCATAGGAGCGGTCGGGATCGCTCGAGCAACCCAGCAGAAGACTTGCGGCACTCACGGCCGCCAGCAAGATCGAGCGCGAATTCAAGACTAAGTGAGGCATATCAGAAGCTACGACGATGGTCGATCAGTCATAGTAAGTCACCTTAATCGTCGTATCGCCGCCGCCGAATTGCACGAAAAAGTCGCAGCCCGGGTTGGGACCGGCCTTGAATGGGGTCTCCGCATAGTCAGCAGTGAGCGAGCCGGTACCGTTGCCGCCGCAGCTGAAGAATGAGAATGGCACGGGATACGGCCCGGTCCCCGGCTGAGCGATGAACTTCAAATTGATCGCCCCCCAGCTGGGCTCGATGTGCAGCCGCACGCAGTCGTTGGCTTTTCCTTCGTAGACGCCACTGGTCGCAACGGTCGCCTTGGCGTTCGTCGCGTCACAGCTCGTGCTGTTGGGCACGCCGCCCGCGCCCGTTCCGGCGCTGCCCGTGTCGCCGGCACTCGCGCCACCGCTCGCGCTTGCACCCGCTCCGCCAGCACCCGTACCAGCGTTCGCGCCGCCGCTGCCTGAGCCAGCACTACCCATGCCGCCTTTGCCGCCACTGCCCGCGCCAGCGCTTCCTGAACCTGCGCCGCCTTTGCCCGCACTGCCGCTCGGGGCTCCGGCTGCGCCACTGCCTGCCACGCCGATCGCGCCGGCCTTGCCCGCACTCGCGCTACCGGCGCTCGTGCTGCCGCTGCCGCCGCTGGCGCTACCGCCATCGCTCGGCTCTCCATCGGCACCGCCCGCATCGAGTGGGCTGCTGCCGGCTGGAGCGTTGTCGACGCCAACGGCACACGCCCAGATAGGGCACGTCAGTAGAGCAAACGCTGCGAAGCGCAAACGCGCCTCCAAGGTAAAGGACCGCATACTCCCAAGGTTGACATGAATTGGCCAGTCGTGAAGATCCGAACGTGCTTGAAGATCCGGAAATTGTAGTGTGTGCCAGTGTCCGCCGCTGGTAGCGATACGCTCACTCCGTCGCACCAATTACTACTCGCCGTCGAGCTCATGACGCTGGCCAGCGCGGTTCGTCAAGTCCGCTCGAGCACTGCAGGAAGCCGCGCCGATTGGGCAGAAGAGTGCTGCTGCTTGCCGCGCGCCGACGCATCTGGAAGGGTCCGCGAGCGATGGAAGAAGAGCGCCTGATTCCGGTTTCTCCGCGGCACACCGTGCTGCTGTCCCGGGAGTACTTGACGTTCATCGATACGCCACCTCAGCGCGACTACGTGGTGAGGACCGTCGCCAAACGGCAAGTCGGCGAGATGATGTTGATGTCCGGAGATCTGGTGATCGCCAGTGTCGAGACACGCGCCAGCTTTCCGCTGGCGGCTCAGTATCCACTGCACTTTCGCAAATCGTACTTTCCGGGTCAGATGCACGGTGACACGAAAGACGAGTTCGACAATCACACCCGCGCAGCCACGCTAATCGACATCCCGCCGCCCATCGGGCACACGCCCAACACCTTCCGCAGCTGCTTGCTGCCGGGCCTTCCATATTCGCGCTTGTCGCCCTTCGGGGCAGAGCCGCAAACCGCCAACATTGCGCTGGCCGAAAAGCTACCGCTGGCCTCGGCGGCGGGTCTATGGAAGCTGTGTGAAGAGGCCCTCGACAAGCACCTCTTGCTGCAGGCAGGCGGGCTCGCCCACGGCGATGCCGAGCTGCACAATTTCATCGTCTGCCCCACGCCACTCGAGCTGGTGCTGATCGACTTCGAAGGCTCGGTCGATCGCCAAACGCTGAGCGACGAGGCCTGGCAAAAGCGCTGTGCCATCGACCTCGCGCCGCTGCTGTGCGAGGCGCTGTATCTGCAATGCGCGCTCGGCCGGCAAAGGGGCAAGCTCGCGGAGCTCGCCACCGAGCGCGCGGCCGAGCTCCTGAAGTCCCCGGACCAGTTCGCGCGCGCGATCGAGCAACGCGCGAGCGTCAGCGGTTAGGCGCGCTCAAGCGGCGCGATAGCGTCGATTTCGGCCAGCTCCGCGGACGAGAACTCGGCGTGTCCGAGCGCCGCCACCGCGTCCTCGATTTGAGAAATCTTGCTTGCGCCGATCAGCGCCGAGGTCATGGAAGGATGGCGCAGCACCCAGGCGATCGCCATTTGCGCGAGCTTCTGTCCGCGTGCGCGCGCAATCCGATCCAGGCTCCGAATCTTGTCCAGCTTCTCGGCCGTGATCTGCTCGGGACGCAGGAAGCCATGTGCTTTGCCGGCGCGTGAATCCTCGGGGATACCGTGCAGGTATTTGTCGGTCAACAGGCCCTGCGCGAGCGGCGAGAAACAGATACAGCCCATGCCCTCGTCCAGCAGCACGTGCGAAAGCTCGGGCTCGATCCAGCGATTGAACAGGCTGTACGACGGCTGATGGATCAAACACGGCGTGCCCAGGCTGCGCAAGATGCGAGCCGCGCGGCGCGTGGCCTCGGCGGGATAGTTGGAGATGCCGACGTACAGAGCCTTGCCAGCCTTCACCAGCTGATCGAGCGCGCCCATGGTTTCTTCGAGCGGTGTCTCGGGATCGAAGCGGTGGCTATAAAAGATGTCCACGTATTCGAGGCCGAGCCGGGCAAGGCTCTGATCGGCACTGGCGATCAGGTACTTTCGCGAGCCCCACTCGCCGTACGGCCCGGGCCACATGTCGTAGCCGGCCTTGCTCGAGATCACGAGCTCATCGCGATGCGCACGCAGATCTTGCTGAAGCACGCGCCCGCAGGTCTGCTCGGCCGAGCCCGCGGGCGGCCCGTAATTGTTGGCCAAATCGAAATGGGTAATGCCCAGGTCGAACGCGCGCAGCAGCATCGCCCGCCCGTTCTCGAACGAGTCCACGCCGCCAAAATTGTGCCACAAGCCGAGTGACACCGCAGGCAACTTGAGACCGCTGAAACCGGTGCGATTGTAGCGCATGTTTTGGTAACGACTATCGGCAGCTCGGTAGGTCATCGGGGCGCGCAGTATGCGGTACTTTCTGCGCATTTGCTGCTGGGATTTTGTTCGATGGTCAAGGACCACGTCACACCTCGACCCAGCCTTCGGCGTCGCGTTCGAAGCAAACTCCAACAGCGACCAGGTAAAGAAGCTTACGAAACGGCAAAGGACCCAGCCGCGCTCCAGAGGCACCCCTCGCTGATGGAAATCATCCTGTGTTCACACCAATGTCGTTCATTTAAGCAATTTCGGGCGGAGGGCAAGCGCGCGGCATCGCCGCCCAAGCCCCGACCCGACCTTCGACCCATGTCGGGACTCAGCTCAGGACTGGTCAGCGATTGCCCCCGTCAGCGCCAGCACGCCGCCGCCGTGCGCGCTGCACGACGGCTTCCACACGAGATCTACCGAAGTATAGCCGTGCGTAGCGCTGATTGTGAGCGCGGCAGCGCAAGCGAAGATTCTCAATCGTGCTCTCGCCACCCTCCGCCCAAGGATCCACGTGGTCGAGCTCGAGACAGCGACGCGCGCTACAGCGCCGCCCATCCGGCGAGACATAGCTACACTGCTGACCATCTCGCAGGAACACCGCGCGCGCAACCGCTGCTGGGACGTGGCGCTTGGGACTGGGCTCGCGGTTGGGAGTGGGCTCGCGGTTGGGAGTGGGCTCGCGGTTGGGGTTCGGCGCTGACTGAGTATCGAGGGTGGATGGACCGGGCGCCGAGCGCTCAGGCTTCGCACGATCGGGTGCGGAGAGCTCGGCTTCAGAAGGCGCGGAAGGCGCGGGTGCGACCCCTCGGCTGCGTCGCGGCTTCCTGCCTACCG
>Ga0247768_1000608_pt1 | contig 12983 bp, 12 predicted proteins | sample UWRJL016104C6_FD_179944 | JGI IMG/M metagenome (GOLD analysis project Ga0247768, IMG submission 179944) | Plant litter microbial communities from Arlington Agricultural Research Station in Wisconsin, United States - UWRJ-L016-104C-6 | ecosystem: Environmental > Terrestrial > Plant litter >... | reverse complement strand
GGGGCTGGCCGCCGCGTGCGCCCTCTCGCAGGACTCGAAGCGACAACAAGCCCGCGCCGTTGCCACGATGGCCGACGTCCACGGCTCGGTGGCTCCAAGCCCGAGTCGAGCCACCAGCACCAGGCGCGGCGCAACCGTTATGCCCTCGGCCGCGCGCGGCGCGCTTTGGCGCCGCGTCCGGCCTTGAGGGCCACGGTCGCGCGCAGGCTGCGAAGCAGCCGAGCACGACCGGCCGTAGCGCAACGGCCACGCGGGAGCAGCCCCCACCCCGACCACCTCGGCTCCCCGGAAACGATCAGCGACGACCAAGGCGCGGCCGACTAACGGCGCGTCGCGTCTCGGGGATCTATAAGCTGTCTTTCACACCACGCAAAACCGTTGGAATAACGCCGTCGCTGATCAAGATTCAGCCCACTCTCGTGCTGGCACGACTGGGCAACGCGAGATGTGACGGAGAGAACAAGCGCGTCTAATCCAATGCTGGTCGCGGCACCGCCAGAGCAATGATTTGATCTCGAGTCAACACCTCACTCGGCTTCGCTTGGATCGTCCCACGCAGAGCCTTGGGGTCCCCTTTGCTGTGCGGCAGCAAGTCATACGATATCGGAAATACGTCATCGACAGCAAGGTCTAGGAACGTTGCCAGTTGCTCAGGCCCACGCTCGTTTGCGTCAAAATCATGATAGCGCGCAAGGTGGAACCAGGTGCCACCCCGTTCGACCGAGAGGGTCCTGAAATGCGCAGTAAGCCGTGGATTCGATGCATCGACGTTACCCATCAGCGCCCAAACCGGAGTACCGTTTGCCAGTACGACCTGCATTCCGACAAGCTTGCCGGTGAGGTTCGTCGCCGGAAGCCGCTTGACAGGGCGCACCCAGGTTTCATCGCCCGGGCCGCGCCTCGTGTACTGCCAGACGGAATGCTCGCGCAGATCGACAACAGTCAACGCATCGACTGGCTTCATCTTATCGTTGTTCCTTCAAGGCGGAAGCCCGGCCTTGAGTATATATTTGAAGATATCTGTTCAATACTGTGCGTCGAACGCTCGCGTGTAGCTCGCCAGATCAGGCAACGCCTGGGCCTTGGCGGCCGGACCCAGCCCTGCATAATACTCGCTCCCCACTGCCGGGGTAAAATCTTGTCTAAGCCGCTGTGACGGAACTCGTGATCATCAACCTCCCCGCCTTCACGGCGCAATTCGTTGTTCGAATTCGAACTGAGATTTCGTCCTCGCAGAGGAAGGGAGGCTCTTGTCTCCTTTAGGGGGGAGCTGAGCGGTGCCACGGGGCGTGCCGGCACAGCAGGCGAGCGACTGCGTGACCGAAGCAAAGACGGCGCGCTGAGAGCCGACTCTCATCAGCCGGATGGCGCAGCGAAGTGGCCCACGTAGGCCAGATTGGCACGCAAGTTGCTGTTCTCGACCCATGACGAACGTAGGGGCGCGGCTAGGAAGGCACTGGCGCCGCGCCGGATTCTCGATGGTTTACCTGCTGATGACAGGCTGCAGCGGGGGGCTGAGCTCGGGCAACCGGGCAGTCGGCGACGCTGGGAATGGCACACTGGATGGCACAACCGACGGCAAAGGGGGGAGCGCCGCTGGCCCCAGCGCAGGGTCTGGCGGTGTCGGCGCTTCGGCCTCGGCGGGCTTCGGGGGAGACCAAGGGACGGGCGGCGGTGGCAGCGCGGCGAATGGCTGCGTCGCTCGCCAAGCGGGGGAATGGCAGCTCACGAGCACGCTGGGCGAGCCACCCCCGAATGCGCTGAACAATTCCGAGATCGTGCTCTGGTCGGGCCAGGCCGTGTTCGTGTTTCGCCACGACTCGGACGGCGGCAAATACGATCCTTGCACCGACAGCTGGTCACGCTTCGGCGCCTACCGGAATTTCAATTCACTGCTGGTCACGAGCGACGCCGGCGCGTACGTCGTTCAGCCCTCCAACCCTAGCTCCATGCCCCAATTCTCATTTTTCGATTTCGCGAAGCTCAGCTGGACGCAATTGTCGGTCGCAGGCTACCCAATCGCTGCCGATACTGGAGGCGCCGCCGTGCTCGTCGAATCTCGAATCGTTCGTTGGGGTGGGACCGTGTCTGGCGGCTTTCCGTACTCGGTGCTCACAAATGGCGGAGCGGTGTACGACGTCAACGCCGACCATTGGACGCCCATGTCCAGCGTAGGCGCGCCCGCCGAGCGCGTGATCGACGGGAATGTGATCGCAGCGGGCAAGCAGATCTTCGTTTGGGGCGGAGCGCGCGTCGGCGGCAGAAGCGGCACGATCCAAGCCGACGATCCGACAGCAGCTGCGCTCACGAAGTCGCCTGGATTGGAGTGCCCGAATTGGGAACCGGACTACTGTTCCTATGCGGACGGCGCCCTCTACGACCCGGCCGCTGATCGTTGGACTCCAGTGACTCAAACGGGCGCCCCTTCCGCGAGATTTCACGCTGCCATCGCCTGGACTGGCTCGCGTGTTTTGGTCTGGGGTGGCACGCAATACACACTCTCGTCACAAGACTCCGTGACGTCCCGGTACCTCACGGATGGCGCGCTCTATGATCCCAGCAAGAACTCGTGGACCCCCATGGCTGCAATGCCCCCACTACCTGCCAATGCGGTACCCAGCGGCATTTGGTCGAACGGCCATCTGCGCATGACCTACGCAGCCAGTCTGACGAACGCCACTGACTATCTCTATGATCCCGGGCGAGACGTCTGGGAGGCGGCTCAACCCGATCCCGGGCCGCCCAAGCGCACGGATGCTCCCATGTACCCGACCGTCATCTGGACCGGCACGTCTTGGTTCGCGATTGGTGGCTTTCGGGCTGGTGCGACGCCGCCGAACCCTTGCCAAAATGTTCCTGGATGCGACCCACCTGGGCCCGAGCTGATCCCAGTCTCGGAGGCCGCAGTCGCGTTGCCCACGCCCTAACTCGCAGGCCTACAATCATCGCGGCCCTTGGTCACCGACCTGCTGAGCCAGCCCGGCCCGTCCGAATCAGGCCCGAACCGTCGTGGACGGACGACCGCGCGTAAAAAACCTTACGGCTCTCACGACCGGCGGTGGTGGGCAAGTTGATGAACCCGGGCTTCACGTGCGACACCGCTTTGGTGGTTCAGCGCTCAAATTTGAACGTAACTGCGGAAGCGTCCGTCACGGAAAGCGGCGAGCAAAACGGCTGCCACGTTGCCGCTTTCGATCGGGTTACCGCGTAGCCGCAGGTAGTCGGAGTAACCAGGCATGCTGGTGGGGACTGTCTTCATGGACGCAAAGCCCATTTGCCATTGGTCGAAATAACGATTGTCGACCGAGCGTCGGAGCAGAGCGACAACTCGATGGTGGCGCTTGTCCCTACCGATTTTGGCATACAAGCTTTCGACGACGCTCTCGGCGCCCTCGAGCACTTGAAGGAACGAACCATCGTCATACAGCAGCATACCGGTGACACCCAGTCGGCCATTGTTGACGCGTGCCACGGCGAGCAGCTCCGTGAGCTGGGTATCGCTGAACGGCGCCAGCGCGGCGCTGGAGTAGAAGACCTGGTGCATCCCCTCGACGAACGTCCCGTCCCGCGGCCCTTTAAGGGAGGGACTGACAAACAGCCATCGACCCGGCCGTAGGACGCCGCTACCACGAGCCCGGATCAGCGACTCTTTCTGCGCCGAGCCGCGGAACGAGATCAACGAAGACGCACGGCACGTGGCGCGACGAACGGGATGTATTCCGAAAGAGGATAGCAGTTGCTGGCCCGCCGGGTGTCTTCGAACATGCGCTCGGAGGACGAAGCCGGCATCCAGTTGGCCGCGATGATCGCGCGGTCCTTCACACGACGGCTCCTGCACGCGCATGACGCGCATGAGGGGCGCGCTTGGGTGAGTGCTGTCGCTGCTCCTCGGCTCAGCTCCGATCTTCAGCCGGTAGGTTTCGCGGTCCCGGCGGGCGGACACGACCCTACGCGCGGCGCCTCCGCTTCTCGTCAAGAGCCGCACGAATGGCGGCAACGCCGACCCTGGCTAACCGTTCATTCCTCGGGAGTCGCAATGGGCTGCGGAACCACGCGCGGGAATGGATCTTCATCTGGTGGCACCGGCTCTTCGATGTTGGGCTCCTTGGGCTCTGGGGAGCCAGGCGCTGGGACCTCGACCGGGATCGGAGGCAAGGGCGTCACAGACGAAGAGCTGAAAAACAAATCGAGTTGAGACATATCAGTGCGGGTAGCAACAAGTGTTCCGGGAGGGACGCGCGCACGCGAGCCCCGACGGGCTCAGTGACGATGACGAGCCGCGAAGAGCCCAGCGAGACCAAAGGCGGCGCCGAGCACGCCGTACATCCAGGCCATGCCACGCGGACTGAAGCGCTTCTCGAAGCCTGGGGTCAGCCGCGCCGGGACGACGCGGTAGTCAGTCAAGTAAGCGACCCCCGAGGTCAGCAGCCCCTTGGTGATCGGGGCGAACGTGCCCCGTGGGCGCGGGATTGCCTCATGCACAACTGACCACGCAAGCATGGCCCCGGCATTGATCAGCCCACCCACCACGGTGTATTTCGGCTCGAAGCCGTCGACCCTTGCGGCTTCATCCCCCCACAGAATGTGACTGGTCGCATTCAAACCCGCAGTTGCGCTGCCCGTCTCGGACTTCGAGATGATGAGCGCGGCAAGCGTCGTGGCTGCGGTGGTCAGGCCCGCGGTCGCCAGGGCGTTTCGCATGAAGATTCCGATCGGCATGATACAGACAGTGAGCAAAACCCGTGCCCGTGCGGCGCGAGCGCTCGGTCTCGCCGGGCTGAAGAGGGTGGGATCGCATCGGACACGCCAAGGGCCAACGCCGGCCACGTCCAAACGCTACCAGCGGCATGAGCCCGAGACCACGCCGCTGTACAAGATCGTTGCCGAGCATATCGGGACGTATCTCGCAGGAGCACGCGAGACGCTCGCACTGCGCGGAGGGTGATTCGTGCGCCGGCAGCCAGGGGGCGCCCTAACGGCGAAGCGTCGCTCTGGCCCCGCGTGGGCGGCGGCTTCGTCGCATTGGGGCCGCAAAGAGGCTTCCCACCGGCCCCGCACTCGGGGCTAAGATACTGGGTAGGGCGTGGTCCACGCCGCACTGATATGCCCACTCTTCTTCGCAGCAATCACTTCTTGATCCAACACTACCAAGCGTCGGGCTATTTGCTCGTGGTCCGCTCGGCAGCACTCTTCGAGTCCGCTGGGGAGGCAAATGCGGCATTCGATGAATGCCGTGCCGCCGTAGCGGTCGTGGACGCGGCGCGGCAGGGCATTCTGTTTGATTGGCGGAAGAGTCCGATTTCGACGGATCCGGCACTGCACAAGGCGCTGGCCGAAAACATGGACGCCCTGGCCGAACCCTTTGCGCGCCGCGCGATCTTGCTCGCCACGCCCGTCGGTACGATGCAGGCCGCTCGCGTCGGTCGCGCGATGGGCAATCAGAAAATGTTGGTGTTCAACCACGAAGGTGCAGCGGTGGAGTTCGTGACTCACGGCTGAGCCTCCCGGCTGCTCATGCCCCTGTCGCGCGGCCGGCTACTTGGCGCCACGACGGACGTTCACGGACGTTGGACCACCATGACAGGACGCTCGGATACTTGGAGACGCATGCTTCGGCCGGCGTCAGCATCGCGTACTCGAAGTAGGGCATGTAGCAAATATCGGCGAGTGTGAAGGCTTTGCTGCCGATGTAGGGATTTGCGGAAAGCTCCTTCGAAAGGACGCTCAAAGCCTTGTCGAAGCCCGCCGTCGCGTGTGCCATCACCGCCGCTTCTTGCTCGACGTGCAAGAGGTAGTGGTAGACGAACTTCATGGCATGGACCGCGAAATTCGCTGTCTCGATGCTCATCCACTGATCGATGATCGCGCGAGCTCGGATCTCGCTCGGCATCAAACGGCTGCCCGCGCGGGCATCGAGATAGCGGCACATGGCGTGCGTCTCATAGAGGAAGAAACCGTCGTCCTCGAGCGCTGGCATCTGCCCGAACGGCTGGCGTTCGAGATGGGCGTCGTGCTTGTGCTCGCCCTGGGAATAGTTCACGTGCACGAGCTCGTATGGCAGCGCGAGCTCCGTGAGGGTGGTCAAGACTTTGCGCGTGTTGGTGCTCAGCGGATCCCCAAAGATTTTCATGCCCCTTACACTAGTGCCTGTGCCGAGCCGTTGTCGTCAGGGTTTTCAGGTTCAGCCGCCCCGCTGTCCGCGCCCAGGGGCCTGCCCCGGGTGCGTGCTCCTGCCACCTCCGCGGACATCGCCACGCCGACCCCGCCGGTGTATGACCCCCGCCCGAGCCAACGGTGCCCGCAGTGGATAATGCGCGGACAACCGCTACTCGTACTTGAACTGGTTTACCTCGCAGCTTACGAGCTTCTCAGCAGTGACTGCTGGCAAGGGCATCCCGTCCATACGGGGACAGCCGAGTCCCTCATGCGGACATTGAAACTTCCCGAGATGCGCGATCCACACGGGACCATCGAGCCACTTTCCATGCACTGAAAGCCGACTTCCCTTTCGGGCCAGCCTGGCGACATTGGAGATGCGCAGCCGCGTTCCGATCCCCAGCTGCAGGAGCGAGTCTTTCAAGTCAGCTGAGAAGTATGCATGCCGCTGAAGCGAGTACTCTCGAATGGTGGCTCGTTCACCGTCTCGACTGGCTACAGCCCAGGCCGCGTGAGTTGGCACGTACACGAGGATGCTACCAACATAGCTATTTTCGTCACCTCGACAGGCGATGTTGTACATGGGAGCTTCAACGTCGAGGCGTTCGCCCCTCGCTGAAAGTGCAGCGTCGACAATGGGCAACGGTGGAGGATTTGTTTCTTGGCCGAAGTCGATTACGTCGCAAACGAACGCTGCGGGGCCACCCAACTTGGCCAACTCGTCGCGAAATCGCGCGCCAAATCGGTCCGATTGGGCGGTTGCCAACTCTACGGGCGACTCCTTGCCGGGACTGACGAGAATCTTGAGACTTGCGGCGTTTTGAATCAAGGAAGGGAAGAACCCTTGGCCAAGCGCGGCCGGGTCAGCGGAGGCAGCCAGAGTCGGCTCAGCGGCACGAGCAGCTTCCTCCCATCGGCCCAGGTTCCTTGGATTCGGCCCGTCTGCCACGGTTGGAACCGGAGATGCGGGCGCAGCAGCTGCCACCGCATCCTTCGATGCGACGACCTCGACGGTCGGAGGCTCGAGGCCATCCCGTTCGGTGCATCCCAACCCTTGATCAGCACATGCATACTTGAACCCGATGTGCCAAACGTTCTTGTACTCGGCAGCAGCGATTGCCAGCTTTCCAGTCATGCCAAGGCCCTTGAGCTGCGCGTAAGCCGGAGCGCCATGAAGGTACCACTTGAGTTGGCTCGCTCCCGTAACTCTCACGGTGCGCTGTGTCGGAATCGGCGCACTAGGATTGGCGAGAAGGTCGTCAATCAGTTTGCGCAGCTGCGGTCCAGCGACGGGCTCTTCCTGTTTGACGTATTTCTCCACCGTAGCGCCGTCGCCGTCTCTCTTGACGACAGCCTGGATCATCCGGGTCGGCACTTCGATGACGACTCGCACGTTGGCTGATGGTTGGGCAGCTTCGCACACGAGCAGGTCGATGTTTTCCGATTTCGCAATCTCCCCCGCATATCCGGCACGCGAATCGACTGTTCGGACGACGCGCTGCACGCCCATCAAACGGCACTCGAAGCTGGCCTTGGCCCCGGACCTAGGCGCCATCTCCTGACGAACTGAGGCTAACTCAGTGGACTCGGCGGGTGATTGCAGCAGTGAGACCGGATGACCAACGGCTTGAAACGACGCAACCTGGAGGGCAGTCGGTGCGCCCAAAAAGAGGCCACCCGCCATTGCCTTCGAGAATGCCACGCCCTTCTTTTCATAAGCGACCCTGGCAGGCTCATATTCCTGATTGGCAGCAGCCTCCTCCGACCTAGTCTGCTTTTCGGCTTCCCGCTTTCGGTCCTCGAAGGCGCTGCCGAACTTCGCTTTGAGTAGAATTCGAGCATCGTGATTGGCGCAGTCCGGGTAAGGTGGCGGCACTTGCCTCTGAACGACCCTGCGCTTGCTGGGCTCCTCTCCGAGGGCGGCTTCACGCGCCTGCTCCCAGACTTGTGGAGCCCAAATGTTCGTCTCCTTGGCAACCGGAGCGCCTTCGTTGGCCGGGGGCGCTGTCTGCGTTGCTACAGACCGGATCGCCGGAGTCAACGACGTTCCCGATGGTGAGCGCTCCGTCTTGGAACATGCTGCACCGAGGATAATCAACACGGCAACCAAGCGCAGCGACCTTCCTGTCGCATCGCGGTGTGCCTGATTCACCAATTCGTTCATCCCACCCCCGAATAGTCGAACAAGCCAACAGCCTAGATCTGATCATGCTCAATTGAAAGCGCGACGGCAGGGAGCTCGAGCCGAGCTCGGGGATTTCGAGTTGGATGATTTACAACGCGCTTTGAGCCGCCGGCAACCCCAGCTATTTCGACTTGGCTTCAGGCGCACGGGGCGCGGGAGTGCTCTGCAGCCCACGCACCGCGGCCACCAGCGCCGAAGCGTCGGGCGAGCGCCCCAAGCGCGTCCGCAGCTCGCCGCTGAGCCAGTGCGCGCCTTCCTCGACCCCGCTGAAGATCTCCATCGGGTAGCGCGCGCGCGAGGCAAGCTGTAACACCGACAGCACGGCCCGCATGGCCGCGCCACGAAAGCCGGTGCCCTCGACGACTTGCGCGGCCGCGACCATCGAGGACTTGGCGAGCTCCATGCGGATGTAGGTGCGCGCCTCCTCGGAAGGCGGCTTGCAGTCGCTGTTGATGACGAGCAAAGCTCCGGTACCCCCTCCACAATCCTTGGACAGGGCCTCGAGCTCGCGGATGATCGTCCGCATGATGGCGCTGCTGGGCGCCTCGCGGGACAGGATGAATTGGACGTTGCCGAGCCACGCGATGCAGTGAGCATCGTCGTGGTAGCGTGTGCTAATTTGCATCTTTGCTGGCGCGATCGGTGCGCGGTGAGCCGAGGGAATCGCTACGTGGTGCACGAGAGCTTCACACGGCGCCATTGTGCAACAGCAGAAGGGCCTCGTGCTCGGCGTCCGTCGATTAGTGGGACGATAGCCCACACTCACCCGCCAGGGTGACGCCCAGCCCAGGCTCAGCTCGCCGCAACGAACGCATTTAACCGGCTTGCTTCTCCGCTACCTCCTGTGCCATGCCGACCACCCGCGCCGCGATCATCGAGCTGCGTGAAGGCGGTAGCGAACGGGATTGTCTGACGCAAGTTTGTTTCAGCGCCGTTTCCAAGGACAGGGCAAACTGCTCTGCCATGTTCTCGAAGATGGTGTCGATGATTTCGCAACACTGACTGCGTTGTTCGGCGGACAGCGATTCGGCCAGAAACAGCGCGCAGATTTGCGCCGGACCGGCGTTGCCGGGCGGCTCGGCCACGTGGTGGCGGTGTGCCCAATAGTCGAGCGTCACATCCTCTCGTGCCTCGACCGCGTACGCGAGCGGAGCCGTGGCCGCAAACAAGGCGTCCCCCGCATCCTCGAGTGCCTTGATCAGCCAGAAGCGCGGCAGCGGACTCGCATTGCGGAACGCATGGTGTTTGACCTTGGCCATGTTTCGGCGGTGCACTTCGGTCTCGTTGCCGAGAAAGTAGAAGGCGATCGTTTCGCCCGAGTCCCACGCCAGCACCTCGTCAATCTTCAGCGCCTGCCAGTCGCGTAGAAATAGGCTGCCGTGCGTGGCCAGGTTTTCCGTCCACTGATTCAGGGCCAGTTCGAGCGGTGTTTGGGGCTCCGGATAGCGGAGGACGAGCTGGTTGAAGTCCTTGTAGCCCGCGATGTCCACCCCCCACAGCGCCACGAAGCCGCGCAGGCGATCGCGTGGCTCCACGTCGTCCGTCGCCCGCAGCCAGGCCAGAAACGGGTGCTGATTCAAGCGAGCCACTTTCTCCTGCAAATGCCGCAGCACGGAAAGCTGACTCAGCGCTGGCGGTGCAGGCGCTTCCGTCGCTGCCGTCAGCGTGATTCGGCCCTGGGGTGGCGCGACGGCATCCAGGTACTCGCCGTCCAAGCCGCTCAGCATCCTGCGGTAGTCGGCCGAACGCTCGCTGTAGTCGAGCAGCTGATCCAACACCGCGCAGAACATCGTAAACACGTGGTCCACGGCCAGCCGGGCCTCGCTCAATTGACTCGCGCTCAGGCTCGAGCGGAGCAGCGGTGCCTCATCCGACTGCAGGTGGCCCGTCTCACGCTCGCGATGGTACTTCCCGTAATAGTCGTGCGGCACGTTGTGCCTGCGCGACAGCTCTGCGGCAATCGGCGCGGTGTGCCCGAAGAACACGTCGCCGCAGATCTCGATCGCCTCCATCATCGGAAAGCGCACCAGAGGGTCCCGGTGCTTGGCCGACAAGCGCAGTAAATCCATGCCGAAGCGGCGGACGATTTCGGCGTCCTGCGCATGGAATAGCCACCACAGCATCTTGCCAGGCGGCCAACTCGAAAGCTCTCCGAGCGGCAACGTGTACCAATTTTCGTAGAACAGCCGCGAATGAGTGCGATCCTCCTCCGTGTGCTCGTTGATCGCGCGCTCGAGCTCGTTCTCCGGCTCGGCATAGCTCAAAAACCACTTGTTCAGGTCGGCAAAGCCCATGATGAAGTCGATCATCACCGGTGAAAACACGAACCGCCGCTCGAGCGGGACGGCTTCCGAATTGAGCCAACCGAAGAACGGGTGAGCTTCGACCCGAGACCGACCCGCGCGCAACTCCTGCCAAACTCGCTTCATATATCCCTGCTTTCGGCACGCTCACGATGGAGCTGTCCCACGCAATTGCTTGCCAACCCCGCACACAGCGCCGGCGTGAACGACACGCAGCACCGGCGATTGTCGGAACAATATCCGTGGACGTCGAGCCAGGTCAATCATAACCCGCAGGGTTTAAGCGAACACGCTAGCACTGCGACCGTGAATCGCCGGCTCGCGGACGGCAGCGCTGCTCGCTGCTCGCGATGGCGCTCGGTAGTACTATTGTCATCGTCGCGGCACGGGCGAGGCCTCGTTTCGAGCCGCACTCCGCCGCGCGACGCGCCTCGATCGCGCGGAATTTTCCGGCATTTTACGCAGTCTGCGCGCATGCGCGCATGCGCGCGGGCGCGGGTCACTTGCACGGACCCCGTGGGCAACAATCAAGCATCCCCGAAGGGTGATAATATCGCTTGATTGTCACGCAAACATGGCGAGATCCGCCACAGCCTTCGGCGTCGCGATCGATCTTCTGAGAGTAGAGAGAGAACGCTCGACTGCCGGACCGCCAGCCTTTCAGAGTCGAAGCGCGGATCATTCCGTGCACCACACGCGCACGAGCATGGCGGGAGCCGCCAGTGTCCAGCGGGCGAGTACGAAACCGAGTCGGACCACGTCGTGGAACCCGCCTTGCAGAACGTCGGGAACCATCGACCTCACCGGCACGCGGCCGACGCTGAATGTGTTCGAAATTCCGAGCACTGCCCTGGTGAACAACCACGGGTTGAGCTTCAATGTGCCATCCACCTCCGCTGGCCTCTGGCGCGCCGAAGGATTGCGGACCAGCGCGTGACAATCCGTACGGCGTGCCCACAGCGTGGTCGCACCCCGACGGAAGCTGCCAAACCTGCGAGCAAGCGCCGGGCGCCTTGCCGCTATGTTCGCCGAGCGAGCGCGCCGCCGTGAACCGTTCGGCTAACCTCAAAGCTCATCTCAACAAGCACGTGTCGCTGCAAGGCACGCTCAGCTTGGGCAACACCATTTGCACGAAGCTCCCGAGCCACTGTGCTTGCAACAACCGCTGCGCGGCGCCCTTGCTACTCTCTCGCCAAGGCATGAAGGAGCCCATCGCGCTCACCTCCGAGCAGGAGTCGCTGGAGGCCTGCCCGGGTGACGAAGGCGCGGTGTGCTGCGCGTTCGAGCTCAGCCGCAGCAAGCGCTCGGTGGACGTCATTGCTTCAGGCACTTGGCTCCCGCCCGATCGCCCACCCTATCCGGACGAAGCGCCCGAGCCGCCGCACCTGGCCGTGGAGCAGCTCTGCAAATTGAAGTAGCCCGAGGCCAGACCAACCGCTCTATAGGCAATTCTTGTCAGGCCGGTGCACGCGCACGGCTGGCTAGGCTCTGGCCGGACGGGACTCTCACCCGCTGGACGGCTCCTCCGAATTTCTTGGCGATCGCATGGCCTTTTCCTTTCGGACCAGCATTTCCTGGTCGCACTGATGGTCACCCGACCGGCGCCCGTCGGCGCACATCCTTCGGCGTCGAGGTTCGAACGCTCGAGCGGCGTCAGGGGAAACTCAGCGTGCCGAGCGAAACCGACCGCGACGCGTTGTCGCGAACCACGATCTTCGTGTCGCGAGGCTTCATGTCTGGGGCCGCGAACGCAAGAGTGAACCACTGATAGTCGTCAGGGATGGTGTCCGGCGCTACACCGAGCACCTTGAGTCGTTCGAACGAGAGCGGCACTTGAAACCGGGCATCGCCGGAAATGACGCGCGCCTCGCTGTCGAGGTGAACACTGAAATACAAGTAGGGGTCGTCGATCCCAGCCAGCGTCGCAGTTCTAGCGATGCTGGTCGATGCCCGCGCCCAGGTCTGCGGAGATGCCGATCTCCAGCACCGAGACGAATCGATCGTACCAGATGTTGTAGTAGTCCTGACCTTGATAGTACGACGCGTACAGCCCGACATCGATCGCTGGCGGCCGGACCGCGTATTTGACCGAGATGGGGAAGCGCGCAAAGGACGTGTTGGCGTTGGTCGGCTTTTGCATCTCGCCGAGGATGAGCGTCAAGCCCAGGGAAAGATCGGAAGCGTAGTTTCCGAGCTTGGAATAGATCGTCGTCGCGAGGCGCAGCCGCAGGTTGCCGTACGTCGAGCGTTGTTCGGCGTTTTCGAACAAGCGTGGGTGCCACTCGAGCAAGATCGAGCTCCAGGCCGAGGAACTGGCCTTCCAGAAGTTGGGGTACGCG
>Ga0247768_1000606_pt1 | contig 13017 bp, 9 predicted proteins | sample UWRJL016104C6_FD_179944 | JGI IMG/M metagenome (GOLD analysis project Ga0247768, IMG submission 179944) | Plant litter microbial communities from Arlington Agricultural Research Station in Wisconsin, United States - UWRJ-L016-104C-6 | ecosystem: Environmental > Terrestrial > Plant litter >... | reverse complement strand
GACCGGGCTGACCTCGGTGATGATGGTCGAGCTGGTCACCATCGGGCGGATCGGCTTCGCCATGGGCCGCGACGGCCTGCTGCCGAAGAAGCTCGGCACGGTGCACCCGAAGTGGGGCACCCCGCACCGCGTGACGATCGGGGGCGCGGTGCTCATCGCGGTGCTGGCGGCGTTCATCCCGATCAGCGAGCTCTCGGACATGGTCAGCATCGGCGCGCTCTCGGCGATGATCATCGTCACGCTCGCCGTGCCGGTGCTGCGCCGCAAGCGCCCGGAGCTGAAGCGGCCGTTCCGGGTGCCGCTCTCCCCCGTGCTTCCGATCGTCGCCGCGCTGGCGTGCCTCTACCTGATGCTCAACCTCGACGTGCTGACCTGGATCCGGTTCGCGGCCTGGCTCGTGATCGGGATGTTGATCTACTTCTTCTACGGCCGCAAGCACTCCAGGCTGGCCGACAAGGCGAGCTGAGTCGCCGCGCCGATGTCCTCCGGCGCCACGGTGAGACACACGTGGCCGCCGGGCGGGCGCAGGCCCGCGGCGAGCCAGTCGAGCGGCTGCAGGTGGACGGTGTTGTCGCCCAGCGGCGGCACACTGTCCACGAGGGAGGCGAGCATGCCGCCGGGGCCGGTCAGAGTGCCGCCGAGCGTCACCGAGCACCGGCCGGACCGGAAGGCGGACCACAGCGGCGGCAGGCCGGTCTCGAGGTAGTCGCCCAGCGCCCTGTCCGGGGTGTCCGGGGCGCCCAGCTCCGCCGCGTCGACGTCGGCGACCACGCCGGCGGCGAGCAGGCCGTGGACACCTTCGAGCAGGAGCGCGAGCTTGCCCGCGTCCCAGTCGCCCGTCACCGCGACGCGCGCCGAGCGACGCAGAGGCGGGCGGGGGAACGCACGGACACCGTCCAGAAGGCTCACCCGGACCTCCTCACGCTCTGTGAACATGGTCCGGGGCCCGCTGTTTCCGGCAACACCTTTACAACGAAGTAACAGATCCGGGCTGGCCAATCGAAAGTTGCGTAAAGGAAAATGTCCGCCGCGGCCCCCGCCGGGGCGCCCCGGGAAATTCCGCTGAGAACGAACAAGCCCCGGGCCGTCATCGTCTTGGTGCGCCCTCCGGCCGCCATCACACCCACCTCCGCATAGTGCCTGACTTGGGGAAACGACTTTCGTCGGGTACCGGATCCCGTGATCCGGGATTCGATTGCGGCAGATGGGGTAATTACGCGTGACACGCATCCCAAGGACGCGGGAACACTTGCGGCATACGAAACGTCTGTAAGAGTAGAAGCAGCGAACACCGAGGAGCCGGCGGCGACCCCGTCACCGGAGTCAGTGCCGAAGTGGTCGTGGCTGGATCGATGGCACCGGGTAACCGGTGCCGGGACGGAGGGACTCCAATGACCACACCGACGCTCGCCCGCCCCGAACTGACCGCTGTCGACCGTTGCGACCGTTGCGGCGCGGCAGCCCAAGTGAGGGCCATTCTCAGCACCGGTGGAGAGTTGCTCTTCTGCGGACACCACGCCCGCGAGCACGAAACCAAGCTCAAGGAAATGGCAGCCGATATCCAGCGCGGCTGAGCCCTACTAAAGTACGCAACACGGCCGGGGATCCTCAGGGGTCCCCGGCCGATGTGTTTTCTGGGCGGTGCGACCCAGGTCACACCGTGTCCAAGACGAGTTCGAAGGCGACTTCCGCGGCTCCGAGCAGCTTGACGTCGATGCCGAGCACCGAGCTGAGGATCTGCGTGCCGCCGACGGCGCGGCTGACCAGGCTGCGGCGCCGGACCTCCTCGCCGACGCGCTCCAGCACCGATTCGGGCAGCACCGTGAGCAGGTCGCCCAGGACGATGAGCTGCGGGCCCAGCAGGTTCACCACGTTGACCAGGCCGAGGGTCAGCCACTCGGCGAACTCCGACAGCCGCGCCCACGCGGCCTCCGGGTCACGGCTCAGCTCGCGGAGCATGACCAGGATCGCCCCTCTCGGAGTGTCTTCGGCGAGGCCGAGCGCGCGGCACAGCGCCGCTTCCCCGACCTCGGTCTCCCAGCAGCCACTGTTGCCGCAGTAGCAGGGACGGCCGGTCTCGCCCGGCCGGATCACCATGTGCCCGATTTCCCCGAGGTACCCGGATGTCCCGCGCAGTGACGACCCACCGGCGATGACCCCGCCGCCGACACCGACGTCCGCCGAAACGAAGACGGCGTCCAGGAGGCCGCGGGCGACACCGCGGAGGTGCTCGGCCACCGCGCCCAGTTCCGCGTCGTTGCCGACCAGCACCGGGATGCGGAGCACCGCGCTCAGCCGCTCCCCCAGCGCCACGTCGGTCCACCGGAGGTTCGGCGCCTCGTGTACGAGACCGTCGGACCGGCGGACGACCCCGGGGACCGACACCCCGGCGGCCACCGGTGTCACCCCGAGGTCCCCGGCGAGCACCGCCGCCGACTCCAGGATGTGCGTGATGACCTCGTCGGCCTCACGCATGCGCCCCCGCAGGTTCCAGCTGTTGCGGCCCAGGATCTGGCCGCCCAGCCCCACCAGCGCGATCGCGACGTGCTCGACCTGGAGGTCGACCGCGAGAACCACCGCGGCCTGTGGCTGGGGCAGGACCAGGAGCGAGGGGCGGCCTGCCCCTCGCCCCGGCCTGGGAACCCTCTCCTCCACCATGCCGGCTTCGGCGAGCCCGTCCACGAGGGTCTTGATGGTGCTGCGGTTCAACCCCAGCTCCGCGGCCAGGGCCGCCCTCGTGCACGGGCCGCTGACGTGGAGCAGCCGGAGGAGAGTCGTGCGGTTGTGCCTGCGAACCTCGTCCGGACGAGCGACGGGCGAGCTGGACACGGGCCTGATTATTCCTTGCGAACTCAGCGGGGTGCCGCTGCCGCTCGGCGCCGGGAAAGCGCGTCCACGCTGGCTGCGAGCAACAGGACCAGCCCGGTGATGATGTTGACCGTCGCGGCCGACTGCTGCAGCAGGCCGAGCCCGTTGCCGACCACGGCGAGCACCAGGCCACCGATGACGGCGTCGAAGATGCGGCCCTTGCCGCCGAAGAGCGACGTACCACCGATGACGGCGGCACCGACGGCGAACAGCAGCGTGTTGAGCCCACCCGACTGCGGGTCGACGGAGCCGACCTTCGACGAGTAGACGATCGCGCCGATGGCCGCGACCGTCGAGCCGATCACGAAGACGCTGGCCCGGATCTTGCTGACGTTGATACCGGCGCGGCGGGCCGCTTCCTGGTTACCGCCGACGGCGTAGACGTGGCGGCCGTACTGGGTGCGGTTCAGCACGTAGGTGCCCAGCGTCAGCAGCGCCAGCACGATCGGGATCACGTACGGCACGCCCTCGATCGCGATGTTGTCGTTGGTGGACCGGTTGATCGTCATCAGTGCGGTGCCGACGGCGGCGATCACCGCGACCACGAGCACCTTGAACATCACCAGCGTGGTCGGCTGGGTCACCAGGCCGCGCTTCAGGCGGGAGAAGTGCCTGCCCAGCAGCGTCGCGGCGAAACCGCCCGCGCCGATCACGAACAGGACCCAGCTGCCGACGATGGACAGGTTGCCGTTGGCGACCTTGTTCAGGATGTCGGAGTTGCTGATGTTCAGCGTGCCGCCTTGGCCGATGAACTGCAGGATGACACCCTGCCAGACCAGGAACAGCGCCAGCGTCACGACGAACGACGGCATGCCGATCTTCGAGACGAGGAAGCCGGTGATGCAGCCGATCGCGGTGCCGACGGTGATGGCGAGCAGCATCTCCAGCCACGGGTTGGCGACCGCGCCAGAGAGGATGAGGATGATCGCGATCAGCGACAGGGCGGCTCCGGCCCAGATCCGCTGTAGCGAAGCGAGCACGACGGCGAGCGCGAGCACCACCAGGAAGGTGATGAACACGCCCGAGCCCATCGAGCCCAGCAGGTTCCCGTTGCGGGCGAAGTGCAGCGCCATCACCGCGGCGCAGACACCGGAGGCGGTACCGGCGGAGAGGTCGATCTCGCCGAGCAGCAGGACGAAGACGATGCCCATCGCGATGATGGTCTGACCGGCGCCCTGGGCGAACAGGTTGGCGATGTTGCCCAGGGTGAAGAAGGTGCTGTTCAGGACGCTGAACAGGACTACCAGGACGAGCAGGCCCAGCATCGCGGGAAGCGAGCCCAGCTGGCCGGCCCTCAGGCGGGAGAAGTAGTCGCCGAGGGCTTCGCTGGTGGACATGGAGGTGGTGTCGATGCCGAAGTCCGCGATGGCGGAGGAGGCGATCCGGGCGTCGGCCGCCTCTTTCGTCTCCCGCGAGGCGGGTCGGGATGGGGTCTCAGTCATTACCGGTTCTTTCTCGTTGCTCACAGCACGACCGCCTCGGGGCGGGCGAGGCCGAGGTCTCCCGAACGGCCCGCGGTGATCAGCTCCACGACCTGGTTGTGCGTGACGTCCTTGGTCTGCACCTCCGCCACGAGGCGGCCGAGGTAGAGCACGTCGATACGGTCGGCGACCTCGAAGACGTCGGCCATGTTGTGGCTGATCAGCACCACGCCGAGGCCCTGCTCCGCCAGGCGGCGCACCAGGTCGAGCACCTGCCGGGTCTGCGCGACACCGAGCGCGGCGGTCGGCTCGTCCAGCAGCACGACCTTGCTGTCCCACAGGACGGACTTCGCGATGGCGACGGTCTGCCGCTGTCCACCGGACAGGGCGGAAACGGGCGTGCGCACGGACTTCACGGTTCGCACGGACAGCGACGCCAGGGTCTCCCGCGCCGCCTTCTCCATGCTGGCTTCGTCCAGCAGCCACTTGCTGCCGCGTTCCCGGCCCAGGAACATGTTCTGGACGATGTCAAGGTTGTCAGCGAGCGCCAAGTCCTGGTAGACGACCTCGATGCCGAGGTCGGCCGCGTCCTTGGGACCGCGGATGTGGGTTTCCTGGCCCTGGAAGCTGACCGTGCCCGAGTCGGACGGGTGGATGCCGGCGACGCACTTCACCAGTGTCGACTTGCCGGCACCGTTGTCACCGACCAGCGCCGTCACTTCACCGGCTCGTACGGCGAAGTCCACGTCGTGGAGGACGTGGACCGGGCCGAAGCTCTTGTTCAGGCCTTTGATGTCGAGAATGGGTTCACTCATGAATACAAGCTCTCCTGGGTGGGTACCGGGCCGGGATGCGTTGTCGGGGAACACATCCCGGCCCGGCGGTCATGGGTGCTGCGGTGTGATCGTCAGGAGATGCCGAGCGAGGAGCAGACGGACGCGAGGTCGCCGGTGCAGACTTCGCCCGCCTTGACGTAGCCCTCGGTGAACGGGACCTTGACCTCGGCCTTGGTGATCAGCTGCGGCTGAAGGAGCACGGACTTGATGTCGCGGTTGCCCTTCGGGTCGTGGCTGCTGGCGGTGGCGATCGCGTCGGCCGCGGCCTTGTCACCCTTGGCCAGCGCGGCGGCCAGCTTGGCGGCGCCTTCGGCCTCCTGCTTGATCGGCTTGAACACGGTCATGTACTGGTCGCCACGAAGGATGGCCGCGAGGCCGTCGGCGGTGGCGTCCTGGCCGGTGACCGGGACCTTGCCGTTCAGGGCGTTCTTCTTGAGCACGGTGATGACCGCGCCCGCGAGACCGTCGTTGGCGGCGACGACGCCGTCGACCTTGCCGCTGTTGCCGGTCAGGATCTGCTCGAAGGTCTGGCCGCCGGTCTTGGCGTCCCAGTCGTTGATCGGCTGGCTGCGGACGAGCTTCAAGGTGCCCGCGGCGTACAGCGGCTTGAGCACGCTCTGCTGGCCGTTGTAGAACAGGGTCGCGTTGTTGTCCGTCGGCGCACCCTCGATCTCGATGACGCTGGCGCCCGGCTTGTCCTTCAGCGCGGTCGCGAGGCCCTGGCCCTGCAGCGCGCCGACCTTCTCGTTGTCGAACGAGACGTAGTAGTCGGAGCTGCCGCCGAGGTTCAGGCGGTCGTAGTCGATCGTCGGGATGCCGGCGTTCTTGGCCTTGGCGGCCACCGCGCCACCGACCTCGCTGTTGATCGAGGCGATGATCAGGACCTTGACGCCCTTGGAGATCATGCCGTCGGCCAGTGTCGAGAACTTCTGGACGTCACCCTGGGCGTTCTGGATGTCGACGTTGAAGCCTTCCGCCTTGAGGGCGGTCTCGAGCATCGGCTTGTCGAAGCCCTCCCAGCGGGCGGAGGAGGCGGTCTCGGGAAGGATCACGCCGACGGTGCCACTGGCACCACCGTTCGCCGCGGGAGCGCTGGCCGAAGAGCTCCCCGTCCCCCCGGAGGGGGTGCTGTTGGCGCCACAACCGGCCAGAATCAAGCTGGCACTCGCTGCTACGGCGACGAGGGTAAGGGTTTTACTGCGCATCCTCGGTCCTTCCGGGTCTTGCCGACGAGGCTCCGATCCGGGGAGGATCGCGCTCCGTCGCGCATATGTTGTGGGCGACAACATATGACGCTCCAGCGCCCCGCGCCAGAGGGCTGGACCGATTAAGACACTTCTGATGGACACGGTTTGGCAACATGGCGTTCTCATGGTCCGCAACAGGCCAAACGACTGACCGACAGGCCGCTACCAAGCACGCAGAGTGACAATTCTTTCTTCGAGTTGTTCCACAGTGGCCATCGCGGTCGGCGGACCTCCGCAAACACGGCGAAGCTCGTTGTGGATCGCGCCGTGCGGCTTCTTCGTCCGGTGGTGGTACATGCCGACCAAAGCGTTCAATTCCTTGCGCAAAGCCCCGAGCCGCTGGCTGACCGTCTGCGGTTTGACCTCCGGCGGCGCCTGCTCGGCCTGGGGCTTGCGGCGGCCGGCGTCGGAGAGCTGCTCCTTCTGCCGTTTGCGCAACAGCGCGCGGACCTGCTCCGGCTCGAGCAGCCCCGGCAGGCCGAGGTACTCCTGCTCTTCGTCACTGCCCGAGAACACCGCGGTGCCGAACGAGTTGCCGTCGTAGATGACCTGGTCGAGCTCCGCGGAGGCGCCGAGCGAGGTGAAGGCCTTTTCTTCCTCACCCGGCTCGTCCTCCGTCCGGTTGGCCGCGGCGAGCAGTTCGTCGTCCCAGCCGTCCTTCTCGCGGTGCGGCTTGCCGAGCACGTGATCACGCTGTGCTTCCAGCTCGCTGGCCAGCTCCAGCAGCACCGGCACGCTCGGCACGAAGACGCTCGCCGTCTCGCCCTTCTTGCGGGACCGCACGAACCGGCCGATCGCCTGCGCGAAGAACAGCGGGGTGGAGGCACTCGTGGCGTAGACACCGACGGCGAGCCGCGGCACGTCGACACCCTCCGACACCATCCGGACCGCGACCATCCACCGATCGGTGGACTCGGCGAACTCGGCGATCCGGCCCGAGGCCTTCGGATCGTCGGAGAGCACGACCGTCGGCTCCTCGGCGTTCCAGGAGAGCCGGTGCAGGATCTTCGCGTACGCGCGGGCGGACTCCTGGTCGGAGGCGATCACCAGGCCGCCCGCGTCGGGGATGCCCGCGGCCCGCATCTGGTTGAGGCGGGTGTCGGCGGCCTGGAGGACCGCGGGGATCCACTCACCGCCGGGGTCCAGCGCCGTGCGCCAGGCCCGCGCGTTCTGCTCGGCCGTCAGGGGTTCACCCAGCCGGGCGGTGAACTCCTCACCCGCGCTCGTCCGCCAGGACGCCTCGCCGGAGTACGCGAGGAAGACGACCGGCCGGACGACACCGTCGGCGAGCGCGTCGGCGTACCCGTACGAATGGTCGGCCTTGCTGCGGAGCAGGCCCTCGCCGTCGGGCTCGTAGGTGATGAACGGGATCTGCGAGTCGTCGCTGCGGAACGGGGTCCCGGTGAGGGAAAGCCGCCGGACCGCGGGCGTGAACGCCTCGCGGACCGCGTCACCCCAGGACTTCGCGTCGCCGCCGTGGTGGATCTCGTCGAGGATGACCAGCGTCTTGCGGTTCTCCGTGCGCACCCGGTGCAGCGTCGGGTGCGCGGCGACCTGCGCGTAGGTGACCGCGACCCCCCGGAAGTCCGACGACGTCGCGCCGGTGGTGTTGCGGAAGTTCGAGTCGATGGCGATACCGGCGAACGCGGCGGCCTCGGCCCACTGGTGCTTCAGGTGCTCCGTCGGGGTCACGATGGTGACCGCCTCGATGGTGCGATCCGAAAGCAGCTCCGCGGCGATGCGCAGCCCGAAAACCGTCTTGCCCGCCCCCGGGGTCGCGACCGCCAGGAAGTCCTTCGGCTTGCTCGTGAGGTACCTGGTCAGCGCGCGGCGCTGCCAGGCACGCAGCGGCCTGGCCGTCGAATCCTTCTCCGCGGGCGGAGCGCCGAGGACCTGTCTCGCAGAAGAGTCTTGAGCCGTTTCCGACACGGAACGTCCCCACTCCCCTCGCGTGTACATGCGTTCAAAACTGCTCGTTGACGTGCGAAAGCCCTCACTGATCTGCCCCTGCGGCTGTGGTGTACGGCAAGCCGGGACGGGTGAGGGCGCTCAGTGAAGTCTACCTTCCGGCCCTTCGCGACACGGGCACCGGCACGGGTGATTCACGCCGGAACACGCCCTTAAGGCCGGGGCACCGCGCCGAATTCACGTTAATGCACCATGCTTGCCGTGGGATGAGTGAGCAGATGGCGGACGCGCCGGGCGACGGCGCCGATCGGGTACCCGAGCCTAGGGTGGCCCGCAAAGGACCCCTGCTCTTGATCCGGCGAACACTCGCCAAGGCGTGGGAAGGCAACATCTTCTCCGAGGCCGCCGAGGCCGCCTTCTGGCAGACGCTGTCCCTGCCGCCGCTGCTGCTGGGGCTGCTCGGCGCGCTGGGCTTCCTCGGCGACTGGTTCGGGCCGTCCGTGGTCACCGACGTCCACGCCAAGATCATCGACTTCAGCCGGACGATCTTCAGCCAGAACGCCGTCGAGCAGATCATCGAACCGACCGTCAACAGCATCCTGACCGTCGGCAAGGGCGAGATCGTCTCCGTCGGCTTCGTGATCTCGCTGTGGGCCGGTTCGTCGGCGATGTCCTCGTTCGTCGACGCCATCACCGTGGCGCACGGCCAGTACGGCGTGCGCAACGAGGTGTGGCAACGGATCTTCGCGCTGCTGCTCTACCTGGTCGGGCTGGTCGGGCTCGTGATCGGCCTGCCGCTGGTGGCCATCGGGCCGGACCTGCTGGTGGAGTTCTTCCCCGACCGCTGGCGCCCGACGATCAGCGACTGGGTCAGCACGCTGTACTACCCGATCCTGGCGCTGGTCATCACCCTCGCGCTCGCGACGCTGTACAAACTGGCGCTGCCCCGCAAACTGCCATGGCACCGCGGCGTGCCCGGCAGCCTGCTCGCCATGGTCATCTTCCTGCTGTCGAGCGTCGGCCTGCGGATCTACCTGAGCTGGATCACCAAGACCGGCTACACCTACGGCGCGCTGGCCGCGCCGATCGCGTTCCTGCTGCTGATGTTCTTCATCGGGCTCGCCGTGGTCGCCGGGGCGTACTTCAACAGCGCGATCCAGGAACTGTGGCCCGCGAAGATGACCCGGCGGCAGCGCCGCAAGTGGCGCCGGCTCGAGATGGAGCGCGCCAGCGAGCGCCTGCGCTCCGACGAGAGCCGCAAGCTCTGGGACCGCAACACCGTGCCGCTGCTGCGCCCGCGCAAGAACGGCGGCGAGAACGGCTCCGAGCCGGAGGATTCCGGCCCGGAGGAGGAGTTTTCGGACACGGCGTCACCGCCGCCTCCGAAGCCGGGTTCGGCCGAAGAACCCGACCCGACCCCCTCCCCGCCCCAGCACTGACCGGCGCCTCAAGCGCTATGAACGGACCGTTCCTCTCATTTTTTGAGAGGAACGGTCCGTTCATGGCACGCCCCGAGCGGAACCGGCCGGAACGCTCACAAGGGTCTCCACCCGGGCAGCGGTGAGGCGGTCATCCTGAAGTAGGACTCGGAATCCACCCGTGGTGTGAATCGGCCATTAGCCCATTCGTGAAAAACTCCAGGCGTCGAAATTCTTGCGTCCTAGGGGGAACCTGCTCATGTCCGTGCTGGCCAAGATCAGCCTGAGAAACCGAAGTCTCATCGGTCTGCTCGCGATTCTGGTGCTCGTGTTCGGCGCCTTCGTGCTGCCGCAGATCAAGCAGCAGTTGTTCCCGTCGCTGCAGCTGCCGACCGCGGTGGTCGTGACACCGTATGCGGGCGCGTCGCCGGATGTGGTGGACACGCAGGTCAGCGAGCCGATCGAGAGCAGCCTCCAGGGGCTTCAGGGGGTCGACCAGATCAACTCGACGTCGTCGGAGGGCTCGTCGACGGTCGCGGTGCAGTTCGTCTTCGGCACCGACATCGACGCCGCGGTGGGCAAGATGCAGCAGGCCGTCAACGGCCTCTCGGCGCGGCTTCCCGCCAACAGCAAGCCTTCCGTGCTCACCGGCAGCACCGACGACCTGCCCGTGGTGCAGCTCGCGGTCGGCACGACCGGGGACAAGCAGCAGCTGGCCGACCGCCTCACCACCGAGGTCGTCCCGGAGCTGAGCAAGATCGAAGGCGTCCGCGCGGTGACGGTGAACGGCGCCCCGAAGCCGACGATCACGATCACCCTCAACTACGCCAAGCTGGCCGCGGCCGGGATCGACCCGTCCGGGCTCGCGCAGACCCTCCAGACGACCGGCGCGTCGGTGCCCGCCGGGGTCGTCACCCAGGGCGACAACACGCTGACCGTTCAGGTCTCCGGCGCCCAGAGTTCCTTGCAGGGCTTGAGGGACATGTACCTGACGCCGACGCCCGGACGCGGCGGCGCCGGTGCGCCGGTCAAGCTTTCCGACGTCGCGACGGTCGAGCAGACCCCGGGCACGGCGACGTCGATCACCCGCACCAACGGCAAGCCCAGCCTGGGGGTCGCGGTCACGATGGTGGAGAACGGCAACGCCGTCGCCATCTCGAAGGCCGTGCGTGACGCGCTGCCCGACCTCGGCAAGCGGGTCGGCGCCGACATCGCCGTCGCGAGCGACCAGGGCCCGGCGGTCGAGGACGCGGTCAGCGGGCTGACCACCGAAGGCTTGCTGGGCTTGCTCTTCGCCGTCATCGTGATCCTGCTGTTCCTGCTGTCGGTGCGCTCCACGCTGGTGACCGCGGTGTCGATCCCGCTGTCGGTGGTGGTCGCGCTCATCGCGCTGTGGACCGGCGACCTTTCGCTCAACCTGCTCACCCTCGGCGCGCTGACGATCGCGATCGGGCGGGTGGTGGACGACTCGATCGTGGTGCTGGAGAACATCAAGCGCCACCTGTCCTACGGCGAGGAAAAGCAGCAGGCCGTGCTCACCGGGGTCCGCGAGGTCGCGGGCGCGGTGACGTCGTCCACGCTGACGACCGTCGCGGTGTTCCTGCCGATCGCCTTCGTCGGCGGCCTGGCGGGCGAGTTGTTCTCGCCGTTCGCGGTGACCGTGACCGTGGCGCTGCTCGCGTCGCTGCTGGTGTCGCTGACCGTGGTGCCGGTGCTCGCGTTCTGGTTCCTCAAGCAGCCGAAGGCCGGTAGCGCGGAGGATGCCGCTGCCGCAAGGGAACTGGCCGTCGAGAAGGAGCGCAACAGCTGGATCCAGCGCGTCTACGTGCCGGTGATCCGCTTCGCGACCCGTAAGCGCCTGACCGTCGTCATCGCCGCGCTGGTCATCTTCGCGGGCACCGTCGGCCTGGCGGGTCAGCTGAAGACCGACTTCATCGGCAACGGCGGCTCGAACACGATCAACCTGTCCCAGGAGCTTCCGCCGGGGACGAGCACCGCCGCCAAGGAGAAGGCCGTCGGCGCCATCGAGACCGCGCTCGCGTCGCACCCGGAAGTCACCATGTACCAGGCGCAGGTGGCGAGCAACGGCGCCGCCGCGGCCTTCGGGATCGGTGGCGGCTCGGGCACGAACATCACCGTGACGGTCAAGAAGGACACCGACCTCACCGCGTTGCAGGACAAGCTGAAGAGCGAACTCACCGGTGTTCCGGGCATCGGCGTGCTGAAGTTCGGTTCCGACGCGCAGGGCTTCAGTTCCGACAAGGTCGAGGTGCTCGTCACCGCGCCGACCCAGGCGGCGCTGGCACCGGCGGCCGACCAGGTGCAGAAGACGCTTTCGGGCGTGGCGGGGCTTTCCGAGGTCACCAACGACCTCGCCAAGGGCGCGCCGCGGGTGCAGGTCGAGGTCGACCAGCGTGCCGCCGCGGCACGCGGGCTCAGCGTCACGAGCATCGGGCAGATCGCCGCGCAGGCCATCGGCGGCGCGACGGTGACGCAGCTGCCGGTGGACGGCGTGCGGACCGACATCGTGCTGCGCACCGGCGCCGCCCCGGATTCGGCCGACGCCGTCAGCGCGCTGCCGTTGCCGACGGCCACCGGGGTCATCCGGCTCGACCAGGTCGCCAAGGTGTCCACAGTGGACGGCCCGGTCACGGTCAAGCGCACCGGGAACGACCTGAGCACGACGGTCAGCGCGAAGAACTCCGGCGGTGACCTGGCCACGACGACCAAGGACATCAAGTCGCGGTTGGACGCGCTCACGCTCGCCGGTGGCGCGAGCTACTCGATCGGCGGGGTCATCCAGCAGCAGCAGGAGGCCTTCGGGAACCTGTTCCTGGCGCTGCTGGCGGCGATCGCGATCGTCTTCCTGATCATGGTGACCACCTTCCGCAGCCTGATCCAGCCGCTGATCCTGCTGGTGTCCATCCCGTTCGCGGCGACCGGCGCGATCGGCCTGCTGCTGGCGACCGGCACCGCGCTCGGGCTGCCGTCGCTGATCGGGATGCTGATGCTCGTCGGCATCGTGGTGACCAACGCGATCGTGCTGATCGACCTGATCAACCAGTACCGCGCCGACGGGATGAGCGTGCAGGACGCGGTGGTCGAGGGCGGCAGGCGGCGGCTGCGCCCGATCCTGATGACGGCCGCGGCGACGATCTTCGCGCTGGTCCCGATGGCGCTTGGTGTCACCGGCCAGGGCGGGTTCATCGGCCAGCCGCTCGCCATCGTCGTGATCGGCGGCCTGCTGAGCAGCACCCTGCTCACGCTCGTCCTGGTCCCGACCCTCTACACGATGGTGGAGACCCGGAAGGAACGCCGC
>Ga0247768_1000604_pt1 | contig 13042 bp, 9 predicted proteins | sample UWRJL016104C6_FD_179944 | JGI IMG/M metagenome (GOLD analysis project Ga0247768, IMG submission 179944) | Plant litter microbial communities from Arlington Agricultural Research Station in Wisconsin, United States - UWRJ-L016-104C-6 | ecosystem: Environmental > Terrestrial > Plant litter >... | reverse complement strand
CATCAAGCAGCTCCTGCTGCAGCCGAGTCTCGAGGCGAACGACGCCGAAGACGCCCGGCAGCGCACCATGCGCGAGGGCCGGATCGCCGCCCGGCTGCATCACCCGAACGCCATCACCGTCTTCGACGTGGTGACCGACGAGTACGGCCAGCCCTGCCTGATCATGGAGTACCTCAACTCCACAAGCCTGGCCGAAGTGCTGCAGGACCGCCGGACACTGCTGCCGCAGGAAGTGGCACGGATCGGCGCCCAGGTGGCCGCCGCGCTGAAGGAGGCGCACGCGGTCGGGATCGTGCACCGTGACATCAAGCCGGGCAACATCCTGCTCGGCGGCAACGGCACGGTGAAGATCACCGACTTCGGCATCTCCCGGGCGAAGGACGACGTCACCGTCACCAAGACCGGCATGATCGCCGGGACACCCGCTTATCTGGCCCCCGAGGTCGCCATCGGCGGCAACCCGGGCCCGGAGTCCGACATCTTCTCGCTCGGTTCGACGCTGTACGCGGCCTGCGAAGGCCAGCCGCCGTTCGGCCTGAGCGAGAACACGCTGAGCCTGCTGCACGCCGTCGCCGCGGGGCAGATCAACCCGCCGCGCCAGTCCGGCCCGCTCGCGAGCGTGCTCGCCGTGCTGCTGCACCCCGACATCCACCACCGGCCGACCGCCGAAGAGTCCGAAGAACTGCTGGCGTCGGTCGCGCGCGGTGAGGTCCCGCTCGGCGGCACCACCGCCGAGACGCAGATGGCCTCGATGGCCGGGATGCTCGGCGGGGCCGCCCCCGGGGCCACCGTGGCCGCGCCGCGTGGCGCGTTCGAAGAGGAAGAAGTGGTGCCGGTCGGGCACTCGGGTTCGCTGCTCGACAACCGGCCCGCCCCGGCAGGCCCGTTCTACGACGACGAGCCCGAAGACAACTACGCGCCGGGTACTGGCTACCCCGAGGACGATTACGACGGCTACAACTCGCCTCAGCGCGCGAACGGCGCCCTCAACGCGACACGGGCCGTCCCCGTCGGCCGCCCGCCGGTCCAGGACGACTACGACGAGGACGACGACTGGGACGACGGCCGCGGAAGCTCCGTGGGCGGCGGCCGTGAGCGGTACCAGACGCCGGTCGACGACGATGACGACAGCAAGCCCGGCGCCTGGAAGCGGCCCGCCATCATCGGCGGGATCGTGGTGATCGCCTTGATCGCCTTCGGCGTCTGGGTGCTGAGCCCGCGCAGCGCGAGCAGCGACAGCCCGACGGTGCCCTCGAAATCGCCCACGACGTCCTCGGCGCCGAGTTCGGTAACCTCTGACGCGGAGGTGCCGCCCGACAACACCGACACGACCAGCGCGCCGACCACGACAAAGCGGACGACCTCGGAAAAGACGACGGCACAGCAGCCGCCGCCACCGGCGAACACGAGCAAGACGACCACGTCCGTGACAACGTCGACACCAAAGTCAACCCCGAAGACCTCGACGCCGACGTCGCCGCCTGACACAACTCCCCCCACGACAACTAGCTAGCTCCGAAGTCGCAAAGGATTGTTTTGAGCGCTGAAGGCGAAGTAGTCGGCGACCGCTATCGGCTGGACCAGCCCATCGGTCGCGGCCGGGCGGGGATCGTGTGGCAGGCCTTCGACACGAGGCTGCACCGGACGGTCGCGCTGAAGCGCATGTACCTGCCCGTGGGCCTGCCCCCGGCGCAGGCCGAGCAGGCGAAGGCCAAGGCGCTCCAAGAGGGCCACAACGCCACGCATGTCACGCACGGCTGCGCGATCACCGTGCACGACGTGTTCGACGAGGGCCAGGACATCTGGCTGGTGATGGAGTACATCCCGTCGCGCAGCATGGCGCAGTTCCTCGCCGAGCACGGCAGGCTGACCCCGGAGCAGGCCGCCGCGCTGGGCATCCAGCTGGGCTCGACGCTCGCCGCGATGCACTCGGCGGGCATCGTGCACCGCACACTCGAACCGGCGAACGTGCTGCTCGCCGACGACGGTGGTGTGAAGATCACCGACATCGGCATCACCGGTGGCGGCCCGAGCCACGCGTACCGGGCGCCCGAAGTGGCTCGTGGCCTCGCCGCGACGCCCGCCTCCGACGTCTTCTCGCTGGGCGCGACGCTATACACCGCTGTCGAGGGTGTGCCGCCGTTCGGGCAGGACGGGCTCGGTGAGCCGCCGACGCCGCAGAGCGCCGGTCCGCTCAGCGGCGCGCTGACCAAGATGCTGCGGCAGGACCCGGTGACCCGGCCGACGATGAACGACACGGTCCGCTCGCTCGGCGCGATCACCGAAGGCCGTCAGATGGCGTTCGTGCCGCCGACTGCCCCGGCGATGCCGACCGTCGCCGCCGGTGGCCCGCCACCGCCCATGCTCCAGCAGCCGATGCCCCAGCAGGCGCCTCCCAACACGCCGCCCGCGTGGCAGTCGCCGAACCAGCCGCCGAACCAGCAGCAGGCGACCCGTTTCGCGCCCGCGCCACTGCCGACGCCGCCCCGGTCGCCGCTGCGCGCTCCGGCGTCCGAGACGACTTCGCCGGGCAAGCCCACCTGGCTCTACCCGGCCCTCGCCGTGGTCGCCGCGATCATCTTCGGGATCCTGGTCGCCCAGATCTTCTTCGTTTAGCCCGCTCCGTCAACCAGGCGGGTTGGAGGAGTCACGCATGACCTCCAGCAGCCTCAGCAGCGCGGGTTGCGTACGCGCGTGCGCGGCGACGGCGGCGTGGATGGATCGAACCGGCTCCGGCCGGCGCACCTTACGGATGACCACACCGGGGTGCGGGGTGCCGAGCCCGAGCTCCGGAATCAGCGAGACGCCCATCCCGGCCGCCACAAACCCTTGTGCCGTCTGGTAATCCTCGGACTCGACGGCGAAGTTCGGTGCGAACCCGGCGGCCCCGCAGGCGTTCAGCATGATGTCCCGGCACGGCCCCGGCGGCCCTTCGGTGCTGATCCAGCTCTCCTCGGCGAGGTCCGCGAGATCCAGCATCCGCTTGCGTGCCAAACGATGCGTACGCGGGAGCACCACGCGGTACGGGTCGTCGAGCAGGTGCACGAGCTCGACGCCGTTGACGGGCAGATCACGGTTGGGGAGGACCACGATCGCGACGTCGGCCTCGCCCGACTCGACCTCACGCAGCGGCGGGGCGGGCTCGATCAGCTTGAGGTCGAGCCGGATTCCGGGGAATTCTCGCCGGACGGCGGCCACCGCGGGCGGGACGAGCGCGGCGCCCGCTGTCGCGAAGTATCGGATGGCGAGCCTGCCCGTGCGCCCCTCTTTCAGTTCGGTGAGCGCGGATTCGGCCTTCGACAGCTGGGCGCTCATCACTTCAGCGTGCTCGGAGAGCAGCAGCCCTGCGGGGGTCGGGCGGACTCCCCGGCCGATCCGCTCCAGCAGTTCGACGCCGGCCTCGCGCTCCAGAGTGGACAATTGCTGGCTGATCGCGGACGGTGTGTAGCCGAGGTTCCGGGCGGCCGAGGTGATCGAACCGCTGGTGATCACCGCGCGGAGCACCTGCATTCGTCGCACATCGAGCATCCCGCCATCTTACAGTTCTACTTAATCCTCAGTGCAGTTTATTTCGCTTGTCCTTACGGCTCGGTGTCTCCAAGCTTGAGCCTGGGGCTGAAGGAGGATACGGGTGGGCGAAACGAAAACCCTGCTGCGGATAGGCGCGCTCGCGTTGATGTGGGGGTCGAGCTTCTTCTGGATAAAACTGGTGCTGAGCGCGTTTTCGCCGGTACAGCTGGTCTTGGGCCGGTTGGTGCTCGGCTCGGTCGTCCTGCTGCTGCTCTGCTACTTCCAGCGCGACAAGCTGCCCACCCAGCGGCGGGTGTGGCGTTTTCTCGCCGTCGCGGCGTTCTTCCACAATGCCCTGCCGTTCCTGCTGTTCGCGGTCGGCGAGTTGTCGGTCGACTCGGGTATCACCGGGGTGCTCAACGCGACCACACCGCTGTGGGTGGTGCTGATCGCGCCGCTCTTCGGCGGTGACCGGAAACTCGGGGTGCTCCCCGCGCTGGGGCTCGGCGTCGGGCTCGCGGGCATCCTGCTGATTTTCGCGCCCTGGCACGCTTCCGGCCTGCTCAGCTGGGGCGCGGCGGCCTGCCTGATCGCGGCGGCCAGCTACGGGTTCGCCTTCGTCTACGAGGGCAAGTACCTGTCGAACGCGGGTGTCTCCCCCGTCGCGCTGTCCAGCGCGCAGATGATCCTGGCGAGCGGGTTCATGCTGCTCGCGCTGCCCGCGGGCGGACTCAGCCCGATCCACCTCAACACCGGCGCCGTGCTCGCGCTGCTGGTGCTCGGCGCGGGCTCGACCGGCATCGCCTTCGCGCTGAACTACCAGCTTCTGGCCAGCGAAGGCGCTGTCGCGGCGTCGATCGTCGGATACCTGCTGCCGGTCGTTTCCGTGTTGCTCGGCTCGATCTTCCTCGGCGAACGGCTCGAGCTGCGGGTCATCGCGGGCATGGTCGTGGTGCTGGCCGGGGTCTCCCTCACCCGCCTCCGCCGGCGGCAACCAGTGATGGAACCCGTCCTCGCGGAGACGCCCTAGACGAGCCTGCGGTCCGAGGCCCAGCGCGAAAGCTCGTAGCGGTTCGAGAGCTGGGTCTTCCGCAGGACGCTCGACACGTGCGTCTCGACCGTCTTCACCGAGATGAACAGCTCCGCGGCGATCTCCTTGTACGCGTAGCCGCGGGCGAGCAGGCGCAGGACGTCCCGCTCGCGCGGGGTCAACAGGTCCAGCTCGGGGTCATTGATCGGCGCCGAGCCGGGCCGGTCCGCGAACGCGTCCAGCACGAAACCGGCCAGCCGCGGCGAGAACACCGCGTCGCCGTCGGCGACCCGCACCACGGCACGGACCAGCTCCTTCGAGGAGATGGTCTTGGTGACGTACCCGCGGGCGCCCGCCCTGATCACCGCGATCACGTCCTCCGCGGCGTCGGAGACGCTCAGCGCGAGGAACACGACGTCCGGCAGGTCGGTGCGGGTGCGGCGGAGGACCTCGGCGCCCCCGCCGTCGGGCATGTGGACGTCGAGCAGCACCACCTGCGGTTTCGTGCGCACGATGCCCGCGACGGCCTCGGCCACGGAACCCGCTTCGCCGACCACCTTCACCTCGTCGGTGATGGAGTCGAGTTCGGCGCGCACCCCGGCGCGGAAAAGAGCGTGGTCGTCGACCAGGAAGACGTTGACCGGCTCCCGGGTCTGCTGGCTGTCCGTCACGCTGCTCCCTTGGTCACCTTGATCGGCATCTCCAGCTGGACCTCGGTGCCCTCACCGGGCGCGGTCCTGAGCCGGCAGTTGCCGCCGTTGCGCTCCATCCTGCCCTTAATCGAGTCCGCGAGGCCATGCCGGTCGCCCGGAACCACCTCCGGATCGAAACCTTTGCCCCGATCGCGCACGAACACCGTCACCGCGGCCGGCTCGACCTCGGCGTAGACGCTGACTTCGTCGACTCCGGCGTGCTTGGCCGCGTTGACGATCGCCTCGCGGGCCGCCTGCACGAGCGCCGTCAGCGGCTCGTCGAGGTCGGCGTCGCCCACCACGACCTGCGGCACCGAGATGGCGAAGGTGTCCTCGACCTCACCGCACGCCCGCGCGAGCGCCTCGGACAACCGGCCGCCGGGAACGTCCCGCTCCTTGCCGTGGCCATAACCACCCGGGCCGTAGAGCCAGCCACGCAGTTCACGTTCCTGCCCGCGGGCGAGCCGCGCGACCTCACGCGGCGACTCGGCCTGCTTCTGGATCAGCGCGAGCGTCTGGAGCACGGAATCGTGCAGGTGCGCGGCGATCTCGGCGCGTTCGTCGGTGCGGATGCGAGCGCTGCGCTCTTCGCCGAGGTCGCGGACCAGGCGCAGCCAGAACGGCACGGTGAGCACCGCGACGCCGACGAGGGTCGCCAGCACCGCGATCAGCGCGAACTGCACCTGATCGAGGCTGCCGCTGCGCAGGAGGACCACGACGATGCCGGTCGCCACCAGCGCGACCCCGGCGAGGATGCGCACGGCCGCGGACCAGCCGCCACCGCCCAGGACCACCCCGGCGACGCCGCCCTTCGCGCCGTCACGCCACCGGCGTCGCTGCGACTCGTCGGCTTCCCGCCAGACCACCGCGGCACCGATGAGCGCCACGGCCAGCGGGACCGCGACCCAGCCACTGATCACGCCCGAGAACGTGCTGCTCCCGATCGCGAGCCCGACACCCAGCGCGATCAGCCCGAAGGCCTGCTGGCGGTCCTTGCTCGACGGTTTCGGGGCCCTGGCGGCACTTTCTTCCGACTGCTGCTGGACGAAGACCCACAGCAGCGCGTACGCGACCAGCCCCGCGCCGCTCAGCGCGGCGAGGAGCGCGAACCCGACCCGGACCCACTGGACCTTGACGCCGAGGTGGTCGGCGAGACCACCGGCGACCCCGGCGACCGCGCGGCCGGTGCGGCGGCGGTACATCTTGGGCGGCCCGGCGGGCGCGGCGAGCGCGCTGGGGGCCGGCGGCACGACGCCGCCGTCCGCGGCGCTCTTCTTCGCCGCCGGTTCGGTTTCCTGCTGGGCCTGTTCCTGCACGACATCCATGGTCACACGGCGCGCGCCGCGTTTCATCAGGGAAACCCCTGAACCGCCCGGCTCGAAAACCTCAGGGACCTTCCCGGATGTGCCCGTGGCACGCCTCTTGCATGCTGATTGACATGAGTGGCGAGACGGAAACCCCAGTGACGAAAGCCGGCAACGGCTTCGAAGAGACTGTCAAAGACTTTTGGGCCAGCAGGCCCCGCCGTCCCCAGTACAACCGCAAGGTGGCTGGTGTGGCGGCCGCGATCGGCAACCGGTACGGCATCGACCCCGTCGTGATCCGGGTGGCGCTGGTCGCCGCGACCATCTTCGGCGGCGCCGGGCTGGTGATCTACCTGCTCGGCTGGCTGCTGTTCCCCGACGAGCGCGACCAGGTGTCGGCGTTCGAGGGCATGATCGGCAAGGGCCGCAGCTCGGTGTCGACCGGGATGACCGTGGTGCTCTGCGTCGCGCTGATCCCGGTGGTCAGCTGGGTCTTCGGCGGTGGCTGGTTCGCCACGGGCTGGTTCGACGGCGGTGGCTTCATCGGCATGGCGCTGATCGCCGGGGCGCTCTTCGCGCTGCACCGCGGCCGCGGTCAGTTCAACCGCCCGGTCGTCCAGGCCCCGCGAAGCCCGGCCTACGGACCGGCCGCCTTCGACGCCGCTTTCTCGGTGACGGACACCGAGGCCGGTACCGCGGCCACCGACCCCGCGGCCCCGCCCACCTGGGACCCGCTGGGCGCCGAGCCGTTCGCCTGGGACCTCCCGGACCCGCAGCCCGCGTTCACCCCTCCGCCGCCGGTCGCGCCGCGGCCCGTCAAGCAGGTCGTCCCGCGTAACAAGACCGTCGGGCTCGCGACGTTCGGCATCGCCGTGCTGGTCGCCGGGGTCGGGGTCGTGCTGAACATGGACGGGAACTCCTGGTTCTCCGTGCAGCACATCATCGGCATGGTGCTCGGGGTACTCGGGATCGGGCTGGTGACGGGCTCGTTCGTGCACGGTGCCCGTGGCCTGATCGGGCTGGCCATCCCGCTGGCGATCGCCGGCATGGCGCTCACCGCCATCCCGGTACTCGACGTCCCGGGTGGTTACGGGACCATCGACGCGAAGCCCGCCAACGCGGCGGAGGTGCAGCCGCTGTACCAGCACTCGGCCGGGAACATCGACGTCGATTTCACCAAGTTGAGTGACAGCTCGCAGGTCACCAGCACCCTTCGCAGCGGCGCCGGCGACATCACCGCGATCGTGCCGGAGACCGCGGACGTCACCTACAGCTGCGAGACCACCGCGGGTGACACGAACTGCCTCGGCCATCGGTCGTCGGGGTTCGCGAACGAAGCGATCACCGGGATCGACCTCGGCTCGGACGGCGCCGGTGGCGCCAAGATCAACCTGATCCTCAAGGACGCCGCTGGAAAGGTGGAGGTGCGCCGTGGCTGACACCGGCAACACGTACTCGTACGACGAAGTCCCGGCCGAAACCCCGCCGCGCAGGCGCGGGATCGACGGGTTCACCCTGATCGCCGGGATCGCGACCCTGCTGATCTCCGGCTACGTCATCTCCGACGGCGCGTCGTGGATGCCGGCGTTCGACCTCCGGTGGGTGCTGGCCGGTGGGGCCGTCCTGATCGGCGTGCTGATGCTCGCCGCGTCCTTCCGGGGCGGCCGCAAACACTGACCCGCTCTCACCACTCACTCACGGGGAAGGCCCCGGGACACTCGTCCCGGGGCCTTCCCCATTCCCCAGCTCCAAGGCCCCGCCGTTCGCGGTTAGCCCGCTAAACGCAGCTCAGAGCGTTGCGGGCTACTCCCATTCGATGGTGCCCGGCGGCTTGCTTGTGACGTCCAGGACGACGCGGTTGACTTCGGCGACCTCGTTGGTGATGCGGGTCGAGATCCGCTCCAGCACGTCGTACGGCAGGCGCGTCCAGTCGGCCGTCATGGCGTCCTCGCTGGACACCGGGCGTAGCACGATCGGATGCCCGTAGGTGCGGCCGTCGCCCTGCACGCCCACGCTGCGGACGTCGGCGAGCAGCACCACCGGGCACTGCCAGATCGAGCGGTCCAGCCCGGCCGCGGTCAGCTCCTCACGGGCGATCGCGTCGGCGTTGCGCAGGATCTCCAGGCGCTCCGCGTCGACCGCGCCGATGATCCGGATGCCGAGACCCGGCCCGGGGAACGGCTGGCGCTGCACGATCGTCTCCGGCAGCCCGAGTTCGAGGCCGACCTTGCGGACCTCGTCCTTGAACAGCAGCCGCAGCGGTTCGACGAGCTTGAACTGCAGATCGTCCGGCAGGCCGCCGACGTTGTGGTGACTCTTGATGTTCGAGGTGCCGGCGCCGCCGCCGGACTCGACGACGTCCGGGTAGAGCGTGCCCTGCACCAGGAACTCGTAGTCGCCCTGGGCCTTGAGGTCCCGCTCGGCCTGCTCGAAGACACGGATGAACTCGCGCCCGATGATTTTGCGCTTCTCTTCGGGGTCGGTGACCCCGGCGAGCGCGTCGAGGAACCTCTCGCGCGCGTCGACGGTGACGAGGTTGACACCCGTCGCGGCGACGAAGTCCTTCTCGACCTGGGTCCGCTCACCGGCACGCAGCAGGCCGTGGTCGACGAACACGCAGGTCAGCCTGTCGCCGATGGCACGCTGCACCAGCGCGGCGGCGACCGCGGAGTCGACCCCGCCGGACAACCCGCAGATCGCGCGGCCTTCGCCGACCTGCTCGGCGATGCGCTTGACCTGGTCGTCGACGATCGACGCCGTCGTCCACTGCGGCTTGATGCCGGCGATCTCGTGCAGGAAGCGGCGAAGCACCTCCTGGCCGTGCGGCGAGTGGCCGACCTCGGGGTGGTACTGGACGCCCGCGAAGCGACGCTCGACGTCCTCGAACCCGGCAACTGCCGCGCCCTCTGAGGACGCCGTGACCGTCGAGCCTTCGGGGGCTTTGGTGACGCTGTCGTTGTGGCTCATCCAGGCGGGCTGCGTCGCGGGGAGGCCCTGGTGGAGCACACCGCCGTCACCCGCGATGCGCACCTCGGTGCGGCCGAACTCGCGGGTGCCCGTGGGCTCGACGGTGCCGCCGAGCGCCCTGGCCAGCAGCTGATGGCCGTAGCAGATGCCGAAGATCGGGACCCCGGCGTCGACGAGGGACGGGTCCATCCCGGGCGCGCCCTCGGCGTACACGCTGGAAGGACCGCCGGACAGGATGATCGCGGACGGGTCCTTCGCGAGCATCTCGTCGACTGTCGCGGTGTGCGGGACGACCTCGGAGTAGACCTGCGCCTCGCGCACGCGGCGCGCGATGAGCTGGGCGTACTGCGCCCCGAAGTCCACGACGAGAACCGGGCCGGTGGGACTACCAGACACAAAACCTCCAGGCGACGCGAGCTGTCCCCCCATCGTCCCAGGTGCCCCCCGCCACACCCCCCTCGCCCCCGGGACCTGCGGTTAGCGGGCTAACCGCGACCTTTAGCGTGCGCAAGCAACCGAAAAACGCGCGCGGTTAGCCCGCTAAACGCAGCGTCCGCGCAGGTGGGCGCAGTCGGTCGGGTGGGGGTCATCCCGGGGGTGCGTGGCCCGAATACCTTGAACACATGGACATGATCACCCCGGAGCCCCGTCCGTGCTGGATCGCCGGACGCGCCGAGCAAGGCGTGAGCACGATCGCCGTGACGCACCCGTTCGACGGCAGTGAGGTCGCCACGGCCGCCGTCCCCGGCGCGGACCAGGTCGAGCGGGCGGTCGCCGCGGCCGTCGCCGTCGCGGCGGAGTTCCGGCGCTCGCCCGCCCACGTCCGGGCGACGGCGCTCGAGCACGTCTCGCGCACCCTCGACGCGCGCGCCGAGGAGATCGCCGAGGTCATCACGGCCGAGAACGGCAAGCCGTGGAAGTGGGCCGAGGCCGAGGTCCGGCGGGCGGTCTCGGTGTTCCGCATCGCCGCCGAGGAGGCCCGCCGCTTCACCGGCGACCTCCAGCGCCTCGACACCGACCCGGCGGGCGAAGGCAGGCTCGCGATCACGCGCCGGATCCCCCGCGGGCCCGTGCTCGGCATCGCGCCGTTCAACTTCCCGCTGAACCTCGTCGCCCACAAGGTCGCCCCGGCGCTGGCCGTCGGCGCGCCGATCATCGTCAAGCCGGCGCCCCGCACCCCGCTGTCGGCGCTGCTCCTGGGCGAGATCCTCGCCGAGACGGACCTCCCGAACGGCGCGTTCTCGGTCCTGCCGCTGGGCAACGAGGAGACCGCCAAGCTGGTCACCGACCCGCGTTTGCCCGTGGTGTCCTTTACCGGCTCCGGCCCGGTCGGCTGGTCGCTCGCCGACGCCGCGCCGCGCAAGCACGTCGTGCTCGAACTCGGCGGCAACGCCGCGGCCGTCGTGTTGCGCGACTGGCCCGACATCGAGGGCGCCGCCCTGCGGATCGCGACCTTCGGCAACTACCAGGCCGGTCAGTCCTGCATCGCCGTGCAGCGGGTGATCGTCGAGCGGGCGGTCGCGGACGAATTCGTGCCCGCGCTGCTGGCAGCCGTGCGGGCCCAGCGAACCGGCGACCCGTACGACACCGAGGTCGACGTCGGCCCGGTCGTCGACGAGGCCGCGGCGGAACGCATCGTGGCATGGGTCGACGAAGCCGTCGCGGCGGGCGCCAAGCTGCTGACGGGCGGAGCCCGCGTCGGCACGACCGTCGAGCCGACGCTGCTCACCGACGTCCCCACCTCGGCGAAGGTGTGGTCCGAGGAGGTCTTCGGACCGGTGCTCGCGGTGTCCATTGTGGATGGTGTGGACGAGGCCTTCGCCGCGGTCAACGACTCCGCCTACGGTTTGCAGGTCGGGGTTTTCACCCGGGACGTGCATCTCGCGTTCTACGCGTCCACGGAACTCGAGGTCGGCGGCGTGCTCATCGGCGACGTTCCTTCGTACCGCGCCGACCAAATGCCTTACGGGGGCGTAAAAGGCTCCGGCGTCGGCCGCGAAGGGGTGCTCGCCGCGATGAACGACCTGACCGAGGAGCGGGTCACCGTGTTCACCGGGATCGACCTCTAGGCGGGCGTAATCGCCTGCGCGAAGCCGAAAACCTTGCCAGGGTCATAAGCCTTGGCGACTTCGTGCAGGCGTTTCGCGTTGTCGCCGTAGTACGCGGTCATCCAGTCCGGCAGCTCCGGGTCGAGGTAGTTCACGTAACCGCCGTCGACACCGATGGCGGCGAGCCCCGAAGCGATGGTGGACACCGTTTTCCCGGCGGTGGCGTGGTTCGACGTCGTCGCCTGGCTGTAGATCTGGACGGACGCAAGCGCCGTACGGTGCCAGAACGCGGTGTCGGTGGGCGAAAGCTTGGAAACCGCTCCGCCCAGGCCGTCGATCAGCAGGTCGACGCCCTGCTTCCCGTTCATCACGGCCACGAGCCGCGCGGGGTCGTCGAGGGGCTTGCTGATGATCCGCGAAGACGCGGCGAAGGTCTGCCTGTTCTCGCTGCCCGAGAAGTACTCCATGGTCGCGGCGTAGCTCTTGGCTTGCAGCAGGCGCGACGTCGGCTGCACGCCTGCCTTGGCGACAAGGGCGTCGAGCAACGGCGCGAGTTCCGCTGTGCCACCGACAAAACAGCCGCCGACCCGGCACGTCGCCGGGGAACCGCCGGAGATCACGAGGTTCGACCACAGCTCCGGCTGGGCGTTGGGAAGCCACTGCTGCCACGCACCGAGCACGGCGGCCGCGGATCCGGCCGGGAAACGCAGGGAGAACACGGACAGGCTCGGCGCCGGGTCGGTGGTGAAGGTGAACGACGTGACGATGCCGAAGTTGCCACCGCCGCCGCCCCGCAAGGCCCAGAACAGGTCCGGTTCGGACTGCGCGGAAGCCGTGCGCAGCTTGCCGTCCGCCGTCACGATCTGAGCCGAGACAAGGTGATCGCAGGTCAGCCCGTACTTCCGGGTGAGCACGCCGATCCCCCCGCCGAGGGTCAGCCCGGCGATCCCGACCGTCGGGCAGGTGCCCGCGGGCAGGCACCGGCCAGCTTTCTCAAGCGCGGCATAGACATCCTTCAGCCGAGCGCCCGCACCGACGACCATCGTGCCGTCGGCCTGGACCTCCACTTTGGACATCGGGCCGACGTCGACCACCAGGCCATCGTCCGGCACCGAGTAACCGGCATAGCTGTGTCCACCGCTCCTGGCCGCTATCGGCACCCTGGACGCGGCCGCGACCACGCAGGCCTGCACTTCTTCCGGCGACGCACATTTCGCGACAGCCGCCGGCTTGCGCGAGTCGAACAGCGGATTGAAGACGTGTTTCGCCTGGTCGTAGCCTGAATCGCCGGGCAAGAGCAAGCCGCCGGAGATCTTCCCGCGCAACGCGGCCCAGTCCGGCGGCCCGGAGGGTGGCGCGACATTCGACGGAGACGCGACAGGCGATGCCGCCGTCACGCTGGCGAGCCCGCCGCCACCGCCGGTGGCCGTGGTGCACGCGGCGGCGGCCACCCCGGCAGCCGAAACGCCGGCGAACCGCAGGAACGTCCTT
>Ga0247768_1000602_pt1 | contig 13046 bp, 13 predicted proteins | sample UWRJL016104C6_FD_179944 | JGI IMG/M metagenome (GOLD analysis project Ga0247768, IMG submission 179944) | Plant litter microbial communities from Arlington Agricultural Research Station in Wisconsin, United States - UWRJ-L016-104C-6 | ecosystem: Environmental > Terrestrial > Plant litter >... | reverse complement strand
ACTTCCTTAGCCGTTTCTTTAGGCTCCTCCTTAGACTCCTCCTTCTGCTCGTCTTTGTCGTCTTCGTTGACCTCTGGAACCTCTGGCGCTGGTCCCATGTTCCACCGTCGCTTTCGCCGGGTTGGTACAGGTGGGGTCTTGTTACCATTCTCGGTGCCATCCCTGAGAGTCCCAGGGTACTGCAATGTACCATTGCCACTCTTCGCCTCCTTATCAGCAATGGCTCGGCGGACACGCTCCTCCTCACGCTCGATTTCGCGAGTCTTCATGATGTCGCTGTATGTTGCGCCCTGGGTATCGCCGTCTTGCTTGAAAGGGTCGGCACGCGCAGGTGAGAGAGCGCGTTGAAAGCGGCGCTTCTGGTAATCGGTTTCGCGGGATGCAATTTGTGCCTGCTCTTCGCGGCTGACCAATATATCCGCCTCTCCTGTGTCGCCATGAGCAAACTCGTCGAGCTGGGCTCGAGTAGCTGTATATTGGCCAACAAGCCGGGTTGAGGTAGGCTCATCCTCGTCCATGGCGTCATCATCATTAACGGGGATGGAGGTATTGTAGCCGGCGAACTTGTCTGAAGCGTTGCGGTCGTAGAGAGTGGTATCGAGAGCCTCGGTCAGTGAGACTTTGTCAGAACTGCTAGAACGCTGCTGGCTAGGATCGAACGCCTTCGACTTGATTTTGGACTCATTGCGCTCCTGTTGGAGACGCCGGATGGCGTCGAAATCGGCTGTGCGGGTCAGAACAGATGTTGCGTCAGGTGAGAGACAGAGATACTTACCGTCAGACATCTTCGCACAAAAGCGATGGATATCTTAGAAATCGCGGACTCCGAAAGTGGAGAGTAGAAAAGAGTAAGGTGGGTTTAACATGCAATAAAACCGCGACGTGAATGAAAGAGACGGTGTTGTTGACGGGGGAGAGGCCGTTGAGCTGGGGAAGGAGAGGAAGGGCTCTGGGCAGCCGCGTTGGGTCGGCAAAACTTTAATCCGAGGGGCGTTGACGGCGGCGGATCCTGCAGCGGACGCTAGTCCGCTTTGGTGCGCGTATGATTGAGGTTGTTCGCCAGTCACTCTTGGATCGCACGTGACTCGATGGCTGGCTCAAGCTAGGTACCGCAGGACGAGGAAAGGCTAATGGACGGATTGATATATGTTTACACCAATATCACACGGCAATCTTCACATATGGCTTCACAAGCTGGTGATGCGTTGCTGAAACTCTAACAAGGTCTTTACGAAATCTCAAGTTGCTCTATTGTACCTCAGACCTATGCTTGCAGTCAGAAACAATAAAACCGCCCGGGTGCAATCCCCCAACCCAGGATCAGAATCAGACATGCCAGTACTAGTGACCAAATTCTCAATTCCATATGCAACCCAAGAAAATAGAAGCACCATCAATGCCATGACACACATGGCAAACAAGAAGAAGCAAAGAGCGGGGATACTGGGTAAAATCCAACAAGAGGAGAAAATGAAAAACCCGACCGGAATGGACTTGAGGATAAGAAGTTCAACACGAGACATGGGTAGGGTCCCCAGAAACAACCAGAATCTCAATTGTTTGCATCGTGCTGATTTTCTCATCATAAAGTCTCAGTCTTGTGACAGTATCGGTGGATTCAGATATGGGTCACAAATAATATGTCAGGTCAGAATTTCTTGATCGCTTGATCGATTTTCATCTGCAAGCCCTTGATAAACATAATCTGTTCAGAAGGTCCCCATTGAATGACCCTGGTTTGGCCGTGTTCGTCCTTCTCGCGCATGTGGAAAGCAGCGTGGTCGAAGCAAAGAATGTCGATACCAGCGTAGGGATTGTGAGGGTCCACTCCAAGAAGCCAGGTCTGAGTGTCATTAAAGATGTTCTTGATGGCGGTCTTGGGCTGCTCATTACTCGAAACATGAGCAAAACTAATTCGCTTGAAATCTGTGGCCTCCTGGAGAAGATGGAAGACCGTTCGGGCAGATTGAGAATTATAGGTATCGGATCGAATGAACTTAATGAACCGACGATTTGCACCAATCTGAAGAAGGAAGCTTGCAATGACCTGGGTTCCGGGAAAGTGAAATTGCTGTGCGTAGAGGATAGGCAGAGCTTCGCTGTAAACATCCTTACAGGTGCGTAAAAGTGCAAGACGGTTCCTTTTCGAGAATTCGGGAGCAAACGCGATCTTGTTACCTCCCTGCCTAAGCACCATTTTGATTTCACCTGACTCGTCGGTGACAACCTCAGAAATGATCTTGGCGCGAATGTGCGGGGGAAGTTTCATGTAGGGGAAGGGCTTGGACTGCCTCAGAAGGACAGCAACATGCCCAGCGTGTTCACCCTCTCGCAGAAGAACCTGAGAAGCCGTTAGTGTATCTTTTTTATCTATGGCAGAGTGACTACCTACCGTTTTGACAAGATTGAAGGGCCGATCAGAACGCAACTTGATCAGATGGGTGTAATCGTAAGCTCGATTCATCTTAGAAGGTTAGCTCGTATTGGGAAAGAGCAATATTGAACTGTATTGTCGACATACCAAAGCCGACTTGGTGTTGTGACGGAGAAGTGTGTCAACGACCACGTCATCGTCGCGTTCGAGGTGGTTGAAGATGTTCGCCTCAATAACGCTGAACTTGTCAAGCTGGAGGCGATTAAATCAGCACTGGTATCTACAAGTAGAAAGTATTGAGGATTGTATACTTACCAGAGACTTCTCCCGGGCACGCAATGCCTTTCGAGTTGGGACTTTGAGATTCTTCCTCAAAGGAGTGTCGGCAAATTCAATCTCTGGCTCCGATTCTTCCTTCTTCGGTGTCATGCTAGAGGCTTTCCTTTTCCGTGTTGGAAGCTCCTCCTCGACTTTGAAGTTCATGTCGGAGTGGTCCATAGTGAATAGTTGCAAGACAAAGGATCAAACAGTCAGGCAGGATTCCAGAATGAATCGGGTTTATCGGCAAGGAGGGTCTGAATATAAAGATGTGCAGGGACTTGATATGGGAGAGCAGATGTGGATCTGTGTCGGTAAGGTTGTTGCTAGTAGGTGCAAATAGTTCCGTAGGCAGCTGCGCTATCTCGATTGAAGGATAGTGGGTTGTCCTGGTGTCTCTCACTTAGTACTCAGCAGTCTCGAAGGAACGGTAAGGGAACCACCGTGCATTAGGCCCGTGCAACTCCTAAGATGAGCTTCAGAAAGTCAAGCTGCAGTAGTCAGTGGTTGATGTCCGGGTGCTGAATGCAAGTTCTGCTGGGATTCTGGAAGTCTCTGCTCAGGGTACAATCTCAGGAGAGGGCGTACAGAAATAAAGAAGAAGATATTTACCCGGACTGACGATGTTATACTAAAGATAACACGGTTCACCGTTTGCAGGCAGCAACAATAGAGAAAGTCGGTGAGGATAGGGTCCTGGTCTACAAGAAGTGAAGTCGATGACTTGCGCACGAGGAACCGCGTGGTGACCTGGGGAGGCGGTATCCGTGATTTTGGGTCGACATAAATTCTGCGAACGGAGATTAGTCCCCTACTTCCATAATTATACTCACTCAGTTCACCCTGAGTGGGAAGCAATCAATACGTACCGTGCCGTCTCAACATAGCTTCGAAATGTATTGTTACGTTTGCTATAAGATGATTCTGAAGCGTCTTTTCCCACCATGAGATTCCCTTCGTTGGAGCGACATCATCTTCCGTCTCCACAAGTTAGCATACCAGTACAATGATACGAAATACTTGGGAATATTGTCGCTAAGGTACCTCTCCACCGATAGTCTCTCGGATATTCGCTGTGGATTGACATGCATAGGAAGGACCGCTATTGACGGCTCTGATCACCACTTCATATTCTGGTCCACGGCATGTAGAGTGATATGAGCTCGAACCTAAGCCGCGGACCACCACATCGGTCAAGAGACCATTTTAGGTGTTGGTTTTCATTCCTTGCGCGTTTTGGCCAACTTCAGACGGTATGAGAGAGGCGCATCCGAGGATCTGAGTCTTCGATATCACGTTAAGACTCCTTGATTAACCGTTTCTTTGATAGCACTTTGACATTGGTAGGTTGCAGGAGGATTGCGAAGACCATGAAGGCACGCAATACCGGGCAATTATTATTAAATATGCAAGATGGGTTCCTAACTAGCGTGAGCAGTAAGATAAAGTTCGAGCAAAATTCCGCTGGGAGATTGCATCTCATGCGAGAATCTTCAGGTGTTTGAAACTATTTGACAGTATGGTGAAAATGGCTCAAAACGTTGATAGAGTTGATGGTAAGGAATATGTGACAGGAAGGAGGTGAGGTCAAACGCCTCCATCTTAATCTATCTTAGATCCGAGCTCCACCCGAAGATCTCCACCTCATTGCATCCACATGTTGCAGCTCGCAACGACAACAGCACAAGCCCAATCGTCTTCCCCCATCAATATTTTGCACGCCGTCGCTCACAACACTCTTTGTTTGCAAGTCTAATCGAGAATTATGGCGGATTCCAATCCTCCACCAAACCCCTCAATTGGCCAGGAAACGAAGCCGCAACCGAACGGCACCATGGACGTCGAAATGGCGGACTCAACATCTGCAATCGATGCACATGTACGGCCGTTGTCATCTTTCCAAGGTTCTCCTACGTTCTCAGTTCGATGTTGCTAATCGCCCTTACCTCAGCCCTCTCACCTCGGCGACACGCTCCCACCCAATCCCTTCGCAGCCGAACCTCCTACCCCGACCATGGCCACACCCACCGCGCAAACACCCACTCATGTCCAAACACCCACTCAAGCCCAACTTCCTCAGCCAGCTCCGCAGCAATCGCATTCTGCAACGCACACGCCGTCCCGCAATTCCCCTCACCCAGCGGTGGCCCCCACTCCTCAAACCGCGCCTGTCCACCCGATTCCTCATGGTAGTTCGACGCGTATGTATTTGAATCAGAATGTCACACCGCATCTGTTGGAGGCGATGAAACATTTGGCTACCCAAGAGTATGTTTTCACCGAGCTGCCTTGCGTAGAAAAGAGTCCAGAACAGCTAATGACACGGCGAACATGTTAGGCCGGAGAAGCCTCTGAAATTCCTTTCAGAATTTCTGGCACAGAAAAGCCTCGAGATCGAAGGACCATGACGAAAGCGTAAGCGCTTGACATACATAGAGGATACTAAGATTACTGGCTCGATTGCGTTCGTATGGAATAGGCGTTCAATGGTCACGGGATGGGTCCCTCAAGGCGCAAAGGAAAATAGATACCCTCAGCTTTCTGAATGGGGCTGCTCAACCAAGAACATCCGAATTTTGTCAAAAGCTCACGTGCTATATCTTCACGGGCACATTGGATGAATGATGATAGAACTGTGGTATTCATTTCATTGCATTTCGGTCGTTTTAAACGCCGTTAGATGCCCAATCGCATCTCTAACTTAGGTCCATGAAACTCCATGTATTTTTAGCCTCTCGACTACCACAGCCAACCCACACAACAACCCAGCTTCGTTTATGCGACAAGGGTGCTGGCGGTGGCGCTCTCGTACCTCCAGGTGGGAGGGAGGACCCCGACAGTCTTATAGTAGCGGCTCAAGCGGTGGATACGGGACTCGATGAGAATGAGGCGGCTAAGATAGAGTCAGCTAATTCGGCGCGCGTCACAGGATGCAGTGGAACCTACAACTTGGAGTCCTTATCCTTGCGGTTGGTGGACAAGTGCTTGCGGACGGCGACAGCCTTCTTGATCAACATGTAGAGATCCTCGGGGATCTCAGGGGCAAGGCCTGTGGAAAACGCTCTCTGTCAGCAATGAACCAAACAGAGGCAGATTTGTATAGCGCGACAGTAGACTGAGTCAACTGTCTTTTGACGTGCGCTTCAGCTGGGACATGCGAGAATCGTACCGTGAGACTTCAAAATGCGGAGGATCTTGTTTCCGGTGACCACTAGCAAGTCCGTCAGTGAAGGCGATCTACGAAGAGGTACAATGCTGAATTACCCTTGACTTGAGCGATGCCGTGGGAGTCACGAAGGACACCACCAATCTGCGAAGGGGTAGCACCCTTCTTGGCCAACTTGCAGATCTGGTCGACGACCTGCTCGGGGGTTGTCTTCAACCATGCCGGGGGAGTGCGGGAGTATGGGATGGCAGAGGACGATATGCCCTTTCCGTTGCTGTGAAGTCTACCCATTTTGAGTTGGCGGCGGAGTTGTGGGCTGTCTCGGACGGTCGGACTGTCGTGGTTGAAGATTCAAGAAAAAGACAAGAACGAGGTTCGCGAGCGTTGAGGTGCGAAATGCAGTGTGGAATTAGCGAGGCTGACTCAGCGGCGGTCCGTGCACCCATGGCCTATATCTCCCCCGCGAAAAATTCCTCTGCAGTTGATCAAACTGCCCTTCAACTTCACTCAAAAGAACCACTACACACCCCTTGACCTGCGTGGCTTTTTGGAAAATCTTTGGTCCCCAGAGGTATGTGCAATTCTCTCTCGCTCGCTCTCTCTTACCCTGATGAATTACTCCATACATACAATATTTCTGGTACCTCTTATGTCAGTGCCTTTGGGCGCGATGATCTAAACGGACTTCTGACCAACTTTCAACCGCTTTTGCTTTTACACGCCCCTGCTTGGAATCGTTTCCTTGCTAACTCGTGTTTAGGCAACTCATAGTCCGACTTTGCTCCAAGACCGTGGTGGTTGCGCACTTTGGGTTAGCTATTCTATTTTTGGGTACACAACTTGGGTCTATTTCGACCAATTTTAGCATAGTCTCGAGGTTTAAATGTAAACATGATTCCTTTTGATCTCGACGTCCATGATTTCCGCTCGTGGTGAATGTAGTGTTTCTCAATTTAGCATCCCCTAGGCCAACGAAAGAACCCTGCCGAAGCCGTCAAAGCCCGCCCTGGAACAGTCCTTATGTCCCGGCCATACCCACCGCTCGTTGACTTCACTGGATCCCAATAAGTCTTTCCGGGTCCGTTCTCGCCTTGCGCCCTCCCCATCTCCATCCCTTTCGCGTCCTTCTCTGGGGCACATGATCTCACCTTCACAAAATCAATGGATACATAACCATTGAACTGTCAATCTAGATGCTCGTGTATAGCCTGACTACTCCACAACGCCTAGAGCCCTGGAGAACCGAGACTTGAGTGAAGTGACACCTGGTCATGAATGTGGGTATGGGTAGTGAGCCGGTCTCCTATGCCCTTGCCATGAATGTCAGTACAACTTGCCATCCGCCAGAGCAGAAGAGTATCATTAGGCTGGTGCGATCATGGTGGAGACTTTGCAGGATCTTATTCTATTTTCTCTTGTTCATAACCCCCCGCATTCTACCGTGAATGGCAAAACTTGTCGTCTAAATCGCAACATCAGTTACTTCAGCGCATCGATTATAATCGTTTTTATTCAGCTTCTTCATTATGTTTGTTTTCTTTTCCGTCCTGGTGACTATACTTCTCCTTCCTCTAGTCTCAGGAAAATCCTCGGGCGAGCTCTGCGCAGGGACTGCCCATGAGGTTGATGGCAACTGGTATTGCGCAGAGGTCGAGAAGATTTTATACAGAAACATCAGTCAATCCGGCACATACAACCATACTAAGCACATCGATGTCGCAAATGGCATTTGTAATCATGAGCCTGTTTCTTATCCAGGAAATGGTCCCTTGACGCCCCTTTTCGGCGAGGTATGCGTACAGACCGGTTTATGGTCCAATACGTTTACATCCACTGATTGGTCCAGGTTTCTATGCACATCCGCGGTCCTATGACTATTCAGCAACTCGCCGTTTACACGTTATCTTTTTCTGATATACAAACAAAAAAACGGCGTGACCATCAAAATCGAAGGCAGAAACGCAGCATTCTGAAGGAAGTAAGGCAAGAGTCGAGTGGCTCTTCTACCGCGTCCCTGGGTGAATTTACAACGGTCGCTTTAGATGCTCGGAATATGATGGGGAGGCAGGATTTCAACAGCACATGTATAAGTTCTACTGACATAGTGACCGGTTGCACCCAGAACTCTGTCTCTCCTACTTCCACTTCCGACCGTCGTCTACGAATAAGAGAGGAACAGTCCGGTGCCGTTAAAGCCGGGGGAGACTGGCAAAGGGTAGCATACTATACCTCCTCCGCCCCAGCGTCAGCAAGTGGATTTGCGTTTATGGCCAACCTCGGCGCCGAAGGCTGTTCTGGCACCTTTGATACGTAAGGACAACATCCCCAACTTCACAGTCACTTTTACTCATCGCGGCCAACAGGTCTTTCGGTAATTCACTCTCTTACGTCAACGGCAAAGGTGACAAATGTGCTCCTCAACCGACTGCTTTCGACGGCAAACTCGAAACCTCAGAAGTGGAAATCGTCGTCTTCACTGATCGACCTTGCAGTGGGGACGACTGTGGTTATGTACGCCCGAACACTGTTGCTCACCGTATGCCGCCCTCCATCTCATCCTTTACGAGAATCTCACTTTGGACATAGATGGCTGGACTGGCTCCTCAAAAGCCTTCATCGTCGAATTTCAAATGGACCATGCCCTGAATAAAGGGTCCGACCAAGGACTAATTGACGACGCTCCGGCATGGTGGTTCCTGAACGCCCATATCCCCCGCATTCTTCAATATGGAAATGACAGAAAGGCGATCCCTTGCTCCTGTTGGTCTTCCGGCTGCGGTGAATTCGACGCCTTTGAGGTACTCACGAAGGGCGAGGAGAAGGCCAAGAGCACGTTGCACAGACAAGGGAATCTGGAGGGTGGAGACAGCAACTATTTCAAAAGACCAGTGGGTAAAAGCATGAAGTTCGGGGTAGTATGGCATGAAGGAGATATTACAGCAACGGTGCTTGACGATAAGTTTGGATTCAGCGAAGGCCTGACCCAAGGTCAACTGGATGAAATAGTGGCTTATGACGAGCATAGCAGTACGCAGAGCAGGTTTGACATTGGCCGATGAGTGTTCTCCCCGATGGACCACTGTTGTTTCTGCACGAACATCTTTGCTCGTTAGGGATTTGCATATAAGTACATAGCTAGAGAGTATAATTGAATCATTGCCTCCTTGAGGACACGTGGTCCCGATATCTACTCAATAATACACGATTACTAAACAAGCAGCCCCTATTGGCACTTAAGAGTCCAATTCTCTTCGACAGAAAGAGCTCAGATCTCAACGATCAAACTTTTCGATAAAATGCCGATTGCAAAGGCCAACCAAAACGTCAGGCAACGTGATTCTATGCCCGAATTTCGCAAGGCAATGTCTCGGGACCTCGTCACATCAGCATCTCTATCTCTTCTACCATGGATTGCGTGAGGCTCTATGAGTGCGACACAATAGCGGATGGCGGTACTCCCAGCATGGAGAATTAAGTATTATGAGGGTAGAGACCTGTCAAACTTTGGGAGAAATGATACACAAAGTTGTGGTAAGCCGATGTTGTAGTCGACAACCAATCGTGGAATTCTACATAGGAGATTTTAATTAGACTGAGGGAGGCGCAACAGCCAAGTAATTATCAAACAAAAATAGCCCCTGGGAATGATGATGACTAAATGACAGCAGTCCTGAGTAGCAGAGGCGGCAGGAATCTACTAAAAAGCTTTGTCAGTTGACCAGAATAGCGTTGTGAAATGTTGATCTACTAAACAAATCGCCCATTAGGGTGTGCAAATCCAACAGCAAAGGCGGATTTGACTATATTTCTTTGGCTGCATATCAGAGATTCGGAAATATCGGCTTCATCGTAAGGTACTTTCACTTTGACGCACACCGGCATCATAATATCAATGGAATCTATTCATAGATGATGATGTAAGATATCGGATCATTTGAGGTTTCTCAACTGTCCAAGTGGCATCTCTCACACCTCGCTTATACGCCTCTCGCCATCTGATATAACCCTCGAGTACGCCCCCGCGGAATTCCAAATCTGTTCGTAGTAACTCTTTTTCCATTGCTCGGCTGCACTTTGTTCGCCATTCTCAACCGTCGTCTTTCCACGTCGTTGAGCACTTTTGGATCCACCTCTTCAGAGCCAGCCCTGAACCCCCTACATCAATAATGAAAGAAACCAATTCCCCAATGCTCACCCACAATTTTTCGAACCAGCTAATCTGAATTCGCTCGTCGTGACCTCAATTTGCAATATCATGATAACATGAACAAAAAGGTCGTCTTCAGCATCGTACCATTGAATCCATTCAGTGCGAGCATTATTTGTGGTCGAAGTTTTTGTTCTTGGGTGGGTTTCGCCTCCGACCTATATATGCGATATGCATTGCAGCGTTGATGCAATAGCTACAGCAGACTAGGGTGGCATTGGCAAATAGTTTACGGCGGCGCAAATCATGAACGGAAGGTTTCGTTGCTGAGACGGTAAGCGTGTTCAAGGGTGGTATGGAAAACTAGGGTAGATATAGGAAAGCGGAATGTTAGGAGTGCTCTCGGGACAAAAAATTGGCATCTCAGCCACCTGGAGGAGAAATTCGATGGAGCAGGCTGCCGGGATCCCGAAGACGAAGCCTCGAGGACGCAGATATCATTTCTTGGGAAAATAGAACATGATTTCGGGCACAGGCAAGGAGGGAACAGATGGAGTACATACATTGATAGCTACACAAGTTTTGCCACTGCGCCGCATCGCGCAGGAGCATAGAACCATAGCTCAAAAATTTCTAAATTCAAAACATTTCAGCCGAGCATAGAAGGAGTGGGAATTGGTAAACGACGCTTTACATCCAACATAGTAGTGGATCCTTCAAATCCGAGCGGTGTTCCGCCAACTCCAAAACAAAGTAGTTTCTCATAACTCCATACCTGCCCTCATTTGGTGATTGACCAAGCCGTTTACTGTGTTGCGATCATAAATTGCAGTATCGAGAATGACTGCTGCTGTTTCCCTCAAAGTCTCTTCCGTTTCGTGTCGTATGCGTTTTCATCTTTGCTCTCCGATTACATTACGGTACAGGGGATAACGCAGCATGAGCAATCGTCACCGCAATAACACGGAAGCTTGACCGGTCCTGTTTTGACAACTGATGTGGCGACCGAGGAAACGGATCCTTTGGTAGACTCGGGCATTGCGCAATATTTCGAATATGAGACACTACAGGGGCAGTGGAATAACTTGGTTTAAGCTTCAGATATGAATATTATGATGGGTGGGGTAGAGGCGAAAACGCGTAATTGAAGCAGGTAGAATGCGGTCGAAAGGTTCAAAAGGGGTCTGTTCGGCTGGCACTGCTCAAAGTTTATCTTTCCGTTAGTTCTCACGCTTAAGCCAAAGGTCACTAATGTCCTCACTTACAGGCGAGACAGCGGCGCAAAGGTAGCAATACAGAACAGTGAAGCGGAGAGGTGGATTAGCTTGGTACGAACACTAGCGAGGCAGGTGGACTTTAAGAGAAGCAAAGCTCAGCCCAGTTCCGTCTTGGCGATGACGTTGCAGCTGACATCCACAACATTGAATCGGGTGCCGCGCGCCAGTTCAACCTGCCTTACTTGGTACCAAATTTAGAAGTCAAAAGCGATAGATTGCATGTTGTAAAGCAGCGACTCCCGACCTTTCACTGCTTGTATTATAGTATACACACGTGCGTTCCGAGATCCACCACCCGTAGGACCTGGGCATCAGATCTCCACCAACCACAAGGAGCTTAGCGGCAAGCAGACCCAGTCCACCCCCTCACTTCCGGAATTGATATTGGAACATGTCCCCATTTTACATACATCCAACCCTGCGGTTTCATACTCGACTCTTCTAGCCTTGGATATGAGTGGGATCCATATAGCACTACCAAGCCTGACCATCACTTGTATTGAACCACTGAACGGGCATTGCATTCGAGATTTATGTCTGAATGTGAGGAAAAAGATGGCCTGTACTGCGCGTCACAGGTTCAGGCAGCGGCCATTGAACGAACAGGAAATAGATAGGCGAGGCTGTGCTGCCCCGATCCTCAATAAAGGATCGATCAATTGCGACAATGACGGACCTACAAGTAGAGAGCGGCATCACATCGGTTTCCCAACCAGACTTACATTGAAAACATTGTTCCCGGTGAAGGGGGCCAACGCTCATCAATCAGCATTGTTCATGATCCATACCTGGTAGTGAATCATCTCATCTTTCGCTCAATAGGGGATCCCTATTCAGATTGCGCTTATTGATCCTTTGTTTCAATTGTAATCCGTTTTCATTCTATTCGCGAAAACCCTCAATAAGGTCAATGGACGTTACCAAATGACACTATGGTGCTTTTCTACGTAGGTTTATAATATTTACGCCGACTTCTTCCCCCTTTTTTCAGTAGCGCAACACTTTCTTCAACCACCGAAAGTCCGAACACCGACCGTGTAACTGCTAGACAAGGACGACTCATTCAGCATCTTCCAGTTACCAGCGCACCAGGACTTGACTCTAACTCGAAACCACATACACCATCGCACATCATTGTACTGTACCATATGATGAAAGCCTGGATCTGTCTGTTGGGACTGCTGTCTCCCACTGCTCTTAGCCTTCCCGACCGAACAGAAATGGTTGCAACTAGCATTCCGGCCGTTTCGTCTCCAGATGCCCAAGGTGTCGTTGAGCGGGCGGAAGGAGACTGCAGGTCCAAGCACCAGGCTACGGAAGAATGGTTCAATGCAGGCGCCGTCGCGTCTTGTCGGCTCTGGTTCGAGACGAAAAAAGATGCAAACTCATTGTTGCTGATCACTGTCCCGAATCCTGTGGGAGCCTTCTCCGATCTAGAGGCTTACGACGGCGGAGATCGCATTCGATATAAGTACGTTGTGAAAATCAATAGTCCAGACGGACGTTGGAGAGAATATCCCACTCGTATCACCGAGAGTGAGTGTGTGGAGGGGTTCAAAAACATCATACGAAACGGGAGCCCGGGGCATGGTTACTGTGCCGTGGCAGACACTGGAACTATACTCTCTTCGGGTGGAACTTTTCAGAAAGCGCTCAACTCGCCTAACCCGAAGTTGACCTTTGAGGTAAAGGTGTTGAAATAAGCATCCAAGGGGGGGGGGGGGGGGGGAGAAAAGGGGGGGGGGGGGAAGGGGGGACGCTTCT
>Ga0247768_1000601_pt1 | contig 13098 bp, 12 predicted proteins | sample UWRJL016104C6_FD_179944 | JGI IMG/M metagenome (GOLD analysis project Ga0247768, IMG submission 179944) | Plant litter microbial communities from Arlington Agricultural Research Station in Wisconsin, United States - UWRJ-L016-104C-6 | ecosystem: Environmental > Terrestrial > Plant litter >... | reverse complement strand
GCCGCGTTTCCCCTGATAGTCCTGCCGGATCTGGCCTGGGCCGGATGGGGAAGGCTCGACACCGTCCCGTATCCCGTCGACTGGCAAGCCGTGCGCGGTGTGCTCACCACGGATTCGCGCCCTGGTGACGTCCTCGCGCTCCCGTTCTCGGCTTTCCGCAGTTTCGCCTGGAACGGCGGCCGGACGCAACTCGATCCGGCGCCGCGGGTGCTGCCCCGGACGGTGCTGACCGACGACACGCTGATCGTCGGCGGGCAGGAGGTCGAAGGCGAGGACCCCCGGGCCGTCCGGGCCAGGCACGCGACCTCGCCGCGGGACCTCGCGGCCGCCGGTATCGGCTGGGTGCTCGTCGAGCACGGCACGCCCGGGCGGATCGACCCGAACCTGCTGGCCGGTGCCACCGAGACCTGGTCCGGTCCGTGGCTCACGCTCTATCGGCTGCCCGGAGAGCCGGTCGTGACGGCGGTGGCGAGCGCCGAAGCGGTCCCGGTGTACCTGGCGAACGGTGTAGCACTGGTATCTATCGCGGCCGCGCTGTTGTGGAGTGGGTTACCGCTAAGTAGATTGGGCGGCGGCAGGAAAACCGGGCCAACGAAGGAGTAACCGTGGGCAAGCTGATCGGCGCGGCCGCCGCCCTCATCCTCGGGCTGGCACTGGCCGCGGGCGGAAGCCTCACCCTGGTGAACGTTTCCGATCCGGACAGTGCGCCCGCACTGAAGACCAAGATCCAGCAGCAGGTCAACCCCAACGCCAACAAGGACACCGTCTACGGTTCCCGCTGACGGCCGGGGCCGCCGCGGTGGACAGTGATTCCCTGCGCGCCTCCGACCGGGCGCAGACCGTCATCGGCCTCTACGGCGATCCCACGGTGTCCTGGAGCATCCTTCTCGAAGCGCGGTTGTCCACGGCTCTCGATCCGGCGGCGGTGAGCGAGCGGTTACGGGTGGCGACCGAGCGGTATCCCCATCTGGGCGCACCGCCCCTAATCGACTCCGTCGCGCCCGCGGAACTGGCCGCGGTCCGGGATCGTTTCGCCGCCGCGCCTTACGATCGCGGCGCGCCGCTGATCCGGGTCGCGCTCCGCGAGGACGAGCCGCTGGTGCTCATCGCGGCCCATCACGGCGCCCTCGACGGCCTCGGCCTGCTCGCGCTGCTCGGCATCGCGCTGGACGTCCCGATCTCCTCCGGGGCAAGGGGAATCGGCGCGCGGGCGGCGGATCGCTCGTTCCTGGGGTCGGCCCTGCGACGACTGGCGGAAGCGCTTTTCGCGCCACCGTCGCGGATCGCGCCCGTCGGCGACACCCGGAACAGCCCTGGTGACGTCTTCGCCGCCTGGCACGAGCCCAGCCTCAAGCTCGGCACGGCGACGCTCGTCTCCGCCGCGGTGCGGGCGAGCGAACATTGGAACGGCGGACGCGGGTCGGACGCGTCACGGATCGTGGCCGCGGTCGGGGCGTCCTGCCGCAGCGGCGCCACAGTGGAGCCTGAGCACGACAGTGCCTTCTTCCGGTTGCGACTGAAACCGGGGGCGACCGCCCGCGACGTCACCGACGTGCTCGCCGTCCGGCCTCCCGAGCCGGATTTTCCCGCGCGGACAAGCAGAATCGCGAAGCTCGGCACCCGCCTGCTCGCCGGGCGGCTCGGGTCGACGTTCCTCGTTTCGAATCTCGGCATCGTGTCGGCGGGCGGCGCCGTGCGCTCGATCGCGTTCTATCCGGCCGCGAGTGGACGCTCCGGGGTCGCCTTCGGAGCGGCGACCGTCGGCGACACGAGCACGCTCACGGTTCGCGCGCGGCGCAGGGACTTCGACGCCGCGGCGGCGGACGCGCTAGTCGGCGAGCTCGCGCACGCGTTGCGCGGTGAGGGTTCGGGGCCGCGGAGCGGTCAGCCCGGCGACGTCGCGCACCAGTGACTCGAACCTGTTGATGCTTTGGCTCCAGTCGAACCCGGCGGCCCACGCGACGCCAGCCCTGCCCATCTCTTCCCGCTTGACGCGGTCGGTGAGCAGATCGTCGACATGGCCGGTGAAGTCGTCGAAGTCCTTGGCCAGCAACCCGGTCCGACCCTCCACAATCGACTCGGCCACCCCGCCCGCGGCCCGGTAGGCGACCGACGGCACGCCGTTCGCCGCGGCCTCCATGATCACGATGCCCCAGCCCTCCTTCACCGAAGGACACAGGTGTACCCAAGAACGGGCGAGGATCTCGTGTTTCTCCCGCTCGCCGAGCCAGCCGTGCAGGATGACCCTGTCCGCGACGCCGCGATCCTCCGCGTGCTTGCGCAGCACGTCGTGCCAGGGGCCCTGGCCGACGACCTCCAGCCGCAGGGTGGGCCAGCGGTCCGCGAGCCGCGCGACGACGTCGATGGCGTGCTCGATCCGCTTGTGCGGCACGAGCCTGCTCACCGCGACCAGGGTGGGTTCGGTATCGTGGCCGGTGGCGTGCGATGGCGGCGTGTCCAGCCCGTTGGTCACCACGGCTATGCGCTCGCGATCCACCCCGAGGTCCGCCAGCTCGCCTTTGGTGATTTCGGAAACCGTGACGTAGCGGCAGTTCCGGAAGAGCCACGGTGCCAGCCGCGATTCGATCCACCAGCCGAGACGGCCGAGGGTTTCGCCCAGCGCGCTGATCCACTGTTCCCGGTGGACATGGTGGACGAGCACGAGGACCGGGCAGCCCGCCACCAGCTTGGCGAAGAACGGCATGCCGTTCTGTACGTCGACCACCAGGTCGGCGCCGGCCTTCCGGATCGCCCGCAGCGCGTGCGGGTACACCCCGAACTTGTTGCCGCGCCTGCGATACCGGACGCCGTCACGCCATTCGCCCGGGTTCGCGCCGGGATAGGCGGCGCACTGGATCTCGACCCGGTAACCGAACCGGGCGAGCCCCTCCGCCATCCGCTCGACATACCGCTCCGAGCCGCCTCCTTCGGGGTGGCCGGTGTCGCGCCAGTTGACCAGCAGGACACGCGGGCGCGCGGCACGCGGATGACCCATCGGGTGCTCCAAACCTGTCCGACGGTGCTAAGTTACCGTTGCGTACACACTAAGTGAAGCACTTTTGAAAAGCCATGGTTTCGGCGTATCACTCCAGGAAAGCGATGGTGCGGTGACCGATATTCGTTCCGGGGCGGTTTCGGTCCCGGCTCATCGAGCCACGCTGCGGCGATCGATGACTCTGTTCAAGACCTTTCTCACCGAACAGACCGATCCCGACGGTTTCTATCAGGCGCTCGCCGACGATTCCGTCCGGCAATTGGCGGTCTACGCACCGCTGAATGGCCGGACGATTCTCGATGTCGGCGGCGGCCCGGGGTATTTCTCCGATGCTTTTCGCGCCGCGGGGGCGTGTTATCTCGGGGTCGACCCGGACGTCGGAGAGCTGTCGGCGCGGGGCACGCCGGGGGAGAACATGGTGCGTGCGAGCGGCACGAAACTGCCGGTACGCACCGGATCCGTCGACGTCTGCTACTCGTCGAACGTCCTCGAGCATGTCAGTGAGCCTTGGGTCATGCTCGAAGAAATGTGCCGGGTCACGAAACCGGGCGGTACGATTTTCGTCTCGTTCACGCCCTGGTACTCCCCGTGGGGCGGGCACGAGACCGCGCCGTGGCATTTCCTGGGCGGGGAGTACGCCCGCCGCCGTTATCTGCGGAAGGCCGGAAAGGAACCGAAGAACAGGTTCCGGGTGAGCTTGTTCCCGGTCTCGGTCGGCGCGGCCCTCCAGTGGGCGAAAAGGAATACGACCACCGAAGTGCGGCACGCGTTCCCGCGTTATCACCCGTGGTGGGCGAGGTGGATCGTGCGTGTTCCCGGAATCCGGGAAATAGCTTCCTGGAATCTCGTGCTGGTACTCCGTAAACGCTGAATCGATCAGACGTTGGCGGCGTGTTTGGCGGTCGGCTGGTCCTGCGGGGGAGTGGGGTCGGCCTTGCGGCGGCGGAAGAGCAGGAACGCGCCGGCGATCAGGAACAGGCCACCGGCGATGCCGAAGACGATCGGCCCGGTCGTGGTGATGAACTGCAGCTTGCCCTTGTTCGCGTTGGCCTGGTCCACTAAGTCGGCGATGGTCTTGGCGTTGAAGGTGAGCGCTCCGTCGAACACGGTCGTGGCGCCGGTCTGGCCATCGACCCGGAGTTCCTGGTGCTGCTCTTGGGTCTGCTTGATCTCCACCCCGGTGACGGGCTCGACCCAGGTGGTGATGGTGCCGCTGTAGAACAGGGTCGCGTCCACCGAATCCTGGTCCGCCCCGACCAGTGATCCCGGGACCTTTTCCCGCTGCAGCTGGGTGTCGGGGACCTTCTGGACGAACTTGTAGACGTCGACACCGTTCACCTGGTCGGTCCCGCTGAACTTCGCGGTGACCGGCTGCTCGGTGGTGTCCTCGTAGACCTGGTAATCCTTCTTCTCGGTGCCGAACGGGAACTTGAAGTTCAGCCCCGGCTGGTTGTGGTTGACATCGCGCTCGGGGGGAGTCTGGCCGGGCGGCGTTGCCGCGGCGGTGTCGGGCTCGGCGACATAACTGCTGTCGGGCTGGCACTTCGGGTCGGTCTCGCCCGCGGCGGGCACGTACCCCTCCGACGTGCGGCGGTCGAAGCAGACCTGCCGCTTGCTCGCGTTGACGATCGTGTTGTCGGCGGTGTCGACGACCTGGATGGCCAGCATCCACACGGCGACGTCGGAGCCCTCGGTCATCTCCGCGCGGGCGAAGTTGGCCTGCACCTTCGCCGTCGCGGTCAGGTTCACGTTCTGGCGGATCTCCGGGGAGGGCTGCCCGTCCTTCTGGGCCACGGCCAGCACCTTCGAGGCCTGCCCTTCGAGCACGGCCGTGGTGTTCTGATCGAGTGGCACCTTCGCGAGCGACGGGTACACATAGGTCGGCAGCAGCACCGCGACAGCGACGGCGAAGACGCCCAGTGTCAGCAAGGCCAAGCTGAGAGCACGCCGCAACGGTCCTCCAGGGTCGAGACCACGAATCACCGAAATTACCCGACGGTAACCCGGTCGCAAGATACTGGACTGCCGGACAGGCGCCGTCAAAGTGTGACCGCGGGTCACAGGTGGCCGATACCCCCATGCGGGTAGGTGGATACGGCCACTCGGCCCAGTGCGACAACGAAGTTTGTTCCGCCGGACAACGCCGATGCGGCGACCATCTGTCCATCCCGAACGGTGGCGGTGTTCTTCCCGTTCCCCGCGCCCATTCCTTGCCCCGTGTGAAAGGCCCGACTTGCCGCAGGAGCCTTGTGACCGCCCGGCGACCGAGCAACGGGAACTGCTCGCATCCGGTTATTCGAGTGCGGCGGAACTGCTTGCTTGTGGCCTCGAACGGCTGGGCCGCGTCCATCCCGGGGCGATCACCGCCATGCTGCTCGACGCGGCCCGCCGTGCCGCCGAACGCGGCGCGGGCGAAGGCGCCCCGCTCGCGGGGCTCATGGTCGCGCTGGCGGCCGATCTCCCCGGCAGGGCCGGGATAGCCGTCAACGCGGAGGCCGCGGGAGCGGTTGTCGTCGACACGGCTTCAGGGGAGCCGGCGAAGCGCCTGCTGCTGGCTGGCGCCGTGTCGGCGGCGTTCGTCCGGACGTTCGCCGAGACCGGCGAGACGGCCGCCCTGCGGACCACCAGCGGCCCGGTGTTACTCGCCCGCACAGTACCGGACCTGTCGGTGTTTCTGTCCCTTGTGGAGGGTGACCGGGTCCGGCCCACCAGTGGGCCCTGGGAGATCGGCGCGCATTCGGATTCGATCGCCGACACCGAACTCCGCGACGCCGTCGCCGATGTCGCCGCGCTGCTGTCGCTGCACGGCAAGAAGATCCTCGACCTCGACGCGGGACGGCCGACGCTGCGGGACAAGCTGCGCGGTCTCGACCGCCGACACCCGGTGTGGGCCGCCAAGTCACCCGACATCGTCGTGTCCGCTTCGGGTCAGCGGCCACAGTGGACGAACCCGGCGGTGACCATGCCGGTGGGCACGGGTTCGCGCGGGCGCACCCTGGCCGTCCGGTTCACCGCCCGGCCCGGTCTCGACCGCGATGTGCTCGACCTGGCGCGGCTCGTCGACGCCGACCTGCCGTGACTCCTCAGCCCAAGCCCGGTTCCGCTTCGAGCCGCACGGCCTCCAGCGCGACGTAGATCTCGCCGATACCGACGGGGTCGGTCAGGTCGCGCTTGGTGAGGTCCTGGATGCGGCGGATCCGGTAGCGGACGGTGTTCGGGTGGACGAACAACCGGTCCGCGGCCTCCTTCGCCGAGCCGTGCCCGGCGAACCAGGCGACCAGGGTGTCGAGCAGCACTTTCCGCTCCACAGAGGGCAAAGCGAGGACTCCCGCGAGCACTGAACGCACCGCGTCACGGGCCATCGGCGGTGCGGTGGCGATGAGCGTGGTCACCGGCGAGTCGCCGAACATGACCACACCGGCGGTGCCCGGCGGCAGCGACCGGCGGGCCGCCCGTGCCCGGTTCAGCGCGTTCGGGATCTCGGGGAGGCCGGTGAAGGGATTGCTCGCGCCCGCGGCCAGCGACAGGGACGCCAGCTCGTCGCGTAGCCGGTGGATGTCCTCGACGCGTTCGACCACCACGATGCCGACCTCGGTGTCGGCGCCGGGGCGCCACACCGATCGCCAGCGCCTCGCCCGCAGCAACGCTTCGATGGTGCCTTGCCGTTCGCGTCCGGGGGTGGGATTTTCCCCCACCACCACGACAAAGGTGCCCGTTGACGGCAGGTCGAGACTCCGCGCGGCTTCTTCGAGTTCAGGCTGGTTCAGGATCAGGCCGCGCAACAGGTTGTCGAGCAGGTCGAGCCGCGCTTGCCCGCTCTCGCGCGAGGTTTCCGCGGCGACTTCGCTGTAGACGGACGCCACCGCGCCGGAGTAGAGGTCGATGGTCTTCCACACCGACGAGCTGATCTCGACGGTCTGCGCGGAGTTGATGAACCCGGGCCCGGCCTGTTCGAGCAGCGTCTCGTAGACGAACGTGCCGGAGATCCGGAACGCCCGCAGCACCGCGGGCAGCGGGATTCCTTGACGGGCCTGGGCGAGCCCGGTCCGGCGAACCGCTTCGAGGCTGAGATTCCGCTCGCCGAGCAGTGAGGACAGCGCGCGCTCCAGATTCGCGCGGCAGACCTTGCGCAGCTCTTGGGGGGCGACGAGGTTCACGCGGCGGTAGAACTCTTCCTCGCCGCTGATCAGCTCCGCCAGGCGTTCGGTGAACTCCGGCAGCCTCGCGAGCATCGCCAAAACGAGCGCGCGCTGCTCCCGAGGCACTGGGGAAGCGAGAGCCACGGTGCCCATCCGAAGACTGTAGCTCCCGAACGGAGAAGGGCAACATGCGCGAACCGGTTCGTGATCTCACCAGTAACCGCGGCGGATCCGGTCGGGCGTCAGGACGAGGACAACAGCGCGGTGAGGGTCCGGGTCATGGTGACGACCACCTTGTCGCCGAGCTTCTCGAACTCGCGCTTCAGGATCGGGGTGGCGAGTTTGGCGAGGCCGTTGAAGACGATGGTGGCCTGGTAGGTGATCCTGGTTCCTTCGGGGACCGGGGTGAGCGTCAGGTCGTCGGTGGAGGTGGCCGTCTTGTTCTCGCCCACGAACACCAGCCTGCCGGTCTCCAGCCGGGTGAGCCGGTAGGCCAGTTCGGTCTTCCGCCCGCGGAACTCGGAGACGTTGTGCCACTCCGAACCGACCCGGACGGGGCCGCTGTCGAGCCGGGCGCAGGACACGGTGCCGGGGTCCCAGGCTTCCGTGTGCGTGAAGTCCCGCAGGTACTCGCTGACCGCTTCGACGGGTCTCGGGACGATGAAGACGCGTTCTACTTTCACCATGACCGTCCTTCGACGCCACGGGCATCCGGATTGCTCCGCAGCGCGGTCATCTTCTGATCGGAGCCGGACGCGGATCTTCCCCATCCGCGTCCGGCTCGATGAGTAGAACACATGTTCGAGGCGGGTGGCAAGGCGGGCGGCAAGGCGGGCGGCATACGTCACCCGGTGGCGTGGCTCACGGCTGACGCTCCGCGAGGTGTTCGCGACCGGCGGGCGGCTCGTACCGCTCCGGCCAGTAATCGACGACTCGCGTGATCAACCCTTCGTCGGACAGGTCGAACCACACGCAGGCCTCCATCGGCTCGGCGCCCACGCGGGCGTCGAGCCACGCGGCGGCGTACCGGCCATCGGCGACGATCCGCCGGGCCCGGAGATGCCAATCCCCGGGATACTCCGCGTTGAACCGCAGGAACGCCGGCTTCCCCCGGATTCGCTCCCCGGTCTGTGGCATCTCGTAGACCACCTCCTCGGCGAGCAGGTCGCCAAGGGCTGACCAGTCTCGTTCCTCGGTGCTGGTGATGTACCGCCCGACAGCCTGCCGGGTGTTTTCCGTCGTATCCACGGGCCGCAGGCTACGGCCCGGCACCGACAATTCGGGGCCTCAAGTCGCGGCAGGGCGGTGGCGGGCCTTGTGAGCGTTGCGGCCGGTTCTAACCGGCCGCAACGCTCACAAGTCTTTTCGCGGGGAACGGCACTAATATGATTGTTTTCCGGTGGGTGTTCGCGTGGCTTGGGCGGTGCTAGTGTCGATTCCGATCGACGCCTGAAACGTTTCAAAGCATTCGCGAGTGATGGGAACGCCGATGTTCGATCGCCACCGCGTCAAGACCCGGCTCCTGGTCGTCGCCGCCCTGCTGGCCTTTCCGCTCACCGCCGCGGTTTCCGCGGAGGCGGCGCCGCCACGGCTCACCGTCGCGAGCACGCAGGTCGATGGCACGGCGAATCCTTTGGGCATCACCGATCCGAAGCCGAAGCTCACCTGGAAGCTCGACTCGCCGGTCAACGGCGAGCGGCAGACGGCCTACCGTGTGGTCGTGTCCAGTAGCGCGGCGCTGCTGAACCGCCGGGCCGCGGACGTGTGGGACAGCGGCAAGGTCGTGTCCGGTGATTCGGTCGGAGTGCCCTATCTGGGCCCGGCACTTCAGTCCGCGCACCGCTACTTCTGGTCCGTGCAGGTCTGGGACACCCAAGGCGGGACTTCGGCTTGGAGCGCGACCTCCTGGTGGGAGACGGGTTTGTCGAGCGCGGCCGACTGGAAAGGCGCGCAGTGGATCAGCCCCGACGACGCCGATGCCCAGTCGTGGTCCGATTTCATGCTGGACACCGATTTCACCATCAAGGCCGCCGCGGCGGGTGTTCTGTTCCGTGCCAAGGATTCCGCCAACTACTACCTGTGGCAGATCAACACCGTCACCGCGCCCGGCAAGGTGATGTTCCGCCCGCACGTCCAGGTCGACGGCCGGTTCACCACCCTCGCCGAGATCGACCTCAGCCCGGTGATCACCGCGGCGAACGCCACCGCCCCGCACCACCTGCGTGTCCGGGCCGAGGGTGCCACGATCACCACCTGGATCGACGACGTCCTGATCAGCACCCTCACCACCGGTTCGCTGACCAAGGGCACACTGGGATTCCGCACTTCGACAAGCGGGAGCGTGGCCGAGGACTCGCTTTATGACAATCTCACCGTGCGCGGTTTCGATGGCGCGACGTTGTTCACCGACGACTTCTCCCTCTCGCCCGATCCTCAGTTCCCGCAACAGAAGATCACGGCCGGTCAGCTCGAACCCGCGGGCGATCCGGTGCTGCTCGCGCGGAATCACGCCGCGCCGTTGCTGCGCCGGACGTTCACCCTGCCGAAGAAGGTCGCGAAAGCCCAAGCGTATGTCTACGGGCTCGGCTTTTACGAACTGCACCTCAACGGCGGCAAGGTCGGCGACCGGGTCCTGACTCCCGCCAGCACGCCGTACGACCGGCGGAATCTGTACGACACCTACGACGTCACCGCCGCCCTCAACCAGGGTTCCAACGCGGTGGGAATCGTGCTGGGCAACGGTTACGGGCCGCAGTTCAGCCCGTACGGCTTCCGCTGGCTCGGTGGCAGGCAGGCGATCGTGCTGCTCAAGGTCACCTTCGCCGACGGCACCCAGCAGGACGTCGCCACCGACAACTCTTGGAAGTGGGCGGACAGCGCCATCACCGCCGACGACATCTACGACGGCGAGAGCTACGACGCGCGTCAGGACAAACCCGGCTGGGACACCGCGGGGTTCGACGGCTCCGGCTGGCAGCCGGTGAAGACCGTTGCCGCGCCGAGCGCCACCCTGACGGCGAACGACATGCCGCCCATGCGGGTGACACAGACACTGCGACCGGTGAAGATCACCCAGCCCGCCGCGGGGGTGTACGTCTACGACCTCGGGCAGAACATCGCCGGGTGGGCACGGATACGCGCGACCGGCGCGGCAGGCACCACGATCCGGCTTCGGACGGCCGAAGAACTCGGCCAGGACGGGCGGCTCGACACGGCCACCAACAGGAGCGCGGACTCCACCGACACGTTCGTGCTCGCGGGAACCGGGGGAGTGGAGAGCTACGAACCGCGCTTCGACTATCACGGCTTCCGTTACGTCGAGGTGACCGGCTATCCGGGAACGCCCACTTTGGACAGTCTCGACGGGCGGGTCGTGCACGCCGACGTGGCGTCCACCGGCACCTTCACCTCGTCCGACCCGCTGCTGAACCAGATCTGGCGGAACAATCGCTGGAGCGTGCTCAACAACTCGATGAGCCTGCCCACCGACAATCCGGTGCGGGACGAGCGGACGCCCCCGGCCATGGACGTGCAGGCGTACAGCGCCGCGTCCACCCGGGACTTCGGGATGGATCGCTTCTACGCCAAGTACCTTCTCGACCTGCCACCGGGCACCGCGTTGCCGAACGACGCGGGGAACGCGCAGCAGCCCGACATGGCCGGTGGCCAGGTCACGCTGGCGTGGACCCTGTATGAGCAGTACGGCGACGTCGCGGCATTGGCGAACGCCTATCCGGCCATGAAAGCCTTTGTCGGCAAGAACGCCACGGATTTCCCGGACCACATCTGGCCGGAGAACCGCGGGTTCGGCGACTGGTGCCCGCCGGACCGCAGCCCGGCCGCGAACGGCGGTCAAGGCGGGCCGAGTGCGGGTAGCTGCACGAGCGAGGTGTCGGTGGTGAACACGGCACTGTCCTATGTGCAGGCTCTGGACGTCGCGAAAGCGGCTCAGGTGTTGGGTTTCACCGCCGATGCCACCGCTTACACGGAACTCGCCGGCAGCATCAAGCAGGCGTTCAACTCGCGGTTCCTCAACGCGGGCGGGGATACCTACGGCGACGGCCGCCAGGTGACCAGCGTGCTGCCGCTCGCGTTCGGCATGGTGCCGGACCAGAACGTCCAAGCCGTGGGCGACCAGCTGGTGGCGACGATCGCGAACAAGGACAACGGTCACCTCGACACCGGGATCTTCGGCACGCGTTACCTCGTCGACGCGCTGGCGCGGATCGGCCGGATCGATGTGGCGAAGAGCGTCCTGGACCAGAAGACCTACCCCGGTTTCGGCTACGAGATCAGCCGCGGCGCGACGAGTTCGTGGGAGGAATGGCTGTACAGCTCCAGCATGGAGACGCACGACCACGCGATGTTCGCCGGTGTCAACGCTTCCTTCTACACCGCACTGGCGGGCATCGAGCCGACCGGCGGGGGTTACGCGACCTCCACGATCACGCCGCAGGTCCCGGCCGGTCTCACCCAGGTGTCCGCGTCCCTCGACACCCCGCGTGGCACGGTGGCGTCGGCGTGGTCCAAGACCGGCACGACGTTCGACCTGGACGTCACCGTCCCGGTCAACGCCACCGCGACGGTCTCCGTGCCACTGTTCGCCGGTGCGGCCCGCGCCCCCGGCGCGAGGTTGCTGCGCACCGAGGCCGGGCGGGCGGTTTATGCCGTGGGCTCCGGAAAGTGGCACTTCCACGTCGCCTGGTAGGGCTTGTGAGCGTCGGCTCAGAGGCTGAAGGCGATCGAACGCAGGATCACCGCCACGACGAACACGACCGTGAACGCCAGGTCGATCGACAACCCGCCCGCCCGGACCGGTGGCAGCACCCGCCGGACCGGCGCGATCACCGGTTCGGTCCAGGCGTGCGTCAGCACGCGGCCGCGGGCCGTCCACCGGGGGCTGTCGGCCAGCACCCGGACCCAATCCAGTACCAGCCGGGCGATCAGCAGCAGGATGAACGCCGTCAGGGCGTATCCGAGCAGGATTCCGACGAGGCTCATGACAACCTCCTCCGTGGCGGCCCCTCTGGCCGCCTTACCGGTATCAACGTGGCCACCCGGTCCGGAAGTGTCGCTTTCGCCGGTTTCTCAGGCAACTTTCAGCCGAGACCCCGCGCACGTCGGCAAAGGGGGTGAAGGCCTCCTTTACGGCGTCAGACGCCGTAAAGGAGGCCTTCACGTCCGGTGAATTCTTGACCTATGTGACATAGCTATCTAGCATAGCGATTATGAAGGATCAGGATGTCCGACGGTTCCGGGCGCAGCTGAAGCTGCTGCAACGCCGCTTGCGCAGCGAGGTGACCCCGGTGCCCGGGCTGTCGAGGACGGCGTTGCAGGTGCTGGGCGCGGTCGAGCGGCTGCCCGCCGGGCCGCAGCCGCGGCAGGTCGCCGAGGAGCTGAACATGACCAGCTCGAACGTCGCCGCGGCGCTGCGTGAGCTGGACGACGCCGGGCTGGTCCAGCGCGAAAAGGACCCCGAGGACGCGCGGCGGGTGCTGCTGTCCGTCACCTCTCAGGGGAGCAAGGTGACGTCCACCCTCCGCAACGAGCGGGACACCTGGCTCGGGCGGGCGGTCGAGGAGGTGCTCGACGCCGAAGAACAGCGCACGCTGATGCGCGCCGGTGAGCTCCTGCGGCGCCTCGCCGAGTACGAGCCGAAGCACGTCCCGGCGTGAGCGAACCCCAGACAGACGTACCCCAGGCAGATGTACCTAAGGCAGGCTGGCTGCGCCGCCTCGGCGGTTACGTCTTACGGCATCGGCGTGCGCTCTTCCTGTCGCTGGGCGCGGCGCTTCTCGGCAGCGCCGGGCAGACCGCGGTCCCGCTGATCGCGCGCCAGATCATCGACGACGTGATCATCGAGCGCAGCTCGGCCTTGACACCCTGGCTGGTACTGCTGCTCGCGGTGGCGCTGGCGACCTTCGCCGTCACCTACGTCCGGCGCTATCGCGGCGGCCAGGTCGC
>Ga0247768_1000600_pt1 | contig 13102 bp, 9 predicted proteins | sample UWRJL016104C6_FD_179944 | JGI IMG/M metagenome (GOLD analysis project Ga0247768, IMG submission 179944) | Plant litter microbial communities from Arlington Agricultural Research Station in Wisconsin, United States - UWRJ-L016-104C-6 | ecosystem: Environmental > Terrestrial > Plant litter >... | reverse complement strand
ACTACCGAGTTGTCGACCATCATTCGTCACTGTGACGTTTTGAATCGTGCCCACGGTGCGGCTCTAACGATCTCTCGTATCCCAAGAGCCATCCTCTGGCACATCGCCACCCGGCCGGGCTTCAGGATCGCCCGCTCACCTGCCCGCATCTCACAGGACGTCCTGCGTATGCAACACGAGCGGCGCCTGGCGCCAGCAAGATCATCCGGCCCTCTCCTGGGACGTTTCCCCAGATGGTGATTACGCCGATAAGCTACATTATGTTAAGTAACTTGTTCGGAGGTCTTCCCCGTCACCTACAGCTGTCCTCGGCCAGTCTCAGCAAAGTTGGCCATAGAGGCGGTCTGCGGCCAGCATCGCTGAGACGTCGCTCTGGCTTGATCGACTCACCGGCCTAAGTGCGTGCTGGGCAACCACGTGGCCGAGCAGTCTCTCGATTCGCTGCTGGGCAGGTTTCGTTATCATTCAGACGGCCAGGTCGAACGTACGGCGGTGACAGTGCGCAGTGCTCGGCGAGCGCACCGTTGCCGGCGCTCCCCCAGCTGCTTGTTGATCCGGGCAGGAAAGTCAACATCTCGTATCAAGTCCGCCTAGCCGAGCGTCGGCCTTCTCGTAGCCGCAACACACCCAGTCTATGTCCGGCATTTCTGGACATAGACTGTTACCGTGGCGTTATGGCAACTACGGCGGAGACCCTTCAGGCGACACTCAGCGAGAGCGAGTACGGCGCCCTGAGAGTGCTTGCCGAGAGCACCGCCCCACTGTCCGGCCGTAAAGTCGCGGCCGCCCTGGGCGTATCTCCGACCACGGCGAACGACGCGCTGTCCACATTGTCAGAAGCTGGGTTCGCGACCTCAAGGAAGTCGGGGAGAGCATCCCTGTGGCAGCTCGCGGTCTCAAACCCTTCGATCAGCTCCTGGCTGGAAGAAGTGATGCCTGCCGACACAGTGCCGGCGACCGGATCTAGCCCGTACTCGACGGGCGGCGGCGGTGTCCGCCTGGAGCACTCATATGCGGCGTGTCTGGTTGCTGGATTCCTCGCAGGCGACGCCCTGTCGGAGCTAGGCGACGCCGTGTCAGTCGACTCGATTCGGCTCCAGGCAAGCGATTCGAGCGACGCCGATGACATCCTCATCGAGGGTCGCGATACCCACGGCGAGATGCATCGCTCATCCATTGCCGTTCGCAGGAACCCTGCTCTTACTTCAAGCGACAAGGCGTCGGTTCCTCTGATCCGAGACTTCTTGGCGGTCGTCACGGACCACTGGCCCGAGGCGTCTCTCGGGCGGTGGCGGATCGTCCTCGCAGTGTCCACAAACGCCAACGCGATAACGCAGCTTGCCGAACTCGCGGAACTTGCTCGGTCCCTTCCGAACGCAGATGCTCTGGCGGATCGCTTGACGCAGCCGGGAAGAACAAATGCTGATGTTCGTAGTCGGCACGGCCATATCAAGAGCCTGGTGAGGCAAGCCTCGAAGGAGCTTGCCTCAGCAAATGGATTGAGCGCGGACGAGCTGATCTGGCGACTCCTCTCAAGTCTCAGCACACGACGCCTGCGCTTGGAGAGGACGGACCGGGCGGACCGAACCACGGCAGTCACCGCACTACAACGCATGATCCGCAACGGCACGCCGGCAACAGCGGATGCACTGTTCTCACGGATCGAAGAGCTTGTGGGGGAATGGGCGCCGCAAGCAGCAGTGCTGACGCAGTCTGTGATCCGCCGGAGCCTGAGCAATTACCCGCTATCGAGATCTGCCAGGTTTGCCCGCGCATGGGAGATACTCGACCGACTCAGCATCCGTCTGCGCGAGTCGATTCGTCCGACCTTGTGGTCGGCCTCGGAGTCGCTGGAGCTGGAGCGCGCCGAGGAAAGATCGAATCTCATTCAAGCCATGCGGTCGGTGGGCATTTCCGCCGGCGCCCTCGTGGTCACCGGCGATCCAGATGTCGGGAAGTCTGCCTTGTCTCTACGTGCAGTCGAGGTTCTCAAAGAGGAGGATGCCGCTGTTTCGAGTCTCAGCCTGCGCGATCTCCCTCACAGCCCGACCGACCTCGAGAGCCAGTTAGGCGGATCCGCCATCGACGAAATCATGGCAAGTGCGGACGTGCGACGCGTTCGGCTCCTCCTGGTCGATGGCGCGGAGTCTGTGCTCGAAGGCAAGGGCCAGGTGTTCCGGACAGTCGCTGCAGCCGCCTTGAGGGCTGGCTTTGGCGTCGTTGCCGTTACGCGAACTGACGGTTCCCGTCAGGTCTGTGACGAGCTGACACGAGCGAGAGAGCTGGCCGGATCAGGTGGTGCTCCGGCCGAACACGTTGTGGGGCCGCTGGCGGACGATGAGCGCCAAGCCCTTTCGTCAACGTTTACAGCTCTCGCCCGCCTGGGTAGCGACTCGCGCGCAAGTTGGCTCCTAGGCCGACCAGGCCTAGTTGACGCGCTGCTGCGGACCGGCGTGGCTCTCGATCCATCCGACTTTCTTTGCGAGGCGGATGTGTTTTCTGCGGTATGGCGGAGCCTCATTCGTCGGGACGAGATCCATGCCCGGGGCGCGGCCTCCCCAGATGATCGTGAACAGGCTGCCCTGAGTGTGGCAAAACGAACCCTCGATCTCGCTGCTAACCCACCGCATGGAACCGGCTCCGCTGAGCTTCGCTCGGACGGCGTCCTCCGAGTGCCCAACAACCCCGCCCTCTCCCCTGGTGACGAATTCGCAACCGACCTGTTCCGCGACTTCGCGCTCTGTCGGCTGTTCATCACACACGGATGGGAGCCGCTCGCCTCGGCCGGAGCCCCGCGCTGGTCGATCCGAGCAGCTCGGCTCGGATGTCAGACCGCGCTGGTCGACCGGAGCGACTTGAGTGGCTGGGCGAACCTGTCCATGAGATTCAGCGAGATTGCCGGTGCTCAGGGCGACAGGTGGTTGGAAGTTCCATTCGAAGCCCTTCTGACTCTCGGAGACGCCGAGTCAGCCATCCGCGAGCTGTGGGGGCCGCTGACTGAAAATGACTGCGTTGGCCTAATGACGTTGCTCCGCCTCGCCGAGACCCGGTACGTGAGCGGCACGATCGGTGACGCTTTCGCACTCGCGCCGCTCGTGAAAGTCGCGTTCTGCGAACGACCCAAGATCGGGCGCAGCCCGCGGCTCGGCCATCGAAACCTTCATGAAGTCATCCGGGACATCGTCCTGGCTTGGCTGCGTGGAATGGCGAGTACCCGACCAGACGCAAATCCTCTCCGTCAGGAAGTCCGCGACACCGTCCTCAACGGTGACCCGCCGCTCTACGACGACTTCGCAGTCGAGGCGCTCGCCTCTTTAGGAACAGACATCGACGACCGCGCAGAGACGTGGCTCCGTGAAGTCGCCAAAGATCGGCCAGAAAACCTCAACCCTGCTGTGGAGTCGATGTTTGTCGCTCTCAGCATGTCGCAGGCCCGACCGAAGCTGTTGCTGGATCTCGCAGAGGCCTACTACATCGAAAAGCCTGAACCGCTCGATCGCTGGGGCGGTGGTCACGCCCTCGACGATGGCATTAGGGACTTCAGGCACGGAAGCACTACCGGATTCGGCCCGCCGCAGGCCGCTTGGTTCTATGGTCCGTTCTTTCGTCTGCTCAACGTGATCCCGGTAGACGCGATTGGCTTCATCAACCGGATGCTTGACCACGCTGCCAGGTTCCGAGTTGAGACGCTGTCAACCCACGGCAACCGCTCCAGCAAGCCTGAAGACCTCGAAGGCATACAGCTCGATCTGCCTGGGGTTGGCCATCGGCACTATGTCGGCGACAGTCACGTCTGGGCGTGGTATCGCGGCACGAGCGTTGGACCGTACGCATGCATGAGCGCGCTTCTTGCGCTGGAGCGCTTTATCGACCACCTTCTGGAGAATCTGAACTTTCCAGCCCAAACGATCGTTGAACTTCTACTCCGCGACTGCCACAATCTCGCGGTACCTGGACTGGCAGTAGGCTTCTTGACTCGACACCCGGACGCGACGGGGGTCCTCCTCGATCCCTTCCTAGCTTCGCCTGCCATTTGGCATCTTGAGACCGCTCGCGCTACCGGCGACTACGGATTTCGCGTTCGAGATGCGGATGCAGACAAGTTGACCGGGTCTGACCGACGTAGGTACACCTTCCACGACACCGCGGGCGCGATGGTCGTCAACGCTCGGCTAACTAATGACGATGAGCGACTCGCCCAGCTCCAGTCGGTTGGAAACCAACTCATCGAGACCGCCCGAGCCGAACTTGCGGACGCCGGGAACGGTAACGACGACTACCTGGCAGTGATCGAGAGCTGGGCGGAAGAGTTTCGCATCGAGAATTATCGGGCTGTCCAGAACGGCGACCAGATCGTCATTCAATTCGAGCGACCCGAACGGATCGAGAAGGTGCTCGCGCCTCGCAATGCAGAACTTGAGACGACGAACGCTCTGTATGGCCTTCAAAACCGCTACGGGCGCTACAACGACGACCCTGAACGCTGGCCTGTCGAAAGCCTCGAAGAGGACCTTGCGACCGCCCGCAGGCTCGACGAGGACGATCAAGTTCCTAAAGGCATGCTTTGGCCGGAGAACGGCCTCGTGGCCGTCGCCGCAGCGGCCGTGCGAGCCCACGCCACGGGTCTCGCGACGTTGGATACGCCTAGTCTGACTTGGGCCGCTGACGCCGTGATCTGGGCTGCCGAGAACCCCCGGACCGACGGAATGAGCTACAGCGGATCGTGGTTCTCGATGGGTGCTGACCGCGCGGCGGCTGCGTCCGCGCCGCTGCTTCTTCTCGCGCCATTCGACAACACGGATCTAGACCGGCCTCGAGTCGAGAACTGCCTGCGATCCCTCGCGACGAGTCTCTTCGACGAGGTACGCAGGATCTACGTCAAAGGCTGCGAGCCGGTTTGGGCAGCCCCATGCGACATCGACGAAGGCACAGACCAATGTCGGCGGCACCGACCCGCGTGGATCGCTGCAACAGCGGGCCTGACCGACTGCGGGTTGGGCCCGTGGAGCCAAGAAACGCAGCAGCGGGAGCCAAATCCACTGCCAACGCCCTTCCACGAGTCGCTCCCGGACGTCGCCGACGACCAGCTAATGGTCAATCGACTGCGAATGCCGTTGGCATGCATGGTTGATGCCCGACGGGTCCCGTGTCTTCAGGACGCTGTCAGCGATCTCTGGGCGCCGCTCTGGGACGCCCATCGCAGAGGCCTCGCCCACTGGTGGAAGGAGGGATACGACCACCACGCCCACATCACCCACGAGCCAATTGCCCAGCGAATGATCAAGATCGCGCTGGATGGCGACCGTGACCCCGTCAGGGCTCACATCGAGGCGTTCGCCACAGACTCAAATGCCCTGCACATGCTCTTCGATGGATTCGGGACCGTCTTCACCTATGACGAGGAGCTTCGACGATCCATGGTCGACTTCTGGCCGTGGGCTCTGGAGGTTGCCCTTGACGCCGTCGGCGACGGAACCGAATTGCGTTCGCAGCACCACTGGTTCGACTACATGACCGAAGCCCTGCTTCCCACCCCGAAGGCGAGGTCGTCGGACCCAGACATCGACGGCACCCTCGCCCGCTGTCGTGAGGACTGGCTCCAACCCGACGCGCTCGGCAAACTCGCGGACCGCTGGCTACGCCTCGCCCGCTGGGAACCCAAAGCCGTCGACGGCGTGATCATGTTCGCAAGGAGTGCCCCCCTGCGGTGGCAAACGACAACCGCACTGGCGTGGATTGAGTCGATTGTTGACGGGCGCTACGACCTCACTGCCAACCGTCTCTGGCTACTAGAGGAGTGGCTAATGGAACTCCGCAACAGCGGTGTGATCGTCGGGGGCATAAAGAGCCGCTACCACCGAATCGTCGACGGCTTGGCCGCCGCCGGCGATCGAGCTGCCGTGAGGCTCCAGCAACTGGACGAGTAGCGCTGTTCCAGCTCTGACCCACAGTGCGCCCACGCATCCTTCTTTCACCGCAGGGCGCCCTGGCCTTGGACGTGAACACCGACGGAGTGGATGCGCCTTGCTACTTCAACCCAGGCTAGCGACGGCTAGCCGCTGGACCGCCTCAGACCGGTCCAGAGTTGCCGCCTGGCCCGGAACCTGCCGTCCTGTGTAACGCCACCGTGACCTACGTCGACCAGGACGGAACACGACTCAGCTGTCCACTGCTCGACGCCAACGGTGCTGAACTCGGCGCAGCAGCGCCCGCTCGGCGGTTCCACGCCTACCGGGGCCAGAAGCACTTCCCCGGCCTGTGGTGGGCCGCGACGACTCGCTCGCACGTGGGCTACGAATCTTGGTTGGAACGTTACTGGCTGACCGAGCTCGATCACGATCCTGAAGTCGTGCATATCACTTCGCAGCCGTTCGTCATGACCTGGCCAAGCCCCAACCGGCGTGGCTTCACCGAACACATCCCGGACTACCTCGCACGCACAGTCGAGGGCAGCACGGTGATCGTTGACTGCCACCGCGCCGAGCGAGTCACCGGCGATGCCGCGGAGAAGTTCGCCGCCACGCTCACCGTCTGCCGAATGCTCGAGTGGTCCTACCTGTTGTTGATCGAGCCGGACGACATCGCCCGGTACGTCAACCTGCGTTGGTTGGCCGGTTACCGCCATCCCCGATTCGCTGATCCCGACGTCGAACACGCGGTCAACATCGCGCTGGAGCAGCCACTCGGGCTGTACGACGCCGCCGAGCTCGTTGGAGACCCGATCTAGACGTTGCCGGTGCTTTACCACTTGCTATGGCGCGGCGAGCTGGCCTGCTCGCACGCGGCTCCCCTGACCGATCAAACAGTGATCCACAACGCTGCACCTGGCGAGGTCACAGGCCTCACACGTGGAAAAGGAGCCCTGACGTGACCAATGTCCACCGGTTAGTGCTCCGCTTGGCCCGCGCCAAGAGGAGCCAGAAGAAACCTCCCGCCGACCACGCGCCGCACAAGGTCGCCGCCGCGGCAACCACTGGCCCTGGGCAGGCTGCAGAACAGCCGGCACCGTTGCCGTGACAACTCCACCAAACGCGCAACCTACTGGTGATCCGACACAAGCTGAAGCCGCGAAGGCCGAGACTATCCTGCAGCGAAGCCTTCCAGTTGTTCTGCCACCGGTGCGCTATGAAACAGTTGACAGCTACCTTGGTCGACTGGAAATCATCAATCATATGGGCAATGGTGCACTGTCCCAAAGCTTCCGACGTCGTGGAGACTGGGTTGACCGGCTCGCCAAACTCACAGGGCGAAGCCAAGCACTATTGGCACTCGCGCTGCCAGAAGTCGCCGACGTTCAAACTGGTCCCCATGCCCAACGTAGAGTACGTAGCCTTGCGCGCCCAGACCATGCCCGCCCCTATTGTCAGCGATGCGCCGCGTCAAAACAAGCCACTCAGCCTGTCAGCTCCTGGCTGCCCGTAGCCTATCGAGTTTGCATCCAGCACAGAACCTGGATTGACTGGACGACCTGGCAGAAGACGTCGAACACGGAGATATCCACACTTCCAGAAGTGATCCACGCGCAGCGGCGTCTCAATCGACTGATCTCTCGGTACCCGTCAGCGGCAATCAACAAAGCGCTTGGCGACGCTGACGACATTATGCACTATTGGTCAGATCGGGCCTCTTGGGGCGAAGAACTCAGACAAGATCGCTACAACAGGCTATGGCGACCGGCGGGGCCTGGATCGTCATGGTCGGTCGGCTCCGCCAACGTCGGTAGACACATTGCCAATTTTCCAGAAACCGTGACGTTGACGGGGATCTTCCTCTCATCTGTGTGGCGGCAAGAAGCCGCCCTCAGTGAGCCAACTTCCCTGGGTAAAAACACGTTCGTCGCCGAACTCGGACGTAGATTCGCTATGCCACGATTCGCTCCGGGCAGAGCCCGAGACCATCTCGCCAAATGGATCGAAAGTCGCCAACATGAATACCATCGCTACGCGCGTGCACGAAGGCTGCTATGCAGCGACCACGAAGCTGTCGCCCAACTCGACCAGTATTACGACCCACTCAGGCACGACTGGTGGACCGAGCCGCCGTTGGGACCGTCACCCAATGACCGTGACTCAACTCGATGGCGAGTGCGGTACGCCTACTACGACGGCTACGCCGCATCATGAGGTCGCAACTGAGGTGGCCCGCGGCCCCTGAAATGCTGGCCAACTACCCTGAGACACAGGTTCCCAGCCGTGTCAGCCAAGTTGGCCAACCCGCAGGTGAGGCCATCGGTCAGTGGTCACTTCAGCTGAGATCGGACAGCTGTCCTCTGCCAGTTGACCTGAGCCACGCCCGGCATGCTTCCCTTCGCTGCGGCCCGAAGGCTGCTGAAACCTTACCCATCGCCCGTGCGGGTCCCGTTGGCCGAGCAGACGGCTGTGATGACGATTCACAAGGTGAGAACCCCTGTCAGGTGATGACCAGGCGCGGCCAGTTGATGATGACCTGGCGGACCCGCTCGTCGAGGGTGTCTACCAGCGGGGTGTCGCCGATCGTCGCGGATCACCCCCTGCGGGATACTGGGTTATTCGGGTTATTCGGGTTATTCGGGGGTGGAGGACATCGCATGGACCTACAAACCATTTTGACGAGCGCAGGCACCGCTGCGGTGGTCACCTTGCTGGTCGAGTACGCCGCGAAGCCGAAGCTGGAAGCGAGAAAAGATCGCATCGTCGAAAACGCCCGACAGCGCCGAAAGCTAGGAATCGAGCTGATCAGCATCTTTTCCGAAGCCAGTCGTCTCAAGTTCGAGGCCTCCACGCAGTGGCCTCGCGAGCATTGGGAAAATCCGGTCAACGAGTTGGAACAGAAACTGGCTCAAGCCGAAAGCGCACTCCTTGGAGCCTCGTCAACCCTTAAAAAGGAACAGCTTTCGTCAATCCTGCGGCCGCTCGTATCGGCTCGAACAACTTGCGGAACCATTAAGAATTTGATCACCTATGGGTTGAGTGATGATTCCGAGTCAAAGCATTTAACACCCGCGTTCGCAACTATTGCCCGGAACGCCTATGACGCCACAGTCAGGGTCGAAGTTCCACGCTGGCGAGTTCTTAAGTACCGAAAATTGATTAAGCGAACCGACGCCAATGGTGAAATAGCAGATCCGGTCATTCTGAGTTACTTCGCTGACCTACCGGACAACCGTGGGTCCTGAACGGGCGTGCTTCTGCGTCAACTCTCGCCAGCGGGTAATCGCCATTGCGGGGCCGAAACACCGTTCACGAGACAGGCCCGCAACGCTCACAAGTCCTTAAGCAGAGGGGCAATGTGTGCCGCGGGCGGGCAACTGCAGTCCGGTGAGATAGCGGTACGCCAAGTCGCGCGTGCACTGGGTGCGGGTCGCGGCCCCGTGGCCCATACCGTCGTAGGTGACGAGGACGGCGTCGTTGAGCTGCGCTGCTACCCGCTGCGCTCCCTGGTACGGGGTGGACACGTCGTACCGCGCGTTCATCACCATGATCGGCGGCGCATCGGGGGCGTTCAAGGGGCGCTGCGGGTTGGTCGCCGGTACCGGCGGGTTGATGCAGAGGGCGGCGATGCTGAAAGCCGGCTCCCGGACGTCCGGCGCGACACGGCGCGACATTCCGCGCAGCTCTTCGGCCCGTGCGAAGGATGTGGTGCTGTTCGTGTTGTCCGCGCATTCGATGAAAACAGGCAGCCTGAGCAGGTTCGGGTCGGATGTCGCCGTTGTCGTGGCCTGACTCCGCTTGCTGCCGGCCAGTCTGCTGATCACCGCGGCCACCGCGGGCAGGTTCGGCTGGGTCAGCGGGGACACGATGCGATAGGCCAGGTCGGTCGGGTCGACCTTGCGGGCACTGTCGTCAGGGTCGGACAGCGCGCCATTTCCGGCACGGGCGAACAAATCCGCGACGATGGCGCGGAGGTCGGCGTCGTGCAGGGCGCAAGTTTGCTCACCCTCGCACCAGGTTACGAACTGGTCGAACGCCTCCTGCGCGGCGAGGGCGCCCGTGACGGCGAAGCGGTCGGAGTCAGCGCTGTGGTCGAACACGGCGTCGAGGATCATCGTCCGGATCCGGTCGGGGTACTGCTCGGCGTACATCTGGCCGATGACGGTGCCGTAGGATAACGCGTAGAGGTTGAGCGACGGCTCGCCGAGCGCGACGCGGAGGAGGTCGACGTCGCGGGCCGCGTTCGTGCTGTCGAGGTGGTCGAACAGGGAGCCGGTGCGACGGCGGCAATCGGCGCCCACCGCCTCTTGGGCCTTGAGCAGATCGTCGAACTGAGCCTGGCTGGTCGGTGTGGGTCGGTCCAACTGGCTGACGACCGACGCATCGCATTCGACCGGGTGGCTGCGTCCGACCCCGCGAGGGTCGAAGCTGACGACGTCGAATCGCGCCGCGATGTCCGGCGAGAACAGGAGATCGAAGATCTGGTCGTCGGCGATCGCGTCCACCCCGGAACTGCCGGGACCCGCGGGGAGGTACAGGAGCACGCCCACCCGTGCCGACGGATTCGTCGCCGGGCGCCGTGCCACGGCCATGTCCAGCTGCTCGCCGCCAGGCTGCCCCGGGCGACCGGGACCCGCAGCGAACCGCACATGGCGCGCGGGTTCGTCTCGCAAGGCTGCCAGCTCACCGTGGGCGGCGGCTCGCTCGCCCTCGCGTCCGGCAAGGCGTTGAGGGTCGAAAGCGTGACTGCCACGGCGGCCAGCGAGGCCGTACGTCGCCAGTGTGATTTGCGCTTGGTGATCGTCATCAGCCGACCGTCACAGCTCCGGGAACCGGACACATCCTGCCCTCGGCCACCGTGGCTCCTCCTCCAGGCGGAGCGCGCCCTCCGCAAGGAGGAGGCGTGGCCTGGTCCCGGCGCCTAGGGTCGGGCGGTGATGTGGCGTTCGCCGAAACTGTTGATGGTGCCGGTACGGATATCGCCGTTGCTGGTCAACGCCGCGTACCTGGGGGTGCTGCACGGCCCGGCGCCGACGTCGGCCCGTGACTGGGTCTTCGGCATGACCGTCGCGGCGTTGTCGGGGTTCGCCGGGTGGAGCCCGTTCGGGGTGACGGTCGCGCAATCGGTCCTGCTCGTGGTCGGCCTCCATACCGGCGACGCGCGGACGGCGATGCCGATGATGTTCCTGCTCACCGTGATCACACTGGGAGAGTTGTGGATCCGCCGCCGCGGCCGGCAATGCTGGGCGGGCGCCGGCGCGTTCGTCGCGGCGCAGGCCGTGCTCTATGCGCCGCACTACGACCTGGTGCTGTCCACCTCGTCGATCGTGGTGACCACGCTGCCACCGGTACTGCTCGGCGTGTATGTCCGGTCGGTGTTGCGGATCGCGTTCAACGCCGAGCGACGCCGGGCCGACGACGTCCGGCAGGCGCGTGTCGCGGAGCGCACGGCGATCGCGAGGGAGCTGCACGATCTGGTGGCACACCACATGGCGTCGATCGCGGTACAGGTCGGGGCGGCGCGCCATGCGTTGAGCGGGGCCGATACCCGGGTGGACGCGGCGCTGGCCGAGGCTCACACCACGACCCGCGACGCGCTGACCGACCTGAAGCGGCTGATGACTGTCCTCCGTGACCCCGCCGCCATGTCCGACGAGCCCGGCGCGGCCATGGTCGAGCCGCAAGGGCTGCTGACCGCGGCCGCGGCCGCGGTGTCCCGGGCTCGCGCCGCGGGGGTGCGAGTCGACGCCGACATCGACGAATCGGTCGTGGCCCTGGACTCGATCCGGCGGCTGGCCGTGCTCCGGGTCGTCCAGGAAGGGCTGGCCAACGTGATCAAACACGCTGGGCCGGGGTCGCACGCCGAACTCACCGTGCGGGTCCACGCCGGAACCATCCTGATTTCGATCACCGACGACGGGCACGGCGAACGCGCGGACCGCCGGCGTGGCTTCGGCATCGTGGGTATGCGCGAGCGGGCGGAGCTGCTCGGCGGTAGCGTCCACACGAGCGACCGTTCGTCCGGGTGGTCGCTCGAAGTGAGCATTCCGGTGGGGAGCGACGTGCCGTGATCCGCACACTGGTCGTCGACGACCAGCGCCTGGTGCGAGCCGGGTTGCGACTGCTGTGCGAAAGCGCCGGGGACATCGAGGTGGTGGGTGAGGCCGAGAACGGTCACCACGCGACGCAACTGGTCACGCGGCTGACCCCCGACGTGGTGCTGATGGACCTGCACATGCCGGTGACCGACGGGATCACGGCGACAGCCCGGATCCTCGCGACCCGCCCGGGCACCCACATCCTCGTGCTGACGACTTTCGACGACGACGAGCATCTCTACCCCGCCCTCGCGGCCGGTGCCCAGGGTTTCCTGGGCAAGGACTCCCCGCCGGAGCAACTCGTGGACGCGATTCGCCGCGCCGCCGTCGGCGAATCACCCTTCAGCCCAGAGGTTCTCCGGCGAATCGTGGGCTCGGCCGTCGACGCCCGCCTCGGCCGATCCGCCGGGGAGCCGCCCGAGCTCGCCGGTCTGACCGACCGGGAGCGCGACGTCCTGAGCTTGGTGGGTGGTGGGTGTCCAACGCGGAGATCGCCGAACGGCTGCACATAGCGGTCAGCACAGTCAAGTCCCACATCGCCGGCCTCATCACCAAAACCGGCGCCGGGAACCGCGTCAAGCTGGCGATCCTCGCCCATCGCGCGGCCGATCGATGAGGTCACGGTCGTTCATCCCGGCCAGGTGGGGTTGATGATGGCCTCGGCCGAGTCTCCCGACGCGGAGAACCCGAAACTCCACTGGTTTCTACCGCGGCCACCAGCGTTGTCGAGTGCGTTTTTGGTGTTTCCGCGATTTTGGCGATGTCGTTACTCAGGTGGACAGGCCGGAAAGTCTGCTTTCTCCAGTTCGTACAGATCACCGCCGAACCGTTTACCCTGAGGTGCCAAGTTCCCACCATCGTCAGAGTTCGGGCTTGCGGGCCAGGAGGTACGCCTGCGGGGTCACTTCTGGCGCTTCGGGCTGGCGCACCAGCTGGGCTGTCGTGACGAGGCCCGCTGTTTTCAGCTGCTCGGTGATGTACTCGGGCGAGAGTCGGTACGCGTCGAGTGAGACGGTGTGGCCGTAGCCCTGGGTGATGTGCCTCAGCTCGTTGTCCCCCATTTGGAAAGCCAGCAGCAGGTGTCCCCCGGGCGCC
>Ga0247768_1000599_pt1 | contig 13102 bp, 10 predicted proteins | sample UWRJL016104C6_FD_179944 | JGI IMG/M metagenome (GOLD analysis project Ga0247768, IMG submission 179944) | Plant litter microbial communities from Arlington Agricultural Research Station in Wisconsin, United States - UWRJ-L016-104C-6 | ecosystem: Environmental > Terrestrial > Plant litter >... | reverse complement strand
GAAGATCGTCTCGGTGTAGCCGACCTTCGCGGCGTCGGCGACGACGGACTGCAGGTAGTCGCGTACGCCCCCGAACCGCGAAAAGTACGCCTCCATCTGGTCCTTGGCGTCCTCGTTGGAGATCTTCAGCTGCTGGGCGAGGCCGTAGGCGGACAGTCCGTACGCGAGGCCGTACGACATCGCCTTGACGCGGTAACGCAGCTCCGGTGTCACCTCTTCGGGTGGCATGGAGAACGCTTTCGAGGCGACGTAGGTGTGCAGGTCCTCGCCGGTGTTGAAGGCCTCGATGAGCCCCGCGTCCCCGGAAAGGTGCGCCATGATCCGCATTTCGATCTGGCTGTAGTCGGCTGTCATGAGGTCGGCGTACCCGTCGCCGACGATGAACGCGTCCCGGATGCGCCTGCCCTCTTCGGTGCGCACGGGGATGTTCTGCAGGTTCGGGTCGACCGACGACAGCCGCCCGGTGGCCGCGATGGTCTGCTGCAGCGTGGTGTGGATACGCGCGTCGTCGGCGAGGGCCTTGATCAGCCCTTCGACGGTGACCCGCAGCCGCGTGGCGTCCCGGTGCTCCAGCAGGTGCTGAAGGAACGGGTGCTCGGTCTTCTCGAACAGGCCCTGCAGCGCCTCGGCGTCGGTGGTGTAGCCGGTCTTGGTGCGCTTGGTCTTCGGCATGGCGAGCTCGTCGAAGAGCACGACCTGAAGCTGCTTCGGCGAGCCGAGGTTGATCTGCTTGCCGATGACGGCGTATGCCTCGTCGGCCGCCTGCCGCACACGCACCGCGTAGTGCTCTTCGAGTTCGGTGAGCTGCTCGACGTCCACCGCGATCCCGGCGGCTTCGAGCTCGGTGATGACTTCGAGCAGTGGCATCTCGATCGAGTCGAGCAGCTCGATGCCGCCGATCCCCGCCAGCTCGGTCGTCAGCGCGCCGGCGAGCTCGACGATCGCCCGCGCGCGGACCAGTTCGGCCTGGACGGCCTTCTCGTCTTCGTCATCCGCGCCGCCGTCGAGCAGGGAAAGCTGGCCGTCACCGCCCGTGAGTTCCGAGCGCAGTTCACGCTGCAGGTACCGCAGCACGAGGTCGTCGAGCTCGAACGACCGCTGCCCCGGGCGCACCAGGTACGCGGCCAGCTCGGTGTCCATCGCCAGGCCGGACATCGTCCAGCCGCGCGCCATGACGCCGTGCAGCGCGACTTTCAGCCCGTGGCCGACCTTCCGGACGGCCTTGTCGGCGAGCCAGGCCGCCAATGCCTTGTCGTCGGCCTCGTCCATTGTGGACACGTCGAGGTACGCGCCGGTGCCGTCGGGCGCGGCGAAGGCGATGGCCTGGACATCCGCGCGGACCGACGTGCCGATGGTGCGGAAGGAGAGACCGACCGGTTCACCCGGCCCGGCGTGCTCGGCGAGCCACGCGCCCAGCGTGCCGACCGGCAGCCGCGCGCCGGTGACGTCGAAGCCTTCGTCGGCCTCCGGTTCGGCGCTCGACAGCGTCGCGAACAGCCTGTCCCGCAGGACCCGGAACTCCAGCTCGTCGAAGAGCCGGTGCACGGCGTCGCGGTCCCACGGGCGCAGTTCGAGGCCGCTCGGCACGAGCTCCAGCTCGACGTCGCGGATGAGCTCGGTGAGGTGCCGGTTGAGCATCACCGCGTCGAGGTTCGCCCGCAGCGCGTCGCCGACCTTGCCCTTGACCTCGTCGACCCGGTCGATCAGCGCGTTGAGCGTGCCGAACTGCTTGATCCACTTCGCGGCCGTCTTCTCCCCCACTCCCGGGATGCCGGGCAGGTTGTCCGACGGGTCCCCGCGCAGCGCGGCGAAGTCCGGGTACTGGGCCGGGGTCAGGCCGTACTTCTCCTCGACCGCCTCCGGGGTGAATCGGGTGAGCTCGGAGACACCCTTCTTCGGGTACAGCACCGTCACGTGGTCGTTCACCAGTTGCAGCGCGTCACGGTCGCCGGTGCAGATGAGGACGTCGAACCCGTCCGCGACGGCCTGCGTGGTGAGTGTCGCGATGACGTCGTCGGCCTCGAAGTTCTCCTTCGTCAGCGCCGGGATGCCCAGCACGGTCAGCACTTCCTGGATGAGCGCGACCTGGCCCTTGAAATCGTCCGGGGTGGCCGAGCGGGTCGCCTTGTACCCGGCGAAGGCCTCCGACCGGAAGGTCTTGCGCGACAGGTCGAACGCGACCGCGAGATGGGTCGGCGCCTCGTCGCGCAACAGGTTGATCAGCATCGAGGTGAACCCGAAGACCGCGTTGGTGACCTGGCCTGTCGAGGTCCGGAAACGATCGGCGGGCACGGCGAAGAAGGCCCGGTAGGCCATGGAATGGCCGTCGATCAGCAGCAGGCGCGGCCGCTCGGCCGTGTCCGTCGCACCTGTGTTCTTGCCTACGGTTTGGTTCTCACTCGGGCTCACGCCAGCGAGTCTAGGGTGAGGGACCGACACTCTTACGGGTCGCATGGCAGTCGCAGTGAATGAGGAGCACACGTTGACCGAGCAAGTCTCGCGCGAGGAGCTGGACGGCTACGCCGGCATGGATCCGGCCGTGGCCGACCAGCAGCTCAACGAGAAGATCGGCATGAAACTGCTGGAGATCGGCCCCGAACGGGTGGTGGGCACCATCCCGGTCGCCGGCAACCTCCAGCCGTACGGCCTGCTCCACGGCGGCGCCAACGCCGTGCTCGCCGAGGCGCTGGGGTCGACCGTCGCCGCGCTGAACGCCGGACCGGAGCGCGCCGCGATGGGCCTCGAGCTGTCGTGCACACATCACCGCGCCGTGCGGTCGGGACTGGTCACCGGGGTCGCCACGCCGCTGCACGTCGGGCGCGGCACGATCACCGCCGAAATCGTCCTCACCGACGACCAGGGCCGCCGCACCTGCACGGCCCGGCTCACCTGCGTCGTCCGGGACAAGCCGCCGGGCGGGTAAGCACGAAGCCGGACGGCTGAGGGAGACATTGCCGCCCGCACTGTCACCGCTGCCGGGGTGAGGGACCGTTCTCCTCCCGGCGCGGAACCCTCGCCGACGATCCCGCCCGGACTGTCCGCAAGGGACGGCCGCGGGCGCGGATCCCCAGGCGCAGCCGGGAAATCCGCCGCGGCACCGGTGACGGGCCACCGGTTCATCCACAGTGGACGGATCAGGCGCCCGCGCGATAATCGGGTTACATCCGCACGAGTGGCGGAGATACGCCATTAGGGCGGTTTCGGTTACCACCTGCTGCAGCCCGTGACGTCACGTGAGTTGAGCTAGATTTAACGTTCCGCTTTTAGTGTTAATATCCGTTTCCGAGCGTCACGATGTGGACACAGAGTAGCGAGGCCGCCTGTGCAGCGGTGGGACAATGAGGATATCTTCCTGCCCTAACCTAGCCCCTGTGTCGGGGGCTCCCGCCTACCGGCGGTTGGTTGGTCATGGGAGGTAATCCGTGTCAGGAATGCGATTTGGGCGAGTTGTCGCCCTTGCGGCGGCAGCATCGCTGGCGTTGGCGGGGTGCGCCGGCGGAACCAGCTCCAGCTCGTCCGGTGGCGACGGCTCCACACTCAAGATCGGGTTCATGGGTGACCTCACCGGTGAGAACTCGGGCATCGTGATCCCGCCGAACAACGGCGCGAAGCTCGCGGTCGACGAGTACAACGCCACGAACCCCAAGGTCAAGCTCGAGATCAAGGACTACGACAGCCAGGGCAAGGCCGACCAGGCGACCTCGCTGATCACGACCGCCATCACCTCGGACAAGATCACCGCGCTGATCGGCCCCGCCTTCTCCGGTGAGTCGAAGGCCATCGGCGGCATCCTCGAGCAGAGCAAGATCCCGAGTGTGTCGCCGTCGGCGACCAACCCGGGCCTGGCCGCGAACGGCTGGACCTACTGGCACCGCGTCGTCGCCAACGACAACGACCAGGGCCCCGGCATCGCGAACTTCCTGATCAAGGCGAAGACCCCCAAGAAGGCCTACGTGCTTTCGGACGACCAGGAGTACAGCGTCGGCCTCGCGGACGCGTTCGAGAAGACCTTCAAGGAAGGCGGCGTCGCCACCGAGCGCGACAAGTTCTCCAAGGACGCCTCGGACTACTCCTCGACCGTCTCCAAGGTGAAGTCCGCCAACCCGGACGTCATCACCTACGGTGGTTACTACGCGCAGGCCGGTCGCCTGCTCAAGCAGCTCCGTGACGGCGGCGTCACCGCCACCTTCGCCACCGGCGACGGTTCGCTCGACCCGCAGCTCGTCACCGGTGCCGGCCCCGCCGCCGCCGAAGGCGCCGTCATCGGCTGCCCGTGCAAGTTCGGCAGCGATGTCGCCGACCTGAAGGACTTCGCCACCAAGTACAAGGCGAAGTACAACGTCGACCCGGCTATCTACTCGACCGAGGGCTATGACGCCGCGACGGCCATCATCAACGCGGTCAAGGCGGGCAACACCACCGGCGAGACGATCAACGCCTACCTGAAGACGATCGACTTCAAGGGCCTCTCGAAGGAGATCAAGTTCAAGGACAACGGCGAGCCCGTCACCGGCTCGATCTTCGTCTACCAGGTCGTCGGCGGCACCATCAAGCTGCTCGGCGCCTCGACGGACGCCAAGCTCGGCGGTTGATCCAGACGGAGTTGTGAGAGAGAACTACGCAGGGTAGCGGGGGCGCTGTGACAACGGCGCCCCCGCTTTCCGCCACCGTGGCGAAAAATCCTCGCCCCGTCTCGTAAGGCAACACGCCATGCTTCAAGAACTGCAGAACCAGTTCCTGCCCAGCACCGTCGGCGGACTGGTCATCGGCTCCATCTACGCGCTGGTCGCCCTCGGCTACACGATGGTCTACGGCGTCCTCCGCCTCATCAACTTCGCGCACTCCGAAATCTTCATGATCGGTACCTTCGCTTCGCTGGTCACGCTGACCGCGATCGCCCCCGCCGGCCCGCTCGGCGGGATCGCGATGGTCGGCGTGCTGGTGCTGATCGTGGTCATCTCGGCGATCGTCTCCGGCGGCGCCGCGGTGCTGCTCGAGCAGGTCGCCTACCGGCCGCTGCGCAAGAAGGGCGCGACCCGGCTCGCGGCGCTGATCTCCGCGATCGGCGCGTCGCTGTTCCTCCAGGAGCTCTTCGGCCTGAAGGTGATCAACTGGCTGACCGGCAAGCCCGGCCGTAACCAGCAGTCCGCTCCCCGCTTCGTCGACCGCGACACGCTCTTCAGCATCGGCAACGCGAACGTCCGCACCGACCACGTGCTCGTCATCGTGGCCGCGGTCATCGTGATGATCTTCCTCGACCAGCTGGTGAGCCGGACCAAGATCGGCCGAGGCATCCGGGCGACCGCGCAGGACCCCGAAGCCGCCGTGCTGATGGGTGTCAGCATCGACAAGATCGTGCGGATCACCTTCCTGCTCGGTGGCGCGATGGCCGGTGTGGCCGCCGCGCTGTACGTGATGGAAATCGAGAACACCGACTACCGCGTCGGCTTCGTCCTCGGCATCAAGGCGTTCACCGCCGCCGTCCTCGGCGGGATCGGCAACCTGCGCGGCGCCCTGCTGGGCGGCATCGTGCTGGGGCTGGTCGAGAACTGGGGCGCGATCTTCCTCGGTTCCCAGTGGAAGGACGTCATCGCGTTCGTGATCCTGGTGCTGGTCCTGATGTTCCGCCCCACCGGCATCCTCGGTGAATCGCTGCAAAGGGCACGCGCATGAAAGGCGAAGGAGTGGCTAAAGGCAACGCGGGACTCCGCGCACTGCATCCGATCACCAGGATGCGTGACTGGTGGGCGGACGCCCCGCAGTGGCAGCGTTACACCGTCTACATCGCGCTGATCGTTATCGCGCTGATCCTGCCGGCGCCGTGGATCGGCTCGTTCATGTCGCCGTACTCGGACTGGACGAACGTGCTCGTCTACCCGATCGGCACCTACATCCTGCTGGCGGTCGGCCTCAACATCGTCGTCGGTCACGCCGGGATGCTGGACCTCGGGTTCGTCGCGTTCTTCGCGATCGGCGGCTACACGCTGGCGTACTTCGGGACCAAGCACGGGTGGACCTTCTGGGGCACGCTCGTGATGGGCATCGTGCTGGCGGCGGTCTCCGGCGTCATCCTCGGCGCCCCGACGCTACGGCTGCGGGGTGACTATCTGGCGATCGTCACGCTCGGGTTCGGGGAGATCGTCCGGATCACCGCGAACAACACCGACGAGATCGGTGGCGCGCGCGGTATCACCAACATCCCGCACCCCTCGCCGATCCTCGGCATGGAGTTCCTGCTGGACGCGGCGCCGTACTACTACCTGATCCTCGGCGCGATCATCCTGGTGATCATCTTCTCGGTGCGGCTGACCAAGAGCCGCGTCGGCCGGGCGTGGGCCGCGATCCGCGAGGACGAGGACGCCGCCGAGCTCATGGGCGTCCCGACCTTCAAGTTCAAGCTGCTCGCCTTCGCCATCGGCGCCATGATCGGTGGTCTCGGCGGCGGGATCTACGCGAGCAAGGCGGTCTTCATCCAGCCGGAGACGTTCCCGTTCATCCTCTCCGCCACGATCCTCGCCGCGGTCGTGCTGGGCGGCGCGGGCAACCTGCCCGGCGTCATCCTCGGCGCGTTCGTGATCGGCTGGCTGCCGGAGCGCTTCCGGTTCCTCGCCGAGTACCGGATCCTCGCCTTCGGCGCCGTGCTGGTGCTGATGATGGCGGTGCGGCCGGAAGGCCTGCTGCCGTCGAGACAGCGCAAAGCGGAGCTACACGAGGGAACCGGCGGGATGGGCACCATGGGCGCCGAAGTGCCCGGCCCCGACTCCGACTCCACCGCGGAGGTGTCCCAGTGAGCGCACTGCTGGAACTCGACAACGTGACCATGCGCTTCGGCGGCGTGGTGGCGTTGAAGGAAGCCAAGATCACGATCAACAGCGGCGAGATCTTCGCCCTGATCGGGCCCAACGGCGCCGGCAAGACCACCGTGTTCAACGTGGTGACCGGCGTCTACGCCCCGACCGAGGGCGAGGTGCGCTTCGACGGCGAACGCATCGACGGCCTCAAGCGGTTCAAGGTCACCAAGAGCGGCATCGCCCGCACGTTCCAGAACATCCGGCTGTTCCACAACATGTCGGCGCTCGAGAACGTGATGGTCGGCGCGGACGCGCACCACAAGACCGGTGCGATCGGCGCGACGCTCGGCCTGCCGTGGCACCGCAAGGAGGAGAAGCGCGGACGCGAGCTGGCCAGGGAGCTGCTCGACTTCGTCGGCATCTCCGGCCGGATGGACGAAACCGCGAAGAACCTGCCCTACGGTGACCAGCGCCGGCTGGAGATCGCCCGCGCGCTGGCGACGGACCCGAAGCTGCTGCTGCTCGACGAGCCCGCCGCGGGCATGAACCCGGCGGAGAAGGTCGCGCTGCAGGAGCTGATCCGCAAGATCAGGGACGACGGCCGCACGGTCCTGCTGATCGAACACGACATGAGCCTGGTCATGCACATCAGTGACCGGGTCGCCGTGCTCGACTTCGGTCAGCTCATCGCAGAAGGGCTGCCCCACGAGGTGCAGAACAACCAGAAGGTCATCGAGGCGTACCTGGGGGTGGCGGAAGATGCTTCTTGAGGTCAAGGACATCAACGTCCACTACGGGAAGATCGCCGCGCTCAAGGGCATCAGCCTGGACGTCAACGAAGGCGAGATCGTCTCGCTGATCGGGGCCAACGGCGCCGGCAAGACGACGACGCTGAAGACGATCTCCGGCCTGCGCCCGCTCACGACCGGGCAGATCCTCTTCGACGGCGAGGACATCTCCAAGACGCCCGGGCACAAGCGGGTCCAGCTCGGTATCGGGCAGTCACCGGAAGGCCGGGGCGTGTTCCCCGGCATGACGGTGCAGGAGAACCTCCTGATGGGTGCCTACACCCGCAAGGGGAACCTGCAGCCGGACCTCGACGAGGTCTACGGGCTGTTCCCGCGCCTGGCGGAGCGCAAGTCGCAGTTCGGCGGCACGATGTCCGGTGGCGAGCAGCAGATGATCGCCATCGGCCGCGCGCTGATGACCAAGCCCAAGGTGCTCCTGCTCGACGAGCCGTCGATGGGCCTGGCGCCGATGCTGATCGCGCAGATCTTCAGCATCATCAAGGAGATCAACACCCGTGGCACGACCGTGCTGCTCGTGGAGCAGAACGCCCAGCAGGCGCTCAAGCTCTCCGACCGCGCGTACGTGCTCGAGACCGGCAAGGTCGTGAAGAGCGCCCCCGGTATCGACCTCCTGGACGATCCCCAGGTCCGGGCCGCCTACCTCGGTGGCGACCTCGGCGTCTGACGCAGTCCGCGAAGCAGGGCCTCCACCAAGCCGGTGGGGGCCCTGTTTTGTCACTGGGAGAGCTTGATGTCGGTGCCGTTGACGTTCTGCATGTCGGTCAACGTGGGCCCGCCGAACGCCCGCAGCGCGGCGGGCTTCGCGTCCTTGGGGATGTCGTAGTAGAGGTCGAACTCGACGCGGACCGCGGGCCCGAGGTCGAACTGGTCGGGCTGGCGCTTGATCAGCATGGCCTGCTCGTCCGGGAGGACGGTGCCGCCGTCGGCTTTGATGAGCTGCTGGCGCCTGGCGTCGAACAGGACGCTCGAACGGCCGGTGCTGGTCACAACCACCCGGATGCGGACGAACTGGCCCTTGGCGGGCCACTCCGCGTGACTGCCGACGATGGTGCCGATGCCCGTCGTCAGGCCGATGAGCGTGAAGACGGTGTCACCGTTGGTGGCGTCCGGCAGCTTCAACGCCGTCTCGTCCGGGCGGACCTGCCGGGGACCGAGCTCGTAGGTGGCCGGAGCCGGTTTCTCGGGCGTCGACGAGCCGGAACACCCCGCCAAGGCCAAGGCCAACACGGCGGCCACCACTGTCACATGTAGACGCACGTGATGATTGTGGCACCAAATACCGGCGTCCGGCCGCCACAATCGCGGCGGCCGGACGCGGCTAGCGGCCCATACTTTCGACGACGGCCTCGGCGACGGCCTTCATCGTGGTACGACGATCCATGGCCGTCCGCTGGATCCAGCGGAAAGCCTCGGGCTCGGTGAGGCTCTGCTCGCTCATCAACAGCCCCTTGGCGCGGTCGATGACCTTGCGGGTCTCGAGCCGGTCGTTGAGCCCCGCGACCTCGGACTCGAGGGCCTGCAACTCGGCGAACCTGCTCACCGCGAGCTCGATGGCGGGCACCAGGTCACGCTTGGCGAACGGCTTCACCAAGTACGCCATCGTGCCGGCGTCCCTAGCTCGCTCGACCAGGTCACGCTGGCTGAACGCGGTCAAGATGACCACCGGCGCGATCCTGTCACCGGTGATCTTGGACGCCGCCTCGATCCCGTCGAGCTTGGGCATCTTGACGTCAAGGATCACGAGGTCGGGCTTCAGGTCGATGGCAAGCTTGATGGCTTCCTCACCATCACCAGCTTCGCCGACGACCTGGTAACCCTCCTCGCGGAGCATCTCTACGAGATCCAGCCGGATCAGTGCTTCGTCCTCTGCGACGAGCACCCGATGTTGCGGCACGGTGGCGACACCGTTGGCCTCGGCAGCCTCTTCGGTCACCGGGGTCCTCCTGTGAGCTCGAAGGGATGGGTAAACGCGGCGAACCGCGAAAGCAAAGCCTACCGGGAACGATCCAGACAGCGAGATGGCGTTCACCACGTGGGTGACGCCGGACACCCCACAGCGTGTCACCCCCGGTGACGACACGACCCCGGCGATCCCGTAAAGTTCGCGGCCGCGCCCCCGTAGCCCAATCGGCAGAGGCAACGGTCTCAAAAACCGTCCAGTGTGCGTTCGAGTCGCACCGGGGGCACCAGCTCTGAACAGCAAAAACGGCCCCTCACCAGGCACAACCTGGCGAGGGGCCGATCTTGTGATGTGCGGCCATATACGGCGAAAACCGGCCGACTGCGGCTGTCTGCGGTCTATTCGCGGTCTACTTTTTGAGGCCGAGTGCCGTCGAGATCCGGGCCGGAGCAGCTGTTTCCTGCCCGGCGATGCCCTTGGCGTAGGTCTGGTGGAGCACGACCACGGAGTGCTTGGGCCACCCCGCGACCAGGGGCGACGCGCCGGCCGCATTCGACCTTCTTCTTCAGGTCAGCGGCCATCTTGACGCGAGCCTCCCCGGTGGTCCGCCTCCCCTTGGCCGTGGTGCGTGCTGTCATGCCGGTCGCCCCTGTTCGCGCTTCAGGCGGTCGGTTGGTGGAGGGCGACTCGCCGGTCGACGGACGGCGGCCCTGCTCTTGTCTGCACCGGGGCCGGGACCGGTGTAATAGTCGATGGCCCCGCCGTAGCGGCGGTGGGCCTCGGCGGTGTCGCCGCGCGCGGCGTGGACCTCGCCCAACGCGGTGCACGGCCACCGCCTTGTCGGCGGTGATCGTCCGGTAGAGCGCGACCAGTTCAGCCGCATCGCCCGGCAGGTCGTCGGCGGCGACACCAAGCGCACGGAGCCATCCGGCTAGGACATAGCTGATGGCCGGTGGTGGGTGGCCGCTCCAGCCGTTTAGGTCGACGTGCAGCACGCCGTCGGGGTGGCGGCCGTGGTGGGCGTCGAGCCAGCGCACCGCCAAGCCGGTCTTGGCCGGGGCGAGCCGGCAGATTCCAGGTGAGTCGAACATATATGCGAGCGTGGTGTTAGTTTGCCCAGCGTAACTCCGCCGCCTTCAACTCCCGCGCCGGACGGCGCACTGCGCTACCGAGTCGATCAGACCGGCACGACGATCGCCGTCCTGCCCGCCACCTGCAAAGGCGGACGACACATCGTCGTCCCCGGAGTCAGCAGAGCGATTTCTGCCGGAGGCGAGGTCCGCGTGGACTGCCCCGCCTGCGCAGCGACACCCGGAGTCGACCCGAGCTGGCGGTTTACCAGCAGCCATGCCAGCCCCGACCGTGCCGAGCTGGACGACCAACCCTACGGCGACGTCATCCACCGCGTTCGTGCGGCGACCGGCGCGAGGTAGGCGGGTGTGTCGTGATCAACAGCCCGTTCATGCGCTGGGAGGGCGATGACATCCACGGACGCAGGCCGGTCCTCACGTCGGTGTGGGTCAACCTTGACGTCCTCTTCCCTCGGCCGGCGGACGCACCACGGCACCTCATCGTGACCGGGCTGGACCTCACGGGCGTGGTATCCGGACGGCTTCACGGCCGATTCCCCAGCGTTGAGGGCGACTGGTACGGGATCGTCAACTACGAGATCGGCTACGCCGACGGCCGCCGCGACAACCTCCACCTGGTTGACCAGTTCGTACCGTTCACCGCCCTGCGCGAACGGAAATAGCCCAGCCAGGTAAGCGCTCCGCGCCGTAGAGTTCACACCTCACGACTGAGGAGTGAACGGTGACTGACGCGCCGACGCCGGACTTCGAGCAGAACCTGGTGGACTTCGATTCGGCGAGGTTCACCCAGCTTCGGCCGGGTCAGCGCCAGGTCCTCGCTGCGTACGCGGACCAGCACCTCGACACCACGGATTTGGCCATCGAGATGCCCACCGGCGAGGGCAAGACACTGCTGGCGCTGCTGATCGCCGATCATGCCCTCACCCGTGGGTGGTCTGTTGCCTACCTGACCGGTACCCGCCAACTTGCCGAGCGGGTCGAAGAGGAAGCCGAAGATCTGAGACTGGATGTGGTCCGCTTCGCCGCAAAGGACTACGGCGGAGCGAAGCTCGACGACTACCACCAGGCCAAGGCCGTCGGCGTGATGAACTACTTGGGTCTACTTCAACAGCGATCCGAAGGTTGGGGCCGCCGACCTGGTCATCTTCGACGATGCCCACCTCGCAGAGCAGCCCCTCAGCGGGCTGCAGACCCTGCGCATCCCCGACAAGCTCGGCCCCGCCCGCCAGCTTTATCGGACGATCTGCGAGTTGGTTGTGGCGCACACCGACGCCTACCCCGGTCTGCGCGCGATGCTGGACGGCACCGCCCGGCCCGGTACCCCGCCCGAGTTACTGTCCTTCAGCGACTGGGACGCGATCGTGGGCCCGACGCGCGATGCCATCGCGGCATCGCCTCTCGTCACGAACCGCGAGCTCAAGGACGAGATGAGGTATGTCTGGCCCATTGTCCGCGACCACCTCACCCAGTGCGGCGTTCTCATCGGCCCCTCCGGCATCGAGATCCGCCCCTACCACCCGCCGACCGCGCTCAACCCCCAGTACAGCCGAGCCAAGCAGCGGATCTACCTGTCAGCCACCCTCGGCTCAATGGACGACCTCCAGCGCCGAGTCGGGGGCGGGCCGGTTACCCGCCTCACCACCGCCACCCCGCTGCCGCCTGGCGCGACGGGCGAGCGGCTGCTGGCGCTCAACCCCAGTGCCGAGCACCCCTTCGACCAGCACGTCCTCGGCTGGGCCCTCACCCAAGCCCAAGCAGCTGGCGGGCGAGCCGCCTGGTTGTGCGCTAGCCACGCCGAAGCCGACACTCTCCAGGAGACCCTCACCGCCTACGGGCAGCACGTCTACCGGCTTCGTCCCGGCGATGACTCGATGGTCGACACCTGGAGCCGCGTCGCTAACGGACACCTGATCACCGCTGGCCGCTACGACGGGCTCGACCTCGCCGGCGACCTGTGCAAGCTGGTCATCATCACCACCGTCCCACAGGCAAGCAGCGAGTTCGAGCGATTCGTCGTCGCCTACCTCGGCGACGCCAGCTTCATGCGGCACCGCGTCGGCCAGCGCGTCACCCAGGCGTTGGGCCGCGCCAATCGCGAAGCGACCGACCGGTCCCTCTACCTCGGACTGGACCCTAGCTTCGCTCAGATGCTCGCCGACCCGGCCGTCCGCAAGTCGATCCCTGCGGGGACCGAACCCACCATCCGCACCGCGCTGGAGATCTACGACCAGGGCTGGGAGGGCACCCTGCGTGCCTGCGCCGCCTTCTGGCAACCAGGTACACAGACTCCGACCTCGGAGGAGACCGGAACCCCGGCGAGCCCTCGCCGCAAGACGCGGCCCGGCCGCAACATCGGAGGAAGCAGCGACGTCTCCAGCGCTGACGCGGAAGTCTCCGCAGCGACCGACCTCTGGCTCGGTGACCACACGGGAGCAGCCAAGAAGGCGAGCGAAGCAGCCGCTCAACTGGCCAAGGCTGGCGAAACCGAACACGCCGCGTTCTGGCGCTACG
>Ga0247768_1000598_pt1 | contig 13104 bp, 17 predicted proteins | sample UWRJL016104C6_FD_179944 | JGI IMG/M metagenome (GOLD analysis project Ga0247768, IMG submission 179944) | Plant litter microbial communities from Arlington Agricultural Research Station in Wisconsin, United States - UWRJ-L016-104C-6 | ecosystem: Environmental > Terrestrial > Plant litter >... | reverse complement strand
GTCCTGCGAAATCATGGCCGTGCTCCTGGTTCGTCGGCGCGCCTTTGTACTCTCCCGTAACCCTACTTGTGTCCTGGGGGCCGAAAGTAGGTACGCCGGGGGCACGGCTCAGTGCCCGGGCGTCCCCCCGACCACCGCGTCGCTCGACGCGGGCTTGGCCTTCGCCTTGCCGCGCTTGGGTTTGGGCTTCGGCGGCACGATGCCCGCCAGGTCGCCGCCGTGGTCGTTGACCCGCATCACGAACGGGCGGGTCTCGGTGTAGCGGACCACGGAGATCGACGCCGGGTCGACCACGATCCGCTGGAAGGCGTCGAGATGCTGCCCCAGCGCGTCGGCGAGGATGGACTTGATCACATCACCGTGGCTGCACAGGAGCCACACCGCGTCTTCGCCGTGCTCGGCGGTGATGCGCGCGTCGTGCTCGCGCACCGCCGCCACCGCGCGGGCCTGCATCGCGGCGAGGCCCTCGCCGCCGGGGAACACCGCGGCGGACGCGTGCGCCTGCACCACGCGCCACAGCGGCTCCTTGAACAGCGTCTTCAGCTCACGCCCGGTCCAGTCGCCGTAGTCCACTTCGGACAGGCGCGGCTCGACGACCTTGGTGAGCGAACGCGCCGCCGCCAGCGGGCCGACGGTCTGCTTGCACCGCAGCAGCGGCGACACCACCAGCTCGGCGATCGGCACCACCGACAGCCGCTCGACCAGGGCGCCCGCCTGGCCCTTGCCGGTGTCGTCGAGGCCTACCTTGGGGGTCCGGCCGGCCAGCACGCCGGAGCCGTTCGCGGTGGACTTGCCGTGCCGCAGCAGTATTACGGTGCTCACCGCGCAACCATACGTGGATCGTGATCACCGTCCCACGCGGCGGACTTGTGAGCGTTGCGGCCGGTTCTAACCGGCCGCAACGCTCACAAGGCTTTGGAGCCCGCTAAAGGGCCGGTCCGGCGTTCGGGTCGAGGGTGCCGACGGCCATCAGCACGAACAGCACGACACCGAGCACGAGCCGGTAGACGACGAACGGCACGAAGCTGCGGGTCTTGATGTAGGCCATCAGCCAGGCGATCACCACGTAGCCGACGGCGAAGGCGATGATCGTCGCCAGGATGGTCGGGCCCCACTGCGCGGTCTGCCCGTCCTTGCCGATGTCGGTCAGCTTGTAGAGGCCCGAACCGAACACCGCGGGCAGCGCCAGCAGGAACGAGTACTCGGCCGCCTCCGCCCGGGTGTAGCCCATCAGCAGCCCCGCGCTGGTCGTGCCGCCGGACCGCGAAACGCCCGGGATGAGAGCCAGCGCCTGGGCGAGGCCGAAGCCGAGGCCGTGCTTGACCGTGAGGTCTTCGAGCGTGCGTTCCTGCTTTCCGACCCGGTCGGCGATGAGCAGGATGATGCCGAAGACGATCAGCATCGTCGCGGTGATCCGCAGGTCACGGAAGGTGTGGTCGATGTCGTCCTGGAAGAACAGGCCGAGCACCACGATCGGCAGCGACCCGACGATGATCAGCCAGCCGAGCCTGGCGTCGGGGTGGCCCCGCCACTCCTTGCGGTAGAGCGAGAAGAACCACGCGGCGAGAATCTGCCCGATCTTCTTCGCGAAGAAGAGGATCACCGCGAGTTCGGTGCCGATCTGGGTGACGGCGGTGAACGCCGCGCCCGGGTCGTCCCAGCCCACCAGCGCGGCGGTGATGCGCAGATGCGCGCTCGACGAGATCGGCAGGAACTCGGTGAGCCCCTGGACCAGGCCGAGGATGATGGCTTCGAACCAGCCCATATCAGCCGACCCCCGCCAGCTCGAAGGCCTCGGCCGCGGTGCGCAGCGCCGCCGTGGCGAGTGAGGGGTCCGGCAGGTAGGGCGCGACGGTCAACGTGGTCACCCCGGCTTCGGCGAACTCCGTCATACGCTCCGCGATCCTTTCCTTCGGGCCCAGCAGCGACGTCGCGTCGACGAAGTCGAGCGGCACCGCGGCCATCGCGCCCGCGTAGTCCTTGGCCAGGTACTTTTCCTGCACTTCGGCGGCTTCGGCGGCGAAACCCATCCGCACGGCCAGCCGGTTGTAGAAGTTCTTGTCCCGGCTGCCCATCCCGCCGAGGTACAGCGCCGCGTAGGCGCGCACGCTGTCGGCGCAGGCGCGCCAGTCCTCGCCCGGTACCAACGGGACCGTCGGGACGACGTCGAAGCCGTCGAGCGAACGGCCCGCCTTCTCCGCGCCGGCCCGGATGTGGCCGAGCTGCTCGGCCGCGTGGCCGGGTGAGAAGAACACCGGCAGCCAGCCGTCGGCGATCTCGCCAGTCAGTTCGAGGTTGCGCGGGCCGATCGCGGCGAGGTAGGTCGGAATGTGCTCGCGGACCGGGTGCACGGTCAGCGCCAGCGCCTTGCCGGGGCCGTCCGGCAAGGGCAACTGGAAGTGTTCGCCATCGAAGCGGACCTTCTCGCGGCGCAGCGCCATGCGCACGACCTCGACGTACTCGCGCGTACGGCCCAGCGGGTCGTCGAACCGGACGCCGTGCCAGCCCTCCGAGACCTGCGGGCCGGAGACGCCGAGGCCGAGCCGGAACCGGCCGCCGGACAGCGTGTCGAGGGTGGCGGCGGTCATCGCCGTCATGGCCGGGGTCCGCGCCGGGATCTGGAAAACGGCGCTGCCGATGTCCACCCGGCTGGTCTGCGCCGCCACCCAGGAGAGCACCGTCGCCGCGTCGGAGCCGTAAGCCTCCGCCACCCAGACGACGGCGTAGCCGAGCTGGTCCGCTTCCTGGGCCAAGGCCAGATTGGCGGCGTCGTTGCCGGCGCCCCAGTAGCCGAGATTGAGTCCGATTCGCACGAAAGCAGACACTAACGGGGACCTTGATCGCGACACTGTCGGCCTTGCGTCAACACCCGCGCGTCTTACGACTAGGCTCGGCCGCCGTGGAAAAGCGACAACTCGGCCGCTCGGGACTGCGTGTCTCCCGCATGGGCCTGGGCACGATGACCTGGGGCGACGACACCGACTCCGAGGAGGCGGCGAGCCAGCTGGTCGCGTTCGTCGACGCCGGTGGAACGCTCGTCGACACCGCCGACATCTACAGCGACGGCGAGAGCGAACGGATCCTCGGCTCCCTCCTGGGTGACCTGGTGCCGCGCGAGGACATCGTGCTGGCCACGAAAGCCGTGGCCAGGCGCACGGACGGCCCGTTCGGCGGTGGCGCGTCGCGCGGCGCGCTGCTGAACGCCCTGGACGGCTCCCTGCAGCGCCTCGGGGTCGATCACCTCGACCTCTGGCAGTTGCACGCCTGGGACCACACAGTGCCGCTGCCGGAGACCCTCGCCGCGCTCGACTTCGCCGTCACCAGCGGCAAGGTCCGCTACGTCGGTGTCTCGAACTACTCCGGCTGGCAGCTGGCCACCGCCGCCGTCAGCCCGTCGACGTCGCCGATCGTCTCCGTCCAGGCCGAATACTCCCTGGTGGAGCGCGCCATCGAGCGTGAGGTGCTGCCCGCGGCGGACTACCACGACATCGGCCTGCTGGCCTGGGCGCCGCTGGGCCGGGGGGTGCTCACCGGCAAGTACCGGACCAGCACGCCCGCGGACTCCCGGGGCGCGTCGACGACCTACGCCGGGTACGTCGAGCAGCACCGCACCGAGCGTGCCGCGCGGATCGTGCAGGCCGTGGTGACCGCCGCCGACGGGCTCGGCACTTCCCCGCTCGCCGTCGCGCTCGCCTGGGTGCGGGACCGGCCGGGCGTGGTGGCGCCGGTGGTCGGCGCGCGTGACACCGGGCAGCTCACCGGCTCGCTCGCGGCCGAGGAGATCACGCTGCCCAAGGCGATCAAGTCCGCGCTCGACGACGTCAGCGAGATCGAGTTCGGTTACCCGGAGCGCTGGCAGAGCTGAGTTTCGCGGGTCGTCACGCCTGATCCGGCGCGGATGGGCAACAGCTGTTCGAGTGATGAGTGTGACTAGCAGGTGACACCTGCGTGACGACTCGGGGATCGTGGAGGATGCTGGTCATGACCGTCCGTATTCAATCGCCGGGAGGCCTCTCCGTGCGCCGGTTCGCCGCCGTAACCGTGGTAGCGATCCTGCTCGTCTCCGCGTGCTCGCCCAGCGGGAAGCCCACCGACGACCTGCAGGTCGTCGCCAACCCGGTGGCCGCGACGGCCCCGGTCTCCCCCGCCGCCACCACGCCGCTGCCCGGCAAGGTCATCCCGACGTCCGCCGTGACGGCGTTGAGCACCGACCAGGCCACGCGGACCCTCGCGGTGGCCGTCGCCAGCCCGCCCTCGGTGCTGCTCTACAACCTCGACGCCCCCGACACCGCGCCTCGTACCGTTCCGCTCGCGGGTCCGGCCGAGAAGCTCTCGGCGTCGCCGGGGCAACTCCTGGCGAGCCTGTCCGGCAACGCGGAGTTGGCGAAGATCAGCCTTCCGGCCGGCACGCTCACCACCCTTCCGGTCGCCGGGCAGCCCGCGTCCGGCCGCACGGCGGGCGGGGAGACGCTGGTGGCGGTGCGCGATCGCAAGGCCGTCGAGGTCTACGACGGCGACAGGCTCGTGAAGACCATCAGCGGTCAGCTGTACAGCGCCGACGACGTCCTGACCAGCGGCGGAAGCACTGTCGTGCTCGACAAGCTGCGTACCGCCCTGTTCAAGGTGGACGTCGGCGCGGGCACGGTCAACGAAGGGCTGCGGGCGGGTGACGGCGCGACGAACGCCGTCGCCGACTCCTACGGCCGTGTACTGGTCACCGACACCCGCCAGAGCATGCTGCTGGCCTTCTCCGTCGACCCGCTGATCGAGCGCCAGGGCTACCCGGTGCCGGGCGGGGTGTACGGAATCGACTACGACGCCAAGCGGAGCCTCGCTTGGGTGACACTGACCGGGCGCAACGAGGTCGTCGGCTTCGACGTCCGCGGTGGGGAGCCGGCCGAGAAGTACCGTTTCGCCACCGTTCGCCAGCCCAACTCGGTTACCGTCGACGAGCAGACCGGCCGGGTGGTCGTCGGCTCAGCCGCCGGAGAAGGGACCCAGGTGATCACACCATGACGACTGTTGAGGAGGCGGTGGTCGAAGGGGATTGGGAGTACCGCCGGCTGCGGCTGCCCGCCGGTGTGTCCAGGCGGGCCGCCGCGACGCAGCTCTCGATCCACGCGGAGTTCGCCGGCTGGGAGCTTTCGACAGTGCGGCTCTACTCCGACGGTAGCCGCAAGATCTGGTTGCGCCGCAAGAAGAGCGCCGCGTCCTTCGGCCTGCCGGGCCTGATCACCTGAACCCCGGCGTTACTCGCTTCACGCTCGCGTTCGGCCAGCTGCCTGGCCAGCCTGGCCATGGCCCGCGCCTCTTCCGCCCGCTTGCGGTACTCGGGGTCACCGCGCTGCGCCGTGAGCCGGTCGCTCGTCTCCGCGAGCTGGTCCTCGACCGCCGCGACCTGATCCTCGACCTCGGCCACCCGGCTCGCCAGCCTGCGGCTTCTCTCGATCGCGCGCGCGACGTCGCGGCGTAGCTCCTCTGAGGACGGTCCTGGTGCGCGCTCGTTCATGTGTCCGGTATTCCCAGAACGGCGCTAATCGACACTCCCGCGCCGGATCGGGGTCCAGGCCGTCGAACACCTCCTCTGGGGTCGTGAGTGTTTCGCGGGGTTAGAACCCCGCGAAACACTCACGACCCCCACCGGAATGGCTGAAATGTGGCCGTGAATCGTGAGGTGGAGGCCGTGGAGCCGGTCACTCACACGAGGTGCATCGGTTTAGCATCGCTTTGCGGGGGTAGTCCGAGGGCGACGCCTATGCACCGAGGAGCCGCACCCGTGGTCGATGTCGAACGCAACTTCACCGTGAACAAGCCGATCGGCACGGTTGTCGAGTACCTGAAGGACTTCGCCAAGGCCGAGGCCTGGGATCCCGGCACCGTGTCGTGCGAGCCGCTGGACGACGGCCCGGTGTCCGTCGGCTCCCGCTGGCACAACGTCTCCAAGATCAAGGGCAAGGAGACCGAGCTGACCTACCGGCTGACCCGCCTGGAGCCCGGCAGGCTCACCTTCGTCGGCGAGAACAAGACCGCGACGTCGACCGACGACCTGACCTTCACCCCGGTCGAGGGCGGCGGCACCGCCATCACCTACCACGCCAACATCGTCTTCCACGGGCTCGCCAAGCTGGCCGACCCGCTGATGAAGCACGAGTTCGAGAAGCTGGGCGACTCGACCGTCGAGAGCATGACCGACACGCTCAACTCGCTCGCATGAAGGTCCTGGTGGCCGGCGCTTCCGGCTTCGTCGGCAGGCGCCTCTGCCCCGCGCTGGAAGAGGCCGGCCACAACGTGCTGGCCCTGACCCGCAATCCGGACTCGTACCAGGGCACGGGCGAGGTGGTGCGCGGTGACGTGCACGACCCGAGTTCCCTGCGTTCCGCTCTGCAGGGCTGTGACGCGGCCTATTACCTGGTCCACTCGCTCGACACGGCCGACTTCGAGCGCCAAGACGCCAACGCGGCCCGCGCGTTCGGCCGGGCGGCGGCCGAGGCCGGGGTCCAGCGGATCGTGTACCTCGGCGGTCTCGGTGACGACAGCGACGACCTCTCGGCACATCTGCGCAGCCGCCGCGAAGTCGAGAAGGTCCTCGGCTCCGCGGGCGTCCCGGTGACGGCGCTGCGCGCCGGGATCATCGTGGGCCACGGCGGCATCTCCTGGGAGATGACCCGCCAGCTGGTCGAGCACCTGCCCGCGATGATCACCCCGCGCTGGGTGCGGACCCGGACCCAGCCGATCGCCGTCACCGACGTCGTGCGCTACCTCGTCGGTGTGCTCGAACCACCCGAAGCGGCCGGGCGGCACTACGACATCGGCGGGCCGGACGTCCTGGCGTACCTGGACATGATGCGCCGGGTGGCCGCGATCGAAGGACGGCCGATGCTGGTCGTGCCGGTGCCATTGCTGACGCCGCGCCTGTCGTCGCTGTGGCTGGCGCTGGTGACCAATGTGGACAGCCAGACCGGGCGCTCGCTGATCGACTCGATGAGCAACGAAGTGGTCGTGCGTGACGACAGCATCCGGAAGCTCGTACCCTTCGAACCGATGAGCTACGACGACGCGGTGCTGCAGGCCCTCGGCGAGCGCGCGAAGGCGGGCCGCGAATCGTGACCTGGGTGGACCGCGTGGTCGCCGCGTTGCCCGCTTCGGTGACGGCCAAGGCCCCGCCTCCCGCCGGGGAATCCGCCGCCACGCTCCGGCGCCGCAAGCGCACTGTCGCCGGGGTCTCCCTAGCCGGAGCCGCGCTTCTGGGCGCGTCCTTGTCGACAAAACCCGACTCACCGGCGTTCTACGGCCTGACCCTTGGCGTCGCGGCGACGTGGACGCTCGGCGGGTTGGCGTCCGGACCGCTGCACCTGGGCCGGACCCCGCATCGCGACAAGACCGCTCCCCCGTCCCGGCGCCCGGTCATCACCCCGGTCCTGCTTGGCGCGGGCGCGTTCGGCGTGTTTTACGGGTGCGCGCTCGTGTCGCGGCACATCCCGATCCTGAACCGCGCGATCTCCGGGGTGTTGCAGTACGCCCACCGCGGCTCCGATCGCCAGGTCCTGGTCACCACGCTCGCCAATGGCGCGGCCGAGGAGGTCTTCTTCCGCGGAGCGCTCTACGCGGCGGCCTCCGGGAAGCACCCTGTCGCCGTCTCGACAGCCGTGTACTCACTGGCCACGGCCGCCACCCGCAACCCCGCCCTGGTACTCGCCTCGGGGGTCATGGGCGCGTTGTTCGCGTTGCAGCGCAAAGCGACCGGCGGGATCCAGGCCCCGATCCTGACCCATCTCACCTGGTCGGCGCTGATGCTCCGCTTTCTGCCACCGCTGTTCCCCTCCCAGAGCCAGGCCGCGGTCGTGGCCCGGGGGATCAAGCCTTGACGCGGGCGTTCAGCCAGGTGTCGAACTGGGCAAGGGTGCGGACTCCGCCGTCCAGGACGGCGGTGTAGATGTCGAAGCTGCTCACGGACTTGCCGTACTCGGGGCGCCCGGCCCACGCGTCCTTGACGAGCAGGATCGCCTCGCGTGTCTCGGCGGTCAGCCGGGGCGGCAGGGTCCTGACATGTGCCAGGTCGGGCTGGCGGTCCGGCTCGTCGATGAACCAGATGTCCAGTTCCCACCGCTCCCCGCTCGTCGACCGGCACTTGACGCCGAGGAAGTAGCCGTCGGGGTAGGCGGCGTTGGTGTTCCACTCCCCCGTGTCGTCCCGGAACACCACCTCGCGCACCTGGTCGTGCTTCGCGAGTTCCGAGCCGATCCAGGCGACGATCGAGGCGTCCAGGCTCAGGCAGACCACGGTGAGATCGAGGTCGCGCCATACCATCAGCCCCAGCGCGGCACTGCCGACGGGCACGACCGTGCCCGCCGCGGGCAACAGGTCCTCGAGCCCCAGCTCCTCCTGGACGACCGCCGCCTCCGCCTGCAGTTCGACCTGACGCCGCGAGAGATCCACCCATTGACCTTAACGTCGTCCCGCCCGGTGGAACACCACGGCCGGGTCTCGACCGGGTCTCGCGGTGAATTCGCACCGCGCGGAATCGCCGGGAAAGAAATGCGATTTCCCCATTAATCAATTGCGCCAAGAACACCGGGTTTGTCCGCCGAGTTCGCGTTGTGGCCGGGAAACCGACCCGCTAGGTTTGGTTCCATGCCCGGCGGCCGCTTCGGCGGTGTCGCCGCGAGAATTCCCCGCGTAAGGAGCATCGAACATCATGTCCGACGAGATCACGGCCGGGACGATCAGCATCACCGGGCACGGGGGTGACGAGATCGAGGCCTACCTGGCCCGCCCGACCGGTCCGGCAGCACGCGGCGGCGTCGTGGTCATCCACCACATGCCCGGCTACGACTCCGCCACCAAGGAGATCGTGCGGCGGTTCGCCGCCGAGGGCTACGCGGCCCTGTGCCCCAACCTGTACTCCCGCGAAGCGCCCGGCGCGAGCCCGGACGACGCCGCGGCGGCGGCCCGCGCGGCCGGCGGTGTCCCGGACGAGCGGCTGCTCGGCGATGTCGACGGCGCCGCGCGTCACCTCAACGGGCTGGACGGCGCGAACGGCAAGATCGGGGTCATCGGCTACTGCTCCGGCGGGCGCCAGACGTTCCTCTCCGCGGGTTCGCTGAAGATCGACGCCGCCGTCGACTGCTACGGCGCGTTTGTCGTCAACGAGCCGCCCGCCGGGATGCCGCCGACGATGAAACCGCTGCTGGGCCTGGCACCCGACCTCTCCTGCCCGCTGCTCGGCCTGTTCGGCAACGACGACCAGTACCCCGGGCCCGAAGAAGTCGCGACGCTCTCCGCCGAACTCGACAAGCACGGCAAGGAACACGAGTTCCACTCCTACGACGGCGCGGGCCACGCCTTCTTCTCTGTCGACAGGCCGAGCTACCGGCCCGAGGCCGCGGTGGACGGCTGGAAAAAGATCCTCGGCTTCTTCGGCCGTCACCTCAGCGCGTAAGGACTCCCGGACATGTGCACCTATCTCACCGAAAAGATCGCCATCGAGGGCAGCGGCAAGGGCGCGAACGGCTGGTTCGGCCTGAGCCACGCCACCGTGTACGTCGACCACCCCGTGCACGCGCAGTTCGCGCACACGGTGAACATCGACTTCCTCAACCCGTCGCAGGGCGCGTCGGCGCGGGTCGCCGTCGAACTGACCGAAGAGGACGCACTCGCCCTCGTCGCCGCGATCCAGGGCGCGCTCGCGGCCGCACCGGCGGGCCTGGCCTCCCGCAACCAGTAGTCGCTCGTGAGCGTTGCGGCCGGTTCTAACCGGCCGCAACGCTCACGAGGCCGTTTCGCCCAGCGCCGTTTCCCCGAGGGCTGGTTCGTCGAGGGCGGCGGCCATGGCCGCGGCACCGAGGTCGAAGGCGCGGCGCAGGAGGTCGGCGTCGATCGCCAGCCTCGACACGGTCGGCGCGCCATCGGGCACCACGATCTGCGCGAGGCCCGGGTCGTCCCCGCCGGAGAGTCGCTCGTCGTCCTCGCTGCGCCGGACGGCCCGGCCACGCCAGGTCGCGACCGTCGCCGGGGCGGTGCGGCGCAGGAACGCGCTCACCGCGACGTCCTCGACCCGGGCCGGAGAGGCGGCGCGTTCGTCGGCGCGCCGGGTGCGCAGGACCAGCACGTGCGTGCAGCCGTCGCGCAGCGCGGAGCGGTACGGGATCGCCTCGGCGAGCCCGCCGTCCAGCAGCCGCCGCTCGCCCAGCCGGACGAGCGGACCGGCGAGCATCGGCAACCCCGCGGAGCCGCGCAGCGCGAGCTTCAAGGATTCGGCGTCGAGCAGGTCGGGCGCGAGATCGACGGCCTGCCCGCTGTCCGCGGCGGTCGCCATGGGGTGCAGGCGCACCGGGTTCGCCAGCACCGCGCCGAAGTCCAGTTCCGCCCAGCGCTCGTAGACCTGTTCCATCAGGAACTCCAGGTCCACCACCGGTTTCCGGCGGAGCGCCGCGCGCGGCCGGATCACGTTCGGCATCACCTCGGGGTGCCACCAGAACGACGCGCCGTGCTCGGCGCGGCCGGAGAGCAGCCACGCGCCGGTGATCGCCCCCATCGACGAGCCGTAGACGTCGTCGAACGCCGCGACGAGCCCGCGCCGCTCCAATTCGACAGCCATGCCACTCGAGTACGTCCCGCGGCTGCCCCCGCCTTCGATCGCCAGCGCCAGGCGGTAGGGATCGTCGCGTTCACCGGGAACGCTCCGCTCCCTCGCGCGGCGCCGGATCAGTTCCAAGACCGAAACTCCCACGCTTCGACAATAGACTCGGATTCGCCGGATTCCAGTGCGATTCGTCACGCCCACAGTCGAATAAGACAAATCGAACAAAGCCAATAAAAAGAATGGTTGCTACAACGCCTGGGCCAACGCCATCCCGCAATAGGCCGCGCCGAGTCCGGCGACAAGACTGACACCGACATTGAGCGCGGCGACGAGCCGTTCGCCATTCTGCAGCAGCCGCAACGTCTCGAAGGTGAACGTCGAGTACGTGCTCAACGCCCCGCAGAACCCCGTCCCGGCCACGGCCATCACCGCCGAGTTCGCGGGCAGCGCGACCAGGAAGCCCAGCAGCAGCGACGCGGCGACGTTGACCAGCAGCGTTCCCCACGGGAACACCGAGTCGTGGCGGGCCTGCACGGCGCGGTCGGTCAGGTAGCGGGCCGGTGCGCCCACCGCGGCGCCCAGCGCCACCCACAGGACGGTCATGACAGCCTCCCCAGCGCCAGGCGGGTGACGGCCGTCCCGGCGGCCGCGGCGAACAGCGCACCCAAGAGCGTCCCGCCCAGGTACAGCAAGGCCAACCCGGCAGCGCCGTGCCCGACGAGCTGCTGGACGTCGATGGTCGCGGTGGAGAACGTGGTGAACCCGCCCAGCACGCCTACACCGAAAAACGGCCGGATCAGCCGCTGGTCCGGCCACAGTTCGCCGATCAGGACCATCAGCACCCCGATCAGGAGGCAGCCCCCCACGTTGATCAGCCACGTCGCCCACGGCCAAGACCCCGGCCCGTGCGGGAAGGCCTCACCCAGCCCGTACCGCGAGAGCGAACCCAGCACACCACCGGCCGAGATCACCGCCACGACCGCGGCGGACAACTCACGGGCTTGCTTCGGCACGTGGAGATCGATATCGGGGTCGACGGCCATCGGCTCCTGCGCTTCCATACCCTGCCTCCTACCAGCAGCACGAATCACTGGCAGGGACTGTTGGCGCGGCACGCGGTTCTCCCGCCCGGACCGGGGCGGGACGGCGAGCCCCACCGCCGTGGGCACACCTTATCCGCCCCGCCCGCGCGACGACCGCCCCCCTGCCGGTACGCCGGATTCCCGGGCGGGGAAAGGGAATCCGGCCTGTGTCACACGAAGCGGCGAAGGCCTCCTGCCTCGGATACGCTGGTTGAGCGCTTACCCGTCCAAACGCGACATTTCCCCGGGACAAAGATGTGAGGACCGATCGATGAAAGCAGTGGGCTACGCCGGAACCGGTGGCGTCGAAGTGCTGAAGAACATCGAGCTGCCCGAACGTGAGCCCGAACGCGGCGAGGTCCGCGTCCGCGTCGCCAGGTCCGGGGTGAACCCGACCGACTGGAAGTCGCGGGAAGGAAACCTCCGCACCCCGATCCCCGAGGGCCGTTTCCAGGTCCCGCACCAAGACGGCGCGGGCATCGTGGACGCCGTCGGCGAAGACGTCGACCCGGCGCTGCTCGGGCAACGCGTCTGGCTCTGGCTCGCCGCTTACCAGCGATTGGACGGCACGGCCGGTGAATTCGCGACCCTGCCCGCAGGGTTCGTCGAGCCGCTGCCCGACTCGGCCTCCTTCGACCTCGGCGCGAGCCTCGGTGTCCCGTTCATGACCGCGCACCGGGCCCTGACGGTGCACGAAGGCGGCCCGAAGCGGCTGGCCCCCGGCACCCTCGACGGCGTCACCATCCTGGTCGCGGGCGGCGCGGGCGCGGTCGGCAACGCCGCCATCCAGCTGGGCCGCTGGGCGGGCGCGACGGTGATCACCACCGTCAGCGGCCCGGAGAAGGCGAAGCTGGCCGAGGCCGCGGGCGCGCACCACGTGCTGAACTACCGCGAGCAGGACATCGCCGCCGAGGTCCGCCGCATCAACCCGGACGGAGTCTCCACCGTTGTCGAGGTGTCCCCCGCCGCGAACGCCGGACTGAACGAAGCCGTCCTCGCCAACAACGGTGTGATCGCCATATACGCCAACAACGGCGGTGACTCCTTCTCCGTGCCGGTCCGGCCGTTCATGACGGCCAACGCCCACCTGCACTTCCTGCTGCTCTACACGGTGCCGCCGGCCGCCCAGCGGGACGCGGCCGAGTCGATCAACCAGGCCTTGCGTGAGGACGCGATCCACGTCGGCGAGCAGGCCGGGCTGCCACTGCACCACTTCCCGCTCGACGACGTCGCCGGCGCGCACACCGCGGTCCGCGACGGCGCCGTCGGGAAGGTCCTCATCGATGTCCGGGACTGACCCCGGGCGCGGCGCGGCCGAGCTGATGGTCGCCTGCCTCGAGAACGAGGGTGTCACCCACGTTTTCGGGATTCCCGGCGAGGAGAACATCCGCCTGGTCGACGCGATCTCGCGGTCGTCGATCACCTACGTGCTGGCTCGCC
>Ga0247768_1000596_pt1 | contig 13110 bp, 10 predicted proteins | sample UWRJL016104C6_FD_179944 | JGI IMG/M metagenome (GOLD analysis project Ga0247768, IMG submission 179944) | Plant litter microbial communities from Arlington Agricultural Research Station in Wisconsin, United States - UWRJ-L016-104C-6 | ecosystem: Environmental > Terrestrial > Plant litter >... | reverse complement strand
AGTTGTTCACGACCGGCGGGTTCGTCGAGCCGATAGAGGTCAAAGCGACGGGCCGCGCGATCCTCCAGGCCAATTGCGTGCGTTGCCACGCTGCGCTCACTGCGGACATGCGTGGCACTGAAAGCGACGTTCATCCGGGCACTGCCACCGGAAATTTTTCGTGCACTCACTGTCATGCCGACGTGGGCCACGGCGAGCATGCAGGGCTCGGAGGACCGCCCACTGAAAACGAGCGTCGCCCGGAAGGCGTCGCGAGGTAAGCAATGTCACAGGAAACCAAACACTCGCGCTGGTTCGAAGGTCGTCTCGGCTACTGGCTATTGGTGGCGGTCGTGGCCGTAGTGGCCGCGGGGGTGACGGCGCTACTGATGAACATCTCGGAGCGAAAAGCCGAGCAGCGTCGTCCCTTCATTCGGGTGGTCGAGGTCACCGACAACGACACGGATCCCGCAAAATGGGGGCGCAATTGGCCCGCGGAGTACGACAGTTACCGCAAGACCGCGTTGAAGACGTCGACCAAGTTCGGCGGACATGCCGGGAGCGAAGCACTACCCCAAGAGAAGATTGATCGCGATCCTTGGCTGAAGCGCATGTTCTTGGGCTACGCCTTCGCGATCGACTACCGCGACCGACGCGGCCACGCCTACATGCTCGATGACCAGGAGGCGACCAAACGCCTGACGAAGCCCCAATCGGGAAGCTGTCTGCACTGCCACGCGTCGATCATGCCCGTCTATCGGGAGCTCGGCGCTGGGGATGCGATGGCGGGCTTCGAGAAGACTTTCAAGTTGTCCTATCAGGAGCTGAGTCAGAAGCTTCACGACACGGGTCACGCGCATCCGGTAAGCTGTCCTGATTGCCACGACCCAAGCTCGATGGCACTCCGGGTGACACGCCCTGGCTTCATCAACGGGATTCACGCGTTGGCCGAGTCCGACGCACCCGTGCCAGCCATGCCGTCAATCGAAATCTGGCGCGCGGGCTCACGCAAGGCGCCCTATGACCCGAACCGAGATGCCAGCCGTAACGAGCTGCGCTCTTTCGTCTGCGGTCAGTGCCACGTCGAATACTATTGCGGGGGCAAGATGCCACTCACATTTCCATGGGCCAAAGGGCTCGGCGCGGACGAAGCCGAAGCATTCTGGGACGGCGCGAAGTTCCCAGATGGCAGCGCCTTTTACGATTACAAGCACGAGGAAACGCACGCCTCGATTTTGAAAGCGCAACATCCCGAGTTCGAGATGTGGAGCCAAGGCATTCATGCACGAAGTGGCGTATCTTGCTCAGATTGCCACATGCCCTACATGCGCGAGGGCGCAAGCAAGGTGAGCGATCATTGGGTGCGTAGTCCACTGCTCAACATCAACCGTGCGTGCCAAAACTGTCACCGCGCCTCCGAGCAGGAAATGCAAGCGCGTGTCGCCACCATCCAAAGCCGCAACTACGAGCTTCTCCAGCGCGGGGGTGCGGCCATCGTGGACCTCATCGACGCTGTCGTGGCGGCGCGCAAAGCAGGGGCGAATGAGGAGGCACTGGTGCCTGCATTGAATCTGCAGCGCCGAGCGCAGTGGCGCCTGGACTACATCGCAGCGGAAAACAGCATGGGCTTTCATGCGCCCCAGGAAGCTGCGCGCGTGCTCGGTGAAGCCGCAGACTACGCGCGGCAAGGCCAACTCGCCGCTTTGCGCGCGCGAGCGCCCGAGCTGGTGCCGAAGCCCGCGCTGCCCGAACCCGCGCCGGTTGGCTCGGCGGCGGTGCCGGCCACCTCGGGGCTCCCTGCGCCTTCGGCCCACTAGGGATTTCGTCGTAGCGGCCCCGCAGTCCACCGCAGCTCTAAATTCTCATCCACTCGGGTGCGCAAAGAGACGAACAAGCCAACGCTTCAGCTGTGAAGCTCGAAGCGCAGCGCAACGGCCAGGGCATTGCCTAGAGTTGGATCGCTACCTGGACTAAACACGTACTGGAGATCGGGTTGAAGCGCCACGTTTTGTCCAAGCTGGAGGAGATAAGTCAGCTCGATGGCTGCCTCGCTGTCGCTCACCGGCACCGCGTTCTGTCGTTGAAGATCGAGGTAGTGCGAACCGTTTCGTGCGACCGCAACCGCCAGGCCCAGCTCGTCGTTCGCCAGTTTCGGAATCAGGCCCGAGACGACCAGGCCGGCGCCCGCGTAAAAGCCAAAGCGGTTGACCCGCCAGTCGCCGAGCCCCACTTGGACGAAGGCATTGACCTGTCCGGATTGAACGGCGGAGCCGCCGCGGAGCAGCGCGTCGCCGATCAGGTAAGCGCCCGAGCTACCGACGTGCCGTGCTACTCGACCATCGGGCAGCCGTTGACTGAGATCGTCGAAGCGCGCGGTGTAGCACCAGCCTCCGACGGCAAACTTGTGCCGGTAGGGCCGCAGCCCAGAATTGCGCCCGATCCTGAGGCGCGGAGAGGCGCTGCGCGGCACGTCGCCGGGCCGATAGAGAAAGGCCTGCTCAGCCACGAGCAACAGCCCGTCGCTTCGAGAAAAAAGGCTTGGCTCGCCGCGCGAGCGACCGACAGGCACTCCATCGAGCAGCGCCACGCGTAGCACCACTCCGCGCGCGGGCTTCAGCGACAAGCGAACACCCAGCGAGGTGTCGGGGTAGATCGACGGCCCCCGCTGCCCGCTCTGCCCGAGCTCAGGACCAATCCCGAACGAGCTATTTACGAACAGCCCGGCGGATTGCAGACGGTAGAATTCTGAAGCCAAGTCGTAGCGCCCGGCGAGCACGGAAAAGCGGTTCGCAACGAGATTTTGCTGCAGCCATGCCTCATACAGCTGGGCTCCAGGAGGGGCGGCAAGGTTGCTCGTGCCTTGTGCGTCGCCCACGAGGTCGCTCGGGTTGCCGCCGTGCGTCTGCAATACGCTAGCAAAGAAGCTAGTGCCTTGCCAGCCGAGCCCGCGCTCCGCATCGAACAATAGCTGTACACGAAGAGCGCCGAGGTATGTCGCACCTCGGCTGACGCCTCCGCGCGCGTTCACCAGCGCTTCACCGTCGTAGACAGCGGAAGGTTCGAGCCCTCGCGCTTCTGCGCCGCTCGCCAAGGCTTGCAAGCGCGAGGGCTCGGAAGTTGCGGTCGGGCTGCGGTCGTCTTCAGCGCTCGCCAACGACGGAACGAGCGAAAGCAGTAGGGCGACGACGAACCTCGAGTGAGCCACGATCTTCAAGGCGACTTCTCCGACCAAGGTGAGGATGCCCCGCGTATGAGCAACGTCAATCCCAGCGCTCGGAGCCCGGTTTCGATTCACCCAGCCCGGGTTTGACCGACGAATGCTTGTAAGCCCAAGTGCCGCAGAAGCCAGTCGCATTTCGGATGTTTCTTTTGATGGTCACGGTGCGCGACGCAGCGCTCTCAGCCTTCGGCGGCGCGGACGCACGCGCGCGGCGAAGGAACGAAGATTGCGAACCTCGCCATTGCCGCTAGCAGTCGTCTCGAGTGGGCGACAGCGAGGCGGTTCGAGCGGTCTTCATCCCCATTCCACTCGAATCGCCAAAGCGGACGGACGGCGACCGCTCCCTCACCTCCCAATGCAGTTCTCAGTTCATCCACCCGGATGCGCAAAGCGCGACCACCAACCAGACCTGGGTTGGATCTTGATGGTCACTGGGTGCGGCACGACACTCGGCGTTGCTCACGGCACCGATCAGCCCGTGCCGGTGCGCCTCGACGACGGCGTGGACGGGAGCTCGGACGGCAGCAGGTTGCTGAGGGCGGCCACGATTGTGTTCGGGTCGTAGGGCTTTTCCAGGTAAGCGACGGTCGGGTGAGCGCTCAATAGGGCGTCGACCTTGTCGCCTTCGGGGGTGTATCCGGAGACGAGCAAAATTGGAGTTTGGGGAGCCAGCTCGAGCAGCTCTTTCAAGGTCGCTACGCCGTCGGTGTCGGGCATCACCAGGTCGACGATCACGAGCGAGACCGAGTCGCAATGAGCCCTAAACGTGTCGATTCCTTCGCGACCGCCGTTGGCCGAAAGAACCTCGCAGCCCAACACTCGCAACATGCGAACAGCGGCCCTGAGCACCAATGGTTCGTCGTCGATCACGAGCACGGTTAGCCCGGCGATGGAGCGCGGCTCGGCGAGCGTCGTGGTGGATGGGTTCGGGGTGGGCGCAGGCTCGGCGGCGCGCGGGAACTCGAGAGTGATGCTCGTTCCCACGCCCAATTTGGTGGTTAGGCGGATCGTTCCTCGCATGGCCTGTACCGTTGCATAGACCATCGATAGCCCTAAGCCAGTGCCTTGGCCGACAGGCTTGGTGGTGAAGAACGGTTCGAAGGCGTGCTGGCGGGCTTGCTCGTCCATGCCCGTTCCGGAGTCGGATACGGTCACCGACACGGTGTCTGCGCGCGTTTCGGTGGCGATCGTCAATGTGCCTTGTTCGCCCATGGCGTCAAGCGCGTTCAAGCACAGGTTCAAGACCGCGTGTTCGACTTGAGCCTCGTCTCCGCGCATCCACGCGGGTGGCTCGGCGAGCCGTGTTTCCACGCGAATGTTTTTCTTTCCGGTGCGGGTGATCAAGAGCTGTAACTCGCGTACCAATCGATTGAGCGAGAACGATTCGCTTCGCGAACGGCTCTTTCTGGCAAAGCCGAGCAAGTTTCGGGTCAATTGGGCCCCGCGATCGCAGGCGAGGGCAATGTTGTCGAGATCTTGAAACGAGCGACCGTAGCTGACCAATTCATGGCGCAAGGCAAACGTCGAGCCCATGATCGCGTTGAGGGTGTTGTTGATATCGTGCGCGACCCCGGCCGCGAGCCTGCCGACCGACTCGATCTTTTGGGCTTGGTGCAGGGCTTCTTGCATCGTTCGGCGTTCTTCGATGTGGCGACGCAGGCGGTCAGTCCCACAGCAGACGGCGAAAGTCACGAGCATCGAGACCAACGCTTTGGGTCGCCCTTCTTCACCCGACATGCCGAAGTGGGTGAACACGAAGCCACTGACAACGGTGTTCACGAACATGAAGAACACGCCCACCCGCAGCTTGAACAGCAGCGTCGCCACGACGGGCCCCACCAACAGCAGTGAATTGCTCGCTTCCCCCACGACTGGGCGAAGCACCAGCAGCATCACGGGATGCGCGGCGGTGAGCGCGCCCACGATCACCCACCTTGCCCGTTGCGACAGCGGATTGTTACTGCTGTGCTCGGCCGGGCGAGCGCTCGGCTTGAAGGTTACTTCGAAGTACTCCGGCGTCGCCGTACCCTCGGCGAGACTCGGGCGTCCTGCCAACCGCGCGGAGCGTTTTTCTGACGATGTCCGGCGCTCGGGGGTCGGGTTGAACGTCATGTCGATTGCTCCGTGTCTCGACTTCGCCCAGGCGGCGCGGCACTAAGCATAGCTTCGGACGCGGCAGGGGGCCCCTTCCCTTCTTTTTCCGAACTCGAGCCCACCAGTTCTATGATCGGCCAAACCCCGCGTCGCGTTAATTCGATTCGCGCAGCTTGGCGAAACCGCGCCGTCGGGCCGCCGCTCCGCGCAGTGTCGGAACAAACCAACCACACGAGCCTACAGCTGGGTTTGGGACGGTCGGGCGGTGGTTCTACCTTCGGCCGTATTTCCCCTAAGAAGCTGTCGAAACCGGCATCGTCGAAGCTCGCAAAGGACGGATTTCGCCTTTCAGCTGCGACTCTATCACCCGCGCAACGTCTTCTCTGTCGTACACAGTGGTCGGGTGCAGCCAGTGCACTGCCTTAGCCGCTCCGCGCACGACACTGGCAGCACGAGCGACAGTCCCGCGTCGCGGTGCGGTGGCGAGAGTGCCTGGCACTGCTGACGCAGGACGTCTAGGTCGAGCAGGCAGCGGCTCGTCAGCGAGCCTCGAGGCCACCGCCCACGTGATACTGCGCGCCCGTGACGAAGCTCGCCGCATTCGAGGCGAGGAACGCGATGACAGGTGCGACTTCGTGCGGCTTGCCAAACCGAGCAAGGGGAACCATCGAGACCACGCCAGATTTCATGGCCTCGAACTCCTGCGGTGTCATGTGCAGGTTCTCCGGCGAATTGATGGGCGTCTCGATGGGCCCCGGGCTGACGGCGTTAACGCGAATCCCGAGCGGGCCAAGCTCCTTTGCCCATGCGCGGGTCAGGGCGAGCACGGCGGCCTTCGTCGCCGCATACACACTCGTGCTCGCAAAAGGCTGGTCCGACTGAGTCGAAGTGATGTTCACGATCGCGCCTTTGCTCGATGTGAGCATGGGCAGGGCGAGGCGCGTAACCTCGATGAGCCCGAGCACGTTGGTGTCGAAGGTGCGCCTGACGTGATCGGTGTCGAGCTTCGCAAGCGGCATGATCTCGATCACGCCCGCATTGTTGACCAGCGCATCGAGGCGACCGTGGCGCGCGCGCACCTCCGCCAGGACCGACGAAGAGTCCTCTGCGCGCGCAACGTCGGCGACGACGTACGAGATGTTGGCGTGTTGAGCTGCGGCGCTGGCGAGGGTGCGCTCGGTCCGGCCCGTGATGACTACATTGGCGCCGGCGCGCGCGAAGAAGGCAGCCGTCGCGGCACCGATGCCGGTACTTCCGCCTGTAACTAGAACAACCTGATCAACGAACGAGAACGAAAACGACGGGTTTGAGGTCATGCTTGGTTCCTTGGCACGGCGCGCGCGCCCGTCGTTGGCGCGACCTGCGTTTGGTTTGCACGTTCCTGCCTTTTCCTCCGAGTGGCGCGAAGATGCGGCGGAGTCTGCTGCTGACTTGTCTATTGCTGCCCATGCACGTCCGCCGGGTGCGCGCGTCGGGCAGAGCGACTATAGTCGCCGTATGGTGAGCTCCCCGATGCTACGGTTGGCTCCGCCGGATCCGAGTACGCTGCTGGATCGCATTCGCGCACGCGTCGGCAATCTCGCTGACGAGGGGCAAACACCGTTCGAGGATCTGGGGGTGTGTTTGCACAGGTACGGCGTCCGGACTTCGCTGTCCGCGCTGACGTCGCGGGGCATCGGCCTGTGCTTGGTACTGCAGGGGAGCAAGCGGACCGAAAGCGCTTCACGCGTACTGCAAGCGCTGCCTGGACACATGATTGTCGTCACGAGAGGCGCGGACCTAAAGGCCGTCGTTCACCCCGACGCGCCCGACCGCCCGTACCTCGCGCTCAGCGTCTGGTTCGACCCCGAGCGCGTGGCGCGCGCGTTGCTGCGTCTCGCCGAGCTCGAAACGACGACGGAAGTTACTGGGCACGCCGAGGGCTTGCCCGCATTCATCACGGCGCCCACGGTCGGCATCGTGTCCGCTGTCGAGCGCTTGATCGACGCCGCGGAGGATGCGGTCGACCGGTCCACGGTCGCCCCGCTCATTCTCGATGAGTTGATGTTTCGATTGCTACGTACGGACGCCGCCGGCGCCGTGCGTGCCGCCATGGGGCCTCCAGATGATGTCGCGCGCATCCTCGACGTGATGCAGTTCATTCGCGACAACTACACTCGGAAGCTGACAGTGAGCGTGCTTGCGAGGCGGGCCGGGATGAGCGCCTCGCACTTCGCCCATCGGTTCCCTCGCATCGCGCAGCTCAGTCCGATGAAGTACGTGCGTGAGGTTCGGCTCGAGCGAGCGAGGACACTGCTTGCCGAAAAAGGTGCGCGGCCCACCGATGCGGCGACGGAAGTTGGCTTCGAGACGGCCGCGCACTTCACCCGGGAGTTCAAGCGACGATACGGGGTGCCGCCGTCGAGATACCGTGAGCGCGTTGTGATCCGGTAGCTGCTGGACCAATGGCTGGGTTCGCGCGTGCGATCAGCTCGTCGTCTTCTGCACCGAGCGAGAGCGGGGGCGATGACGGTAACTCGTGAGGGACGTAGGCTTGGATTCGAACTCCGTCATGACGCGAGTCGCCAACCGGCCGCTTCTGGACGCGGCGAGTGCGCGCCTAGCTCGGCGGTTCAACTTCCACAGCAAACGAATTCAACTTAGCGAACCAGCACCATAGACGGCTCCGATCCGGCAAGGCCGACGATCCGACGACGCGCGCCTCACGTTTCAAGGACCTCGGGGAGGCTCGTCGGCGGCGCTTGTCGAAACGGGGAGCGCCGCGGGCGCCAATGCGGTCGCCGTGCCTTCGCAGGGCTCGTTGGGCAAGAACTTGCGCACTGTGTTGCCGCTCGCGTCACTTTCGACGACGCGCGGCAGAAATTCATCGCCGGTGAACGTTGCGGTGACCCAGTACTTGCTGCCAGCCCTCGCCGGGATGAAAAACCGAATCGGCTTCATCGTTTCGTAGTCGTGCTGTTCGGTGTTCGCGAGCGTCGCCGCGAGGCCCGTACCGAGGCCAGCCCGGTCCGCCTTCTTGTCACCCCAAATGAAGTACGACGCCTCGAATTTCACCGTCAATGCGCGACAGCCAGCCTCCACCAAGATTTCACTGCGAGGCTTCCCGTCGGTGCCCGATGGAAGAGACAAGCCATCTACCTTCATGTCGCGCGTTATCGAATCGAACTTCACCCGCGCCAGCTGATTGGCAGGCAGCGCGGGGGCTAGGTAGGTCTTCATGCATCCCGTGACGCACACGCCCAAGATTGCCGTAGCAGCAAGCAAACCCATGCCGCGCGCCGCGGCCTGCTCGATTCTCATCATAGATCTCCCGGAACGGGACATGGTCTCGTCGGTATCGGGTTGCCTGCTCTTCCGTTCGGCGGCGCCGACGGCCGCGTCGCTGCGGCGGCCGCCGAGACTTGATCATGCTCGACCAACAGACCCCAAGCCATTAGGCCAATTCCGATGGCAGCGGGGATGAACACGCCCGTGCAGAACGCAGCCTTGCCATCGGTTCTCTCCTCACACTTCGGCATCCCGACGGCGATGTTCAATGCCCCATACAGGCCAACCGCGATGCCCACATTTCTGTGAACGTTGCCCGGGTAGTCAATCGAGCTGATGTCGTCGCGCTTGATCTCGCACTCACCCCCGCTGTCTCTCGCAACGAAGATCGACTCCGCTGAGCTCCCGACAATATCCCCTTCGATTCGACCCTCGTGGATGCGCGAGATAGTCGACGTGGTCGAGCAGCCGAGGCACAAGAGCATTCCCAACCCCAATCCGGCAAACCGGCTCGAATCGCGCGTCCAGCTCAAGCAAAGCATTGCCCGCACCATCATATGCAACCCGGTCACCGCCGCCAACGCCTTGGTATCGATACGGGTGCGATGGTTCGCTCGCCGCGCAGCGGCGCAAATCTGCGCGTCGTCCGCTCGTTATCTTTGTCGACGATCATCGTCACCACTGCACCCGGGTGAGATTGTTTCCGGAAGCCGTCGACCCACAGGCCGCCCCGCGTGGACGCGAACAACGCCTCCCCGCGCCAAGGGAATTGGGGCGATCGCTGGTTCCACAGCGCACCTCCAATTGCGACCTAGACCCTCGCTTGTTTGCCAAGCCGCTGGACTCGATTCGGGCGGAGGTGCGACGCGCTCACCCAAGCCGTCCGGGAACCGCACGTCTTTGGCAGACAAATGACCATTTCGATCGCTCTCGCCCGCGACGCACCACGCGATACCCTCGCTGGCTCACCAGAAAGGACCCAATGGCAGACTCTGCACTCTCGGGCAATCAGCGCGCGCGCAACACTTGGCTGATGCCCAATCGCGCACGCTAGTGTTCGGCTGGAGCGGTTAGTCTCGTCCCCGAGCGCGACCATGGGCTGGTCGGAATCAGGGCGCGCGCCGGTAGTGCATGGCGACCGCACCGCAACGGAGCGGACTTGCCGAGACCAGTTCGAGCCGTCGCGTGCTGGGCAGCCCGTTCTGGTACAGGGTCGGGCCGTGGCCGGCGATCCTGGGGTGGACGAGGAACCTGTACTCGTCGATCAGCTCCAGGCGCTCCAGCTCGGTCGCAAGCTTGCCGCTACCGAGGAGCACGCCGGCCGGGGTCGCTTCCTTGAGCTGCTGCACGCCCACGCGCAGGTCGCCCGTGATGTGTTGGCTATTGGTCCACGGGAAGTCTTTTCGCGTCGACGACACCACATACTTCGGCTTCGCCTCCAGCTTGACCGCCCACTCGCGCAGCGCCGGCGGCGCCTCAACGTCGCCGCGGGCGACCGACGGCCAGTAACTCTCCATCATCTCGTAGGTGACGCGGCCCCACAGCATCGCCCCGCCCTCGTCCATGAGGCGGGTGAAGAAGGCGTGTGTCTCGTCGTCGGCGATTCCCTCCTGGTGGTCCACGCAGCCGTCCAAGGTGACGTTGATGCTGAAGGTCAAGATTCCCATGATGTCCTTCGTTCGAGATACGCGATGGGGTCGTTCATGGCCAGAGAATTTGGGTCGAGCCGAACCGAGCTAGCTTCCTCGAAGGATACGCCGCGCTTCGGTTCAAGCGGACCGTGGGTGCGTAGGCCCAAGCCGCGTAGATGCACGCCTACCCCAACAGCTCGCGCGTCTCGTCCGAACAACGCCTATCTCGGGCTTCCGGCCGCACTCGCCGTTCTCGTCATCTTCCTCGAGCTGGTCGGCGCGATCGGGCTTTTCACGCGCCCTGCGGCGCTATGCATCGGTGCTTTCATGGTCGGCGCGATCGGCACGGTTCACGTCCAGCACGGACTTTTCGTGAATTGGTCCGGCAACAAGCTGGGCGAGGGGTTCGAGTACCATCTCCTGCTGCTCGCCATGGTCCTGGTCATCCTCATCGGTGGCAGCGGTCGAGGCGGGCTCGATCGCACCATTGCAAGTAGACTCACCTGCGCCAAACCAAAGAAGCGGAGGCGCGCGTGCTGAGCCCTATCGCGTACCAGGCAACCCTTCTCTTCTGGCTTCATCGATCGGCGGGCGCAATGCCGAGCTTCGTCGCCATGCGAACGAGGTCCGGCAGTGACGCGGCTCCCATCTTCCGCATGACCTTGCCCCGTTGGACCTTCACCGTAATCTCCTGGGTGCCGAGCTGCGCGGCTACCTGCTTGTTCAACATGCCGGAGATGACGCAGCGCATGACCTCCCGCTCTCGAGCGGTCAATTTGCCGTAGCGTTCAAAGAGCCAGCTCGCATCGGCCGTCTGCCGCAGGATTCGTCGGCTCTGCTCCAACGCCCGCGCGATGCCTTCGATGAGCGTCGTTTCGTCGAACGGCTTGGTGAGAAAATCGACCGCACCGGCCTTCATGGCCCGCACGGACCGGTCGACATCGCCGTGCCCGGTAATGAACAGGATGGGCATGTGTTGGTGCGAGCGGGCGATGAGCTCCTGAAGCTCGAGGCCGCTCTGACCGGGCAGTTCGATGTCGAGCACGAGGCAGCTCACCTCAATCAGCTCAGAGCTTTGCAGGAACGCCGCCGGCGTCGCGTAAGCCGCGACACGATATCCCGCGGAGCGAATCAACGCGTCCAAAGCGTCGCGAACCGACGAGCTATCGTCAACCACGAAGACCAGGCCGTCAGATTCAGTCCTCATGACGCCGCAATGGGTAAAGTGAAGAAAAACGTGGCGCCGGGTCCGTGTTCGTTCGCTCGCACCGCCAATACGCCGCCATGGCTCTCCACGATCGTGCGGCTGACCGAGAGACCAATACCCATACCTCGCGGCTTCGTCGTGTAGAATGGATCGAACACGCGATCGATGACGTCCTTCGGGACGCCGGTGCCGTTGTCGCAGACTTCGACTTGAAGGACATGGTCCAAGGCCAGGCTCCTGAGCAGTATCCGCCGCGGCCGCTCGTTCACGCCCTCCATCGCGTCGGCGGCGTTGAGCAATAGATTCATCAAAACCTGCTGCAGCTGGACGCGGTCGGCCTTGGGAGGCGGCAATTCAGGCTCGAGCTCGAGCTCGAGCGTAGCCACGCTCGCGCGAAGTTGACTCCGCACCAGCGCCACCACCTCCGTGATTGCCTCATTCAAGTCGAGTAGCTCTCGCGGGCCTCCGGTCTTGCCGAAGAGCGCGCGCAGACGTTGGATAACGGCCGCGGCGCGCTCGGCATCTCGCGCACTTCTGAGCGCTGCCCCTCGTGCCTCCTCGATGTTCAACTGCTTTTCCGCCAACCAGCGCACGCAGGCGCTCGAATTGAGTCGAATCGCCGCCAGTGGCTGGTTGACTTCGTGCGCAATGGCCGCCGCCATCTCGCCGAGCGCCGCGATCCGAGTCATATCGGTGAGCGCCGCGCGCGAACGTTGCAACGCCTCTTCAGTGCGCTTGGCTTCCGTTACGTCCCGGACCGTCCCCACGTATTCGGGAACGCCGCCAACCTCCGTAGGCAGGAGGGACGCGACCACGCTCAACTGTTTGAGGGAGCCGTCCGGCATCACCAAGCGAATTTCCAACGGCCCCTCGGCTATTGACGTGGGAGCAAGCAGCGCTTTCTCGAACAGCACGCGATCATCGGGGTGGATGCGCTCCCGTTGACGATCGTGTGAGACTTCACCCTCGATCTCGAAAATTCGGTAGAGCTCATCCGACCAAAATTGCTCGCCGGTCGACGGCTTCCAGCTGAAGCTACCCGTACGCCCAACACGCTCGGCGTGGCTCATGTAAGCCTTGGACTGGCGAATGCTTGCGTAGAGGCGCGCGTTCTCGAGCGAGATCGCGGCCTGCGCCGAGAGCAAGTCCAGTAACCAGAGGCCGCTTGCTGCGAAGGACCGCGACGTGAGGCTGTTCTCCAGATACAGCGCACCTACGGCTCGCCCTCGCACGACGATCGGCAGACAGAGCAGCGAGCGCAAGGTCCGGTCGAGGAAGTACGAGTCCGACGCGAACGTCTGCGGCGGGGTCCCATCGTTGATCAGTACCTTTTCATGAGTTCGGAGCACGAAGCGCAATACCGAAGCGGGTAAGTCCTCGGAGTCCGGCGCGCGATCTTGTAGCGCAATTTGCAGCGCGCCATCGCTGGCACGAGCGACGGCCCGCACGCGTGGTTCGGCCCCTAGCAACACCAACACGCCGCGGTCGGCGACCGCGTGCTGCAGCGAGCTCTTCATCAAGCCGTGGAGCAGTGCGTCCACCTCGAGCTCGCTCGACACCGCGAGTAGCGCCTGCACCACCGTTGCGAGGTCCAGCGTTTCGAGACGCATCTCGAGGGATACCGGGGAGGGCCAGCTGCCTGACTGGGCCCCTCCAGCGGCGCGTTCGTCGAGCTCACGTACCTTGCCCAAGGCGCCCCACTTCACGTAGGC
>Ga0247768_1000595_pt1 | contig 13120 bp, 14 predicted proteins | sample UWRJL016104C6_FD_179944 | JGI IMG/M metagenome (GOLD analysis project Ga0247768, IMG submission 179944) | Plant litter microbial communities from Arlington Agricultural Research Station in Wisconsin, United States - UWRJ-L016-104C-6 | ecosystem: Environmental > Terrestrial > Plant litter >... | reverse complement strand
CCTGTTGCCGGTGGTCCGGTCGCGCGCCACGCCGCGACACAGGGGTCCGGGCCGCCAGGTCGAGAAACTCCAGCTTGACGATTTTAGGGCCGGTGGTACTTCGGAGGCGAGGGCCAATCGCACGAACGAGGGGCGAAAGTCCCTTCGGATGGTGCCCGAAGACGGCGGTGGCCGGGGCGGTTCGCCCGTAATTTCCACGGTGTACGGAGCTGCGCGCTTCCAGAGGAGCACGCCGTACTCGGCTTTCCCTTCGGGCAAACGAAATCGCGGGACGGACCCCGCGGGAAAGGAAGGAGTCGTGACCGATTCGGCTGGTCCCGTCGTCGCCTGTGTTGATGGATCCGACGCGGCGTTGCGCGCGGTGCGATGGGCGGCGGCGGTGGCGCACCGGCGAAAGCGACCGCTCCGTCTCGTGCATTTCTTCGACGACACGCCGTTGCGGTACCCGCGGTGGTCGCCGACCGGGCAAGAGCTGGGCGAGCTGATCCGCTCCCGTGGCCGCCGCGTGCTGCGGGCGGCGCGGCAAGCCGCGGTCGAGGTCGGCCCCGGCCTCGACCCGCGACTCGACGCGCGTCGTGAGCCGACGGCGAAAGCACTGATTTCGGAGTCGCGTTCGGCGAGCCTGCTCGTGCTGGGGACCTCGGGGCTCAGCGCGCTCGACCGGGCGTTGCCGGGTTCCGTCTCGGTCGCGCTGGCCGCGCACGCGCATTGTCCGGTGGCGTTCGTGCGGCCGCATGTCGCCGAGGACGAGCCACCGGCCGAAGGGCCGGTCGTGCTGGGGGTCGACGATTCCCCGGCGAGCGACGAGGCCATCCGGATCGCCTTCGAAGAGGCGTCCTGGCGCGGTGCGGGCCTCGTCGCGCTGCACGCCTGGGACGACACCTTCCTCGCGGCGGTGTACGAGGAAGCCCACTGGGCACTGCGGCACCCGGACATCGAGGAGCACGAGCACGAGCTGCTCGCGCAGCGCCTCGCCGGGTGGCAGGAGAAGTACCCGGATGTCGCCGTGGAGCGGGTGGTGCGGCGGGGGCGGGCGGCGGATCTGCTGCTCGACCTGGCGGACCGGGCTCAGCTGATCGTCGTCGGCAGCCGGGGGCGGGGCGGTCTCACCGGGATGTTGCTGGGTTCCACCAGCCAGGCCGTGCTCTCCTACGCCCTGTGCCCGGTCGTCGTCGCCAGGTCGGACCCCTGAACGACGATGAGCGTGCATGGACTGCACCCGCGTGCGCGTGGATTGCACACGGGTGCGCGCAGGCCGCACACGGGCGGGTGTGTGCGGTCTGCGCGCGTGGCCGGGCCCGTCAGAGGGTGTGGCCGATGAGCTCGATGAGTTCGACCGTGCGGTTGGCGTAGCCCCATTCGTTGTCGTACCAGCCGAAGACCTTCGCGAGGTGGTCCTCGGTCTTGGTCAGGCTGGCGTCGAACACGCAGGACGCGCTGTCGCCCACGATGTCGCGGGACACGATCGGGTCTTCGGTGTAGCGCAGGAGTCCCTTGAGATCACCTTCGGCCGCCTCGGCGAAGGCGCGGTTGACCTCCTGCGCGGTGACGGGCCGATCCAGTTCGACGCTCAGGTCCGTGAGCGATCCGTCTTCGACCGGGACCCGGACGGCGACGCCGTCGAGCTTGCCCGCCAGCTCCGGGATGACCTCGCCGATGGCCTTGGCCGCGCCCGTGCTGGTGGGGATCATGTTGACCGCGGCGGAACGGCCCCGGCGCGGGTCCTTGTGCGGGCCGTCGAGCAGCGCCTGGTCGTTGGTGTAGCTGTGGATGGTCGTCATCAGGCCACGCCGGACACCGAAGGCGCGGTGCAGGACCTTCACCATGGGCGCGACGCAGTTCGTGGTGCACGACGCGTTCGAGAGGATGTGGTGCGCGCCGGGGTTGTAGTCGTCCTCGTTCACCCCGAGCACGATCGTGGCGTCGACACCCTTGCCCGGCGCGGAGATCACGACCTTGCGGGCCCCGGCGCCGAGATGCGCCGCCGCGGCGTCGCGGGTGCGGAACCGGCCCGTCGATTCGAGCACGACGTCGACCCCGAGTTCGCCCCAGGGCAGATCCGCGGGGACCCGGTGGTCGGTCACGCGCATGCGGTGCCCGCCGACTTCGATCGTCGAATCGTGCACCTCGACCGGCATCGTCAGCCGCCCGTAGGTGGAGTCATAGCGGAGGAGGTGGGCGAGGGCCTCCGGTGAGGTGATGTCGTTGACCGCGACCACCTCGATGGAACTGCTCGGCTGTTCGAGAACACAGCGCAGGACGTCGCGCCCGATCCTGCCGAAGCCGTTGATACCAAGCTTTACCGTCATTGCTTCTCCTCGTCCGAGCGTGCGGGGTCCGATGCTGGACCCACGATGGTCCGGGCGCGCCCTGGCGCGGCAGGGAATTTGGTTCCCGCCACCGGGGACTTTGGTCCTTCGTGCCGATCCGGGCGCGGAAAAGCCGTCCTAGTTCCCTGACACCGATGACCAACGGCTCTTCGCCCGCGGGGCCCCCAGGGGTGACGCTGGCCTCGGAGTGCTGGAGAACGGGAAGTGGAGGAAGGGAACGCCATGACGAGCCAGGACAAGAACGCGCCCGGTACCGGCGGGTCGATCGTGGTCGGAGTGGACGGTTCGGACGCCAGCGTCGCGGCGTTGCGGTGGGCCGTGACGGAGGCCGCGGTCACCGGCCAGGAGGTACGAGCCGTGACGGCGTGGACGTATCTGTCGCCTCTCGACCCGGGCAGCGACGACGCCCACCGCGCGCAGATGGAGTCCCGGCACGACGCCCAGTTGAACGATCTTGTGCGGAAGGTGGCCCAGGGGCACCCCGGGGTCGCGGTGCGGTGCGTGATCGTGGAAGACGATCCCGCGGGTGCCTTGCTGGACGCCTCTCGCGGGGCCGATCTGCTCGTGCTGGGCAGCCACGGCACCGGCAAGTTGTTGCGGGCCTTCGTGGGTTCGGTCAGCACCCGCTGTTTGAACAAGGCGAGCTGCCCGGTGGTGATCATCCCCGCGCATGCCACGGACCGGCTCAAGACCGGACAGGTGCCGGCCGATTCGGGCCACGCGGCCAGGCCGTTGTGATCACGGGAGCCGGCGCGTCATGACCTGGTCCGTGCCGGACACCATGGTGCTGGCCCGCGTGGTCGACCGTGCCCCGTCGGTGCACCACACCCGGCCGTGGATCCTGGGCATCGGCCGGGATTGCGCTGAGCTGTCCGAACGTGTGGTCAGCGGGCTTCCCGAGCACGACCCCCTCGGCCGTGACCGGGTGATCTCGTGCGGCGCGGCGCTGGCCAACCTGGAACTCGCCGCCCGCTGGCTCGGCAAGGCCGCGTCGATGAAGCTGTTGCCGGACGCGCGCCGGACCGAGTTGGTGGGCCGGTTGCGCGTTTGCGGCACCCGCGAGCCGGACCGGTCCGACACCGACCGGTACGTGGCTGTCTTCCGGCGCCGCAGTCACCGCTCGCCGTTCGGCCTGGGCGAACTCACTCAGGCCGAACTGCGGGCGCTCCGGCGGGAAGGCGCGTCCACCGGGGTCGAGGTGCGCGCCTTCGAACCGCGCACCGACAGCGCGCCGCTGGCGGAGTTGCTGCGGCACGCGGCATCGGTGCTCGGGCACGACGAGCGCTATCAGCGTGAGCTCGAGGCCTGGACGTGGCGGTTCCCGGAGCCGCTGCCCGCCGGTTCCTCGGTGCCGTGGGCGGGGCTGGTGCGCGGCGACACCAGGGTGCCCGACCTCGCCACGCTCACCGCACGGCTGGAGACCGAGCGGCTGCTGCTGTTCCTCACCCCCGGGGACACCCGGCGGGACCACCTCCTGGCCGGGATCGGGCTGCAGCGGACCTGGCTCACCGCGGTCACCCGTGGCCTGGTCGCGTCCGTGCTGACCCAGCCCTTCCGCGTCCAGGAGGTCCGGGCGGGGCTGATCGAGCGTTTCGAGCTGGCCGGTTATCCGCAGTTGTTCCTTCGGGTCGGCCACCGATGACCAGGAGGGGGAAGCCCGTGCCGAACGACCGGTTGCGCCGCGCGGTGTACGAACGTGAACTGCTCCGGCTGCAGGGTGAGCTGGTCAAGGTCCAGGAGTGGGTGCGCCAGGAGAACGCCCGGGTGGTGATCGTCTTCGAAGGACGTGACGCGGCGGGCAAGGGCAGCACCATCAAGCGGTTCACCGAGCACCTGAACCCGCGGGTGGTGCGGATCGAGGCGCTGCCGAAACCCACCGAGCGTGAGCGCACGCAGTGGTATTTCCAGCGCTACGTCGAGCTTTTGCCCGCGGCGGGGGAGATCGTGCTGTTCGACCGCAGCTGGTACAACCGCGCGGGGGTCGAACGGGTGATGGGCTACTGCACGCCCGAAGAGCACCGGCGGTTCCTGCAGCAGTGCCCCATTTTCGAACGGCTGCTCGTCGACGACGGCATCCTGCTGCGCAAGTACTGGTTCTCGGTCAGCCTCGCCGAACAGGAACGGCGCTTTCGCGCGCGGATCGAAGATCCGATGCGGCGCTGGAAACTCTCGACCGTCGACCTGCAGTCCGTTCCGCGCTGGGAGGACTACTCGCGGGCGAAGGACGACATGTTCGTGCACACCGACACCACCGAATCCCCTTGGTACGTGGTCGAAAGCGAGGAGAAACGGCGCGGCAGGCTCAACATGATCGCGCATCTGCTCGGGACGATCCCGTACAGCGAGGTCCCGCGCCCGCCGGTGAAGCTGCCGCCGAGGCCGGAGCCGACCGGCTATCCCCGGCCTGCCCGTGGCCTGCAGAATTACGTCCCGGACCACGCCGCGACCCTCGACCGCCGGGGAAACCGGTCGTGACGGCCTTCGGCCCCCATGGTGGGGACTTAGTTCCCTGTCGGCCCCGTGGGCGCCTCGATGATGCTGGGCCGGTGATCGCCGTGACCGTCGGCGACCGACCGGGAGGACCGACGATGACGGAGACCATGGCGGGGCGGCGGATAGTGGTCGGAGTGGACACCTCCGAGGCTTGCCTGCCCGCGGCGCGCTGGGCGGCGCGGGAAGCGGTACGCACCGCAGCCACCCTGAAACTCTTCCACGCCAGCGTGTTCTGGAACGACGACCATGTCCCTCCGCGGCAGGTGTCGGCGGAGGACCGGGAAGTGCTGCTGGAGCACGGATACCTGTGGGCGCACCGCGCCGCGGGCGCGGCGAGTGACGCCGCGCCGGGCGTGCGGATCGAGACCGCGGTGCGGCTCGGGCTGGCCGTCGACCTGCTGGTCGCCGAGTCGGCGGGCGCGGAGCTGATCGTCCTTGGCTCCCATGGCATCGGCGGCCTGCGCGGGGTCGTGACCGGGTCCGTGTCGCTGCGGATCGCCGCGGAGGCTTCGTGCCCGGTGGTCGTCGTCCCCGCCGACACCGCGCCACCACACGGCCCGGTCGTCGTCGGTGTCGACGCCACCATGGCGAGCGAGCGTGCCATCGAGTTTGCCATGGAGGCGGCCGCGGCCCGCGACGTGCCGTTGATCGCCGTGCACGCCTGGCACGACGGCCTGCTGGACCCGGCGGGTCTCGCGGCCGAGGAGGGCGCGAAACAGCGTTACAACCTCGAGCACCGGATGTCCGGATGGATCGCGCGGTACCCGGCCGTCGACGTCCGGCTGCGCACGGTGCGAAGCCACCACCCCGGCCGGGAGCTGGTCAGGAGTGCCCCGGACGCGCAGCTGGTCGTCGTCGGGTCGCGGGGCCGGGGTCCCGTCGCGGGCGGGCTGCTCGGTTCCACCGGGAACTACCTGTTGAGCCGGGCGGACTGCCCGGTTGTCATCGCCCATCACCGCGCGCCGGTGGCGAAGGAGGCGGAGCCGTGGACACACGCGACGACCTGACGGCGGCCACTGGTCCCGAGGAATCCCTTCGGCTTGAGGAAAAGGAGAAGGCCATCATGTCCGGAACCGGGGACAGCCCGGTGGTCGTCGGTGTCGACGGCTCCGAGTTCGCCGTCCACGCGGTGCGGTGGGGGGCTTTCGAGGCCGAGCGGCGACGGCAGCCGTTGCGGCTGGTGCACTTCTACGGCTTGCCCCCACTCACGGTTTCGCTGGGAAAGCTGCGCGAGACACTCGACGCCGAAGGACACGCCTCGCTGGCCGAGGCGAAGGACGCGGTGCTGCGGGATCGCCCCGACCTCACGGTGCAGACCGTGCTGAGGGAAGGCATGCCGGTTCCCGCGCTGCTGGAGGAGTCCGGGCGGGCCACGATGATCGTCCTCGGGGCTCGCGGGCTCGGTGGTTTCACCGGCCTGGCCGCCGGTTCGACGGCGGTCGCGCTCGCCGAACACGGGCGGTGCCCCACGGTGGTGGTCCGTGGCCGGGAACCGGGTGGCCCGCCGCCGTCCGGGGGGCCGGTGGTCGTCGGTACCGACGGCTCCGCCGGCAGCGACGCCGCGGTGGACTTCGCCTTCGCGGAGGCGGCGATGCGGGGCACTCACCTCATCGCGGTGCACACCTGGAGCGAGGTGCTCGTCGCGGACGGCTCGCTGCGTGCCCACCCGTTCGACCTCGACCCGGGCCGGGTCGAAGAGGCCGAGCAAGAGGTACTCGCCCGCCAGATCGAGGCGTGGCAGGAGAAGTACCCCGGGATCGAGGTGCGGCGGGTGGTGACCCGGGGAAGGCCGGTACGGGAGCTGCTGGTCCAGGGCGAGCAGGCTCAGCTGATCGTCGTGGGCAGCCGTGGCCGCGGCGGCTTCGACGGCATGTTGCTGGGTTCGACGAGCCAGGCGCTGGTGGCCCACTCCACCTGCCCGGTGGCGGTCATCCGGGCACCGGGCAGATGAGTCCGATGCGCGGGACCTTCACGACCTCCGCCGTCCGGTTCGACACCGCTGACCGGCGGCTGCGCCGGCACGCCCTGTCGCTGACCCGCCACCCCGGCGGGTGGACCCTCGCGACGCCGGATGGGGAAGTCCACGTGCCGCCCACCCCGGGGCTGGACGAGGTGCCGCACGACCTGCGCTGGCTGGTCCGGGCCTTCACCCGGGGCGACGACCTCGTCCAGGTCCCCCACATCGCCGAACCGTCCCCGGTCACGGTGCCGCCGGACCCGTCGGCACGCGGGGTCGTCCTGGCTTACCTGCGTACGCAGATCGAGGAGGTCGCCGTCGCCGACCTGGCCGTCCGGCGCGACGAACGCCGGGCCGCGCCGCGGATGCGTACCGCGGTGTGCCGCCTGCACGACACGCTCGAGACCTACTCGGCGATTTTGGGCGGGCGCAAGGAGGTCCGGGGATTCGTCACGGAACTCCGTTGGCTGACCTCGGGGCTCGACGCGGCTTGTGACATCGCGGCCCAGTGGGACCGGGCGCACAACCACCTCGCCGGCCTGCCGCGAAGGTTCGTCACCGGCGACGCCGAGCTCCGGATCGACCAGTACTTCGGCTGCCTGACCGAGGAAGCGGGCTCGACCGTTTTCGAGACCCTCGATTCCGAGCGGTACCTATGGCTGCTGAACGCCCTCGACGTGTTGGAAACCGTGCTGCGTGAGGAATCCCGCTCGGTGTGGCCCAAGGCCGCGAAACGCCCGGCGGGGAAGGTCCTGCCGTCGCTGATCGGCGAGGTGGTCCGGCTGGTGGACCGCAGGGTCGAAGCGGCCGTCGCCGGCTCCGCGCCGGTGGACCGGGTAGGCAAAGCGGTGGACCGGCTTCGCCACGCGATCGAGGCGGCCGCCCCGATCGCGCCGAGCGGCGTCGGGCTGGAGCTGGACCGGCTGCGCCCGTTGCGGAAATCGCTCGGTGAGCACCGGGAGGCGGTCATCGCGCGCGAGCACCTCCGTGTCCTGCGCCGGGTGGCGGCCGAAGCCGGGGAGGCGGAGTTCACTTACGAACGGCTTGAGCGGCGCGAGACCGCGACCGCGGACTCCGCCGCCCGCGACCTGGCCGGGGCATGGCGGGGATACCGGGCCCAGCACAGTCCCTTGTGGACTTGAGGGCCCGGCGGGCTCAGCCGGTGGCGATCGGGAACAGGCTCATCGTGCGGTCGACGTGCTCGGCCAGCGCGGCGAGCTTCTCGGCGGGCGCGTTCACCACGGCGACGATCAGGCGCGCGGGTTCACGCGCCCGCAGCGCGTCGACCGCGGCGTTGATGGTCGAGCCGGTCTCGATCCCGTCGTCGGTGAGCACGACGGTCTTCCCGGCCAGGGACACCGGCCGGTTGCCCCGCCGGTAGATGAAGGCTTCGTGGGCGAGTTCGGCCCTGACCCGGTCCGCGGATCTGGTCACTTCGTCGGGCAGGACGCCGTAGGCGGCGACCAGAGCCTTGTCGATGACGGTGATGCCGCCCTCACCGACCGCGCCGATCGCGTGCGTTTCCGGTCCCGGCGCGAAGATCTTGTGCACCAGGACGACGTCCAGCGGCGCGTGCAGCGCCTTCGCGACCTCCCGGCCCACGACGACCCCTCTTCTCGGAATGCCCAGCACCACCGGGTTCCGGGTCCGCAGGTAGGCCAGCCGCCAGGCCAGCAGGCGGCTGGCCTCCCTGAGCGGTGGTGCCTGCCCGGTGTCGGCCGGGCGCGCCGGCCGGGCGGTGAACTGATCGAGGGCTGTCATGACTTCTCCTCGTCCGCAGGGGTTCTGACCACGATCCTGGGCCCACCGGCGATTTCGCCCTAGAGCAGAAGTTCCCCTGTCGAAAGGACCTGTTGCTTCGCGTGCCACCCGGGCGCGGACATCGGCAGATGAGGAAAAAAGTCCTCTCGCCGGTGACCAACGCCCGTGTCGGCGGCGACGGCTCAGGCCCGAACCTTCATGCGTAGCCATTTCGAGAGGAGTGAAGGAAATGCGCCCCATGGTCGTATCGGATCTGATGACCCATCCGGTCGTCTCCGTCGAAGCCCACACCTCGTTCAAGCGGATCGTCGCATTGCTGGAGGAGTACGAAATCGGCTCGGTGCCGGTCGTGGACGCCGACCTGTGCGTGATCGGTGTCGTCTCGGAGTCCGACCTGCTGGCGAAAAGGCAGCGGCGGGGGACGGGCGTGAAGGCCTCGTTGTTCGCCGGGCTGCTTGGCCGCCGCAACCCGGCCCGGTCGGCGTCGGTGACCGCACAGGACGTCATGAGCCGATCGGTCGTCACGGTCAGCCGTCGCCAGCCCGTCGCGGTCGCCGCGAGGCAGCTCATCGAGAAGAAGCTGCGGCGACTCTATGTCGTCGACGGCTCCGGCAAGCTTGTCGGCGTGCTGGCCAAGCGCGACGTGCTGAGGGTCTTCCTCCGGCCGGACGAGGAGATCAAGTGTGTCGTGGAACAGGACGTGCTGCAGCGGTCGCTGTGGGCGGACCCGGCCGGGGTGACCGCGCGGGTCGAGGACGGCGTGGTGACCTTGGCGGGCAAGATCGACCGCCGCAGCGAGGTGATCAGGGCGGGCAGGCTCACCGAGACACTGCCGGGCGTGGTGGCGGTGCGCAACCAGCTCCGTTACGACTACGACGACGTCATGCTCTCGGAGGACTGACCCGCGCCTCAGTCGCTTTCGCACAGGGTGATCGTCGCCAGCGAGAACTCGCGAACCGCGGACTCGAGTTCGTCGGCGTCCGGCTCGTGGTCGACCGGCAGTGACAGGCCGAAGCGGCGTTGCGCGTCCTTGCGGCCCAAACGCGCGATGGCCTTGCCCAGCTGGCCCGCGACTTCGGCGGGGTCCTCCGTGAGCTGTGCGCGCATCACCCGCGTGCGCCCCTCGTGGGTCACCAGTACCTTGGTGACGTCCCTCAGGTTGGCGCGCCACCGATGCTGGGTGACGACGAGCAGCGCGTCACCCAGATCGGCGAAGCCGACCGGGACGTCGTAGTGGCGCCCGGTGCGCCGTCCGGTGAGGTGCAGGACCAGCACGCTGGTGTCGAGCAGGCGGTGCAGCGGCGAAGCCGCCATAGCCCGCACCAAGGGGTTCACCGCGTTGACGAGTCCCTGCGGTGGGGTTCTTCTGTGGATGGTGTCAGTCATCGTTGTCCTCCTTGATTTTGTTGCCGTACTTGATTTCGCGGTTGCCGCCGTGCCTCGCGGCAGCCGGTTGGCGTCGCCTTGACAGCTCCGCCGGAGCAGCTCCTCGACGTCGTCGTCGGAGGTCGGCCGGAAGTCGCGGTACCACTGGCCGACGGCGCGGAAGCCCTTCGGTGTCACCGGGCAGACGACTTCGTCCGCGCTCCCGGCGAGGTCCGCGACGGCCGAGGGCGCGGCCACCGGCGCGGCGAAGATCACCCGCGCCGCGCCCTGTGCCTTGGCGACCAGGCACGCCGCGCGGGCGGTGGCGCCGGTGGCCACCCCGTCGTCCACGACGAGCACGGTGCGGCCCGCCAGCGGAATCCTTGCCCGTCCCGCCCGGAGCCGCGCGACCCGCCGCCGCAACACCTCACGCTCGGCCTCGGTCACGGCCTCCACCTGCTCCGGGGTCAACCGGGTGCGGCGGACCAGGTCCTCGTCGACGACACGGACCGCACCCTCGCCGAGGGCGCCGAACGCGACCTCCGGTTGCCAGGGCAGCCCGAGCTTGCGCACCACGATCACGTCGAGCGGCGCGTGCAGAGCCCGGGCCACGGCGAACGCCACCGGCACACCGCCGCGCGGCAGCCCGGCGACCACCGGGTCCTCGTTCCGGAAACGGGTCAGCCGCTCGGCGAGGTGACGGCCGGCAGCGGCGCGGTCGGTGAACCGCATGGGAACCTCCGGGGTGGGCCATCGAGTGTGCTCCGGGCGCCTGGGGCCCACCAGAGGAGACCGTCACCGGCCGAGAGGACTTTCGGTTCCCCGCCTCCGCCCCGGGATTCAGGACCTTCGGCTCCCTTCCAGGGAGCCGAAGTCGCTGGTGGCCGTGGTGCGGCGGCTCTGCTCACCTCGGGGTCGTGAGTGTTTCGCGGGGTTCTAACCCCGCGAAACACTCACGACCCCAGCTGGGTCCGGAGCAGGGGTCAACGTGCTTCGGTGACGCGGAAGACGGGGTAGGCCGGGGCTATCCGGGCGAACTCGGCCTCCGGGGCGTCCGGCGGCACCGGGAAGTGCGCTCGCGCGCCGGGGGCGATCCGGAGGTAGTCCCGCAGCACCGGCGCCCGCTCGTCCGGGGCGACCTCCACCAGCTTCACCTGCTCACGGCGGCCGTGGCGCAGCACGGCCCGGCCCTCGGCGGCGCGGAGGTTGCGGACCCAGTTGACGTTTTCGCCGAGCATCGACACCAGGTAGCGGTCGTCCCGGCGGGCGGTGAGAACCACCGGCAGGGACACCGGCTTGCCGGTGCGGCGGCCGCGGACCTCCAGTGTCGCCAGGCGGCCGGGCATGATCAGCCCGGTGGAGCTGAGCCAGGCCCAGCCTCGGTTGAGGAACCGGGCGAGCCGGTTGGGCCGGCCGCCGCGGTAGAGCCAGCGGTCGAATCGGTGCAGCCGGTCGCCGGTGGTCATCGCCGGTCACCCGCCGCCCGGTGTCCGCGTGCGGCCCCGACCAACGGTTCAACGACGTTCATGGCGACCTCCCGGCGCGTTTTATGTTGGGGCGTAAGGCAAGGTGTCTGGCTGCTGGGATGCCCTGAACGACGCGTCGAGGACGTTGAACGTCTCGAACGCGTCGTTCAGGGCATCGGCCACCCAGCGGGCGGGCGTAAGGCAAAGGTGCGTGAATGCCCTGAGCTCCCAGCGGCCCCTGGACAGAAGTGTGGCGGCCGACCGGGGTCCGGCGGCTAGGGTCCTTGGTCATCGGAGTTCGATCCGCCCGCCCCGGGCGCCGGTGGCGTTCGGCTGCTGCGGGCGGCGGCCCGGGTGCGCTGTGCTGGGCACCGCACGGAAGTCCGCGAATCCCGGAGGCGTCATGGTCCACCGCCCGGCCGAGTCCGGCCTGGACACCGGAGAGGGGACACACGCCCCGGACCCGGTGAGCGCGCACGCCGCGGAGGGCATCGGCGCGGCCTGGCCCGCGATGCCGCCCCGGCCCGTCTCCTGATCTCCTGCCGTGGACGGGAACGTGACGGTCGGGGTCGAGGAGGAGTTCGTGCTCGTGGACCCGCTGTCCGGGGCGACGAGCACGGCGGCACCCCGGGTGCTGGAGCTGCTGGCGGACGAGCCCGGGGTGATGGCGGAGTTCCTGCGGTTCCAGCTTGAGACCGTGACCGGGATCTGTCACTCACTGGCCGAGGTCCGCGAAGACCTCACCCGGCTGCGGCGGCGGGTGGCCTGGGCCGCGCGGCGGACGGGGTGCGCGGCGCTGGCCACCGCGGTCGCCCCGTTCGAGATCACCCCGCTGGTGACCGCCGACCCCCGCTACCGCGCGCTGGCGGCCCGTTTCCCCGGGCTGGTCGGCGACGCGGGTACCTGCGCTTGCCACGTTCACGTCGGCGTCCCGTCACGGGCGGCCGGGGTGCGGGTGCTCGCGTGGCTTCGGCCGTGGCTGGGCACCCTGCTGGCGATCAGCGCCAACTCGCCGTACACCGGCGGTGCGGACTCCGGCCGGGCCAGCGCCCGGTATCCGCTGTGGTCGCGCTGGCCGACGGCCCGGCCGCCGTCGGCGTGGGGCGGCGTCGCGGAGTACGACGCGGCCGTCGGTGAGGCGATCCGGAGCGGAGCCGCGCTCGACGCCCGCAGCGTCTACTTCTACGCCCGGCTGTCCTCGCGCCATCCGACGGTCGAGGTGCGGATCGCGGACGTCTGCCTCGACGTGGACGACGCGGTGCTGCTCGCCGGGCTGGTGCGGGCTCTGGTCGTCACCGCGCTGGCCGAAGACCGGCGCGGGGTGGAGCCACCACGCGTGCCGGACGCGGTGGTGGAGGGTTCGCTGCACGCGGCTTCGCGGCACGGCCTCGGCGTGCCCGGCGCCGCGGACCTCCTGACCCACCTCCGTCCCGCGCTGCGGGCCACCGGCGACCTGGACGAGGTCATGGCCGGTTGGCACGCGCTCGAGGCCCGGGGCGGCGGCGCCGACCGGCAGCGTGCCCTGCGCGCGGCGTCGGCTTCGCCGTCGGAGTTCGTCGAGTCGCTGGCCGCGGTGACCCGCGTCGAAGACCGGGAACGGAAGCCGGTGCGTTGAAAGGCGCTGAAAGGCGCTCAGCCCACCGGCTCGTCGACCGGGATCGATTCCTCGCGCAACACCGACTGGACCACGTCGCCGTTGATGGTTTCGCGCTCCCTCAGCTGGGTGGAGAGCGCGTCGAGTGCCCGCC
>Ga0247768_1000593_pt1 | contig 13125 bp, 9 predicted proteins | sample UWRJL016104C6_FD_179944 | JGI IMG/M metagenome (GOLD analysis project Ga0247768, IMG submission 179944) | Plant litter microbial communities from Arlington Agricultural Research Station in Wisconsin, United States - UWRJ-L016-104C-6 | ecosystem: Environmental > Terrestrial > Plant litter >... | reverse complement strand
GTCGAAGTACTGCTCCCTGCTCACGATCGTCGGCACACCGCCATCCTCACACGTTGCGGTCGCGGCCCCGCCAGTAGTCCTGCCGCAGGTCCCGCTTCAGGATTTTGCCGGTCGCGTTGCGCGGCAACGCGTCGACGACGTCGATGGACCGCGGGCACTTGTAGTGGGCGAGCCGCACGCGGCAGTACTCGATGAGCTTGACCTCGTCGATACTCTCCCCCGGCACCGGCGAGACGACGGCTTTCACCGTCTCGCCCCATCTTTCGTCGGGCACCCCGATGACCGCGACCTCGCCGACGGCGGGGAACTCCGCGATCACCCGCTCCACTTCGGGCGAGTAGACGTTCTCACCGCCGGTGATGATCATGTCCTTCACCCGGTCTTCGATGAAGATGAACCCGCCGTCGTCGACGCGCCCGACATCGCCGGTGCGCAGCCAGCCGTCGGCGTCGATGGTCTCCGCGGTCGCCCCGGGATTACCCAGGTAGCCCGACATCCGCTGCTCGCTGCGCAGCCACAGCTCCCCCGGCGTGCCCGGGTCGACGTCCTCGCCGGACACCGGATCGACCACCCTCAGGTCGATGCCGGTCAGCACGGTCCCGGCGGAGGCGAGGCGTTCCGGGTGCGCGGCGTCGAGGTGCGCCTCCGGGGAGAGCGCGCTGATCATGCCCGACATCTCGGTCATGCCGTACACCTGCACGAACTTCGTCTCCGGCCACACCGCCAGCGCGCGGCGCAGGATCGGCAGCGGCATCGGCGAAGCGCCGTACCCGAGGTACTTCAGCCGCGAGAACGCCTCGATCGCGCGCTCCCCGGCCTGCAGGACGCCCGCGACGACGGCGGGCACCAGGAACGCGTGTGTCGCGCCGGCGGCGAGCGCGGCGAACAGCGAAGCCGGGTCCGGCTCGCGGGTGAGGATCGTCGGGATGCCGGTGAACGGCCCCAGCAACGCGTAACTGCTGCCGCCGACGTGGAACAGCGGCATCGCGACCAGGTTGACCGACGTCTCGGTCACCGGGAACGCGCTCATGACCGTGCGAGTGTGCGCCAGCAGCGAGCGATGCGTCAGCACCGCGCCTTTGGGAAACCCCGTCGTGCCCGACGTGTAGAGGATCAGCACCCCGTCGTCGAGTTCGGCCTCGGACGGGCCCGCGAACGGCTCGGCTCCGGCGGCCCAGGCCTCGAATTCCTCCCCGGCCACGATCACTCGCTCCACAGTGGACAGATCGCCGCGCACCGACTCGATGACCGGCAGCACCTCCGCGCCGACGAACAGGATCCGCGCGCCACTGTCGTTGATCACGTACGTCAACTCTTCAGGGGACAGCCGCCAGTTCACCACCGCGTTCGCCGCGCCGAGCGCCGCCGCCGCGAACGTCGTCCGCAGGCAGGCCGCGTTGTTCTTGTCCACGAAGGCGACCACGTCACCCTTGCCGATACCGGCCGCCGAGAGCGCTCCGGACAGCTTGGCGACCTGATCGCGCAACTCGAGCCAGGTCCACTGGCTGTCCAGGTAGGACAGCGCGGCGCCGCCAGGGTCCCCCGCCGCCCGGCGATCGAGGATGTCTCCGAGCAACCGGACGTCGTCGTCGGGCATGGGCCGGTCCCTTCAGTGCACCATAGAGTGCTCTATGGTGCATCCCGCCACCCTTCCGGTCAAGGTCCGGGGGGGAAGTAGCGCTCACCGGGACATCACGACGCGGTTTTCCGCCGTGCATCCCGAAATACCCGACCAGTTACCGCAAAACGCGGCGCAAGAACTTTCACGGTTACGATTCATTGCTTGTCCGCGCGCCTTTGCCCTACGCTCCAGGAATATCCGAAATGACTCCCCAGCGCCGGTCGATGCTGATCGAAGGGAATTCCCATGACGGTTTCACGTCGTTCTTTCCTCGCTTCGGCGGTGGCCGGATCCGCGCTCGGGGTATTGGGGCTTTCCGAATTCACCAGAGCCGCGGCGGCGAGCCCGGCGGGCGACGTCGTCGGCAAGATCACCGTCGGTTACCAAGGCTGGTTCGCCGCCACCGGCGACGGCGCGCCGATCAACGGCTGGTGGCACTGGAGCCAGAACTGGGGCGCGCCGCCGTCGCCGAACAACACCAACATCGTCGCCTGGCCGGACATGCGCGAGTACACGCGCACCTACCAGACGGCGTACCAGAACCTGGGAAACGGCCAGCCCGCGACACTGTTCTCCTCCTACGACCAGCAGACCATCGACACGCATTTCCTTTGGATGCAGCAAAACGGCTGTGACACGGCCGCGCTGCAGCGCTTCAACCCGACGGGCGGCGAGGGCCCGACACGCGACGCCATGGCGGTCAAGGTCCGCTCGGCCGCGGAATCCCACGGCCGCAAGTTCTACATCATGTACGACGTCACCGACTGGCTGAGCTTCCAGGACGACATCAAGGCCGACTGGCTGAACAAGATGAAGGCGATGACCACCTCGCCCGCCTACGCCCGGCAAAACGGCAAGCCGGTGGTCTGCATCTGGGGTTTCGGTTTCAGTGAGCCGAGCCGCCCGTTCACTCCGCCGCCCTGCCTCGAGGTGGTCAACTGGTTCAAGGCCCAAGGCTGCTACGTGATCGGCGGGGTGCCGACGTACTGGCGCACCGGTGTCAACGACTCGCGCCCCGGTTTCCAGGACGTCTACCGCGCTTTCGACATGCTCTCGCCGTGGATGGTCGGCCGAATCACCGACGTGAACGGTTCCGACGATTTCTACAATCGGCTCACCTTGCCCGATCAGGCCGATTGCAACGCGCGCGGTGTCGACTATCAGCCGTGTGTCATGCCGGGTGATATCGGCGGCCATCACCGGGCGCACGGCGATTTCATGTGGCGCCAGTTCTACAACGTCATCCGCGCCGGGGCACAGGGCATCTACATTTCCATGTTCGACGAATACAACGAGGGCAACCAGATCGCCAAAACCGCCGAAACGCAGGCGACCATCCCCGTCGGCTCCGGCTTCCTGGGGCTCGACGAAGACGGCACGGCGTGTTCGTCGGACTACTATCTGAGGCTGACCGCGGACGGTGGCCGGATGCTCAAGGGCCAGCTCGCCCTGACGGCCACCCGCCCGACTCAGCCGATGCTGACCAACAGCGGCGACACGCAGCCGCCCAGTGTTCCCGGCAACCTGCGGGTCACCGGCCAGACCGACACCACCGTGGCGCTGGCCTGGAACGCGGCCACCGACAACACCGGCGTCACCGGCTACCGCGTCAACCGGATCTCCGGCTCCACCAGCACCCCCGTCGGCACGACGGCGGGGACGTCGTTCACCGTCACCGGCCTCACCGCGTCGACGACGTATGCCTTCAGCGTCACCGCGCAGGACGCCGCCAACAACAGCTCCGGCGCCTCGAACACGGTCAACGCGACCACGAGCGCCCCTTCCGGTAATACCAACCTCGCCCTCGGCAAGCCGACCTCGGAGAGCAGCCACACCCAGAACTACGGCAGTGGCAACGTCACCGACGGGAACACCGACAGCTACTGGGAAAGCGCCAACAACGCCTTCCCGCAATGGGTCCAGGTCGACCTCGGCTCGGCGGCGGCTGTCAAGCGACTCGTCCTGACGCTCCCGCCTGCGACCGCGTGGGCCACGCGCAACCAGACCATCGCCGTCCAAGGCAGCACGGACGGGTCCGGGTTCAGCACACTGGCGGGCGCGGCGTCGTACACCTTCAACCCGTCCTCCGGAAACCAGGCGACGGTCAGCTTCGCAACCGCGGCGAGCGTCCGGTATGTCCGGGTGATCATCAGCGCCAACACCGGCTGGCCCGCCGGCCAGCTCTCGGAGGTGCGCGCCTACGGCGCCTGAACGCCTGGCAGCCGGTAGCTTGGCGGCATGACCGAACCCTTGCGCTGGGGAGTGATCGGCACCGGCTTCATCGCCGAGGTCTTCGCCGCGGACCTTGCCCTCACCGACTCCGGCCGCGTCACCGCCGTCGGCTCACGCCACCTGGAGACCGCGGGCGAATTCGCCGACCGGTTCGACATCCCCAACCGGCACGGCGACTACGAAGCACTGGTGGCCGACCCCGAGGTCGACGCCGTGTATGTCGCGACACCGCACCCGATGCACCACGCCAACACCATGCTCGCGCTGCAAGCGGGCAAGCCCGCGCTGGTCGAGAAGGCGTTCACGATGAACGCCGGTGAGGCCCGCGACCTCGTGCAGACCGCCCGTGGCGCGGGCCTGTTCCTGATGGAAGGCATGTGGACGCGGTTCCTGCCGCATATCGCGGAGATCCGCCGCCTGATCGCCGAAGGCGCGCTGGGCGAGCTGGTCAGTGTCAGCGCCGACCACGGCCAGTGGTTCGCCAAGGACCCCGCCTTCCGGCTGTTCGCGCCCGAACTCGGCGGCGGCGCCCTGCTGGACCTCGGGGTCTACCCGGTGTCGTTCGCCTCGATGATCTTGGGCACACCGGACCGCATCGTGACGCTGATCGACCCCGCGTTCACCGGCGTCGACGGCCAGACGTCGATGCTCCTCGGCCACCCTGGCGGCGCGCAGGCCATCCTGACCTGCACTTCGAGCGCGAAGAGCCCCACCCGCGCGGCCATCGTGGGCACCGATGCCCGGATCGAGATCGACGGCGACTTCTACGCGCCGACGTCGTTCACGCTCATCCCCCGCGACGGTGAGCCGACCCGCTACGAGGAGCCGCGAGTGGGCCACGGCATCCGCTTCGAGGCCGACGAAGTCGCCCGCTGTCTGCGGGAAGGTCTGCTGGAGAGCCCGCTGATGCCGCTCGGCGAGTCCATTTCGATCATGGAGACGATGGACAAGGTCCTCGATCAGGCGTCGTAATAGGTTAGCCTTGCCTGCGTGACACTCTTGACGGAGACCGGGACGCGGCTGCACGCCGAAGGACTCACCCTCGCCTACGACGGCCGGACGGTCGCCGAGGACCTCGGTGTGGTCATTCCGGACCAGTCGTTCACGGTGATCGTCGGGCCGAACGCGTGCGGCAAAACGACGTTGCTGCGCGCGCTCGCGAGGATGCTGAAGCCGCGTCAGGGCTCGGTGTACCTCGACGGCCAGGTGATCAGCTCGTTCGCGGCCAAGGAGGTCGCGCGGCGCCTCGGCCTGCTGCCGCAGAGCTCGATCGCGCCGGACGGCATCACCGTCGCCGACCTCGTCGCGCGCGGCCGCTATCCGCATCAGCGGCTGCTGCGCCAGTGGTCCAAAGAGGACTCCGCGGTCGTCTCGGAGTCGATGCGCGCCACCGGCGTCGACGACCTCGCGGAGCGGCTCGTCGACGAGCTCTCCGGCGGGCAGCAGCAGCGCGTCTGGATGGCCATGGCGCTGGCGCAGGAGACCGACCTGCTGCTGCTCGACGAGCCCACGACCTACCTCGACATCGCGCACCAGATCGACATCCTCGACCTCTGCGCCGAGTTGCACGCGAAGCAGGGCCGCACGCTCGTCGCGGTGCTGCATGACCTGAACCACGCCTCGCGCTACGCGACCCACATGATCGCCATGCGCGACGGCCGGATCATCGCGACCGGACCGCCGGAAGAGGTTGTCACCGCGGAGAACGTCGAAGAGATCTTCGAGCTGCCGTGCCGCGTGATGCCGTGCCCGGAGACCGGCACCCCGCTGGTGATCCCCAAGGCGCGCCGGTCACAGTGAGCCATGCCCGCGGACGTACGCGGGCACCTGCTCCAGGACGACGTGGCGCCCTTCCTCCTCGGCCTCGGCGACCTGTTCGGGCTTGAGTTGCCCGTGCGCCGCGGCGACAACGGCGTCGACCCGTTGGCGCCACGCGGGTTCCCCTTCGATCTGCGCCTGCCGACGGACCTCCGCGGCCAGCTCGGCCAAGCGCAGGGACCAAGCGAAGTCACCGCGATGGGCCGCGATGATCGCCAGCCCTTCTACCGATGGCGGGACATTGTCGGGGTTCGGAGGCTCGGTCGCGAGGGATTCGGCGAACCTGGCCTCGGCGAGGTTGTCGTCGCCCTTGTTCAGCGCGACCAGCCCCGCGGTGTGCAGCAGCGGGGTGAACGGGCCGGACCAGTCCCCGGCGCGCACGAGCGTCAACCCTTCGTTGACCAGCTTCTCGGCCAGATCGTGCTCACCCCACCCCGACGCGGCCCACGCGACGTTGTTCAACGACATCGTCAGCGCGAGTGGCTCGTCAAGGGAGCGAAGGATGTCGAGGCTCTGCAGGTGGCACGCGCGCGACGTCTCCAGGTCGTGCAGGCACCACGCGGTGTGGCCGAGTTTGTCGAGCGCCTTGGCCAGCCGCGCCGGGCGGTCGAGCGTGCGCTCGATCTCGACGGCTTCCTTCGCGCAGCTCAACGCTTCTTCGTAGTCACCGCGCAAAGACGTCGCGCTCGCCAGCGCGGCCAGCAGCAGGCTCGCGTACTCCGGCCGGTCCCGGACGCCGTCGAGCGCGCGGAGCAACAGCCGCTGGCACTCCGCGACCTGGTTGTTGCGGTGCATCCAGGTGACCGCCAGCGCGTAGACGAGCGTCGCGTGCTGCTCGCCCGCGTCGGCCGCGGTCCATTCAATGGCCGCCAACAGGTTGTGCCACTGGGAGTCGAGCTGCGCGGTCACCTCCGGCGGCAGGGTGAACGCGGCGAGATGCGGCTTGATCAGGCTGATCAGCCAGCGCGTCAGCCGTTCCTGCGCCGCGTGAAGCTCGCCCGCTTCGGTCAGCGCCTCGCGCCCGTAAAAGCGGATCGCTTCCAGGAGCCGGAATCTGGCCGGCTGCGGCCCGCCCGCGACCACGACCAGCGACTTCGCCGCCAGTTCGACCAGCACCCGCAGGACCGCGTCGACGGAGGTTTCGCAGACCGCCGCGGCCATGCTCGCCGTGAACGGCCCCGCCAGCACCGAAAGCCGCCGGAACGCGCGCCGCGTGGCGGGGTCGAGCAGTTCGTAGCTCCAGTCGATCGCCGCGTGCAGGCTGCGATGCCGGCTCGACACCGTGTTGTCGCCGACCCACAGCAGATCGAGCCTGCCGTTGAGCCGGGTCAGGATCTCCTCGACGCCGAGCATCCGCACCCAGCGCGCGGCGAGTTCGATGGCGAGCGGCATCCCGTCGAGACGATGGCACAAACTCGCCACGGTGGCGGCGTTCTCGTCGGTCAGCCGGAAAACCGGGTCGACGGCGCGGGCGCGGTCCAGGAAGAGCCGCACGGCGTCCGAACGCGACACCACCGCGCGGCCGTTGTCACGCGGCGGGAGCGGGAGTTCGGTGACCGGGAACGTCTGCTCGCCGCGCAGCCGCAGGGCTTCACGGCTGGTCGCCACCACGGACAACGCCGGGCAGCGGCGCAGCAACGTCACGACCGTGGCCACACAGCCGTCGACAACGTGCTCGCAATTGTCCAGCAGCAGAAGGACTTCGTGTCCCACGAGCGACTCGGCGAGCACTTCGGGCGCGGTCTCGCCCGGCCGCAGCGGGACCCCGAGCGCCCGCGCGACGGCGTGCACGACATGGCCGGGATCGGTGATCTTCGACAGGTCCACGAAGCGGGCGCCGTCGCGGTGTGCCTGCTGCGCGCGGGTGGTCACCTCCAGCGCGAGCCGGGTCTTCCCCGAACCCGCCGGGCCGACCAGCGTGATCAGCCGGCGGCGCGTGACCAGCTCGGCGAGCGCGGCGAGTTCCCGTTTCCGGCCGATGAAGGAGTCCGGGTTGGTGACGACGTCGTCGGCCACTTCGATCGACCAGACCACGGGTTTCCCCGCCGCGCGGCGGCGGTATGCCAGCTGGCGGCAGCGGTTCGAGCAGTAGAGCGCCGGTCGGCCCGCCTTGCCCGGCGCTCGCCGGGACTCCAGTTCCTTGCCGCAGGCCACACACTGGGGACCACCTGACATGCCGCGACGCTACCGACCTGCCCTCCCTCGCGCCAGCCTGGGTAGGTTGACAAACGGAGGTGCCATGACACAGGAAATCTGGACCGGGGTGGACGAATACCTCGGCGATGTTCTCGTCCGGTCCGACCCGGCGCTCGACAGTGCCCGCGCGGCGTCGAAGGCGGCCGGGCTGCCGGAGATCGCCGTCGCGCCGAACCAAGGAAAGCTGCTCAACCTGCTGGCCCGCCTCAGCGGCGCGCGCTCGATCCTCGAGATCGGCACGCTGGGCGGGTACAGCACGATCTGGCTGGCCCGCGCGCTGCCCGAGGGCGGCAGGCTGCTCAGTCTGGAGGCCGACCCGAAGCACGCCGACGTCGCCCGCGCGAACATCAAGGCCGCCGGGCTGGCCGACGTCGTCGAGGTCCGGCTGGGCGCGGCCCTCGACACGCTGCCGGACGTCGAAGGCCCGTTCGACCTCATTTTCGTGGACGCCGACAAGCCGAACGTCCCGCACTATTTCGAGGCGGCACTGAAGCTTTCGCGGCCGGGCACGCTGATCATCATCGACAACGTGATCCGCCGCGGCGCGGTGGCGGACCCGTCGAGCACGGACCCGGCGATCGTCGGCATCCGGCGGATGCACGAGCTGATCGCCGCCGAACCCCGTGTCGACGCGACCGCCCTGCAGACCGTGGGCGCCAAGGGCCACGACGGCCTCACCTTCGCGCTTGTGGTCGCCTAGGTCGTGAGTGTTTCGCGGGGTTCTAACCCCGCGAAACACTCACGACCCGCTCAGAACCCGCGTACAGGCAGGGAAGCGTGGTAGGCGCCCATGAACGCCCGCCAGATGTCGGCGGGCACGGTTTTCCCGGTCACCCGCGCGTTCGCGGAGTCGCGCATCCGGCGTTCCTCGTCCGCCCCGACCCAGACCGACGTCACGAGCTGGGGTGTGTAGCCGATCGTCCAGGCGCTGGCGTTGTCGCCGGTCTCGGTGAACCGGTACGAGCCGGCCATCACCGCCGACGGGCGGCCGTCCGGGAGCCCCAGCTCCCGCTGGGTCAGGACTTTGTTGACCCCGTCGGCGATCGCGTGGCTCTCGTCGGCCCCGCCGAAGGCGGGCACCCGCGTCTGCGGGTGCTCCCAGATGACGTCGCCGTGCTCGTCCCGGATCTTGGCCACGAAGTACGGCGTGACCCGCATGCCCTGGTCGGCGAAGGTCGCGTAGCCGGTCGCCAGGTCCAAGGGGCGCAACGGATAGCGCCCGCCCGCGATGCCCCCGCCGATGGTGATGCCGTCCGGCTCGCGCAGCGTCGGCTTGCCGTCGAGCTGTTCGGGGATGCCCGCGTCCCGCGCCGCTTTGCTGACCGCGTCCACCCCGAACTTCTCCGTCATCGCCACGAACGGCGTGTCCACCGGGCCCTGAACGGACTCCGCCACCGAGCAGTCGACGTCGCTCGTGCAGTCGACTTCGTTCTTGAAGGTCTGGCCGCCGTACTCGGTCTTGAACGGCGCGGGGTACGTCGCGTCGACACCGGCGCCCTGCCGCAGCCCGGCCGCCACGATGAACGGCGCGAAAGCGGACCCGGCCGGGTAAGGCGTCGACGCGTAATCGTGTGTGTTCCACTTTCCGCCCTGGTACGCCCGGACGGCGCCGGTCGACGGTTCGAGCGCCACCAGTGATGAGCGGAAGTACTCGGGTTCCTTGGCCAGGCGGTCGTTAACCACCTTCTCGGCATTTTGCTGAGCGATTTTGTCGATGGTCGTCTCGACGGTCATCGAACCCTGTTGGAGCCTGCCGAGCGGGAAGCCAGCCTGTTCCAGTTCGGCCAGCACCTGCTGCTTGACGTGGTACTCGCTGTAGCTCAAGCGGCCGGCGCGGGTCTCGGACGGCGGAAGGATGGCGTCACCGGGGTATTTCATCTGCGCGGCTTCGTCTTTCGAGACGTAACCGCGGGAAACCAGCTTGTCCTTCACGTACTGCCAGCGCTTGGCCGCGTGCTCCGCGCCGGCCGCGGCCGGATCGTGGCCCGACGGCGACTGGATCATGCCCGCGAGGAACGCCGCCTCGCTCCAGGTGAGGCTGTTGTCGAGCTTGCGGCCGAAGAACGCCTGCATCGCCGACGCCGGGCCGGAAGTGGTGCGGCCGAAGGAGATGATGTTGATGTAGCTCTCGAAGATCTGTTCCTTGCTTTGCTGCTGCGTGATCTTCGTGGACAGCACGAGTTCCCGGAACTTCCGCATCGCGCTCGCGTCGTCGTTGCCGGTCGAGTTCTTGATGTACTGCTGGGTGAGGCCCGAGCCGCCGCCGAACCCGGTGACCGCGGCCCTGATGATGCTCAGCGGGTCGAAGCCTTCGTTGTCCCAGAACGTCGGGTCCTCCACCGCGATGATGGAATCGCGGAGCTTCTCCGGTATCCGGTCGTACGGCACGTAAGTGCGGTCGCCGTCGGCGGGCACGATCTTCAACAGCTCACTGCCGTCGGAGAACTTGAGGTCGACGGTCTTGTCCAGCCCCGCCAGCACGTCCTGCGGGCTGCGGACGTCGAGCACGAAATACGCGATGGCGAAAGCGGTGAGCGGACCGACGATCACGATGGTGAGCACGGTGTAGCAGATGCGCCGGACGCGACGCCAGATCCTGCGTCTGCCAGTGACATTCGTGGCGTCAGTGTCCATCTCTTCGGAGGCAGTAGCACCGGAGTTCTCCACGACCACTAAGACGTCCGGCGGCGTGAAAAGTTGATCGATTCGGTGCGGAAACTTTTCCGGATCGAGATCAGCTGAGAAAAGCGCGAAGCAGCGAAGCGGTGCCCTCGATGTGTTCGGCCATCGCGCGCCGGGCCGCGGCGGGATCACCGGCGAGGATGGCGTCGACGATCGCCTCGTGCTGGGTGTTGGAGTGGTCCAGGTTCGGCTCCAGCAGCGGGATGTCGTCGAGCAGCTGGTTGACGCGGGTGCGGACGTCGGCCATCGCGGTGGTGAGCGAGCCCGACGCGGTGACCTCGGCGATGGCCAGGTGCAGGCGCGAGTCCTTACGCCGGTAGTCCGTGAGGTCCGCCGTCGAGGCCTCGGCGAGCGTGCCGGTCAGGTGCTGCCTGTCCGCGGGGGTCAGCGACCGGGCCGCGGCCATCTCGGCGGCACCGGTCTCCAGGACGTGCCGCAGGCACAACGCGTCTTCGAGCGCGGCGGCGTCGATCTCCCGGCTGGGGTACTCGGGCGCGGGCAGGCTCTCGTTGACAAACGTGCCGCCGTACCGCCCGCGGCGTGACTCGACGTAGCCGGCGTCCGCCAACGCGCGGATCGCTTCACGCAACGTCACCCGGCTGATGCCCAGCCGCTCCGAAAGCTCACGCTCCGGCGGCAGCCGTTCCCCCGCGCTGACCACACCGAGGCGGATCGACTGCAGCAGCCGCTCGACGGTCTCCTCGAACGCGTTCCCCGCCCGCACCGGCCGGAACAGCGCGTCACCGGCGCTGGCCACGGACGAGGCATCGGGATGGGCGGTCACGCTCCGAGTCTATGGGCAGCGGAATCCCGCGGGGGCCGAACGGGCCGTCTCAGCACTCGATGACGTTGACCGCGAGCCCGCCGCGTGAGGTCTCCTTGTACTTGACGCTCATGTCGGCGCCGGTCTCCCGCATCGTCTTGATGGCCTTGTCCAGGGTGACGATGTGGCTGCCGTCTCCGCGCATCGCCATCCGCGCGGCGTGGATCGCCTTCGACGCGCCGACGGCGTTGCGCTCGATGCAGGGGATCTGCACGAGCCCGCCGACCGGGTCGCAGGTCAGGCCGAGGTGGTGCTCGACACCGATCTCCGCGGCGTTCTCGACCTGCTCGGGTGAGCCGCCGAGGAGTTCGGTGAGCCCGGCGGCGGCCATCGCGCAGGCCGAGCCGACCTCGCCCTGGCAGCCCACTTCGGCGCCGGAGATCGAGCCGGTCTGCTTCAGGATCGAACCGAGGGCGCCCGCGGTGAGCAGGAAGGTCACCACGCCGTCGTCGTCCGCGCCGCGCATGAACCGCTGGTAGTAGTGCAGGACCGCGGGGATGATCCCGGCGGCGCCGTTGGTGGGCGCGGTGACGACCCGGCCGCCGGCGGCGTTCTCCTCGTTGACCGCGAGGGCGTAAAGGCTGACCCAGTCCATCGCGTACAGCGGGTCGCCGACACCGTCCTCCGCGAGCAGTTTCTCGTGCAGGGACCGCGCCCGCCGCGGCACTTTCAGGCCACCGGGCAGCACGCCCGAATGCTCACAACCGTTGTGGACACACTCGATCATCACCTGCCAGATCGCCAGCAGCCCGGACTTGACCTCGTCGCGAGTACGCCACGAAAGCTCGTTGAGCATCATGATCTCGCTGATCGGCAAGCCCGTCCGCGCGCAGTGCGCGAGCAGGTCGGCACCGGTCCGGAACGGGTACGGCAGCGGCGTGCTGTCCTCGACGATGGCGGGTTCGTTCTCGTACGTTTCGTCGCGGACGAACCCACCACCGACCGAGTAGTACGTCCGCTCGCGCACCACCGCGCCCGACTCGTCGTACGCGCGGAACGTCATGCCGTTCGGATGCGCGGGCAGCGACTTCCGCCGGTGCATCGTGAGGTCGGTGTCCTCGTCGAAACCGACCTCGTGCTCCCCGCGCAGGCACAATCGCTTGGATTCGCGGATTACCGCGACCTTCTCCGCCACGGAATCGGTGTCGATCGACTCCGGTCGCTCGCCGGAGAGCCCCAGCAGCACGGCCTTGTCGCTGCCGTGCCCGTGCCCGGTCGCGCCGAGCGAGCCGAACAGCTCGGCGCGAATCCGGGCGGTGGTGGCCAAAGCGCCTTCGTCGGCGAGCCCATCTACGAACGTTCGCGCGGCCCGCATCGGCCCGACGGTGTGCGAACTGGACGGGCCGATGCCGATGGAGAACAGGTCGAAGACGCTGATGGCCATGGCCGCTACCTGGCCATTCTCGCCAGGACGGAGCTGGCTTCCTGGGCGGCGGCGCCGTCGACGACCAGGTGCGACAGGTTCTCCGGCAGCGTCTCGCCACGGTGAGCCTTCGTCTGCGCATACAACCGTCCCGCCCGATACGACGAGCGGACCAACGGACCCGCCATCACCCCAGCAAAACCCATCACCTCGGCAGCTTGGGAATGTTCAACGAACTCCTCGGGCTTCACCCACCGGTCGACGGGGTGATGCCGCGGTGAAGGGCGCAGATACTGGGTGATCGTCAAGATCTCGCAGCCCGCGTCGACGAGGTCCCGCATGGCTGGGGCGACCTCGTCGGGGGTTTCGCCCATACCCAGGATCAGATTC
>Ga0247768_1000592_pt1 | contig 13126 bp, 11 predicted proteins | sample UWRJL016104C6_FD_179944 | JGI IMG/M metagenome (GOLD analysis project Ga0247768, IMG submission 179944) | Plant litter microbial communities from Arlington Agricultural Research Station in Wisconsin, United States - UWRJ-L016-104C-6 | ecosystem: Environmental > Terrestrial > Plant litter >... | reverse complement strand
ATAAGAACACTTTTACTTGACTCCCCTTCTGTTCAACTTGTTTCCGATTTTATCCTTCTCAATGTCAGGTGAAGTGCTATCAAAACCAAATGTACGCGATAAGCATCAAGAAGGACTCTTAAACCACCACTGCTCTCTAATTGCGCGAAAGCTTCAGCTTTCTCAAACTCCACTGGTCCAGATATGCGCAGGACTTCCACCAGGGGAAGATGCAGGTGGATGAGACCTAACACAAGTCATGTGATTATACGCAAAAGTTAAGCGAGGTTTTGGATTTCCGCGGTTTTAGGCGCTCATCTTTATCACATCAATTCTTTTGATTGCTTTCTAGACAGGTAGCACATCCGTCGCCATCCTTTACCATGTTGGAGTATCTCAGAATCATGGGGCCCGTCATCCAGGGCAGTTGCAACAACCCTAGATTCCTGAAATGCCGTCTTCAACTGCCATCACATCTCGGTTATGTATAGAGAGGCCCCGCCCTTGTGACCCCTGACCTTGGATGGGATCTTCATGCTGGTCATACCCCGGGAATGCGAGGCGGAAGTCGACCCGAGATCAAAAACCCGGTTCTCCTCAATTATAGGACCAATAACCAGAGTACCCCTGGTTGGGTCCCTGCAAGATATTGGCCACTGAGGTACACAGATTGCACTTCATCTATTCGATTGTGCTTCTAACCCGAATTCCACCAGTCGATCGTCATTCCTAGTCATTATGAAACTCATGATCCAGCCTTAGGCAACGCCTGACGAACAACATTTCCAAATTATGTCGAGTCGAAATAAGGTTCTCGGATATCATCAGAAATCGATCCCTTTGGTGGACTAGAATCGGAAGTGTTTCCGGCTTTCCCAGCTCTACTCTCTATCAACGTCCCAACAAGGTCTTGTTGAGCGTTCTTTTCAATGAATAGATAGAGACGCTATCAAATATCTTGAGTAAATGCTAAACTCACTTTCTTGGTGTCTGATTGAGGGGTAACATTCCGTCCGGAGAGAACCTCATTAATTTCGGACTCCTCACCACCAAGGTAAGTCGTAAGTGATCGACTCAAACTAAATAAAGGCACTTCCAGTGGATGCATGAAGTACTCCCATTGAATTATCTTGTTCCTTCACCATCATGTTATCGACGATTGTACTTACGACACTTGCCGCTCTGCTACCTGCTGCACATGGTGCAATTGGTCCCGACTGCGTAAATGGTCCGTTGAAGTCCAATAAGATCTGTGATGTGAACGCACATCCCGCAGAACGCGCGGCTGCGCTTGTTTCAGCAATGCGCCCGGAGGAGAAGCTTGCGAACCTGGTCAGGTGAGTGTCTAAGAATACCCGATCCCATGACCCAATATTCCCAACATAACCTTCTCTTCTCGATACTACCATGGGGGAGTGTTTTACGTACACTAAACTCACTTTTGTTCTTTCCTCACATGCGTTGTGTCTACCGCAAGAGAAATAATGTGCCGTTATTCGTAATTGATTTCCTGTAGCAAATCCCCAGGTGTGCAACGTCTTGGGCTTCCAGCCTACAACTGGTGGGGTGAAGCCCTCCACGGAGTAGCTGGAGCTCCAGGCATCGACTTCTCTGGCGATTTCAAGACTGCCACGTCTTTCCCAATGCCACTGTTGGTATCGGCGGCCTTCGACGACGAACTTGTATACAAAATTGCAACGGTGATTGGGACCGAAGCAAGGGCATTCGGTAATGGTGGAAAAGCTCCCCTCGATTTTTGGACGCCGAACATAAACCCTTTCAAAGACCCCCGCTGGGGACGTGGTTCAGAAACCCCTGGTGAAGACACACTCCGCCTCAAAGGCTATGTGAAGAGCCTTATTTCGGGCCTCGAGGGGGCTGATCCGAAAGAGCGACGAATTATCGCGACGTGCAAACACTATGCTGCCAACGACCTGGAAGATTGGAAGGGCACCACAAGACACAACTTCGACGCTAAAATAACGCAACAAGATCTGGCCGAATACTACCTCCAACCTTTCCAGCAATGCGCAAGAGATTCCAAAGTCGGATCGTTCATGTGCTCGTACAACAGCGTTAACGGCGTTCCTGCGTGCGCAAATACTTTCCTAATGGGAAAGATACTACGGGAGCATTGGAAATGGACGGATGACGACAATTACATCACCAGCGACTGTGAAGCAGTCTTAGACGTATCTTTGAATCATCGCTATGCGCCTTCCAATGCTGCAGGCACCGCGCTTACATTCAACTCTGGTATGGATAGCAGCTGTGAATACTCTGGATCTTCTGATATCCCTGGAGCTTGGAAAAGTGGAGCATTGAATGAGACGACTGTTGACAGGGCCCTAAAACGTCTATACCGGGGACTCGTCCGTGCAGGCTACTTCGATGGTTCCAAGGCGGTCTATGCTCAGCTGGGAGCGAAAGATGTCAACACAAAGGAAGCACAGCAACTTGTGCGTCAAGCCGCCTCGGACGGCATGGTCATGTTGAAGAATGATAAAACACTGCCACTTCCACTCAAGCAGGGCACAAAGGTTGCCTTGGTAGGATTCTGGGCGAACGATACTAGCAAACTTCGAGGTGGCTATAGTGGCCCACCCCCATTTCTACACTCTCCGGTGTATGCTGCTCAGCAGCTGGGTCTTTCAGTCAAGACCAGCTCAGGACCTATTTTGCAAAGCAATACGGCAACCGACAATTGGACGACTCGTGCGATTGAAGCGGCAAAGAGCTCGGATTACATTCTTTATTTTGGAGGGCAAGATACTTCAGCTGCTGCTGAGGGGTTAGATAGACTTGCGCTATCGTGGCCAGAAGCTCAGGTTACGCTTATCAACAAGTTGAGCAGCTTAGGGAAGCCGCTCGTTGTCATCCAGATGGGCGACATGTTGGATAACACTCCTCTGCTCACCAATAAGGGCGTCAACTCTATCCTTTGGGCGAGTTGGCCCGGCCAGGACGGAGGCTCTGCGGTCATGGACATTATTTCCGGGGCGAAAAGTGTTGCAGGACGACTACCACTCACGCAGTACCCAGCTAACTACACCGCACTGCCAATGACGGACATGAACTTGAGACCGGGAGGATCGAATCCTGGTCGCACTTATAGATGGTATCCTACACCGGTCCAGTCGTTTGGTTACGGCCTGCACTTCACAACTTTCAATGCGTCTTTCGACTCATTCGCACCAAGTCTATCTATCCAGGATTTGTTAGATAAGTGCTCTAACGAGTTCCCGGATACCTGTCCACTTCCAGCGCTCAGTGTCAAGGTCCATAATACAGGAAACAAAACTTCCGATTTTGTGGTTTTGACTTTCATCAAGAGCACAAATGGCCCCAAACCTTTCCCGATAAAAACACTGGCTGCTTACAGTCGGGTCCGCAATGTAGCACCTGGTGATGTGGCAAATATTTCACTGGAATGGGCGCTAGGAAATGTGGCACGCCATGATGAACATGGGAATACGGTGATATACCCTGGGGACTACGAACTCTTGCTGGATGAGCCCACGCAAGCCACGTTGAAGTTCACCCTAAGCGGAAAAGAAACCGTTTTGGACAAGTGGCCAACGCCGCCAGCATGAATTATGCGATGGGCTGACAGGCATTGAAGCACATAGGTTAGCACTTTACTAGTGCTGCCGATTAAACTGTACACAGTCGCGCTGTTATCGGCATTTGACAAGAAACCACAAATTGCTCTGCAGAACCCCATAGGGCGATTAGTCTTGAGACATGTAGTTGCAGCAATCACAAAAAAGATATTATGAAACATTTGAAATATCGATGCATATTGCACTTGTCATCAATCGGTGTGTGAATTTTTCCTATCTATCCTCTGTCATCAAAGATAGGGACCATGACCCCGAATGCCACACCCAGGCGTCCCAGAATCGATAAATGCATTCGGAAGCTATGGGACCATACTTGGAACACCGAGGAGCATTCAACCGCAAAAATTTACTAAAACTGAGTGAAGAACTTCCAAACATCTCCCGGGGTAAAACTGTTTGGCCCAGCATCAGCCCCATTATCACCAGGCAACGCGACGTGATCCGCATCGAAAGCTGTCCATTGCACCGGATAGCTAGAATTGCAACCCTGATAGACATTCACAATATGCTGTCTGCTGTTGGAAGCCGGTTCCCTCGCCTGCATACTCTGACATCCGTTGTTCTTAACGAAACGATCGCGAACTTGTCTGCCCATGGAAATTTGAAGAACGCTATCACGCACTCCATGTTGACCATAGAAAGCGATTGGGTCGTTACCGCCGGAGCACCCAGAAAGTAAGGCCCCTGAGAGCACGGCGATTGCACGGAAGTCTTTCGCACGACTGCAAGCTAAGCTATAGCTCATTGCACCGCCATAGGAGAATCCAAGAGAGAAGCGGAGCTTCTCATTAACGCAAAGGTCGTTTTCAATCTGCTGGCGGATTGTGTCAATAAGGGTTATATCCTCGCCTCCCTGGTTGGCCCAGCCTTTGTTCAGTCCGTCCGGCGCAACGAAAATGGCGCTGTTCTTCGCGAGAGCCTTGAGTCCGTAGTATGGAGCCGATCCACCATCAACGGATGTCATGTCTCCATCACGCCAATGGAGGCCGAAAATCAAGCGGTATGGTTGGGTGTTGTTGTACCCGTCGGGGATGCGAAGGATATAGCGTCGCTGTTTGCCATTGACCGTGACCGTTTTCGTACCACTGGTCAGACTAGGTGTCTTCCCGCAGCCCGCAGTGGCGGCGTGAACGCTGTTGAAGATGCTGAGAAGGAGCAAGGCACCACACGCCAATAAGGGAGTAGTCAGGAACATCTTGTTGAGCTTTCAAAAGGCTCGATCAAGTTCGTGCAGCAAAAAAATGATCAAGTAGCAATGATATAGCAAAGATAAGCTCGAAGTCCCAGTTTGGCTATGGCCTGAAGGGAGAAGATATATGGACATCATTTTGGCCTCAAGGCCATCCATCCATGGGTTCGCGGTGATGATCACGTGATTCACAGTGAATCACTTCTCTCCTAGATTTTCTACTAGGTACTATGCAAACTCATGGAAAAATCTATCTAGCCGACTTGATTCCAAGTGCCGGGTGTCGTTTCATGTTTTATGGGGTAACCTGTCAATGAACCACGGCAAATGCAGATTTCAATTGTCATTGCTGGTGGTCTTGCGGTCTCCCAGTTGCTCGCTTAGCCGACTCGTTCTTCAAGTATATAATGCCAAGTAGTATTTATTCTGCTGTGGATGGATCAAATGCCGACATTCTCTGCCGAAAACATGAGCACTGCACCTCATGGTAGGCTTAGCTCGAGAAACCGTGCACAACAACACCTTGGCGAAATTCACAAAGATTTCATCCACCGGTTCTTCTTGTTTTCAAAACTGCAAATACGGACGACCTGTTGTTTATTAAAATATATGATTTGGCTGAAGACTACAGCGGGGGGCGCGGTGACCTTGGCGCCCGTTGCTAAGAGATATCTGTACTTGGCGATTAGACCTTCCCAGGTCCTGCCTGCAATCATGCATGACATTTCTGTTTAGCGAACCTGCGGGGTTGGTTCCTAATAGCGAAGGAGGTTGCTTGTGCCCATTCTATAGTTCCAGGGTTGCGGCTCCATCCGGCACCAATCTACAGAAATCATTTGTTGATCACTTGAGTCGTTCCCCGTAAGAAGACTCGATGACGCGGTTACGCATATCGCTGCACTTTCATACAGCATACAGGCGGAGTTCTCATTGCCGATATTTATTGCCGGTCATTGTTGAAGAAGCAAAAGCATGAGGTCCCTTGGCTTCGACGGCCCGAGTGGCCGGCAGCACGGGGACCCGGATTTGTAACAATCACTTGGGCCGATGCAGGAAACCAATTGACTGGTTGGGGATAGGTCTGGATAAAAAGATATTTTGATACTACGCATACCAACGAGAACCAAAGGGCAATACTCTTACGTCCATGAACAATTCTTGTTTGAACCGGCATGAAGCCTGTTGACAACCTTAGAGCACGAATTGACCGGCTTGACTGATAGATGAACGTATTTGTTGGCTTAGACTTCGAAACGACGAACCTTTCGGTCAAGAGTGACTATCTCGCTTGTTTGCAGTCTTCGCTTGGGTGCTTCGGTCTTGATTTCTCCTTACCACTAGTTTGACAAAGTGGAATTCCTTCAAGGTTCATGTCGATGGATACGAATGCTTTGCAGGATGATCGGAGCTCTGGATGCGATATAATGAGCTGACAGATTACTCGAAAGACAGTTAGGGTATATTGTGTCCCTTCATGGCCCATAGCAGAGATCAAGCCATTAAAGGACCGCATTGCAGATCATAGCCTCGGCATCATAGGCACTGCCAGTGCCTCAATGCCGCCTTCACTGCTCGAGAGGGCATCAGAATGTTAACAAACACAACTGTCAACCAGCCTGTAAGCAACGCATCCTCTGTGAGTTATGCTCGTACCGAAAGTCTTCCTTACAATTCGCTGCTTGCAGCATGGAACGATTTGAGATCTACGAACCACACTACGCCCATATATCGGTCAGACAACATCAGAGAGACGAGGCACCCTCGGGGAAGTTGCAGATTGGATAACGCAGGAAGGCGCTTGGTACAGCCTCATCTGCTACATTTACATGAAGCCTGTGGAGATAAGGAAGGGGACGTACTTTTACTATCGGTGAATGTCGTTGACAACCGGCGCACGAATATCGAGGTTTATGCGTCCTGGCCCCAAGGGAAAACCTTCCGATTTGTAAGTCGCGTTGCGGAAGGCGGTCGTGCGAATACTACGAACGGTACCATACCGGTATGAGAGCCGTTTCGGCTTCGACAGTGAGTTATCTGAAACTTTGAGAGATACGATACTGAACGCGATCAGTGATGAAAGGCTCACTGTGTACTATTCTAATCAACGTAACCACAAGCAGGGACAAGAGTTCATCCACCAAACTACTGAAGACAACTTTGAGAGTTGGGAAACTCCTGTTGATATTGTCGCATCGGCAAAATATGAAGACTGTCCTGGTATGTTTGCCATCACTGAGGTCCTTTCCTACTTTAACCACTTCACTCGATCAGTAGTACTTAAGTAGTACTTATGCCCACATCAGCTTCCGAACAGCCAATATTTCATGATGTTCGAGTACGCGAATCTTGTGAATCAGACAACAGGCGACTACAAATATTCAATATACTAAAAACTCTCCGTCGACGCGGAGAACGGCAATAAAGAACCATAGCACCAGCTCGTTGTGGATTTTGGTACCTAACCGGATGGTGGACCTTACGCGATCTGGTCACCTGTTGGCGGTTCAAACGGTACGATTGTAGTTTCTAACTCGAGGAACAATTGAGTGTGGATCAATCAAGCACTTGGAGAAGGTATGTGGTACGAATTTCGACATCTCATGGTCGAGCTCATTCTAGAGAGGTCCGCGTTCGTAAGTTCTTCTCGAATATTCTTGTTGAACAATGCTGATAACCTGAAGCAAATAATGACGGTACGAAGATACGAATTGCAGGGGGCGCTGAGTATGATGCACCGCCACCGGCGAGCGTATAGGTATCCCTGATGGATTTGGAGAACATACTTGAAGGGTGAAACAAATTCGGATATGGGCTAGGGAAAATTTCCCTGCTGCTGAAGCTGGCCCTGGCGATGCCACATGGCTTCGGGGGAAAATGTTAGCGTCATTGGGGAGCACTGCATCAATTTGAATTCACGGTATATGATATCGAGGTGTCATAGAGCCTCTAGGTCAACCTCGTGATGGTATAATGATGCCCGTCCCTTCAATTCCACATTGTGAGGGGTGATCATCCTCACCATGTATCGTACTCCCCCTCTCTTCCCCCGCTTGCGAACGCGATCTGACTTTGTATATAGTCAAGAGATTATTGTTGTTGGGATGTTTGATGTTAAAAAGCGGAATTCGTGGGTGCTTATGTTGAGCAGTAGGGGATGCATACGTGGGCAAGTGTGCGGATCTCGGGGAGTCGGGAATGACACATATCATGTGACATATGCTAATATAGGTCACGAGTGCATGTGAAACCTTGGGAACGGCCCCGGGGGTAACTAGGTATCCACTCACCGATCTACAGTATTCCTAGTTCCGTTTCCACAATGTGCTTCCTCTAACATTATTTTTCGAAAAGGTCAATAGGAAGTCAAAACATCGACATCGCCGACTTTCCAGCTTCAGTTATACTAAAAAAGCCTTAGAAACGCCCAGGTCCCGAGGGCACTGTAACAGCACGTGCAACGCCTATCCCGGCTAAATTTAGGGCGTTTTACAACACAGACCCTGAACCGGTAAAAAAATAGATTGAAATTCTCCCGATTGAAGCTGCCGACCACTGCATTCTGGGGTTAACGTACCGAATCACGCTTCCGGAAGCAAAGAGAAATAAAGATCAATAAGCTATCCCCTCAGCTGTTAGTGACTTCATCGTTCTTTTACTTTCATCGACTTCCTGAAAGCCGATTTCAAGAGCCTCTGTGTGAAAATCGCTTTGGTTGGTTGTTTTCGAATGGTATCTAGCACTTAACCGGGGACACGCCGGTCCGTTTACCGCATCCGTCCCCTTTTCCATTTCCATCCAAAGAGCCTTCGATCTATTTCCTGGAGTTTATGCTCCCCGGAATACCAGGGTGTTTATGTGTGGCATGGCCTCTCTTGGATCATCTAGTCGTCGCGATTCAACATATAAAAGCGCGTGCCGGAGTAAGAAAAGGATGTATCAGCTCAAGCAACCTCCTCGTACATCGACAGAACAATTCAGCTATTCGGCACCAACATGAAGACTTTCACAACTGCTCTGGGTCTGTTGGCCCTGGCCAATTCCGCCTTCGGAGCTCTTCAACAGGTTACGGGTTTTGGAACCAATCCCACCAACCTTCAAATGTACATCTCAGTCCCCAGCAAATTGGCCACAAACCCAGCTATTATCGTTGCGGTAAGTCGGCGCCAATGATAAATCGGAGAGGAAGTACTAATCAAGGCCTTCAGCTCCACCCATGTGGCGGAACAGCTTCACAATGGTACAGCGGTACCAAGCTTCCTGCGCAATCGGAAAGCCTGGGCTTCATTCTCATTTACCCTCAAACCAATAAGTACAGCAATTGTTGGGACGTGAACAATGCTGGTTCTTTGACCCACGGTGGAAACGGCGATGCACTTGGAATAGTCAGTATGGTCAACTACACGCTTCAAAAGTACAACGGCGACAAGGCCAAGGTGTTTGTTATGGGCGGTTCATCTGGCGCAATGATGTCCAATGTTATGGTGGGATCATACCCGGACGTTTTCGAGGCTGGAGCAGCCTATTCTGGAACAGCCTTTGCTTGCTTTGCTGGCTCAAAGTCCGATCCTACGCCCTTTGGTGCCAACCAGACTTGCGCACAAGGCCTCACACGTACTCCGCAAGAGTGGGCCAATTTTGTTACCAATGCGTACCCTGGTTATACTGGCAAGCGACCCAGGTTCTTGGTTGCTCACGGTCTTGCCGATACGTTGGTCCGTCCACAATGCGGTTATGAGCAATTGAAACAGTGGTCCGCTGTACTGGGCGTCACGAATACGCAGAATCAAACTGGAAGCCAGGTGGACCAGGGTTCACAGTACACGAAGATTATTTACGGAGACGGCACAAAACTAGTTGGTTATTTTGGACAGGGGGTTGGTCATATTGCCCCTGTTGTTGAATCCGTTCTGCTCAAGTTCTTTGGACTGACCGCGAAATAAACACATGTCGGATTAGCAAAATATCTCCGCGGTAGGAAGGTGGAATTCAGTATTTAGTATGGATTTCTAGATAAAACGAAAATCTACCGTTATAGGATGTCGCTTGTCCGCTCAATCTTTGTTCACCCATCATGAAAGATATCTCTCGTCATAGGATGGTAGTTTTAGGTCTTCAATCACGTAGACATGCATCCTTCAAACTTCATGATCATAGACCTATTCGTGGACTCGATGGACTAGTTCTCCGCCTCGTTGTGGAAAGAGATCCGACTTTACTTCCTCGAATAGTCTTTCCAGCCTCGGAATAACACTTATTACACATCATCATCATGTGCCAATCTCACGAGGCCTTTGCCGCCTCATCAATTTTCAACATTATGAGACCATATATTTTCCGAATCTTCAGGGGATAGGGAGTGAAAAGAGTTCCTGTTAGTCTCATAAGTCGGCTCCTGAGACCCATATTCTTTCCTCCTAATCACCTAAGATATAGGAGAATAAAATCAATATAGATCCGGAAGTAACTTGTACAGATATAAATTTTCATCCTTGTTGCTTACGGTATCATTTAAGCATTATAATACCTACGCAAGCCAAGGAGATTTTTTGAGCGCAGTAACTGATATGCCTCATTTGGCGCAGTTTCCTCCATATATATATCAATTTACTTTCCTCACCTCGGATTCAGACTCGGGTTTCTGTCATTCCTCAATTTCTTCCACAACGCTACCAGAACAAAACCCTTCATAGAGTCTATACCACCCGCGGGGCTGAACAAAGGGTGGGTCTCGAGGAGCTCCCGACCCTCTGTTACGTGTCTGATTCAGCTATTATGTAAATCATGTCCGTTTCGCCGAGATCTTAGCCGCATATGTAGAAATCGGTATGAGACCGGATCCTTAGCAAACTGTACCGCTTATAGATCAGTGTTTATGGCCTCAATCTCGGCGAAATTGATGTATGGTCCGCCGGCAAAGATTCTGACCTCGATGGTTAGCCATTACGAAATTAGTAATCCCGAAAAGGGGAAAGGTAGGACGTGATACGAAAAGCGGCTGGAAATGCATTATAATTCTGGTGACATATGCTGCTTATGCAATCAGAATTCCACCAACTTAATGCTGCGTGCTATATAGCTGCTTGGGTTGTTTTATCAAAAACATTGTGATTTCGGCCGGCACGCCCATTTGCAATTATTTACACTCATTCCAGTGAAACCAAAACTTAGAGGCAGTGGCGGTAACACTGTGATTCTGGCCGACCACATTATGACCCAGGGCTGCGAAAGCATGGTCAGATTTATCCCGTGAGAGCTTTCCGATAGTCGTAAAGTGCCAAATGGGTGGATACAAGGTTGGAAAAAGGTGGGAACTCCATTAGCTTTTGCGCCTGGCGGTCCTCCTGGACTTTCAGTTCCACGTCTCTTTGTTTTTCCATCTCTTCAATGACGGAACAGTGGAACATCCAGGGATTATGTCGTGGTGTGCGCTTTGAATCTTTGAGTTTTGTCCATAAGGACTTATAGCTTAGGTAAGGAAGACTGAGTGCATAAAATCCTGAATTGCCTTAAAGTTCACATAAAGTTCATCTCGTGTCTGTAGAGGTTGGCGGATGACTTCAGGGAATCTTTACCTTCGCCGTACCCGAGAACGAATCTTGTCATACTTTCTGCGTGCACCCGGCGACCATAGTCGCCATTTTGACTGATGGATTTTGTGTAGCTGCCTTTCGATTGGCAAGTCTGCTCTAGCAGCTAATGAATTACATGGGACGAATCAAGATGGCCTTCTATTAAATAGACTTGTGACAAACAATCAAGATACTGTGATGCAGAGCTGTTCATGAATCAGTGTAAAACCTCTGGATTTGAATCCATGAAACTTTGTATGGGATGGCGGTCGTCCGTAGGTCAGCCTGCCTGCCATTTTGTATGGAGTTTTAACCACCTTACTGCGCGCCGGCATAACCTTCTTTTAATATAGAGGCTTTGTGGACATATATATCCGCGTCCGCGTTAATGTTGTATCATGGGAAGCCTAATTATGACGCATCCTTTTAGTGAGGGCCCACTGAGGGGGATCTTAGCATCTTAGCCACGTAACTACATGTTAACGCCAACAAGACCCTGATAAAACTAGCCAATAGAACTCGTTATATTGTCAGCTAGGTAGGTCAATATCGCGACGGAGGTCGTTTATGTTGACCTGGCAGAGGCGTCGAACGGCGATGGATTTGACCGATTCAGAAATCCCCCGGATCTATGAACATCTCTGCTGCGATGGACTCTTTTCAATAGGCAGGGCGAAGAAGAGTGCAGTCTGGGTAGTTGAAAAATGGTCGAAGCCTCATAGCGGCTGAATCAACTAATATCAACGATAACTAAGGCCCGTTAGTGTTCTTTACTTTGCAGGTTTTGATCCTAGTCTACCCAGTACCAGAGCTAGCGCGCCACGAACTCCATGTAGCGGCTTGAGGTCCACTTCACGTGTAAGCGCTTAGTCGAGGTACATCACACATTCTATAAGTGTTTCAGCGAAGGGAATTTCCGGCGGTGGCGCTGTCCTGCCCTTCTTCCCGCAGAAGAGGAGCTCGGCCATTCTTATGGATATTAACAGCGACCTTGACTCGTTAAGCAATCTCAAGCCGTTTCTCGACGACTTTTCGATTGTGCATTTCAACGAGCACCAGCGTCGAAGAAAACCGGTGTTCCCATGTCGAAGATTTCCACTGGAGATCTCTCTCTCACTTCAGAGCTTTTTATCCGACATGGCGACCATGTAAGACCTGTTCTGATCTTGCAATAAGTATCCAGGAATTTCCGCCTTGGTCAATTTCAAGTTTGGCAGTTCGCGTTGCTTAATTGTCATGGGAAGAAGCATCGGTTTGAAATTTGTCCCACTGACTCCAGTAGTCCTGCCTGCAGGGTAGAGTTTTCAGGCCCAGGGATGAATAAACGTCCCACGCCAACGCTTGGAATTGATGTAGCATGATTTGGAAACACGAATGTGTTATCTAATCACCCAGAATGCTCAGTCGCAGATGACGCTAGCGCTCTTTGATGATATGGTGATAACTATTTGTATCAATGAAGTATAGAAAATTAACAGAAGCAAGGAGAGGATATCAAAGATTGACTTCAGCGTCAGGATCGTTGGATTAGATCATTAGAGCATATGCTAATGAAGCAGCCCTGGAGAGGACTGTCGTAAGATGCACTTCTGATTTGATCGGAAATCAAAGCGGGATCTGGTTTTTCAGTAACCCAGAAACCACGGCCACTATGTATCTTATCTTACTCCCTGAGGTGGAAAGCCCCCTTCCGCGCCAAGAAAACGGTACAACAGGTTTGGGGGTCGCGATAAGATCGGCAAAAATAGGGAGCCAACACTATGGTC
>Ga0247768_1000591_pt1 | contig 13127 bp, 16 predicted proteins | sample UWRJL016104C6_FD_179944 | JGI IMG/M metagenome (GOLD analysis project Ga0247768, IMG submission 179944) | Plant litter microbial communities from Arlington Agricultural Research Station in Wisconsin, United States - UWRJ-L016-104C-6 | ecosystem: Environmental > Terrestrial > Plant litter >... | reverse complement strand
CTAACATTCTCTCCTTATCCTCTTCTCCTCTCAGCATCCTTTGGAAAATATAGTTCACTCCTTCCGAGAACACCAACCGAGCGTCATTTCTATCAGTCGGATTCTTTCCAGCACCGCCAAACAACCCTTGGACTTTCGACGCAAGCTCGCACGTCTGCTCATCCATCGACTTCGAATTCAGCAGAACAACTGTACTTTGATTTCCAGATCTGGGTACCACTTCCGTCGACGCACCAACCGGTCCTATTGTCGTCTGCGATTCCGGACTTGATGACGTCTTCCGTCTTCTCGAAGCCAGTTCCCTCACAGCCACCCATTGCAGTGGCTTCACATCTCCATAACCCGGACATTCTTTCCCAGCTTTTCCACATTTTTTGCACTGCGGGACATTGCGATCGCATACGAGACGCCGTTTTAAGCATTCCCAGCATTGGCGCGTGGCTTTTGCTGGTTCTGCTTCTCCCTCCGAGGGTGGCTTCGGCATGGGTAGTGGCATCAATTGCAAAGATCGAATGAAAGCAGTTGCTGAGCTGCAAATCAGGCGGATTCGAAAGATCGATGTAAGGGAATTGGAAACCAGAAATCAGGTAGAAATCAAGCTTTAGGGAGAAATGGCTATCTAAATCTGCACATATATTTCCTCGTGGGGATGGGGCTATGTTCCTCAACCGGAGCGGAGTTGCTTGGCGTAAGATTCACAAAGATTCACTGTGGCTGGGGCCACGCAAGGGTTAGTCTTGGCCAGAATTATTTCCGTATCTGGATTAGGTTGATCTGCCTTTTGGCCCCCGGACTGCAGTGAAACGGAATCTCGCTTACTCCGATTTCAGCCCTGAGCACACCGGATGCCTTTGGATTTCTTGGCCATCTTCATTGCCTTTTTAGTACTAGTGTAGGTATGGCTGTGATGTTAGGAGATGAAGACCATGAGGCGTCAATTTATGATATAAGGACCATGGCTGCTCAGTTCTTGATGATCATAAATCAACAACTCCTCTCCACATATACAGTGCAACATGGCAAACGATGGGAAACCAGGTACGACATGGGCTCATCTTCCACCGTACAGTCCAAAAACTAACCGATCTCTCACAGTCGAAGGAAGCGTATACTTCTACGCGCCCACCAAAATCGCACCCGTCATCTTCGCAATCGGCTTCCTCATATCCGGACTCCTCCACCTCTGGCAATGCATCCACTACAAAGCCTTCAGAATAATGTGGATGCACTTACTCTGCTGCTTGCTCTTCACAATCGGCTTCGCATTACGAGAATACGGGAGCTTTGATTATAAGCACTTGGATGTCTATATTGCGAGTACAATACTTATATACTGTGCTCCGTACGTCATCTCCTCTCTATATTTCAAATTCGTCTTTGGTCTAACGATCGACTTATAGTCCAATCCTCGAACTAGCAAATTACCACATCCTCGGCCGCGTCCTCTACTACGTCCCCTACTTCGCACCCCTGCACCCCGGCCGCACCCTCACAACCTTCGGCACCCTATCCACGGTCGTCGAAGTCCTGAACGCAATCGGGATATCCTATCTCGCAAACTCGCGCGTCCCCGAGAAGTTCCAGAAAACAGGGCACGTGATGATGAAAGCATCCTTGATCCTCCAATTAGGCGTCATAGCCTTCTTCTGCGTCATAGTTGCAATATTTCATCGTCGGTGCTACAGAGCGCGGATCCGAGGTCGAGGCGTTACAGGTCCCTTACTCACCTTGTATGCCAGCCAGGGTCTCATCCTCATGCGCACCATCTACCGCACAGTCGAACACTTCTCCATCGCCACCATCCCCAGAAACCCAGGTCCAAACTGGGATCCGATGTCTCTCTCCCTCGTCGTCCGCTACGAATGGTTCTTCTACGTCTTCGAAGCTTCACTTATGCTGTTGAATACACTGCTTTGGAATGCGTCGCATCCGAGACGGTACTTGCCGGAGGATTACCATGTTTATCTTGCGCAGGATGGGAAGACGGAGTTGGAGGGACCGGGTTGGAAGGATGATCAGCCGTGGATTATGACATGGGTGGATCCGTGTGGGATGACGGTTGCGATTCGGAGGAAGGTGGGGAAGAAGGGGGGCGTGGGGGAGGAGAAGCCGTTTTGGGAGACGAATGGGTATGAGATGTTGCCGAGGAATGGGGTATGAAAGTGGGTGAGATGGATGAAGGGATAATGCTTCTTTTTATTTTCAATGTTGGGACTTGAGCCGGAGTTTGGAGAAGTAGAGAAATTATATTAGCATCAACCGCTCGTTCCACTACATGTATTATAGCTCACATACACTGAATACCTAGACCAACCTTCCTATTAACCTAACCTCGGATCGTAGTCCCCATCGCTCATTACAATACCTGTACAATATCTCACATACAACCAAACACCTAGACACGAACCTTCTTTCCAGCACTCATCCAAGTGGCCACAACCTCCTTATCCACAACCCGAACCCCAAACCTCCTCTTCTCCTCCCCATCCTTCAAACCCAAAATCCGACAAGTCATCAACTCCGTCCCCTCACTCGGATCAATCTCAACATAAACATTATCCTCGCTCGTCCTGGAATAATCGCTTGCAGATGCAAAACACTCTTCATTTGCTTCTTCCTTGCTGTAGTACCACCAGCTTGTCCAGTTCTTGGATGCAATGTCTGGGTCCGGAGACGGTGTTGTTTCGACGAGGATGTAGACTGTGGTTTTGGGCGTTGGGGGAAGATCGGTGGAAGGAAGCGGCTCTGCAAGCTGAGAGGGGGGAAGCAGCGGTGCCTGAGATGGGATCTTGGCAGCAGTGTTGGGGAGTGCTAGAGATGGTGGATCATAGATTTTGAAGCCATCGTAGGGAAAATCCAAATCTGCGGAAGTGGTATCGAAGAGAGGAGGGAAAGAGATAGGACTCAGTTGTATTGATTCGTCTACCTCGAAGTCTTTCAGCTTGACGGCTCCATGTTCGGAGTCTTTTGGCTCGACGTCTTGGGGCGGTCTGGAAGGTAGAACCGGACGTCTGGTGAGTTTTGGTCGTATTTTTTGGAGTAATTTCTGCATTTTTGCTGTCCTGTGGTTTAGAATGGCATGGCTGATGGAGGTCTATGGGGGTGTGTGTAATTTCGTGAGTTGGTCGTTTGTGTTTTGTTGGGGCGCCGAACGACCAACAGTTTCCATCAAGTTATTTTTGACTGTGGAGTTGAGAAACGGCTTGGAAGACTAACTGATGGTGTCGTAGGATGCGCATGTTGGCCCTCACACCGCTCATATAGAACACAGGCCGATTCACATGCTTGATGTCACCATCACTGAACCGACCGTCTCATCCCCGACTCTATCGTCCCATCTCATTTCCCACCCGTATTCATCCCATCTTTCGGAATCGCGAAAACCTCTTTCCGAAATTTCCTAAACCGGTAACTTATAGTAGGTGTTGATTACTGCAAGTGAATTTGAAGACGGTATTTCGAGTTTTTACTTCAAAACGACATAGCGGACGCTACAGGGTAGATAATGAGATAATTTTTTCACCGTTAAATTCGTCGCAATTAGCGCTATTTTTTGATGTAAAAATCTCTTTTTTTGCTGCTCTGGGGCCTGCATGGTCGGGGGTAGCATGCTCTTTTGCATAGAAAATCTCGAGTTTACGGTAGGAGACGGTCAGGTTACGGTACTTCTTTCTCATCGGTTTGTCGGGGCCAAAATGTTTACAAACTGCCTTACCTATTCAAGAAACCTCCTTTGCACTGCCAGACGGAGGGCAACGCTAGTCTGCCGGTATGGTTCAACATGCAAGCTTTTGCGTTACCGACAGCTGGCGCGCCTTTAAGGCCTTGAGGGAGATTCAGAGTTGTACTCGCACCGTTCTCCGATCAACCCTCGAGTTTCCTGCGGGAATGCTGTTCAAAGTCACCCGCGAATGACAAAGGCCTATTTTCAAAGAGAACTGCCATGTTGCAATTTATCGACTAAAATACATAGAATTCATCTACCTCACGCTTTGACGCAGTGATCATCGGGCACTTAATCATGACGTAAGTGACAACCAGCACAAGATCTCCGGCCACCACCAGAACTGAACTCCTTCAACCTGGTCAAATTTACGTAGGAGCATCCTTTCGTTTCTTATCCCCATATGACAACATTCCAAGTAGTGATGGCGGCTTATCGAAATTCGGACCCTTTTCCACTTTCTCGAGCTTGAAGCACACCGGCGGGATTGAAGGTTGAGTGGGGAGCACGGGTTGAGTTGGACCATGCCAGTGTCCAACTATAGTTTCATCCAATGCTTGTAATCCCGGTAGAGCGATCAGGCAGCTATCCCGCCATGGTTCGCTGGAGGAGAAACGACCTTGCGCGTAGGCTGACCTTTGCCGGGCGTATTCACTCCTTGCTGCGATTTCATCTGAGTAGTAACCTAGTGTAAGTGTTTTCGGATAAGGGGGGTCGTTCATGGTCATTGTTAAGACGTAGATATCTGGAGGTGTCGACGAGGGCGACGCTGGATCCGTTGACATGTTGCGAAGAGTGGGGGAATGAGACGTTGAAATCGTGGACTGGGGGGACTACGTGGGCGCGTAGGCGCCTTTTATAGTGGATGGTTAGGCGTTTATTTTTTAGTTTGTGAGTCGCTATCCATTGGATTGCTTTTCGCACCAGCTGACCAGCACCGAAAACAGATTTCTTTGGAGAGCTACTGTTGCAATTGGTCTGGATTTTATTTAGCCCTCACAAATCAACCCAAGGTTCCAGCACACTTATCTCCTCCAAGGTCTGCGCTCCCTTGCACTTTAACCTTGATATTTCGGTATGATCTTCCTGGTAGCCTACTAGATTCCATCACCATTGATCTGATTGTTAGATTCTGCCGAGTTTGGTACTGTTTCAATCCAAAATAGAATCGCCTGTACCGGCTTGTCCGTCGTCTTCGCCCTACACAACCACGTAAAGAGACCACCGTAGTGGAGCTCCATGTCGTGACGCCCTGCGCACTCTGTGGCCAGATTGTAGCATCTCTGATCCGCCGCTTCCTTACCCACCTCAAACCCTATTGGTCCCGTAAAGCTTGGACCGCTAGAAAGACTAACTTTCTTGCGAATGAAGAAGATTTCATTAGGGATGGCTGGGTGGGCTGAACGGGGCGGTGTTACTGGTTTCTCTGATGCAGGTGGCATGCCTGGTTGCGACGACATTGTTTGGTGTCAGTGTTAGTAACGGCGCTTTCTTTCGAGAGTGATTTTTGTGAAAGAGTTCGCCTGAGTGCTCTCCTTTATGTTGCTCAAAATTGTGAAAACACCAGGGTGAAACCATCTCTTCTTTCACAGAATAGTGTAGTCGAACATTCAAGAACGGCTGAGATCAAGTGCCCGGTTTTGAATGAGTTTCATGGTAATCTTTGGTTCAATGGTTTTTACCTTAGTCAAGGCTCACATGATGACGATGACTAATTTCATCACGCCGATTGTATTTTTATTTTTATTTCTATATGGGAGACCTGGTTTATCTTCGAATCGACATTGCAAATATCCTGGTATGAGATTCAGAAAATCATCCTACATCGACTCCAGCCACACCTCACGTTCTAAGCAGGGTCAGTTCCACCGCCTTATCGCCTCTAATCCTCGCTACACCTCTCCACCCGTACAACCCAAACCTTCACAATAAGCGCTGCGGCGTCATCGGGACAGACCAAATATGAATGGAATAATTCACCTGAGCCATGAAGCTTGATTACCCTCCCCGGTCTCCCCTCCAACTGCGCTTTCGCATGTGCATGAGCGTGGTCGTTCGCAGTGTCCAAATCATGGGAAAAACGTTCGACCGTGTACGAGGGAAATGGAAATATAGATTTTCCTCCATATTCTCTAAGAATTACATAGATTACTGTTAACTCGGAACCGGGTGGAAGGGGTTTGAGGGTCGACATGGGCGCTGATGTTATACTTTCGGTACAAGGGTGTTGAACGGTGTTGAGATGACTTCTGTCTAGCGGATGTGAGCGGTCTTTTGTATCGTGCTCCAGCTAACAATGTTCAGTTGTGCTGCAAGCAGATAGAAAATCGGAAAATCAGTCTAACAATTTGTGGAAGTTTCAGAGGTCTTCTACTATTGGAACTTGGAAGCACAGATAAGCATGGAATCAGAATCAAACAGCCTGGACAGACATATGTTTGATGAAGAGAACTCGTCCGTAATCACATCAAAGTCAAGGTTTCACGGACTACAACGGTCCCTTATTCAATTGCATTCAGCCCTCTCTAGGTACATGAACCATGAATCGTGCGTACGTAAATACACGACTTCATCGATCAGTCTCATCGAAATCGTCGATGTTTTCTCAATATTCATTTCGGATCTCAAGGCACACACAATCAAGTAACCAACAGACACAAAGATATGTTCATCACGAATAGAAACCGTTGAATGTATAACTAAACAGCGTGGGTTTAGGGTGATGAGGGCTCCCGCCACGCCCCCATCCGTCACCTCCGCCCATCATCCAACTATCTTTTGAAGCGCCCTGAGTTCGGAGACCACCCTTAAGTCCGAAAATATGACAATATATCCAAAATATCCAATTGCAAAGAAAAGCCCACTTCGTGAAGGTGCAACGCAACGCTTCGGGAAGGGTACGAATGAAAATAAGTGACGAGGTTTGAAAGCCCACTTCGTGAAGGTGCTGGGCAACACTTCGTGAAGGGTACGGATAGATGGAAAGTATAGATCGTAGAAGAATTGCCCACTTTGTGAAGGTGCAGTGCATCGCTTCGGAAAGGGTACAAAAAATCCAAGGGAAGCACATCTGGAAAAGCCCGCTTCGTGAAGGTGCTGGGCAACGCTCCGGGAAGGGTATGAGAAGAGAGAGGAAATTGTGATTTTCCAAGCCCACTCTGTGAAGGTGCATAGCTACTCTTCGGAAAGGGTACAACTAGACGGCAATAGATAGCAGAGCCCACTTCATGAGGGTGCATCGCAACGTTTCGGGAAGGGTACGAATGAAAATAAGTGACAAGATATGAAAGCCCACTTTGTGAAGGTGCGCTGCAACGCTTCGGAAAGGGTACAAATAAATCCAAGATTAAATAAGAAAGTCCGCTTCGGTGAAGGGCGCCAGCCTCCGCTTCGATGAAGGGAAAAAGGAAAGGAGAAAAGGTAGATGAAATTGTAAATGACGGTACACCAAAAAAGAGATGGTATAGATGGCATATATGGCTGGAGTAGATGGTGGTATAAATAAGTGAATTGTTGAGGAGAGAGAAGAAATTGACCAGAAGAGAAACGGTGGTGGCTGTGGGTGTTGACAGGCTGCTTACATAAGTGCGGTGAAAGCTTCAGCGTGGTCACGTGCGAGGCACGTGAGCTCCGCCCGTGGACGAGTGTCGAAGGCCTAGGTACATGCCGACAACAATAGAGAATTTTGCCTTGGCAAATATGATGCCATTACGTCTGATGAGATCAAGGATGAACGCTCAAACGTAGAGCAAGCCTACGTCTCCCTAATATTTCGGTGGATGCCCAGGTGAACCGGTGAATGTCCATGGTTCAGTGCTAGCAGAATCACTCCACACCCCCTCCAGAGCACTCATTTTCGCCACAAAACATGGTACAGCCCTCTCAAACCTTCTCGAACGTTTCTTGACCGAACATAGATTAGTCTCTGGCACCATCCACTGCCACTGCTGTGCCTCTTCCTATTACATCCTCTTCCTCCACCGCCCACCCACAAACCAGCAATCCTTCGTACGAAATTCCACCACCAACATCAACCCCAATTCCAAGACACTTCATAAATATGGCGGTCAAACGTTCGGGCCTCATCACCGGTTGCACTGAGGGTGGTATCGGTGCCGCCCTCGCCGCCTCCTTTGCGAATCACGGCTTGCGGGTCTTCGCATCCGCCCGTGATGTTGGAAGCATGGGCAAACTCACTCGCATGAACATAACGCTACTATAACTGGACGTATTACAGGAAGACGATATCAAGGTCCAGTTTAACTGTGTGAAGAGGATAATTGGTGGCACTCTCGATTATCTTGTCATCAACGCCGCCGTCGGTCGCTTCATGCCGCTCTTGGACGAAAACATTGACGAGGCGAAGAAGATCTTTGATACGAATGTCTGGGCGCCGCTCAGAATGGTACAGATCTTTTCGCCTTTATTAATCGAGGCCAAGGGGACTGTGGTGTTTATTACTTCGGGGGCCGGGCACATGAACGTCCCGTGGCTAGGTAGGTAACCTCGCCGTTAGTATTTCTGAATACGTACGTTAATACTCGTTCGACAGGCTCATACGCCGCTTCAAAGCGGTCTTTGGAGATCTTGGGAGACACGCTCCGGCTCGAGCTCGCACCATTCGATGTCAAGGTCGTATCCGTCGTTACTGGTCCTGTTAAGTCTAACGGCCACTCTGGCTACCAGAACTGGATTATGCCCGAGACTTCGCGCTATAAATCGGTTGAAGAATATTTTACAAAGCGGGCAAAGGGCGATGATGGATTCGCGAGGATGGACAGCCATGAGTACGCGGAGGGTGTTGTCACCAAGCTCCTTGGGAATCCGGGACCGAAGTTCTGGTATGGGGCAAGTACTTCCATTCTAAAGTTCATGACATCTTGGTTGCCGACATGGTGGATGGTACGTGCGCAACGAGACACATATCGGTATGGAAAAGGTTAACTGTTTCCTAGGATGATATCGCATCACAAGGGACTGGGATCGATGTTATGCTAAAGACGAAGAAGTAGGTTGAGACCTTCCTCAGACCAAGTTCGGTATCTCGTTCACTTTGAGCGACGAAGATGCGTGAACAGGCGCGGCTAGCCAAGACTGTCCTGATGGAGTAGTTTGAGACTATATGGAACGGCGTACAAGCTATACGTCACTAAGTTCTGTATCCATGAACTCTATGTCCTCGTTCCACTCGTGTTTGTCCATGGCGTGTAACTCCGAGCCTTTCATCGCTCTACGGCTGTTCTCAACTGATGTTCCATTTGCCATAGAAGACGACGCTGTCGATCCCATAACGCAACAATATCAACCCTTAAGCCTTGAAAAGCTTGAAGCCACCGGGAACTGCCTTCTGGAAGATACCCTCGGGATCATACTTTTCACTGACTTCCTTCATCTTCCTCGAGCTCTCTTCGCCATATCCCGCCAAAACATCCTCCGTTTGATATGCATAGTTCGTAAAGATGTACCGATGCAGAAGGGCCTTCTCACTCGCAGCCTCTCTAAATCGCGTCAGCGTCCTCCGAATAAAATCGTGAACGCGCTCATCATCATCTTCCGACGCCCAGTTATTGTACAGGAACACGATCATGAGAGGCCCGTCGTTGGGATCGATGTTCATCGCATTGCCGCCGGAAAGGTTGGAGTTCTCGAGTAGGTCTTTTGTAAGAGGGAAGTAGCCAAGGGAGAGCTGAATGCCCTCCGCGGACTTTACGGGCGCCTGTGTATCGAGCCAGATTTCGTGGATCTTCTTCATGAGAGCGACGTCTGGCTTGATAGTGATGGTAGCGTACAACGACCTGCACGAGTCAACGAAACTCTTCAAATCATGGTACAGTATGTCTCCCAACTCACCTCGACCCATCCAACGTAAAACTAGACAACTGATCGCAAAACTTGACCTGTCCCGCCTCTCGTCGCAAAGAACTGTGTTCCTCGTTCATCGGCAGCGCAGTAAACCGCTGCAAAGTCGGCGGGTTCTCCACGCCCTTGGTATGGTACATACAGCAACTCGCCACATTCATCTGATAAGCACCCACATACCCAGCGCTCACCATAAGGTGCGTATCCTCGTCCAACTCGTCCTTAACAAAGTCGCTCGTGGCCTCGAGGAGCTGGCCAAAAGTCTCATGCCCGTAAACCGCGACTCCACCCCACATATCCTGCGATTTGATAGTCTCCATCTTGACAGCAGCCACTATGCCGAAATTGTTCAGGCCGCCTTTCAGCGCGACGAAGAGGTCGGCGTTTTCGTGGGTGTTCGCGTGGACGATTTCGCCGGAGGCTAGGACGACTTCGAAGTCGATGACGGTGTCGCATGCGAAGCCGCGACGGGTCGAAAAGAATGACAGGCCACCTGAGGTGCGGTTAGAGTACGCTCGCTGAGGTATGTTGAAACGTGGAATCGGGATTTGCTCACCACCCAGAAGAAGCCCACCAACGCCGACTCTGCCGACTCGTCCTCCAGCCGTAGTTAAACCCTTTTTCTCGAGCTCATCGTATACCGAGCCCCAGGTCTCACCGACACCGATCGTGACATGCGTCTTGTCATCCGCCAAGTGTATGCCTTTCAGCCCCCGCAGTTCGACAGTGATGCCGTCCTGGATATTGGCACTGCCTGTCCACGCGATCAACAGCTATTCTCTAGCCTTGAAGATGAAATAGGAACATTACCTGCGAACGAAGTGTGTCCAGTTCCTTTGATGGCAAGAGATATTTCTTGCTTCATCAACTTCGGATGCAACGCTTTGATCAAGGCACTGACTTCCTCCGCGCTGGTTGGTTGAACAATGGCGGCGGGCTTGATGGCAGACTCAAATCTCGTGAAGTACGCATCGTTGCTCTGTTCGTACTGCTCCGTTCCAGGGAGCGCTATTTTCTCGGCGGGGACTACTCCCTTGAGCACGTTCTGAACATCCATTGTGCTATAGTGGTTGCTATTTTTTTTTCTAAAAGACTCCGAGTAAATTGGGTAAAATTTAGAATAAAGTAGGACGTCGACGATAAACACTAAATATTCTAGGAGCAGTAGATATATCTTGGACCGGAGGAAAGATGGGTCCTAAATCCGACGCTTGATAGGCGGGGTAACTGGTCCTTAAGCTAGGAAAATATTCCTTCGCTTACCACTAAGCTCCGATAGGATATTAAATTGCTCTGAATGGAAATAGGCCATTCTCGGCATCAACCTGCGCAGTCATGCCCTGCAGCGCCCGGGAAGCCGGAAATCCGACCACTCATAGAAGATGGCGACCTGACTTGGCAAAACTTCTAATTAGAGCTATGGTTGCGGGAAATTGCCGGGTTCGGGCTCCTCTCCAGGCACTGAAGAGTATGAACAGTGTTGCTCGAATTCGAATTTCCGACAGCCGCTTCTTCATCACTATTTGCGGAAACCATGATCTTCAGAAATTGGCCCTGGCGCAACTCCAACCACGGCTTCTACCGGACATTTTGGATAAAGCCACAGTCGAAAATGGACGATCATTTGTTCAAACTCCTTTTAAAGACCACATCCACATCAGAAATGTTCAGACAATCCATCGTAAACGCAAGCTTGAGGTGAAGATACAATTAGCGGGGTTGCGTATTCGCGTTTCAACCACTCCTGTTTGAAAGTAAGGTCCCCGAACGTGATACGGACAGGTCAATAATCCCTATCTCCTATTTCATATCTTTCAGCTATGATCATCAAGCGACATACTCAAAGCGGTTTGATATGCTTCAAAGGATCAAGTTGGTACGACAGTAGATACGACAGCTGTCGGCCTTTCCGTTTCGGCCGTAAGAATTTCAGCATCACCACCCTACACATTCGCAAAAACTCATAGAAAAATAACCCAGATTCAGTATTGTATTTCTAGAGGGGGCTTTCTTTACACGGCCGAATACCCTCACTGCCGACCCGTGATCGAATTTGACGGCGACATCGCGTAGTACCGCGTGGAACTATCACTTTCTGAATGTAAATGCCTGGGACGACGACGCCCATATATCGATCCAGATATAGTCAAGCCGTATACATAGGATCATGTCTTTGAACTATTTTCTTCATGCATAAGGTACCACAACTTCGTTTAGTCACTCTCGGGAGTAGTCAAGGAAACATGGTCTTCTACAGCGTCGAAGTGCCACAAAACCGGAAGCCTCTAAAACTATCTGGATAATCCGAATTTCAGGAATAGGGCCTAAAGTAGGTACTATCAGCAGAGAAACCTTCTGCTCATCATTTTATAGTAGAATGCATGATTGTATGCGCTGTTTTAGTATATTTCCAGACTAACGTTCCACACTACACTGCCAGAGTACCACGAACTTTGATGGCTCCAAACCCACTTAAACGTCAAAAAGGTCGACGAAATAGCTTTGGCATCATCTATATCGACGCATATCTCTTCTTCTCAAGATATTTCACTGACGTTAAGAGTAATTTCCCCACCAGGTAAAATATTTTCGATAAGGGTAACATCGCATACAAGGTTGTCGGAATATGTTCGAGGACTTATGTGAATTACCCCAAGAAGAACGAATAACAGCGAAGTGGGTCTTCAAAACTACTATCAAAGAATATTCCTTCCACCTATAACAGTCCCGTAGATATAAAATTTTGTTCGGCAATGCCTTGAGGTTCTGCGACGAGGGCAACATCGTCTTAAACAATGTCGAAGGACGTTTGCGGATTCACCTCAGTATGAACTTGAATAGCATAAACGACGAAAAAACCATCGTTCTAAGCTACATATTGGAGAACATATCTTCTATCGATCATCTCCGAGTAGAAAATACGGGCTTAACAAGAATCCATTAACTTTTGCAATAAGGGCAACATAAAGTACAACTATGTCATTATAAAACTAGGGGTATTTTTATGAATAAACCTAACTAGAATAAATGGCAACGAAGCAATCAACCTAAAGTAGTGTACTAGAATAGATCTTTCCGAATTGCTGTCCGAGCAGAAACTACGATCTTACGAAGAGTTCCTTAGTGTCTATGATAAGGGCAACATATCGTGTTACGGTGTCAACATACACTTCTGAATATATGCATAAATATACCTAAAGAGAATAAATAGCGGGAATGCCCGTGTTCCGGCTTACGACTAGGAAACATACCTTCCCGCAGGGCTATCCGAGCACAACATACGATCTTAATAAGAGTGTCCTAGCGCCGGCAATAAAGGAAACATGACATACAACTCTGTCAATATAAATTTGGGGATGTATGTATGAATGGACTTGAGAAGAACGAATGACGATAATGCTGTTTGTCCAGTCTAAGTGCTAGTTAGCATATGTTCCAACTACCTTTTTTCGAGCAGACGATACGTTTCGACAAATCAACCCCTAGAGTTTTGCAAAGAGGGCAACACAACGGGTTATAATGTCGAGTTATCTTTGCAGAAAAG